>Ga0310691_10001218_pt1 | contig 40714 bp, 44 predicted proteins | sample 176DNAGHGlowgp2_FD_203887 | JGI IMG/M metagenome (GOLD analysis project Ga0310691, IMG submission 203887) | Sheep rumen microbial communities from Palmerston North, Manawatu-Wanganui, New Zealand - 1766 DNA GHGlow gp2 (v2) (version 2) | ecosystem: Host-associated > Mammals > Digestive system >... | reverse complement strand
CGTGAGGAATTAGAAGAAGCTTTATCACATACCGTAACTAAAACAACCAAGGAACAATTAATAACTAATGTTTCTAGATTAAGTGGGGATGAGGATATGTTGAAAAAATATAATGAAAAAAGTACATATGATGAAGAAAGAGAATACTACTACAAGAAACTTGATGAAGAAAAAGAGGAATATTATAGGAAACTAGATGAGAAGAAACAACAAGAATATAAAGAACTAGATGAGAAGAAGCAACAAGAATATAAAGAACTAGATGAGAAGAAACAACAAGAATACAAAGAACTAGATGAGAAGAAACAACAAGAATATAAAGAATTAGATGAGAAATACAAGATTAAACAAGCAGAATATAAAGAATTAATTGAAAAATTTAAAAAGAAACAACAAGAATATAATATATTAAATAAAAATCATAATTAAGCTAGTTTTTAAACTAGCTTAATTTATTATTTGTTTGACTTATATTTATATAAATGTTAGTATAATTAATTGGTGGTTTTATGGTAGTTTATTTAGATAATTTAAAAATAAATACTTTATCTTTATCTACGTTAGGTAAGGGAAGTGAAGGTATTTGTTATAAATATAATGATGTTGTTTTAAAGATTCATTATTCGAGTAACTCTACATTTTTAAATGAAGAAACTGCTTTAAAATTAATGAAAATAAAAACAAATAGGATTAATGTTCCTATTAGTTTAGTTTATGATAGTAAAAATAAATATATAGGTTATACAAAAAAATATGTTGATGAAAAAAACAATGCTAGAGATATAGCTAATAAAAAATTAATAGAAGAATTAAAACTGATAAAAGAGGATGTAAAAAGTTTATCTAGTAATGGTATTTTATTAACTGATTGTAATAATTTATATAATATTATATACGATGGAAATATAAATTATATTGATCCAGGTAGTTTTACATTAGTTAATTATAATCCTTTATATAAAAATTATGATATTATCAATCAATCAATATATGATTTATTATTTGATACTATTTTTTTTGATAGAGGTGAGTTAAAAAAAATAGTAAATAGTTATAATTTAAGTTTTTATAAAAGGATTTTTTTAAAAAAAATTATAAGTGAAATTGTATATACTGATTTTAAAAATAATAGTATTAATTATATAGATTATTTGATTAATAATTTAAAAGGTACTAATAATTTAAATGAATATAGAATTTACTTATTAAAAAATGTACGTGAAAATGGTTCAACAAATGAATTTATTAATTCTAATATAAATAAAATTAAAAAATTAGTTATATAATTTTATCGATAAGCCCATAATTAAGGGCTTCTTTTGCGTTTAAAAAGTAATCTCTTTCTGTATCTTTTTCAACTATTTTTATATCTTTACCTGTATTTTTTGATAGTATTTTATTTAATTTATCTTTTAATTTTAAAATACGTTCTGCTGCTATTTTAATCTCTGTTGCCTGTCCTTGAGCACCACCTAGTGGTTGATGAATCATTACTTCACTATTAGGTAAACAGTATCTTTTACCTTTTTGGCCACTTGATAAAAGGAAAGCTGCCATACTTGCTGATAACCCTATACATATAGTTGAAACATCACTTTTGATAAAATTCATTGTGTCATATATTGCCATTCCTGAAGTTACGCTTCCTCCTGGTGAATTTATATATAAACTTATATCATCATGATTAATTGAATCTAGGTATAAAAGTTGTGCGACTATTACATTTGATGTGTTATCATCAATTTCTCCGTTTAATAAAATAATCCTATCTTTTAAAAGTCTTGAATATATGTCATAGGCTTTTTCTGAACCGTTTGTTTTTTCTATTATTGTTGGTATCAAATTATCATCTCCTAATATTTATGATATAAATATATATATTTTTTATTCAACAAATAGTTCAACAAATATGAACAAAAAATTTAAAATAGAATATTATTAATATAAAGTTTGATTTTAGGTAAAAATAATAGTATAATTTTATATATAGAATAAGAGGGATAGTATGGAAAAAACAATAAAAGTAAGTTTTAGAGGCATTGAAGAAATAGAAGTTAGTGCAGGTACTACACTTTTAAGTATAAGTGAAAAATTTAAAAAATATTATAATTATCCAATATTAGTAGCAAAGGTTGATAACGAACTTACCGAATTAAGTGAGAAAATATCAAAGAAATGTACAGTCGATTTTTTTGATAAAAGTAGTATTACTGGATATAGAGTGTATGCCAGAAGTATTCAATTTTTACTTGTTTTTGCTGTAAAAAAATTACTTGGCAATGATGCTGAGGTATTGATTGAGCATTCTATTGATCGAGGAATATATTGTGAGATAGTAGGAACTGAGGTAGATAAGCCTGTTATTAGAAAACTAGAAGAAAAAATGAAGGAACTTTCTAAAGCAAACTACGTTTTTTCTAAGATTAGTGTATCTAGAGTTGATGCAATAAAATATTTTAAGAAAATAAAGCAAATGGATAAAGTTAGGGTTCTTAAGTATATAAGCAATACATATATAAATTTATATAGGTTAGATGATATATATGACTATTATTTTAATGAACTAGCATATAGTACTAATGTTATAGATGATTTTAAATTAACTTACATTAAAGGTAATGGTTTTGTTTTAAGCTATCCAAATATTTATAATCCTGAATGTACTTTAGATTATGTTCACCATAAAATGATTTTTGATACATTTTTAGATTATACTAAATGGGGTAGAATTTTAAAAATAAGTAATGCAGCTGATTTAAATCAAGTAGTATCTGTTGGTATGTATGATGGCCTTATTAGACTTGCAGAAGCATATTTTAATGGACAATTATCACGTATTGCAGAGGATATTTATAATAAGAAAGATCAAATTAAAATTGTTTTAATAGCAGGTCCTTCATCTTCTGGTAAAACTACAACTAGTAAAAAGTTGCAAGTATATTTATGGAGTAAGGGTATTAAAACACATCAAATTTCTGTTGATGATTATTTTGTTGATAAAGAAAAAACACCTAAAACACCTGATGGAGAATATGATTTTGAATGTTTAGAAGCAATTGATATAAATTTATTTAATAAACATTTAACTAAATTAATTGATGGTGAAAAAGTATCAATACCACAGTATAATTTTGTTTTGGGAAAAAAAGAATATAATAAAAAATATATGCAGATTGAAAAAGATGATATAATTATAATTGAAGGTATTCATGGACTTAATGATGATTTAACTATGTCGATTGATAGATGTAATAAATATAAGATTTATTTAGCGCCATTTACTCAGTTAAATGTAGATAATCATAACAGAATTCACACTAGTGATACTAGACGTTTAAGAAGAATAGCTAGGGATAATAAATATAGGGGATATAGCGCCAGTGATACATTAAAAATGTGGGATAAAATAAGAGCTGGTGAAGAAAAGTATATTTTCCCATATCAAGATACTGCAGATGCAATAATAAATTCTGCACTTATTTATGAATTAGGGGTATTAAAAACTTATGTAGAACCATTATTATTCTCAGTTGAACCTGATGATGAAGTATATCCTGAGGCAATAAGATTAATTAATTTTTTGAGAAATTTTTTAACTATACCTAGTGATAATGTTCCAAATGATTCAGTACTTCGTGAATTTATTGGTGGAAGTTGTTTTAACGATTAGAGAGGAAGATATTAATGATAAAAGTAGCAATTAATGGATTTGGAAGAATTGGAAGATTAGTTTTTAGAATTATGGAAGAAAATCCTAATTTTGAAGTAGTTGCAATAAATGATTTAACTGATGCAGAACAATTAGCGTATTTACTTAAATACGATACATCACATAGAAATTATAGAGTTGATGAAATTAGTTTTGAAGGAAATAGTATTATTGTAGGAGATAGAAAAGTAAGAATATATTCTGAACCTGATCCATCTAATTTACCTTGGGGTGAACTTGGAATTGATGAGGTATTTGAATGTACTGGATTTTTTACTGATAAAGAAAAGGCAAGTGCTCATATTAAAGCTGGTGCTAAAAAGGTAATTATAAGTGCTCCTGCAAAAGGTGATTTAAAAACTATTGTTTATAATGTAAATGATAATATCTTAGATGGAAGTGAGAGTATTATAAGTGCAGCTAGTTGTACAACAAACTGCTTAGCTCCAGTACTGGATGTTATTAATAAAAATATTGGAATTGTAAAAGGTTATATGACTACTGTTCATGCATATACAAATGATCAAACAATACTTGATGTAGCGCATAAAAAAGGAATTAAAGCACGTCGTGGTAGAGCAGGTGCTAGTAACATTGTTCCATCTTCTACTGGTGCTGCAAGTGCTATAGGTAAGGTTATACCAGATTTACTTGGTAAAATGGATGGAAGTGCATTACGTGTTCCTACAACTGATGGTTCAATTGTAGATTTAACATTAGAATTAAGTAGAAATACTACTGTTGAAGAAATTAATGATTTATTTAAGAATAATCAAAATGAAACTTTAAAAATTACATTTGACCCAATTGTATCTAGTGATATTATAGGTTCTACTACTGGAGCTTTAGTTGATGGACTTTTAACAAGCATTCTTGAAGTTGATGGAAAGCAACTTGTTAAGGTTGTTGCTTGGTATGATAATGAAATGGGATATAGTGCTCAAATGGTAAGAACAGCTGAAGCCTTAGCTAAATCTATAAACAAGAATTAATTTCTTGTTTTTTTGTATAATTCTACATTATTTTCATAATCTTAATTAGAGGTGTATTATGAAAAAAATTATTTTTACGTTTTTAGCTTTATTATTTATACCTATTTGTGCATTAGCAGAGGATTTAGCTCCTAATGCTGGAAGTGCAATATTAATTGAAGCATCAACAGGTGAAATTATTTATGAAAAAAATTCTCATGAAAAACTTGCGCCTGCTTCAATGACTAAAATGATGAGTATGTTACTTATTGTTGAAAATATTGAAAAAGGTGTAATTTCATGGGATGAGAAGGTTATTGCTAGTGAAAATGCATCGGGTATGGGTGGATCACAAATATTACTTGAAACTGGAGAAGAAATGACAGTTAGTGATTTATTTAAAGGTATAGCTGTTGCTAGTGGTAATGATGCGGTTGTTGCTATGGCAGAAAAAATTGGTGGTACTGTTGAAAATTTTGTATCTATGATGAATAAAAGAGCAAAAGAATTAGGTTTAAAAGATACTAATTTTAAAAATCCACATGGATTAGATGAGGCTAATCATTATTCTTCAGCATATGATATGTCACTTATTGCAAAAGAACTTGTAAAACATGAAAAAGTCCTTGAATTTACGTCTATTTATGAAGATTATTTAAGAGAAAACACTGATAGAAAATTATGGCTTGTTAATACTAATAAATTAGTAAGATTTTATAGTGGTGTTGATGGGCTCAAAACTGGATATACTAAGTCAGCTGGGTATTGTTTAACTGCAACAGCATCTAGAAATGATGTTAGATTTATAGCTGTTGCTATGAATGAAGAAGATAGTAAGACACGAAATGCTGAGGTTAGTGCTATGCTAGATTATGGTTTTTCACAATATAAATCAGTTAAACTTTTATCTCAAAATGATGTAGTAGATAAAAAAGTTATTGATAGAGGAAAAAACAAGTATGCCTTAATTGTTCCTAGTAAAGATGTTAATGTAGTATTAAAAAAAATATCAACTGATGATAAGGTTACTTATGATTTAGATATTAAGGATATAAAAGCACCAATAAAAAAAGGTGATATTGTAGGTGAAGTTATTGTTAAAATTAATAATAAAGAATATAAGAGGGTACCACTTACTGTTAAAGAAGATATAAAAAAAGCAAATGTTATAGATTTATATTTTAGATATTTAAAAGATATATTGATTGGTGATATTAAGTTTTAGAATGCTTTAAGCATTCTTTTTAATAAATAATTTTAATTTGTTAATTATAATAGTGGTGATTACATGATTGATAATTATGAAATAAAAAGAATAAATGGGGAAGATGTATTATATTTGTATTTTAATTTTGATTATGAATTTTCAAAGTTTAATTTAAAAGAAGATTATAAAAAAATAGATGAGTATATAAAAAAATTTATTAAAGATAATAAAATATTTTTTAGAGGTACTTTGGTTACTTTAATAGCAAGTGGAATAATTATAGGTAATGTTAATTTAAATAATGATAGTAAAATATATATAAATAATACTATATTTGATAATGTTATTTCAGAAAGAGTTGATATTGAAGAAGAAAATAATATAAATAAAGAAGTTAATGATGTAGTTTTAAATAATGAAGTAAGTAAAATTGATAATACAGTAAGTAAAGTTGATAGAATAAGTTTAAATGATGAAGTAGAAGGTAATAATATAGTAAGTTCAAATAATGAAGTAAGAGATATAAATAATCAGGTAGAAGTGCAGAATGAAATTGTTAAAAGTAATGAAAATTTAACATATGTTACTTTAAGAAGAAGTAATGGTGAAGTTGCTTATATTGAGTTAGAGGAATACTTGATTGGTGTAGTTGGTGCTGAAATGCCTGCTTCATTTAATATTGAAGCATTAAAATCGCAATCAGTTATTTCTCGTACATATGCTTTAAAAAGTATATCATCTGGTAGAGTTTTAACTGATAATGAATCTACTCAAAGTTATAAAAGTAATGATGAATTAAGAAATATGTGGGGAAGTAGTTATGATGTATATTATTCTAAAATTAAAAATGCGATTAATAGTACAAAGGGTGAATATTTAACATATAATGGAAATTATATTGAAGCTGTATTTCATTCTACTAGTAATGGGACTACAGAGGATGCTAGAAATGTTTGGGGAAATTATTATCCATATTTAGTAAGTGTAGATAGTTTATATGATAGTTTTAATCCATCATACGAAAAAGAAAAAAGTTTTTCATATGATGAATTATCTTCTAAATTAGGTTTTTATGTTAATAGTGAAACTGAATTTAATATATTAAGTTATACTAGTGGTAATAGGGTAGAAAATATTAGTATTGATAATAATATTTTTACTGGTGTTAGTTTAAGAAGTATACTTGGACTTAGAAGTACTGATTTTGAAATTATAAAAAATGATGCAGGTGTTACATTTAAAACAAAGGGATATGGTCATGGTGTTGGTATGAGTCAGTATGGAGCAAATGGTATGGCTAAATCCGGTTATTCGTATCGTGATATTTTAAATCATTATTATCCTGGAGTAAGTATAGGATCATTATAAAATATCTTGAAAAATTACCTATTTTTTTATATAATTAAAATAGAGGTGCGATATGAATAATAAAGGGTTTGCAATATCATCTGTTATGTATTCTATACTTGTTGTTTTTTTAATAATTTTAGTTGGAATACTTGGTACACTTGGTAGTAGAAAAGTTGTACTTGATAAATTAAAAAAGGATTTAAAAGAGGAACTTGAAAGTGGAACAAGCGATAATGTTTGGGATTTTACATATACAGGTAATTATCAAGAATTTGTTATTCCAAGTTCTGGTGAATATAAAATTGAGTTATGGGGCGCTAGTGATACAGAAAATAATAAAAATGGTAGTTATACATCTGGCGTAATTAATTTTAATCAATCTAAAAATTTATTTATATATATTGGACAGGAAAAGAAAAATGGTACATATAATGAGGGTAATACTGATTTAAGGATTGTTAGTGGTCGAGTAAATGACTTTAATTCTAAGAAGTCTAGTATTATGACTGCAAAGGGATATGAAGATATTAATTCTTATATTTCAGGACATGTTGGTTGTGTAGCCTTAAGGGAAGATTCTACTTCTAATAATGTTATTCCTAAAACTGGAGTAAGTGGGTTACCTTGTACTTATGGAACAGATGATGTTACGTGTAGTTATCATTATAGTGAATATATTTTTAGGGATACATTATTAGTAGATGGTATTGATCAAGTTCAACCTGATGGAAGTAGAACAAATGGTCATGTTGGTGATGGGTATGCTAGAATTACAAAAATTAGATAAAATTAATTTTTGTAATTTTTTATTTTTTTAAAAAATGAAAAAATAGATAAAAAAGTTAAATTGTGAAAAATACACTATTTGTATATAAAATATACTCAAAATGGTTATTTTAGAAAAATGAAAAAAATACAAAAAAATAATAAATTGCAATTAGCAACTTTACACGAAAAATATTTTTTTAGAAATTATAGATAAAATAAAGGCTAAAAAGTTTTGCCGAACAAATGTTTTAAAAAAGTGCTTAAAAGTTATTGACAAGTACTTTTTTTTTATATAAAATTAAGTTGTAAAATAAAGTAGGAGGAAGAAACAATATGGTAGTAGAAAACGAAGTTTTAGAATCACTTCAAGTTGTTAAACGAAATGGTAAAAAAGTTAATTTCGATGGTTCTAAAATTGCTTTAGCTATAAAAAAAGGCTTTGATAGTGTAGATAAAGATGAAACAAAAAAATATAGTGCATCTGATGTACAAAAAATCTATCAAGGCGTTATTAAAAGAATTGAAAAAGAATATAAAAATGAAGGAAAAATAAAAATTGAGGATATTCAAGATTTAATTGAAGATGAATTATCTAAAAAAGAATATATGGATGTTTATGAATCGTTTTCTGAATATCGTGAGAGAAGAAATCAATCTAGAAAGTTATTCTTTGATGAAAAAAAGACTCATAAATTTTTAAAAACATTAGAGGGACTTGGATTAAAATCTGCTAATGAAGATGATAATAAAAGAGAAAACGCTAATGTTGATGGTGATACTGCAATGGGAACTATGCTTCAATATGGTAGTACAGTTTCAAAAGAATTTGCTAAATCATATCTAATGAAAAAGAAATTTGCAGATGCACATGATCAAGGTGATATTCATATTCATGATATGGATTTTGAGGCAATGGGTACAACAACATGTATGCAAATTGAATTAGATAGATTATTTAAAGGTGGTTTTTCAACAGGTCATGGTCATTTAAGGGAACCAAATGATATTATGTCATATAGTGCACTTGCTGCTATTGCTATTCAATCAAATCAAAATGATCAACATGGTGGTCAATCTATACCTGCATTTGATTATTATATGGCACCAGGTGTTAAAAAAACATTTAAAAAACAATTTAAACAACAAATTTATGATTTACTTGATTATTCTGATTTATTAAGTTTTATAAATATGGATAGAATTGCTAAAGAAATAGATAAATTAGATTCTATTGAACTTGATATTGAAATGTTTGAACCAATTTATAAAGAGTCAAAAGAAATTAAGAGATTATTTGAAAAGAGTTATGAAAAAGCTTTACAAAAAACTGATAGAATTACATATCAAGCAATGGAAGCATTTGTACATAATTTAAATACAATGCATTCTAGAGCTGGAGCACAAGTACCTTTTTCATCAATTAATTTTGGTACTGATACTTCTGAGGAAGGAAGAATGGTTACTAAGAATTTCTTAAATTCTATTGATGCTGGTCTTGGAAAGGGAGAAACTCCAATATTCCCTGTTTCAATATTTAAAGTTAAAGAGGGAGTAAATTATAATAAAGAAGATAAGAATTATGATTTATTTAAGTTAGCTTGTAAAGTTTCTGCTAAGAGATTATTCCCTAACTTTTCATTCCTTGATGCACCATTTAATTTATCTTTCTATAAACCAGGTGATTATAGAACTGAAGTAGGTTATATGGGATGTAGAACTAGGGTTATGAGTGATATTACTGATTTAAATAATCAAACAACAGGTGGTCGTGGTAACTTATCATTTACTTCAATTAATTTACCTAGAATTGGTATTAAACATGGTATTTGCTTAAAGGAAAGAGATAAAGCAGATATGGAAGGTTTCTATAATGAGTTATCTGAAAAAATGGATCTTGTTAGAGATCAACTTTTAGAGAGATTTGAAATTCAATGTAGTAAAAGATGTTATAATTTCCCATTTTTAATTGAACAAGGTGTATGGAGAGATGGAGAAAAATTAAAACCAACTGATAGATTAAGAAGAATACTTAAACATGGTAGTTTAACTGTTGGATTTATTGGACTTGCTGAAACATTGAAAGCATTAATTGGTAAACATCAAGGTGAAGATGAAGAAGCACAAAAATTAGGACTAGAGATTATTGGATTTATGAGAAAGAAGACTGATGAATATTCTCGTGAATATAATTTAAATTTTGCTTTAATAGCAACTCCTGCAGAAGGATTATCTGGAAGATTTGTTAATATTGATAGGGCAATATATGGAAAAATTAAAGGAATTACTGATAGAGCATTCTATACTAATTCATTCCATGTACCTGTATATTATAATACAAGTATTAAACATAAATTAGAGGTTGAAGCACCATATCATAATTTAACTAATGGTGGACATATTAGTTATATTGAATTAGATGGTGATACAACACAAAATATTGATGCATTTGAAAGTGTTATTAGAAAAATGAAAGAACTTGGAATTGGTTATGGAGCAATTAACCATCCAGTAGATAGGGATCCTGTTTGTGGATATGTTGGTGTAATTGGTGATAAATGTCCAGGTTGTGGAAGACGTGAATTTGACGGAGTTCCATTTGAAGAAATTAAAAATATAAATTGTAATTGTTAAGGAGGAATATTATGGAAAAAATAGTTGGCGAAGGTGTAGGATTCGAAAGAATTAGAAGGGTTACTGGTTATTTAGCAGGAGATGTTAAAAGATTTAATAATGCTAAACGTGAAGAAGAAAAAAGCCGTGTAAAACATTCTGATGTTAAAGAATTAATGAATGATTACAAGTGCGCTAAGGAATCTAAATAGTGATTGGTTATGCAAATTAGACTTGCAAGTGATTTACAAACTGATAGTATTGTAGATGGAGAAGGTATTAGGACAGTTATTTGGACACAAGGGTGTCCTCATAATTGCCCTGGATGCCATAATCCTTCTACTCATTCTTTTTCTGATGGAGCATTAGTTGATGTTGATTTTATAAAAAAAGAAATTGCTTCTTTAGAGGGACAAGATGGAATAACTTTTTCTGGTGGAGATCCAATGTGTCAACCAGAAGCATGTGCTTCTATTGCAATTTTTTGTCATGAACTTGGCTTAAATGTTTGGTGTTATACTGGCTATACTTATGAACAATTGATTGAATTATCAAAAACTAGAAAATCGATTTTAGATTTTTTGAATCAAATAGATGTTTTGGTTGATGGAAAATTTATTATGGCTAAAAAAAGTTTAGATGCTATATTTAGAGGTTCTACAAATCAAAGAATAATTGATGTTAAAGCTAGTTTATATAATGGTAGTGTTAAGTTAGTTGATAAGTATGTAGAGATGAAAGAAGAAGTAAGAAAAAATAAAATGTATATATAAACTACTTAAATTTTTAAGTAGTTTTTATCATATATTTTATTAGGTGATTTTTTTGAAAAAAAGAATTCATTTAAAAAGAAAATTTAAACCTAAGAAAATAAAAAAGAATTTATTTATTATATCTTTAATTCTTATTATAGTTTGTGTTATTTTGTTATTTAGAATAATTAATAATAAGATGATTCCTATATATGTTGATTATGCTACTATGGAAGCTAAAAAAATAGGTAGTGTTATTATTAATAGATCTGTTAACAGTGAGGTAGAGAAGAAATTAAATTATGATGATTTACTTATAGTTGATAAAAATAGTAAGAATGAGGTAATGATGATTGATTTTAATCCCGTTGTTGTTAATAGAATTTTAAATGATATTACTAATAATATTCAAAATGATTTTAAGGAAATTAAAAGGGGTAATATTGATGAGAGTAAGTGGGAAGATAAAATAAATATTAATTCTAAAAAAAAAGGTGTAATATATGAAATGCCGTCTGGCATTGTTTTTGATAATGTCTTATTTAGAAATTTGGGGCCTAAGATACCTGTTAAATTAGAATTAGAAGGAGATATTTTAACTAATATTAATACTCGTGTTAGTAATTATGGAATTAATAATGCATTAATTGAAATATCAGTTGTTGTAGAAGTTAATGAGAAAGTTATTTTACCAATTACAACAAAGGATATTAAAGTTAAATCGAGTATACCATTATTTATTAAAATGATTCAGGGAACTGTACCTGAATATTTAGGTGGAATAGAAAAAAATTCTAGTTATTATAAGTGATTTATGGACTTTATTTTGTTAATTTGATACTATAGTTATAGAGGTGATACTATGAAAAAATATACATACTTAGATTGTGAATATGAATTAATTAAAGATTATAAAAATGGATTTGATAATGAGGAAATTAAAAATAGAATAACTGATTATTTTAAGGATTATGATTATATTATTGGAGATTGGTCATATGGTAAATTAAGATTAAAAGGTTTTTGCAATAAAGATAATAGTAAAAATCGAGATATTAATTCTTATGAAAAGAAAGATGAATATATAAAAAATAGTTGTGCATATGAGTGTAGGTATTTTATTTTAAAGAAGATTTAACCCATAATTTGGAATTTAAATATCCAAAATTATGGGTTTTGTTTTTGAAGTTATACAGAATGTAAAGTTGTCATTTTATTTGTCAAATAATGTTGAAGAGTATTAGTAGGTGTGCTATACTTTTCTTGAAGAATAAAGGTGGTGCATTATGAAAAAATATATTATGAAATCTAATATTCCAGTATTAATTGGTTTTATTTTTGTTATTTCAGGATGCATACTTTTGTCGTATGATTATTTATGTGCTAAGAGGCATAAATTATTTGAAGATATGGATTTGGCGTATTTAGATCAATCTTCTAATATAGGTAATGCACAACTTACTCAAGTTGATGATCCAAAACTTGATGAAAAACTTAATGATGATGAGAAGACTGTTGATGAGTCTAATGAATATATTGGAAAAATTTCTATTCCAAAAATTAACTTGGTTAAGGGTTTTGTAAGTAAAGATTCTAAAAATAATAATATTAGTAGAAATGTTACTATATTAAAGGAAGCTAATATGCCAGATGTTGATAAGGGTAATTTTATTTTAGTTGCTCATTCAGGTGATGCATATATAAGTTTTTTTAGAAATTTATATAAGTTATCTGTTAATGATGTAGCGTATATTTATTATAATGATATTAAATATACTTATCAAATAAAGGATATATATAATGTTGAAAAGAATGGAACTGTTAGTATAAGAAGAAATTATGATGTTAATACTTTAACACTTGTTACTTGTACTTATCATGATGATTATCATCAAACAGTTTATATAGCAGAATTAATTGAGAAAGCAGAGGTGTAAATATGTTTGAAGTACCAATTTCAGAAAAAATTAATATAATAGTTAATTTAGTTAAAAATTCTAAAATGTTTTTCGGATTAATGATTTTTTCTATGGTTTTTATGATTTTACTATTTGCTTTTAAAAAAAGAAGAAAGTTGATATTTGGATTATTTACTATAACTTTCACAGGATCACTTTTACTTATTAATTCTGGTGAATTAGGAAAGTTTTTAGATTATTTTGTTGAAGTATTAATGAATTTATTATATTTTCCAAATTTTTGCTTATATTCAGTGTTGTTTGTTAGTTTAAATATAATAATGATTTATGCGATGAATTCAAAGAAAATTCTTGAACATAATAGAAAAATAATTATAGGTGTATATTTAATATCTTGTATTTTATTTGCACTTACAATTAATACTATAGGAAGTATTGATATAAATTTGAATGATAAATTATCTATTTATAGTAATAAAACAGTTTTATCTTTAATAGAATCTACTACATTTATAATAACGTTACTTTATGTTTATATGTTCTTAGGTTTTGTTTTGAAAAGAATTTTATATACGAAAAATGAAAATGAATTACAAAAGACTATAAGAATGCAAAGAGTGTTACTTGATAATAATGGTAACAGTAAAATGACAGAAAAATATGAAAAAAATATGACTAAGACATTTAATAAGTTTATTGAAAATGTTAATAATAATTCTTTAACATTAAATGAAATTAAAACTGATGATTTTGAATTAAATTCTAATGCTCTTATTGATTTATATTCTAAATTATAAGATAATATATATAGGGGAGATTTATATGAAAAAGGCAATATTTATACTGTTTTTTGTGTTATGTGTTGAGTTTTTTTTAGGAAAAAATTATAGCATAAATTATGAAATAAATAATATTATGTATTTTGAAGATATTCCTAGTCAAACAGAACCTGTAAAAGAACCTACAGTAGAAGAGCCTATTGTAGAAGAACCAAAAGAAGTAACTCCTGAACCTACAAATGAACCTGTAGTTGAAGAACCAAAAGTTGAACCTAAAGAGGAGGTAACACCACAGCAGTCTGAACAACAAGCGCCAGTGGTTGAAACTCCTAAAACAACAACTACGCGTAAAACTACAACTCCTAGAGTTCAAGTAGAAGAAAAAGTGGAAGAAAAAGTAGAGCAACCAGAGGAAGTTGTTGAAAAAGAAGAAGAAAAAAAAGAAGAGGAAGTTAAAGAAGAGAAAAAAGAGGAAACTGAGAAAAAAGAAGAAACTGTTCAAGATATTTCTGCTACAAGTGATTATAAAGAAGTAGAAAAAAGTAATAGAAAGAAATTAGTATTTGTTACATTTATTTTAAGTTTATGTTTAGCAGGTACTGGGTTCTTTGTTGTAAGGAAAAATATATTGGGCTAGTTGGCTAGCCTTTTTTTTAACTAGAATGGAGAGTATTATGGAACTTAATGAATTACTTAGTATTTATAAAAATTATTTAGATGAAGTTAATTTACTATGGAGGTCTCTTTGACCCAGAAGGTAAGAAAAAAAGAATTGAAGAGTTAGAAAATATTACTTTACAACCTGATTTTTGGAGTGATAAAAAGAAGAGTGAAAAAGTAATTAATGAATTAAATTATAATAAAAATATAATTGATAATGTTTCTAATTTAATGTCCAATATTGAAGATAATATTAGTTTAATTAATGATTCATTTGATGAAGATGATACTGAAATTAAAAATTTATTAATTAGTGAAAAAGATGAAATAAAAGAAAAAATTGATAGTTTACAAATTGAAATATTATTAAGTGGGTCTTTTGATAAACTTGGATGTTTATTAGAAATACATCCTGGTGCTGGTGGTACTGAATCTTGTGATTGGGCTTTAATGTTATATAGAATGTATATAAGATTTTGTGAAAAAAAAGGCTATAAATATGAGATAGTTGATTATCAAGATGGTGAAGAAGCTGGTATTAAAAGTGCGACTATTTTAATTAAAACGAATATGGCTTTTGGTTATTTGAAAAGTGAAAAAGGAGTACATAGATTAGTTAGAATTTCTCCATTTGATTCTAATTCAAGGAGACATACTTCTTTTGCGTCAGTTGATGTAACACCACTTTTTGAAGAAACTGATATTGATATAGATATTAATCCAAATGATATTAGGGTTGATGTATATCGAAGTAGTGGTCATGGTGGACAAGGTGTTAATACAACTGATAGTGCTGTTAGAATTACTCATATACCTTCAAAAATTGTTGTTACATGTCAAAATGAAAGAAGTCAAATTCAAAATAAAGAAAAGGCACTTGAAATATTGAAATCTAAATTATATAAATTAGAACTTGAAAAGCGTGAGAGTAAGTTAAAAGATATTAAAGGTGATTTATCTGATATTAATTTTGGTTCTCAAATTAGAAGTTATGTTATGCATCCATATTCTATGGTTAAAGATCATAGAACAAATGTTGAAACTTCTAATGTTTTAAAGGTTTTAGATGGTGATATTGATTTATTTATTAATTCTTATTTAAGGAGTGGTATAAATGATGTTTAAGAAAAAAAGAGAAGAAAACATATTAAAAAAGGTATATGAACATGATAGGATTTTTAGATATGTTTTATTACTTATAGGTGTTATTTTAGTAGCTCTTGCTTATAATTTGCTTATTTTACCTATAAAGATAGTTTATGGAATGAGTGGAGTAGGTGTAATATTAAATGGAGTATATGGTATAAATCCTTCTATAGTAATTTTAATTGGGGATTTATTACTTCTTATTTTAAGTTGGTTTACACTTGGATTTGAAAAAACAAAAAATTCGATTATAGGTTCTATTTTACTTCCTATATTTATTCAACTTACATCTAGTGCTGGTAATTATATAGTAATAGATACATCGGATGTTTTATTAATTACCATAATTGGTGCGGTTATTAACGGATTTGGTTTAGGACTTGTATTTAAATCAGGTTTTACTACAGGTGGGACTGATATATTAAATCAAATTGTAGCAAAATATGGTAAAACATCTATTGGAAATGCTATGTTTTTAACTGATGGTGTTATTATATTTTTTGGTATGTTTGCATTTGGATGGACACAACTTATGTATTCGTTAATTTCACTTTATATAATTAGTTTAATGACAGATAAGGTAATACTTGGTATTTCAAATTCTAAAGCATTTTATATAATTACATCTAATGAGACAGATGTAAAAAATTATATTATGAGAACTTTAGGCCATGGTGTAACTATTCTTGATGGTAGAGGTGGATATACTGGAAATCATAAGAAAGTAATAATGTGTGTTATACCAACTTCTGAATATTTTGCTTTAAAAGAAGGTATTCATGAGATAGATAAAGATGCATTTTTCTTGGTGTCTGATGCATATGAAGTGTTTGGTGGAGAGTAGACAAATATTTAATTTATTGATATAATGTTATAGTAAAAATTACCAAGGTAAATTTAAATAATAGATGATATAATGATAGAGGTGGTTGTGTGGATTTTATACGTATTAGAAATGCTCATAAGCAGTATAAAAATGGTGTTACTGCAATACAAGATGTTAGTTTAGATATACAAAAGGGTGAATTTGTATTTATAATTGGTACAACTGGATGTGGTAAATCAACATTAATTAAGATGCTTTATAGAGAAGAAAAACCTACTAGTGGAAAAATTATTGTAGGTGGTATAGATGTTGCTAAATTAAGAAATAGTAAGGTTTATAAATTAAGAAGAAAAATTGGTGTAGTATTTCAAGATTTTAAATTATTAAATAAGGAAACAGTATATGAAAATGTTGCTTTTGCACTTGAAATATTTGGTTTACCTAAATCTGAAATTCATGAAAAAGTTTTAAAAGTTTTAGATTTAGTTGGGCTTAAACATAAGGCAAAACAATTTCCAACTGAATTATCTGGTGGAGAGCAACAACGTGTTGCAATAGCTCGTGCGATAGTAAATGGTCCAAAATTATTGATTTGTGATGAACCTACTGGAAACTTAGATGAAATAACTAGTATGGAAATTATGAAAGTTTTAGATGAAATTAATAAGTTAGGTACGACTGTAGTTATGGTTACTCATGATAATGATATAGTAAGAAAAATGGGGAAAAGAGTTGTCTTACTAGATTCAGGAAGAGTTGTAAAAGATTATGAGAAAGGATCATATAATAATGAAAGCATTTAGAATTCTTGGAAGAAATATTCGTGATTCATTTAAAAGTGTATTTAGAAATTTTTCTTTATCACTTGCGTCTATTTCATGTATAACTATAACTTTAATTGTTGTTGCTATATCTATAGTTTTATCATATAATGTTAATAATTTTGCAACTTTAGTTGAAAAGGATGTTACTATTGTATCGTTTATTGAACTTGAAACTACAAATGATGAAATAAAAGAAATTGAAAATAAAATTAAGAGTTTAGATAATATTGAATCGGTAACTTTTAAATCAAAAGGTGATATTTCTAAAGAAATGATTGAGTCAAGTGATACATTTAAAAATGTAATGCAAGATTGGACTGATGCTGATAGTCCTATTGAAGATACTTATTTAGTAAAAGTAGTTGATATTGAAAAAATTAAAGATACTGCTAAACAAATAGAAAAAATAGATAAAATTGAGAGTGTTAAATATGGTGAAGGAATGGTTGAACAATTAGTAACTGTATTTGAAACTATTAAAAAAATTAGTATAATTGCTGTATTTGCACTTATAATTGTTACTGCATTTTTAATTACTAATACAATTAAAATAACAATATTCTCAAGAAAAAGAGAAATTCAAATTATGAGATTAGTTGGCGCATCAAATATTAATATAAAAATACCATTTATATTTGAAGGATTATTTTTAGGAATACTTGGATCAATTATTCCAATAATTGTTGCTGTATATGGATATACTACTTTATATGAAAATTTTGATGGTAAAGTATTCTCATCATTTATTGAACTTATTAAACCAGAACCATTTGTATATATGATTGCTTTATTACTTTTAGGTATTGGTATACTTGTTGGTATGTTTGGTAGTTATAGAGCAGTAAGAAAACATTTAAAAATATGATTAAAATGTGAAATAATTCACATTTTTTTATTGTTTTAATCATAAAATTAATTGGTGATGGTATGAAAATAGGTGATTTAGTTACTAGGATATCTCATAATCATGATATGGTATTTGTTATAACTGATGAAGATGAAGAAAACTATTATTTAAAAGGTGTAAATATTAGATTATGCGCTGATTGTAAAAAGTCTGATGCTGTTTTATATACTGATAAGGAAGATAAGGATGAAGATGATTATTTAAAACGTATTAAGCCTGAATTTGATATGGATAGGAATGATTATTTTTATTTGCCTGGTAAGATACTTCATATTGATGCTGATGATGATTATTTGAGTAGGTGTATAAAGTATTATAATGATGCTCATATATGGTCTATAGGGATAAAAGAAGATGAAAAAAATATTCCTGGTTCCATTTATAATTTGCTTGAGGAGTATAGGCCTTCTATTGTTGTGATTACGGGGCATGATGCATATTATCAAAGAAAAAATGATTCTTCTAACATTAATAATTATAAGAATAGTTCTTATTTTGTTGAGGCTGTAAAAGAGGCTAGAAGGTATGAGAAGAGTCATGAAAAATTAATTATTATTGCTGGTGCTTGTCAATCTGATTACGAGGAATTGATTAAGGCTGGGGCTAATTTTGCGTCTAGTCCTAAGAGAATAAACATTCATGCATTAGATCCTGCTGTTGTTGCAACTTTAATGAGTTTGTCTGATGCTAATAAGGATATTGATTTAAAGTCTATTTTGGATAAAACAAAGTATGGCTCAAAGGGTATGGGTGGTATAAGAACTAAGGGTACAATGTATATTGGTTATCCTAGATAGGGGGATAAATGACAATAAGTGAGGTTAAGAGTGAACTTAATAATATTGTTGGTAAAGAGGTTACTATAAAATATAATTTAGGTAGGAATAAATATGAGAAGTATGATGTTGTTATTAAAGAGTTATATAGTAATATTTTTTTGGTTGAATTAAAGGAAAATATGATAAAGTCATTTTCATATACTGATGTTATAACTAGTACTATAAAAATTATTTATTAATTCTTCATTTTATCTTGATTTTTGTTTTTATTTGATATACAATGTAGTTAACTAGGAGAGGAGAGATACAATGAAGATTACTTCTGTAAGCATTCATAAGGTTGAGGAAGACCCAAAAAATCCAAAAATGAAAGGTAGAGCATCAGTGATAATTGATGATTGCTTCGTAATTAATGATATTAGAATTATTGAAGGAGAACAAGGACTATTTGCAGCGATGCCAAGTCGTAAAACATCTACTGGAAAATATCGTGATGTAGCTCATCCAATTAATCAGGAAACAAGACAATATTTTGAAGATACAATAATTGAAGAATATATGAAACAACAAGATTAATAACACTTTATGTGTTATTTTTTCTTTTTGTTCATATAATTAATCAGGAGGGATTATATGGACAAGGATCAAAATGGTATTATTTTAGGTAATCATAGTGTTACTATTAATGAGAGAAAAAATATTGTTATAACTGGAGTTAAAAAGATAGATAGTTTTGATGAGGAAGAATTTTTAATGGAAACTAGTATGGGGCATATTGTAATAAAGGGTAATGGGCTTGAAATTATTAAATTAGATACTTATCAGGGTAATGTTTCTATTAAGGGTAAGGTTAATAGTTTATCGTATATGGAAAATGGTAGTAAAAAGCAAAAAGAAGAGGGAGTATTTAGTAAGTTATTTAAATGAGTTTAAAATTACAAATATATTCTTTACTTTTTTCTTTTTTATATGGAATGTTTTTTGGTTATATGGTTTTAATTAATTATAAATTTTTATATAGTACTAAAAAATTATTTAAAATTATAGTTACCTTTTTATTTGTTATTACAAATGTATTTTTATATTTTATTATTTTAAGATATATTAATTATGGTGTTATTCATATCTATTTATTATTGATGCTTATTTTTGGATATATTGTAGAAAATTATGTTTACAGTTATATTGAAAGAAAAAGAAAAAAATGATATAATTTGATACAAGGAAGGTGAGTATATGAAAAAGAGAAAAGTCAAAAAAAAATCAGTAAGAATACTTACCTTTGGAACATTATCTGCGATTTTAATTGGTTATTTTTTATTTAGTTTGGGTAATTATGCGATTAAGTTACATAATTTAAGAAAAGAAGAATCTAGTTTAAAAAGTGAACTTAAGACTTTAAAGAGTGATGAAGAATTATTAAAAGCAGAACTTACTAAATTAAAAGATCCTGATTATTTAGCGCGTTTTGCAAGAGAAAACTATTTATATACACGAGATGGAGAATATGTAATACAAATTCAAAAAAATGATTCTATTACTAAAAATAACAAAAAAACTGAAGTAGATTATGATTTTTATTTAGCTATTGGTATTTTTTCTATTTTTATTTTAATGATTATATATATTTTTTATAAAGGTTTCCATCAAAAAAACTGTTAAAATAACAGTTATAATTTGAAATCATTTATTATTTCATCGTCCATATCTTTGCCATCAAAGTATGGTCTTTTTTTATACTTGGACATTTTTCCAACTATGTTTGATGGAAATGTTCTAACTACTTTATTGTAATCAGTTATTATATCGTTATAGTATTTACGTGCAGCTATTATATCAGCTTCAGTTTCATTTAAACCAATATTTATTTTTATTAATGTTTCATTATTTTTTAATTCTTCGTTTGATTCTAAATATCCATTAAATTCATTTATACCATCATATATTTGTCTATCTAATTCAAAGTTAGTTAATTTTCTAGATCTTAATTTTACTATATTTTCTAATATTTCGCCTTTAATTTTAGTGTTTGCTTTTATTATACTAATTGATTTATTTAAAAGATCAAATCTTTTTCTTAATGTTGTATCTATGAATGCTTCTGCTTCGTTTATTCTTATTATATATGTTTGATATTTGTTATAAATATTTATATACCAAATAGCAATTAAGCAAACTGCAATAATGATTAATAATATAATTGTAAATGTTGTCATATCATCACCATAATAATTATAGCAAATTAAGAAATCTAAATCAATTATATTTTGCTTCAAATGTTATATTTTCATAAAATTCTATATAATTTATATATTTTGTTGGAATTAAATACCAGTGACCTGATTCAGGATTACTTATGATTAGAGTATCAGTAGTTGTTTTTTCTATTATTCCATTAAATTCTTGTGATAGTTCTTTAAATGTAGCACATACTAAAACTTTTTTACCTTTATTTAAATTTAATAAAAAATTTATGTTTGATTCTAAAGTTTTATTATAAAAATATGTATTCATAAATCACCTCTTAATTAATTATATTAAATATTAATTGAAAAAAGAATGTGTGTGTGATAGAATTATTTTACGAGGTGATGATATGAAAATAAGTATTGGTGTATCAAATAGACATGTTCATTTATGTGAATCGGATTTTAAAACATTATTTGGTGAAGAATGTGAACTTGAAGTAGTAAAAAAACTATCTCAACCAGGTGAGTTTGCAAGTAATTGTAAGGTTACTTTAAAGACTACTAAAGATGTAATTGAAAATGTAAGAGTTGTTGGACCTATTAGAAAATATACTCAGGTTGAAATATCAAAAACTGATTCTTTTAAGTTAGGATTAAATCCTCCTGTAAGGGATTCTGGTGATTTAAAGGGAAGTTTAGGTATTACTATAATTGGACCTAAAGGTGAAATTGATTTGGATGAAGGGTGTATAATTGCAACACGTCATATACATATAACACCTAAAGAAATGAAAGAATATGGATTTAGTGGTGAAGAAGTAAGTGTAAGAATAGATGGTGAAAAAGGTGGTATACTTAATCATGTTAGATTAAAAGTAAGTGATTCTTATGCATTTGAATTACATTTAGATACAGATGATGCGAATGCATTTTTAGTTAAATCTGGAGATGTTGCAACAATAATAGAAGAGGATAATATTAAAAAAATATAAGGACTTTTGGTCCTTTTTATTGTGCGCTAGTTGTATCTTGTTCTTTTATTGTTGGTATCATTGAATCAAGTGGATCATTAAATGATGGTTCTGTTCCTTTGATATAATATAGTATTGTTTTTTTATCATCGTTGGTTGCTAATTCACCACTTATTGGATTTACTAAAACTCCAACTACGTTTTCTGGTGTTTTATACCAATTATCTTCTTTATCTTTTAAATAGTTTTCCATTGCATATGCCCACATTTTTTTCATGTTAGCACCATCACTTACTAAAGTTTCTTTATTATCATCATATCCATTCCATATACCAAGTATAATATCATTATTGTATCCAAATATTAAGTGGTCTGTATCGGTTGTACCTGTTTTAATGGCATATTTTTTTGTTAGTATTGGTGCGATATTCATACATGTTGGTGTATTATAATCAATGAATTTAGGTGATGAACAATTACTTAATAATTCATTTAATATGTAAGTAATACTAGAATTTAAAACTTTATCTTTTTTTTCTTTCTTTTTATATAATATATTACCATTAGAATCTTCTACTTTTGTTATAAAGTAAGGATCTACTGTATATCCTAGATTTGCAAATGTGGCATAACCTTTTACCATATCAATTAATTTAATTTCATTTGTTCCAAGTGGTAGAGAAGGTATTGCTTCTAGATTATTTGATAAATCAATTCTTTTAGCAAAGTCAACTAGTGTTTCTTCACCTAAAAATAAATGTGTTTTAACAGCATATATATTATCTGAATATGTTATTGCTGCTGCCATACTTATTGGTTTATTAGCGTATGTATCACTGTAATTACTAGGACTATAAGTTTTATTTTCAGAGAATGTAAATGTTGTTTTTTCACTTGTAAAAGTAGTTGATGAGGTAAATCCATTTTCTAAAGCAGCGTAGTATAAAAATGGTTTCATAGTTGATCCTACTTGTCTTTTTGAACTAATAGCTCTATTGTATTGACTTTTAGAATAATCTTTTCCACCTATTAACGCTATAACTTTTCCATTATTTGGATTCATCATTACACTTGCAACTTCTAAATCTTTATTTTTGATATTATCGTTCATACTATTTTCTAATATTGTTTGTGCATTCATGTCTAAGTTTGTATATATTTTAAGACCACCCGTTTTTAAAAATGAATTAGGTATACTTTTAATATTTTTAAGTTCATTTATTACTGCGTCTTCATAATACATTAGTGTTTTTAAATCTGATTCTTGTTTTTTTCCAATATACGTTAATTCTTTATTTAAAGCTTCTTTTTTTTGTTTATTTGTAATGTATTTATTTTTAATCATTGAATTTAGTATTTGTTCTTGCCTTTTTTTAGCCGCATTACTATCTACTAGTGGAGAGTAGTTAGAAGGGGATTTAGGAATTCCTGCAAGTATTGTTGCTTCAGCTAAATTTAAATCTTTAGAGCTTTTTCCAAAATAGTAATGTGAAGCATTTTCAATTCCATATACGCCACCATAGTTTATTGTATTTAAATAGCCTTCTAGTATTTTATCTTTTGAATACTGTGATTCTAATTTTATTGTAATCCATGCTTCTTGTATTTTTCTTTTCCACGTTTTATTAAAGTCTAGAAATAAGTTTTTAGCGTATTGTTGTGTTATAGTTGATGCGCCTTGAACTGGTTTTTTGTTTTTTACGTTAATTGTTAGGGCTTTTATTATTCTTAAAAAATCAAATCCAGTATGTTTGTAATAATTTTTATCTTCTGTTGATATAGTAGCATTTATTAAATCTTTTGATATGTTTTTAAGTGGTACCCATTTATCACCATCACCTGAATATAGTTTTTCATTATTATCATATAAATAGTATTTATATGTTTTATTAATTGGTAATTTACTACTAAATTTAGCGTATACATATATTCCTGTATAAACTAAAACAATTGTTATAAGGCATATTATAAAAATTTTATATAGTTTTTTTATAGTTTTGATAGTATCACCTCTATATTTATTATTAATAATTTTTTAATTATTATGTGTATTTTTTTTATATGTTTTGCTATAATACTTTTGTGATGTTTTATGAAGATTGTTGAAAAAATTATAAGTACAAATAATGATGACTTTATATATGAAGGAGAAGGTACATTTAAAAATAATGTACTAGAGTTTAATGAATCTGATACTAAGGTAAGATTTGTTTTAGATAAAGATAATATTATTTTAGAAAGAATAGATCTAGAAAAAGAACTTAATTTTAATTTTTCAAAAAGTAATTCATATGGGTTTTATTTATTTAAAGAGTATAATATGAAAAAAGAATTAAGTATTGTTACAAATGAGTTAATAACTAATAAAAGTTCTATTATAATTGATTATGATTTAGTAATGGATGGTATTAGTATGGGTAATTTTAAAATAAGTATAAAATATAGTAACAAATAAAAAAATAATACATATTATTATTTAGGTATAAAAAAGTATTGACAATAATTATATATATGATAAAATTACGTCTAGGAAACTTAAGTTTGGAGGATTTTATGAAATTAAAAGATATGACTGTTGAAGAATTAGAACTTCTTTCTTATGGTGATTTAGCGCTTTTAGAATTACAAGAAAAGAAAGTTCCAATGAATACGCCAACTTTATTTAAAGAAATATGTAATTTACTTGGATATACAGATGATGAATATGCATCTAAAATAGGTGATTTTTATACATCATTAAATAATGATAAAAGATTTTTACTACTTGATGGTGGTAAATGGGATTTAAGTAGTAATCATTCTGTTGAATTTGTTGTTGATGATGAAGATGAAGAAGAAGTAGAAACAGTAGAAGAAGACGAAGAAGAGGAAATATCTGAAGATGATATTGATAATATTGATGATGATAATGAATTAGATGATGAAGATGATTTAGAAGATTTATCGATTGTAGAAGATGATGAAGAAACAGAAGACTAGTATTAGTCTTTTTAATGCTTAAGGAGGGTAGTTATGATAGAAAGATTAGAGGCAATAGAAAAAAGGTATTTGGAATTAAATGAACAATTGCTTGATCCTGCTAACTTGTCTGATATAAAAAAGACATTAGAATTAAGTAAGGAACAATCATCTTTAAAAGAAGCGTATGATGCATATCTTGAATATAAAAAGATAACTGAAGATATAAAAAGCGCTAAAGAGATGATTAAGGATCCTGAACTTTCGGAGTTTGCTCGTGAGGAATTGGAAGAATTAAATTTAAAATTAGAAAATTTAGAAAAAAATTTAGAGATATTATTACTTCCAAAAGATCCTAATGATGGTAAAAATGTAATTGTTGAAATTCGTGGAGCTGCTGGTGGAGATGAAGGAAATATTTTTGCTGGTGATTTATTTGAAATGTATAAAAAATATGCTGAAAAAGAATCATGGAAGGTTGAAGTATTAGAAGAAGAAAGATCTGAAGCAGGTGGATATTCACTTATTAGTTTTATGATTAAGGGTGATAATGTTTATTCTAAATTGAAGTATGAAAGTGGTGCTCATAGGGTTCAAAGAGTTCCATCTACAGAAACTCAAGGTAGAGTTCATACATCAACTGCTACTGTACTTGTTATGCCAGAGGCTGAAGAAGTTGATTTTGAACTAGATATGAATGAAGTTAGAATTGATATAACTCGTAGTAGTGGATGTGGTGGACAAGGAGTAAATACTACTGATAGTGCAGTAAGGCTTACACATATTCCTACAGGATTAGTTGTTTATTCACAAACTGAGAGAAGTCAAATTAAAAATAAAGAAAAAGCTATTAAGATATTAAAAACTCGTCTTTATGATCTTAAGATGAGAGAGCGTGAAGAAGAACTTGGAAATGAAAGAAGAAGTAAAATAGGTACTGGGGATAGATCTGAAAAAATAAGAACATATAATTATCCTCAAAATCGTGTAACTGATCATAGAATTGGATTTACTATTAATGCACTTGATAGAGTTATGGCTGGGGATATTGATAAGATAATTGAAGCGTTAATTACTGAAGATCAAAATAGAAAGTTAAGAGAAGCATGAAACTTATAAGGAACGATTTTATTTGCACTGAATGTGGTAATATATTTTGTTTTCAAGGAAGCGAGACGCATTTAAAAAAACTATATTTTTCTAAAAAAATATGGTGTTATGAATGTAAGAAAAAAACTATTTCAATTAATTTAGCTGATTCAAGTTTATGGAAGATGCATATGGAAAATAAACAAAATAAAACTGTGTTAGAAAAAGAATTATTGGAGTTAATTGATAAACATGAAGGATATGGATTATCTAAAAAAGTATTACAAAGGTAATATTGATGATGCTATTGAAAAATTAAAAAAAGGTATTCCAGTTCAATATATAGTTGGTAATGTTTCATTTTATGGATTTGATTTTAATGTAAATGAGAATGTTTTAATTCCTAGATTTGAAACAGAGCAGTTAGTAGAAAAGACAGTTAAGTTAATTAATGATAAATTTGATAAAAAAGTATCAATAATTGATATTGGAACTGGTTCTGGATGTATTGCTGTTACACTAAAAAAATTAATTGATAGTAAAGTTGATGCAGTTGATATATCAGAATTAGCTTTAAATGTAGCTAGAGAAAATGCTATTAAAAATGAAGTTAGTGTTAATTTTTTTATAAGTGATATGTTAGATAATGTAGATAAGAAGTATGATGTTATTATTTCTAATCCACCATATATTTCTTATGATGAAGAAATTATGGATATAGTAAAAAATAATGAGCCTTCTATTGCTTTATATGCAGATGATGAAGGTATGTATTTTTATAAAAAAATACTTGATAAAGCAAGAAATAATTTTAATGATAGATTTATAATTGCATTTGAGATAGGATATATGCAAGGCGATAAATTAAAAGAATATGCATCTAAAAATTATAGTGATTGTAATATATTTATAGAACGTGATTTACAAGGTAAAGATAGATTTTTATTTATAATGAAATAAGCTTAATGCTTATTTTTTTTACTAATTTTGTTGATTTGTTTAAAATGATTTGTAGAACACTAAAATCTGTTTAGATAGATTTTAGCAATGTGTTAAAAAAATGTTACAAAACGTTAAAATTAGTGATTTGATTAGTATTATTATGTGTGTTATAGTCCCATTTGAAAGGAGTATAATATGAATTATTATAATGAAATAAAAAACCAAATAATAAATAATGAAGTAATAAAAAGAATAAAGGATTATAGTAAAAATAGGAGTGATTTAAACACATATTATAATGTAGGTAAATTACTTAGTGAAGCAGGTAAGCATTATGGAGAAGGTATTATTAAAGAATATTCTAAAAAATTAACACATGAATTTGGTAAAGGGTATACTTTTTCGTCATTAACAAGAATGAAAAAATTTTATTATTTAATTCAAAAACTTGCGACAGTGTCGCAATATTTATCATATGGCCATTATACTGAATTACTTCCATATGATGACATTTATAAAGTAAAATACTATATAAATATAATTGAAAAGGAAAAATTATCTATTAGACAGTTACGCGCAAGAATAAAAAACAATGAATATGAAAGGTTACCAATTGAAACAAAGAATAAATTAAAAATTAAAGAGGAAACTAAAGTAGAAGATTTAGTGAAAAATCCAATTATAATAAATAATAAAAACAATTATGAAGTGATGTCTGAAAAAGTTTTACAGAAAATGATCCTTGAAGATATACCATCATTTTTAAAAGAATTAGGAGAAGGATTTACATTTATTGAAAATGAATACAAAATTAAAATAGGAAATAGATATAATTATATAGATATACTTTTATATAATATTAAGTTTAAATGTTATGTTGTAGTTGAGCTAAAGGTAACTGAATTAAAGAAAGAACATATAGGTCAAATAGAAACATATATGAATTATGTTGATAAAAATATAAAGACGATAGAAGAAAATAAAACAATAGGAATAATAATAGTTAAGAAAAATAATAAGTACATTATGGAATATTGTAGTGATGAAAGAATTTTATCAAAGGAATATCAAATTATTGGAGGCGTTTAATGAATTATTATAATGAAATAAAAAATCAAATAATAAATAATGAAGTAACAAAAAGAGTAAAGGATTATAGTAAAAATAGGAGTGATTTAAACAAATATTATAATGTAGGTAAATTACTTAGTGAAGCAGGTAAACATTATGGAGAAGGTATTATTAAAGAATATTCTAAGAAGTTGACATATGAATTTGGTAAAGGGTATGGAATATCTAATTTAAAAAGAATGCGTCAGTTTTACTATTTAATAGAAAAAGGTGCTACAATGTGGCACCAATTATCATGGAGCCATTATAAACTACTTATAGCATTAAAATCTATTGAAGAAATAAATTATTATGGAAGAGTTTCAAGTGAAAACTTATATTCTGTTAGACAATTGCAAATAAGGATTAAAAACAATGAATATGAAAGATTATCAATTGAAACAAAGAATAAATTAAAAATTAAAAAATTTTATACATTGCCTAAATTTAATGGATTACAATCAATGTAACACTATCAGAAATGGTAGAACTAAAACATAATTTAGATGAATACGTAATAGAGCAAAAAAATGTAGTTAAAAGTATAAAATAAAAATAATTTATAAATGATAAAAAAATACATTCCTGATGTTAGAATATTAGATGAAAGTCAAAATAAGCATTAATTTGCTTATTTTTCTTTAACTTGCTTTTTATTTTTGATATAATAAATTATGTATGAAAGTAGTGGGTATTATGAACAAAGATATGAAAGTATTACTTGATAAACTAAATTTAAATGAAGATGACTTAGGGTATTTTAATAATTCTAAATTAAATAAGATTATGGCTAGCAGTGATAAGAAAAAATATAGATTTTGTATTTCACTTGATAGTACTATACCTGTTAATATATATGAAAAATTTTTAAATGAATTAAAAGAATCCTTTAATGGTTTTAGTGTATCTTGTATTTTTGAAGTGGATGATTCTACTAATTATTTAAATGATTACTTTCATTATTTTTTAAATATATATTCTAAAGAGTATCCACTATTATCTATGTTTTTAGAAAATGATATCAATGATAATAAAATAGAGGTTAGTAATGCTGCTGAAAAGATGAAATTAGAAAGCATTATGGATAGATTAATAAATGATTTAAAATTAGTAGGATTTAATAATAAATTAGAGATTATCATTAATAATGATAAGAGTTTAGAAATAGAGGAAGAAATACAAAAAGATTTAAAAATAGATATACCTGTTAATATTGAAAAAGAGAGTGTTAAAGAAGAACCTAAGAAAAAGTTTGTTCCAAAGAATTATAAAAGACCACCTTTAGTAATTGATGATGATAATCCTCGTGTTTTAGTTGGAAGGGTAATTGAAGATAAACCTGTTAGACTTGATACGGTTGTATCTGCTGGAGGTACAGTTACTGTTGAAGGTTATGTGTTTGGATCTGAACTTAGAGAAATTAAAACTAAGGATGGAAGACAGTTTAAAATTTTAAGTTTGAAAATAACTGATTATACTGATAGCATATATGCAACAATATTCATGAATGCTGATGATGAAACTCCAAAGATAAAAGAAAAGAATTGGTATTTATTTAGGGCGAGCGTTAAGGATAAGGATCAATATAATCAAGATATATCACTTAGTATAAAGGATGTAAATGTAAGCGATAGAGTTAATGAAGAAATATTTGATGATGCTCCTATTAAAAGAGTAGAGTTACATGCTCATACTATGATGAGTCAAATGGATGGAGTTACAAAACTTGATTTAGGAAAGCATACTTGTGAGTTAGTTGAAGAATGTATCAGAATGGGGTACAAAGGTGTTGCTATTACTGATCATAGTGGATGTCAGGCTTTTCCAATATCTTTTGGTATTATAAAAAATCATAATAAGAAAATTAGAAAAGGTATAAAAGAAGAAATTGAAAATATAAAAGCTAAATTAAATGATAGTATTAGTGAAGAAGAAAAAACCGAGTTAAATAAAAGACTAACAGAATTAGAAGAACAAAGTAAAAACCCACCTATATTTAAGGGATTATATGGAACTGAATTAACTCTTGTTGATGATACTGTTAATATTGTAGTAAGACCAACTGAAGATGATTTAAATAATACATATGTTGTATTTGATACAGAAACTACTGGTTTTAATGCTGGTGGTGCGGATCAAATGATTGAAATTGGTGCGGTTAAAATTGATAAAGATGGGGTAATTGTTGATAAGTTTGATGAGTTAATTGATCCTAAAAGACATATTCCTGATAGAATTACAGAGTTAACTTATATTACTGATGATATGGTTAAGGGTTGTGATGATGAGGAAACTGTTACTCGTAAATTTTTAGAGTGGACAGGTAATTTACCTATGGTAGCACACAATGCGAAATTTGATATTTCGTTTATTGAAATGGCTATGAAAAAATATAATTTAGGTACATTTAATAATACTGTTATTGATACACTTGAATTATCTCGTACTTTGGATCAAGGATTTGCGCGTCATGGATTATCTGCTTTAGTTAAAAGATATAATGTGCCTTGGGATGAAGATGCTCACCATAGAGCTGATTATGATGCTGAGGGTACTGCACTTGTATTTTATAAAATGTTACAGAAATTAAAATCTCAAAATTTTAAGAAAATAAGTGATTTAGAGAAATTAATTAGTAAGGAAGAAATTCATAAATTTGGTAGAACTTTCCATTTTAATGCCATTGCGTTAAATAAAGAGGGACTTAAAAATTTATTTACTATTATTTCTTTAGCAAACACTGTTTATTTATATAAAACTCCAAGAATTTTAAGAAGTAAGTTAAATGAACTTAGAAGTGGATTATTAATTGGATCTGGTTGCTATGAATCAGAAGTATTTACTGAAGCAAGGAGTAAAGAAGGAGAAGAATTAACTAACATAATTAATTTTTATGATTATGTTGAGGTTCAACCACCAGAAGTTTATGATCATTTGATTCAAATGGGTGACTTTTCAAATTATGATGAATTAAAAAGTCATATTAAAAAAATAATAAATGCTACTAGTGAAGCTGGTAAAATAATAGTTGCAACAGGAGACGTACATCATTTTAAAAAATCTGATAAAATTTTTAGAGAAATAATTGTTAATCAAAAGGTACCAGGTGGTGGACGTCATCCACTTGCTAAAAAGAATATTAAGAGTATTCCTTCACAACATTTTAGAACAACTCGTGAGATGTTAGAAGATTTTAGTTTTTTAGATAAAGATTTAGCTTATGAAATAGTTATTACTAATACTAATAAAATATGTGATATGGTTGAAGAAATTGAAGTTATACCAGATACTGGTGGAACTCCATTCTCCCCACGTGTAAAAAGTGATGATGGAAGTTGCTATTTAGATTGTCCTAGAGTTGTAACAGATTTAGTTTATAATAAAGCTCGTGATTGGTATGGAGAACCTCTTCCTTTTTCAATTGAAGAGAGAATTGCTACTGAACTTTATGGTGATATTGTTTTAACTTCAATTAGAAAGTTAGAAAATTGTAGTGATGAAGAAGCATTTAAAAAGTTACATGATACTATTTTAAAAGGCTCAGATGCTGTTAAAGAAATAGTTAGAACTTATTTAAAAAATAGTAATGAAGGTATTAGTGATGAAGAACTAGAAAAATTACTTAAGAAATCACTTGGTGGAGTTATTGGTGCAGGATTTGATCCAATATATTTGATTGCACAAAGACTTGTTAAACACTCAAATGATGAAGGATATTTAGTTGGTTCGCGTGGATCTGTTGGTTCATCATTTGTAGCTACTATGATGGGTATAACTGAGGTTAATCCTTTGTCTGCTCACTATAGATGTAGTAAATGTAAATTAAGTATTTTTGAGGATAGTGAAGGTAACTCGTTAGGAGCTACTTATTCTTCAGGATTTGATTTGCCTGATAAAATGTGCCCAAACTGTAATATTCCAATGTTAAAAGATGGTCAGGATATGCCATTTGCTACATTCTTAGGATTTAATGCTGATAAGGTACCTGATATAGATTTAAATTTCTCTGATTTAAATCAAGCTAGTACTCATGCTTATACTAAAGTTTTATTTGGACCTGATAATGTTTATAGAGCTGGTACTATTGGTACTGTTGCTGATAAAACTGCTTTTGGTTTTGTAAAGGGATATTGTGAAGATAAAAATATTGTGATGCGTACAGCAGAGGTTGAAAGACTTGCTCTTGGTTGTACTGGTGTAAAAAGAACGACTGGTCAACATCCAGGTGGAATTGTTGTTATACCTGATTATATGGATTGTTTTGATTTTACTCCATTTCAATTTCCAGCAGAAGATCCAACATCTCCTTGGAGAACAACACATTTTGATTATCACTCAATAGAGGAATGTGTACTTAAACTTGATATTTTGGGTCACTCTGATCCAACTCAATTGCGCTTAATTCAACTTCAATCTGGTACTGATATTATGAAGGTACCGCTTGATGATAAAGATACTATGAGCATATTTACTTCTACTGATATTTTAGGTGTAACTAAAGAACAAATTATGTGTAATACGGGTACGCTTGGTATTCCTGAATTTGGTACACCATTTACTATTAAATTAGTTGAAGATACAAAACCTACAACTTTTGCTGAATTAATTAAGATTTCAGGTCTTTCACATGGTACTGATGTATGGCTTGGCAATGCTCAAGAATTAATCCAAAATAATGTTGTTCCATTTAGTGAAACTATAGGCTGTCGTGATGATATTATGGTTTACTTAATGTATAAAGGTTTAGCGCCAATTAAATCGTTTAAAATAATGGAATTTGTAAGAAAAGGAAGAGCAAGTAAAGATCCTGCAACATGGGCTGAACACAAAAAAACTATGGAGGAAGCTGGTATTCCTGATTGGTTTATTGGATCATGTCAAAAAATAAAATACATGTTTCCTAAAGCGCATGCTGCTGCTTATGTTATTAGTGCATTTAGAATAGCTTGGTATAAGGTGCATATGCCTGTTTATTTCTACGCGTCATGGTTATCATCTAAAGCTACTGATGTTGCTGTTGAATCAATGATTAAAGGTTATGATGCAATTAGAAATAATATAATTGAAATTATGAATAAGGGTTATGATGCTACTAATAAAGAAAATGGTCAACTTGAAAGTTTAAAAGTTTCTCTTGAGGCTACAGCTCGTGGAATGAAGTTTTTAAATATAGATTTATATAAGAGTGAAGCTTCTGTTTGGGTTGCTGTAAGTGATAATGAAATTATACCTCCATTTAGTGCGATTGATGGACTTGGAGAAGCTGTTGCTAATAATATAGTTGAGGAAAGAAAAAAACGTGAATTTATTAGTATTGAAGATGTTCAAATTAGATGTAAAGTTTCTTCTACTATAATGGAAAAAATGAGACTTATGAATATATTTGATGGAATGGAAGAATCTAGTCAACTTAGCTTGTTCTAATTTCATCTAGTTTTGTCGAAAAGCAACATTTAAATTAATCTTTGTGTTAAAGTTATAGCATAAAGAGGTGATAAAATGAATAATCATCATTTAAATGAAATCTTTGATGAAATGTTTGAAGATTTAAGAGACATAAAACGTAAGGTATTCTTTATTAAATACAAATAGGACTTATTAGTCCTTTTTGTTTTAACTAATTGACAAAATACTATTTTTTTTATACAATATGAGTGTAAGAAAAAAGAGGTGGTTATATGAGAGAAGATACAATAGTATTAACTCCTAAGGATATTCTTGAAAAGCAATTTAAATTGGATACAAGAGGATATAGACCTCAAGAAGTTGATAAGTTTTTAGATATTATTATAAGGGATTATGAAGCTTATAATAGGAATTTAAAGATACTTGAAAATGAAAAAAAAGATTTAGTTGATGATAATATTAAGTTAAAACAAGATATTAGAAACTTAAAAGCTAAATTAGATTTAATTAAAACTAGTAGTAGTGAAGGTGTTAGTAATGCTGATATACTTAGAAGATTATCTAATTTGGAAAAAGTAATTTATGGTAAAGAATAATACTTTGACAAACGCTGCATTCTTTGTAATGTAGAGGAAAGTCCATGCTCGCACTACCTGTGATGGTAGTAGTGTTCGTGCATAGGGAAAAAATAACCTATGGTAGTTTTATACTAACGGCGTAAAATTAACCTAAGTTTTATATATGGTTAATTTTCTTAAAGTGCCACAGAGACGATTCTCTTTAGAAATGAAGAGACTGAAACGAGGTAAACCCCGCGAGCGAGAAACCCAAATTTTGGTAGGGGAACCTAATAGAGGGGAAGGATAACCTTCTATGGGAAGATTTTTTCTTAGATAAATGTTTGTCGCCTAGAAATAGGAACAGAACATGGCTTATAAAGTATTATTTTTTTTGTTCGAGGTGAAATATGAAAGATATTGGGAATAAATTAAAAGAAGCAAGAGAAAGTATTGGTGTTTCTATAGAAGAAGCTGCTGAAGATTTAAAAATGAGACCTTCTCAAATTGAAAACATTGAAGCAGGAAATATGGAAGCGTTTCAAGATATCTTTTATTTAAAATATTTTATAAGAGATTATTCTAAATATTTAGGATTAAATAAGGAAGAAATGGTCGATGAATTTAATGAATATTTATTTGACTATACTTCTAAAATATCATTAGATGATATAAAAAACGCTAAAAATAGTTTAAAAGAAAAAGATAAAAAAAAGGAAAAGAAAGTTATTTCTCCTTATACATTAGAAGTAAAAAAAAGAATATCTATACCGCCATATGTAATTTATATTGCAATTGCTATATTGATTGTTATTATAATTACATTAGGTGTATCTTTAAATAAAAAACATGATGATTTTATTGATACTAAAACAGTATCTGTAGAAAAGTAGGTGAAATATGAATTTACCAAATAAACTAACAATGTCACGTATTATTATTGCACTTTTAATTATAATAATACTTGTTTTCCCATTTGATGCAACAGGGATAATTTTACCAAAACTATTTGTAAATGAAAAAATAGTTGTTGATATTAAATATATTATTTCAGGAATACTATTTATTGTTGCTTCTATTACTGATTATATTGATGGTAATGTTGCACGTAAGTATGGATTAGTTACTGATTTTGGAAAGATGATTGATGCGATTGCTGATAAAATATTAGTTAATTCTGTTTTAATTATTTTAGCAGCTGTTGGATTTATTCATCCATTAATTCCTGTTATTATTGTTGTAAGAGATATTATTGTAAATTCAATTAAGATGGTTGCAGGAAGTAAAGGAAAAGTTGTTGCAGCTATAAGAATGGGTAAAATTAAAACAGCATGTTTAATGATAGGTATAATATTAACTTTATTTTATAACTTACCATTTGAATTATTTAATCTAAGAGTTTCTGATTTCTTATTAATTATTGCATGTGTTTTATCAATTACTTCTGGTGTTGAATATTATAATTTAAATAAAAATTTTATATTTAGTAATGACAAAAAAGAAGAAATTGAAACAATCGATGTTTAAATATAGTGTTTTTACAAAAAAGGTATTTTAAATATCTTTTTTTTGTTGTAAAAAGTTTACAAATTTTAGCAAACAAATGTTTGTAAAAAGTATTGACATTGTAATTTTTTTATTATAAAATTGTATTGTAGGTTAAGGAGGAATACAAATGTTAAAAACACAAACAACTAATAATGAAGCCTTAGATAAAGTTTTAATGGATATAGAAAAACAATTTGGTAAAGGCGCTGTAATGAAATTAGGTGATCATGAACACCGAGAAATAGATGTAATATCTAGTGGGTGCTTATCATTAGATATAGCACTTGGATGTGGAGGATATCCAAAGGGAAGAATCGTTGAAATATACGGACCTGAATCAAGTGGTAAAACAACTTTTGCTTTGCACGCGATTGCTGAAGCTCAAAAATTAGGAGGCAGAGTAGCATTTATTGATGCTGAACATTCATTAGATCCTAATTATGCATCAAAGTTAGGCGTAAATATAGATGATTTATTATTATCTCAACCTGATAATGGTGAACAAGCACTTGAAATATGTGAAGCACTTGTTAGAAGTGGTGCGATTAGTGTAGTAGTAATTGACTCTGTTGCTGCTTTGGTTCCACAAGCTGAAATTGAAGGTGAGATGGGAGATTCTCATGTAGGATTACAAGCAAGACTTATGTCACAAGCACTTAGAAAATTATCTGGTGTGATTAATAAAACAAATACTATAGCAATATTTATAAATCAATTGCGTGAAAAAGTTGGAGTTATGTTTGGAAATCCAGAAACTACTCCAGGTGGTAGAGCATTAAAGTTTTATGCATCAGTTAGACTTGAAATTAGAAGATCTGAACAGATAAAATTAGGTACAGATGTAGTAGGTAATAAAACAACAATTAAGGTAGTTAAAAATAAGGTTGCTCCACCTTTTAAAAATTGTAGTGTTGATATAATGTATGGTGAAGGTGTATCAAGAGAAGGAGAACTTGTTGATTTAGCAACTGAGGCTAAGATTATTGAAAAGAGCGGTGCTTGGTATGCTTATAAAGGTGATAAACTTGGACAAGGTAAAGAAAATGTAAAGGAAATGTTTAAGAAAAATGAAAGTTTAAAGGAAGAAATTGAAGAACAAGTAAGAGAACACTTTAATATTTCACTTAAAAAAGATAAGAAAGAGAAGAAGTCAAAAGAAGAAACTATGTAATTTTTAATTTAATATTGTTTTAGAAATAATCTTTAAATATCATAAATTAATCATAATATGTATATACTATAATTGTATACTAGTTGACATTTTTTACAATTTATAGTATATTATCATTGCTACTTTAAAAGTAGTGAAAATGTATTTCGCTTCTGGATGGTGCGATTAATAAATGATTCCAGGCGACAATGTTTTTCGCTTCCAGGTGGTGCGACTAATAAATGATCCTGGTTGAAAATGTTAGAAAACTTCATCTTTTATGATGAGGTTTTTGTTATATAATTGGAGTTGATGTAAATGGAAATTAAAACAGGGTACTTGTATCATATAAAGGACGAATTCTTTAATGTTGTAAATGATGACAGTTTAATGCAAAATCATGAAAAAGGGAAAAAAAGACCAACATATTTTACAATTAAAGATAAAAATATTTTATGGTTTATTCCAATTAGTTCTAAAATAGAAAAATATCAAAAAATAATTGATAAAAAAATAGAAAAATATGGTTTTTGCAATACAATCATAATTAGAAAGATTGCTGGTGAATATGCTGCTATTTTGTTACAAAATGCATTTCCAACTTTAGAAAAATATATAGATCATGTACATACAATTGATGGAATACCATTAATGGTTCCTACCGATTTGCAAAATGAAGTAAAAAGTATGTTTAAAAATATGCTAGGTTTAAAAAAAAGAGGGATTGATTTATTTTTTACTGATATAGATAGTTTAAAGAAGAAAATGTTAGAAGAAAATATATGTAATTAGATTTTACACAATCATTTTTTCTCACTTGACTTATTTATTATAAAACTATAAAATAGTATTAGGACGTGTGTCCTTAATATAGATAATGGAGGAAATTGTATGAATCAAAATGTACTCTCCATTTTGCTGGTCTTAATTGGACTATTTATTGGACTTATTTTAATGTTTATTGCTAATTATATTAGAGGCAATTCTGCTTCTAAAAAAGTTGAAAATTTACTTGAAAAGGCAAAAAAAGATGCTGAAAAATTAAAAAGAGATTCTATTTTAGAAGCAAAAGAAGAAAATCATCGTTTAAAAGTTGAAACTGAAAAGGAAATTAAAGAAAAAAAGAGTGAAATAAAGGAATCTGAAGATAGATTATTAACTCGTGAAAATAATATAGATCGTAGAGATCAAATGTTACAAAATAGAGAACAAATGCTTGATGAAAAAGAAAATAATATAATTAATAAACAAAGAGAAATTCAAGAAAAAGAAGCAAAGGTGGAAGAAATAAAGAAAGAACAAATTTCTTTGCTTGAAAATATTGCTGGATTTTCAAAAGAAGAAGCTAAAGATCTAGTGATGAAAAAAGTAGAAGAAATGATGAATTTAGAGATAGCTGCGTATATTAAAGATCGTGAAACCGAAGCAAAACTTGAAGCTGATAAAACTTCAAAAGATTTAATTGTTGGTGCGATGCAACGTTATGCTGCAGATGTATCTAATGAACAAACTGTAACTGTTGTAACTTTACCTAATGATGAAATGAAAGGTAGAATAATTGGTAGAGAAGGTAGAAATATAAGAACTATTGAAGCAGTAACTGGTGTTGATTTAATTATTGATGATACTCCAGAGGCAATAGTTTTATCTAGTTTTGATCCTTTTAGAAGAGAGATAGCTCGTATTACTATTGAGACATTAATAAAAGATGGAAGAATCCATCCAACACGTATTGAAGAATTATATGATAAGGTACTTACTGAAATGCAAGTTAAAGTTCGTGAATATGGTGAAGAGGCTTTATTTAAACTTGGTATCACTAAAGTAGATCCTGAACTTGTAGGTATTCTTGGTAAATTACATTTTAGAACTAGTTTTGGACAGAATGTATTACAACATTCAGTTGAAGTTGCTAATCTTACTGGATTACTTGCAGCTGAATTAGGTGAGAATGTGGCGCTTGCTAAGAGGGCTGGATTATTCCATGATATTGGTAAGGCAATTGATCATGAAGTTGAAGGTAGTCATGTTACTTTAGGAAGTGAGATTGCTAAAAAGTACAATGAATCAAGTGTTGTTATTAATGCTATTGAATCACATCATGGTGATAAAGAAGCTAATAATGTTATTTCTGTACTTGTAGCTGTTGCAGATGCTTTATCTGCATCACGTCCAGGTGCTAGAAATGATTCACTTGAAAATTATATTAAGAGATTACAAGATTTGGAAAATATTACTTCAGATATGGAAGGTATTGAAAAAACTTTTGCTGTACAGGCAGGTCGTGAACTTAGGGTAATTGTTAAACCTGATGAGATTGATGATTTAGAAAGTCATAGAATAGCAAGAGATGTTAAAAATAAAATCGAAGAAACTCTTCAATATCCAGGTACAATAAAAGTAACAGTTATACGTGAAGTTAGAACAACAGAAGAAGCTAAATAGCTTCTTCTTTTAGTATCTTCCGTAATAGTATGGACCATAATAAGGATAATAAGGTCTATAATAAGGATAATTTGGTCTATAAAAAGCTGGTGCTAGTGCTGCTCCTGTTACGCCACCTAATAAAAAAGGAAAAGCAAATCCTCCGATAAATCTATCATCATTTTGATTTATTGGTACATTATTTCTATAAAACATTTGTGAATTATACATAAAAACCCCCTTCAATTTATATTATGATTAATAAAAAAAATAGTTAAATCAAATATTATAATACATATATTTATGTAGGTGGTTTTTTGAAAAATAGTTTATCAATGATAGGTGCCATTAGTTTATTAGTATTTAGTTTCATTTTTTCTAAGAGCACACTTGATGTTGCTATAGAAATGTCTGATTTAAAAAATATAATTGAATTGGAAAAAGAAAAATATAAAGTAGATAAAATAGATTCAAAAATTGATAATATATATATTATTCCTGGTATTAATGGTAAGAGTGTAAATGTAAAAAAAAGTTATTATAATATGAAAAGTATAGGTTCGTTTGTATCAAATTTACTTATATATGATGAAGTAGAAGTTAATGAAAGTATAAAAAATAATAAGGATAAAATTATTATTAGTGGTAATGAAAATAAAAAAATGGTAAGTTTGTTATTTATAGTTTCTAATGATTTTGATTTTTTTAAAATAGTAAGCATACTTGATAATTATAATGTAGAAGGAAATTTTTTTGTTGATTATGAATTTATTTCAAATAATTATAAAAAAATAAAGATTATGGGTAATCATATAATAGGTATAAAAAATAATAATGAAATAATTAAGAGTGATTTCATTATTAAAAATTCTTTAAATCAAAAAAATAATTATTGTTATAATGAATTTAATGATTTAAATTTTTTAAAATCTTGTTTTAAAGAAAGTATTTATTCCATTAAACCAACTATAGTTATTAATGATAATTTCTATAAAAATGTAAAAGAAAATATAAAAAGTGGTAGTTTAATATCTTTTAAAGTAAATAAACAGTTAGAAATAGAACTTCCTAGTATTATTAATTTTATAAAATCAAAAGGGTATAACATTAAAAATTTAGATATACATTTAAATGAAACTTTATAGTATAAAGTTTTTTTGTAT
>Ga0310691_10001217_pt1 | contig 40750 bp, 23 predicted proteins | sample 176DNAGHGlowgp2_FD_203887 | JGI IMG/M metagenome (GOLD analysis project Ga0310691, IMG submission 203887) | Sheep rumen microbial communities from Palmerston North, Manawatu-Wanganui, New Zealand - 1766 DNA GHGlow gp2 (v2) (version 2) | ecosystem: Host-associated > Mammals > Digestive system >... | reverse complement strand
CCGCTTGGCGGTGGTGGCAGGATTTGCGCGAGGCACGTCCTTCGGTTCGGCCGTATGCTCCGCTTGGCTGTCGTGCTGGCTGATGGTAGGCTCGTCATGGCTGGGCTTTGCCTGCTGGGCCACCAACGGCAGCTCCGTCGCCTGCTCATTATTCTTATATATTAGGTGTAGCGACAGGAGCAGCGCTACGCCGGCGGCGGCAGCAATGGCGGTGTAGAGCCATACGGGTCGGCGCCGAGGGCGCTGGCCGATGCGTTGCAGCACGCGGTCGTTCAGGTCGTCGGGCATGGGCGGCAGCTCGGCTGCCTCCTGCCTCAGGGCCTCGCGCAGGTTCAGGTCCTGCTGGCGCAGTAAGTCGTATTGTTTCTCGTTCATGACTGTAGCATTTTGATGATTCTGCAAAGTTTCTTTCTCGTGCGGCTCAGGCGCGATGCGACGGTGGTGGGCAGCGACTCGGTGATGTAGGCTATCTCCTTCAGGCTCCGTTCCTCGTAGTAGAACATGGCGATGATGGCCCGCTCCTCGGGCGGCAGGTGCTGCAGCGCGGTGCGTATCAGCTGCACCGTCTCGCCATTGGGCTGTCCCAGCGTCTCGGCGGCCTCCTCGTCGGAAAGACCGTCGGCGTCGCAGTCGTCGAAGTAGACCATGGGCTGGTGCTTGCGGCGCAGGCGGTCGATGGCTTCGTGATAAGCCAGCCGCGAGAGCCACGTCCTGAGCGAGCTGCGCTGCTCGTCGTAGCGGCCGATGCCTTGGAACACCTTGACGAAGACATCCTGATAGGCCTCCTCGGCGTCCTCCCTGCTGGTGAGCAGCCTCACCAGGAGTGCGAACACCTCGCGGCCATAGTGCTCCAGTACCTGCCGCTGAGCCTGCCGGTCGTGCTGCCGCAGCGCCTCAATCAGTTCCTGTTCCGTCTCTGTCATTCCTTTCTTAGCGTCTTCTATCTATATATACGAGTAAACAGGCACAAACATTGCAGTCCGCCGAAACTTTTTTCCTTTCCGCCAGATACAAAAAGCGGGGGCGAGGATGTGGCTTTTTCCGGGGCGCGGCCACAGCAAAATATCAAAGGCACGGGGTGCATCGCTGCGGCCCGTGCCTTTGCCTCCAGAGGTACTTAATTAAATTGCTTATGAATATTAGCTAATGCGATGCCTTATTCCACCACCTCGCGGGGGTGGTACTCGAAGAGCCGCTGGTTGCGTCGCAGCTGCTCCACGTCGAGGTTGCTCTCCACCGTGCCGCTCCAGTTGGCGCCCCAGGCCTTGAAGGGCTCGCCCTCGGGCACGATGTAGTTGACGGTGCGCACATTGGGGTCCAATGGCTCGTAGACCTTGACGAAGGCTATCCAGTCGCCCGTGCTGCCGCTTACCCAGAAGATGTTGCCGTTGGGATAGTCCTGCACCTCCTTCAGGCGGTACTGCTTGCCGTTGTTGTCGATGAGCAGGTCGTTGGGACCCTCGGCGAAGTATTCGCGTGTCCAGTTCTGCTCGCGGGCCACGGCTATGTAGGTGGCGTCGGCCGTGCGCCAGAGGGCCATGGTGTTGTGCTTCAGCGGCCTGATGAGGTGGGCGTCGGTGTATTCGGCCCACGACCCGCTGTTGTCCTTGTCGTAGTTGCTGGCCTCGCGCACTAAGCGCGGCTTGTGGAACTCAGGCGGCGCATCGTAGGGCGATATAGTGGCACGATACATGTTTGGCCTGCTGATTTTGATAGCGCTGTAGCCGTTCAGTCCCCAGTTGGGCACGCCGTAGATATACACAGAGCTGGTTTCGGGGGGCAACGGCGGGAAGTAGATGCGCAGGTCGACGATGCTGTCCTTCATGGCGCGGAAGCGGAAATACTGGCCCCAGTTGTCGGGGTTGGAGCGGCGTGCACGGTACTGCACGCCCGTCTCGCTGTCGACGATGGCCGTCTCGTCGGAGGCGAGCCAGAAGTTGGTGACCACGTCGGCGGGCATCTTCATGTAGCAGTGGAGCACCGTCTCGCCCTCCTCTTCTATGAGTTCCCATCCGCAGGGGACAAGTGGCGACGTCGCCTTGACGTATGGGAAAGTAGCGTCGCGTTCAAAACTGCCTGTCGACGTGCGACTTGTCACGATGACGCTCTTGGCCCACTGGCCGTCGCGCCCCTCTACGTGGCGGTTCTCGGTGTTCTGCCACTTCACGGTGCTCAGCCCTGTTGCCGCGTCAGTGGCAGGCTCCTCGCATGCAAACCAAGTGATGCGCCCTTCGTTCAGCACGTTTGATACGGTTATCTTGTTTTTCATTACCGGCATATCGACGCCCGCCCGTGGCTTTTGCGCCCCGATGGTGGCGGTCGTGGCTGCCATGAGGACTGTTAGGATTGTTCTGCTGTAGTGTTTCATAATTCGGTGATTTGATTTGTATGAGTTGTTCTTTCGCGAAATTCTTGATAAGCCTCCGACGAGACGGCAGCGCCAGTGGGAGCGTGGGTAGCGTAGAGGATGATCCTGCCGCCGCCGATGCGCTCGGCCAGCCAGAGGTATCGGCAGCTGAGCCGCGTGTCCTCAAGGGTGAACAGCAACTGCTGCTGCGAGATGGTCATCTGATAGCCTGGGCTGTCATAGTGGTAGGAGCAGGCCACCTGTAGGAGGCGGTCGAAGAGCCTCACCTTGTCGTTGTCGGGGAAGACGTAGGCCACGCTGTGTGCCGTGCTGTCGTTGAGTACCGTGGCTTCTATGTGGTGATAGGCGGCCAGCTTCCCGATGAACTCGTCTACACGGGCGGGAGGCAGATAGCCTGTGCTGTCATCATCCTCAGTATAGGTGGCATAGATGGGTTTTGCCTCCATCCCAACATTGGGTGCAGCAACTCCGCTCTTTTCAAGGGAGCCACGCGCCGCAACTCCGCTCTTCTCAATAGGACCACGCGCCGCAACTCCCCTCCCCTCAAGGGGAGGGGTCGGGGGTGGGGCCTCTGCCTTTTCCGTGCGCTCGGTGGCTTTAGTTACAGACCCCACCCCCAGCCCCTCCCCTTGAGGGGAGGGGAGCGTCTGCATGTTGTCCCCTTGAGGGGAGGGGAGTGTGTGCATGTTGTCCCCTTGAGGGGAGGGGAGTGTCTGCATGTTGTCCCCTTGAGGGGAGGGGAGCGTCTGTTGTTGCGCTAACATCGGCTGCTCCCGTTTCATGTCCTTATGATTATAAATAATATGTAGCGACAGCACGGCTATCAGACAGGCAGCTGCTACCCACCACCAGCGGCGGCGCAGGCTGACTACCTTGGTTGCGGAATGGCGACGCTCCATGATGTCGTCGTAGGCTGCCTCGCCCATGACCAGCTCGCCCAGCATCAGGCGGACGGCCTGCCACTCCTCGGGATTCCGGCCTTCAGCCATCTCCCCCCGGTCAGCGGTGAGGTCGTTCCGCTGCAGCTCGCGGGCCAGCTGGCGCTCCTCATCGGGCGTGGTGATGCCCTCAAGGTAACGGTCAATCAGTTGCTGTATCTCTTGGCTTGTCATTGTTGCAATCTCTTTTTCAGTTCCGTAAACACTTTCTTTCGCGCTGCCGACACCATGGCCGACACCGACCGCTCGGGGATGCCCGTTTGCGCACTGATATGCTTGGGTGAGAGCCCCTCTATGCGGCGCATCTCAAACAGCTCGCGTTCTCGTGGCTTCAGTAGTGCCAGCACCTCGTCCATCAAGCGCTGTGCCTCTTTGGCTTCTAACAGTTGCTGCGGCGAGTAGTCTTCGACGGTCGGATGCTCTTGCGTTGTGCAGTCGCCCTTGGGCCCCTGGTGCCGGTAGTGGCTCACGCAGCAGTTCTTGGCTACGCGGACGGCCAGTCCCGAAACATTGCGGCTGGCATCAATCACCTCGCAGTAGCGCCAGAGTTGAAGCATAGCGTCCTGAGCCACGTCCTCGGCATCGTCCTGATTTCCGAAAAAGGCCAGCGCAACCTTCAGCATCTGGGTCCGCAGCTGTGGGGCTATGTGTTCAAACTCAGAGCGTGTCATACATCTATATTACGCACGTCAAAGACTAATGTTAAGTTGAAAAAGGGAAAAAAAAGGTTACCACACAGACATGTGTGGTAACGCACGCTACAGAGTGGATTCCTCCAGAGTGAATTCACCTGATGAAGTTCGTCCAGAGATGCTGCTCTGCTTGTGGGTGCCCATCCTTGCTCACATTCAGCCGTCTGATCATCCATGCCATGTTGTGCGCCAGGGTACGCATGGTCTGCATGCCCTCTTCGTCGAGGGCAGCCTGTCCGGGTGTCTGTCCGTAGACCATGTTCCAGTACTGCGAGCTCACCACTGGCATGTTCATGATGGTGAAATACTTGTTCAGACGGTCGAAGGCTGCCGATGCCCCTCCACGGCGACATACCACAACGCTGGCACCGGGCTTGTACTGCAGGTCGGGTCCGAGTGAGTAGAACACACGGTCGAGCAGTGCACAGAGCGAGCCGTTGGGCCCACCGTAATAGACGGGCGAACCGACGACGAGGCCGTCGATGCCGTCCTTCACCGTGCGCCATATCTTGTAGTACAGGTCGTCGTTGAACGTACACTTGCCGGTTCTGCCACACATGCCGCAGGCAATGCAGCCTTGCACTGCCTTCTTGCCAATGCTGACAATCTCGGTGTCGATGCCTTCTTCATTCAGTGTCTTGGCCACCTCGCTGAGTGCTAAGAACGTGTTGCCTTTGTCTCTTGGACTGCCATTGATTAGTAATACCATAATCTATGTGTAATAAGAATGAATCATTGTATTATTATGCATCAAACATTACCAGCCTGCGCATGGCTTCCATCTTGGCCTCCGTTTCCAGCCATTCTTGTCGCTCGATGCTCTCGCGCAGCAGTCCGCCTCCGGCATAGAGCTGGCAGGCCGTGGCAGTGATGTGCATGCAGCGCAGCGAGACATAGAGGTGTGTGGACTGCGAAAGGTTGAGCGTCCCCATGAATCCGCTGTAGTAGTGGCGTGAGGTGTGCTCATTGTCCAGAATGAAGCGCTGCGCCTCAGCCTTGGGCAGGCCGCAGACGGCAGGGGTGGGGTGGAGCGCTTGGAGCAGCTCGCCCACGCGCGTACATTTATTATTCAGCGAGAAGGTGAAGTCGCTGCGCAGGTGCACCAGGTTGGCAGCACGTACGGTGCGTGGCCCTTCCTCGTGGATGTTGTCAGCATGGCAGCGCAGAACGTCAGCCAGGTAGGAGGCTACATAGCGCTGCTCCTGGATGTTCTTTGCCGACCATCGCAGGTGCTGTCCCTCGTTGTCGGCCCTGTCGTTACGCAGGCGCATGGTGCCTGCCAGCGCTATGGTACGCCACTCGTGGCCGTTCCCCTCCAGCAGAATCTCGGGCGTGGCGGTGAGCCATGTGCCGCTCTGTGGGGTGCTGACCAGCGACACGCACATGCGGGGATAGCGACGGCAGGCCTCCTCAAAGAGCTGCAGCGGCGAGCGGGCTGCGACGGGCAACGCCATGCACCGTGCCAGCACCAGCTTCTGGAACCGTCCCTCGGTCAGCGCTTGGTGAAAGGTGGCAAAGTCGGCTGCGTAGGAGGTGAGAGGGGAGAGGGGAGATGAGAAATGAGAGATGAGAGGTGAGAGATGAGAGGTGAGAGATGAGAGATGAGAGGGGAGTGGTGTGGTCAGCTCTTGAACATCTCCTTTGATAAGCAGGATGGGGTCTTCGTCGGAGGGCATGAACGGAGCGAGCAGGAATCCCTGCTGGTTGCTGATGTCGGCAAGCGACGGCACCACCTCTGCATCGCCCTTGATGAGGGTGCAGTGTTCAGCATGTGGAAGACGGAAGATGGCATAGCTGTTCATATCTCCCGTCCCTCACCCTTTGTGCTTGATGATATAATTGGTGACGCGCACGGTTGAGATGAGCTCATCCGCGCTGTTCGTGATGTCCACCTGCCATACATGCAGCGTGGTGCCCCGGCTGAGCAGGCGCGCAACAGCCGTGACGGTATCTCCTTCGCAGACCGCCTTCACATGGCTGCCGCTGACCTCAATGCCCACGCATGCACAGCCCGGGCACAGCGTCGACGAGCCCACGCCCGCCACATTCTCAGCCAAGGCCAGCGAGGCGCCGCCACTGAGAAAACCAAAGGGCTGACGGTTGCGCTCGTCAACCTTCATGCGAGCGCAACACGTGTCCTCCTCGGGCGTGGAAAGGAACTCCATGCCGAGGGCGGTGCTGAGGTTTGGCTTCTCGTTGATGAGCTGGTTGATGCGGTCGACGTTCATTTTTCTGGGGGGTCTGGGACTGCTGGGTCTACTGGGTCTACTGGGACTTCTGGGTCTACTGGGAGTTCTGGGAGTTCTGGGGCTGCTGGGAGTTCTGGGAGTTCTGGGAGAACTGGGAGTTCTGGGAGTTCTGGGAGAACTGGGAGCTCTGGGACTGTCTTCTTGAGAGTGACTACTCCCCTCCCCCCCGCGGGAGGGGTCGGGGGTGGGGCTTCTGGGACTGCTTACTTGAAGAGTGAGTACTCCTTGATGTCCCATGCCAGCGCACTGGCTCCAAGCACGTCGCGCTCATGGTCCTCAAGTGAAGAGGGAATGAGCTTCACCCTGTTCTTGGTATTGTGGAACACGCGTTTCTCAAACTCCTCGTTGGTTGGGTCAAGGAGCCAGTGCCCGGCATGCGATATGCCTCCTGTGAAGATGATGGCCTCAGGGTTCAGTAACGTGGCATAGGCTCCCAGCAAGAAGCCCAGCCGCTGTCCTGTCAGGTGGAACACCTCCTGAGCCATCTCGTCGCCCTGTTCGCAGAACTCGAAGATGATTTTCGGTGTCAGGCGCTCAGCTTGTCGCATCAGCGATGGCTTGTCGCTCTGTTCCATCAGTTCCTGTGCGGTCTTCACGATGCCCCTGGCTCCGCAGTAGGCCTCCAGGCATCCTTTCTTTCCGCATGCACAGGTGCGCCCTCCGTAGACGGCACACGTGTGTCCTATCTCGCCAGCAAATCCCGCTGCACCCAGGTATACCTTCCCGTTTGAGAAGATGCAGCTGCCGATGCCATGTCCCAGCGTCAGGATGATGAAGTTGTTCATGCCGTGTGCCGAACCGTAGACATGTTCGCCCAGTGCTGACACATGGGCATCGTTGCCCATTGCCACGGCTATGCCTAAACGGTCGCGCAGCATGGCGGCCATCGGCACCACGCCCTTCCAACGCAGGTTGGGCGCGTTCTCTATGCAGCCCGTCAGGTAGTTGGCGCTTGGTGCACTGATGCCCATGGAGCGAATCTTCTCATAGCCACCGTTCTCTTCGGCCAGTTTGACAATCTTGTCACTCAGCACGCTCACATATTCAGTGGCAGAGTCATAGTTGGAAGTGTTGAATCCGTCGCGGGCTATGATGTTGCCGCGCACGTCGACAATGGCATAGCTGGTGCGTTCGATACTGATGTCGACGCCGATGACCCGGTTTTTGATGATGCTCTCTTCCATTGTCCGTTATTTAAATAGTGAGTATTCTGGCACCTGCCAGGCCAGCACGCTGGCTCCCAGTATGTTTTGTATCACATCGGTGAACGTGGAGGTGAAGAACTTCACCTTGCCGCGCATGTTATGGAATACATTTTCTTCAAAAGCCTGTCGGGCAGGGTCTAACAGGTATTGGTCGGCCGCTGGCAGCACACCGGTAAAGATGATGGCCTCAGGGTTGACCACCGATGCATAGTTGGCCAGTCCGATGCCCAGCATCACGCCAGTGCGCTGAATCGTCTCCCTGGCTATAGCGTCGCCCTCCTTGCAGCAGTCGATGATGAGTGGTGCCGAGAGCATGTCATACAGTCTGAGCTTCGACGGCGTGTCGCTCTCCTCTAATAGCTTCGTGGCCGTCAGTACTACTCCCTCCTCGGCGCAGTATGCCTCTAAGCATCCCCGTCGGCCGCAGCCACACTGCCGCCCTGTGGGATTGATACACACATGTCCTATCTCGCCAGCAAAGCCCTCATTGCCCAAGTGCGGCTGGCCGTTGATGAATACACAACTGCCCAGTCCCGGTCCCAGCGTGATGACGATGAAGTCGCTCATGCCGTGTGCCTTGCCGAAGGTGTGCTCGCCCAGGGCCCTGACATGTGCGTTGTTGCCAACGGCCACGGCCATGCCCAGCCGGTCGCGCAGCATCGATGCCAGAGGCACCTCGCCCTTCCAAGGCAGGGAGGGCGAGTACTCAATACAGCCCTTGATGAAATTGCCGCTAAGCACTCCCACACCCACCGAGCGAATGGTGTCATAGCCCCCGTTAGCCTCCATCAGCGCTATGAGACGCTCGCTGAGGAATGTCACAAAGTCTTTGATGTTGCTATGGTCCAGGGTGGGGAAACCATCCTGTGCAATCACGTTGCCACGTACATCTACTATGGCATAGGAAGTTCTGTTGACTCCTATGTCGACTCCCATGACGCGCTGCTTGGATGTGTTTTGAAGCATAAATACGATGATAAAGGTTAGTCGAACAAAAATCTGGGCAAAAGTACCAATTATTTTCATTATCACCAAAGGATTATGTCATTTTTTTTTGTTTATCTCAACATTATTGTTTAATTTTGCCACCGAATTAGTTTTTACCTATACATTTTTAATCAAAAACCAAAAAAGACACAAGATTATGAAAAAGCTTCTATTTGCTTTGGTGGCCCTGGTGGCCATGACGGTCATGTCGTGTAACAAGACCAGTACAAACCTGAGTGACGACCCGAAGGAGATGGTGAGCCAGCTGGACGAGAACCTGAAGGCCGGCGATGGCAACAAGTTCGTGACGATGCTGAACGACGTCAAGACGAAGGCCATCAGCTTTGTCAAGGACAACCCTGGCAAGGCCAAGGAGTACCTGCAGGCTGCCCAGAAGTTCCTGGTGGACAACAAGGCCAAGGTGTCTGAGCTGCTCGGCAAGATTTCGGACAGCGGTCTGGCCCAGAAGGCTGAGGGACTCATCAACGACCTTGGCAATCAGGACGTGACGAAGTTGCTCGACAACATTCCCGGACTCTAACCGGCTGAACACGCTATGAGGAAACTGTTCTTGGCGTTCATTGCCTCATCGACACTGTTTCTCACGGCCTGCTCGTCGTGCCTGGGGCACACGCCCACGCCAGGCACGGCAGCGCCGCAAGCCGAGGCCCCCGACGACACACGGTCGCTGGTGGCCACGCTCGACTCGCTGCTGAAGGCCGGCGACGGGGCACAGTTCTATGCCGTGCTGGCCAACGTGCCGGAGAAGATGATGGAGGTGACGGACAGCGCACAGGCACGTCAGTACCTGAAGGACCTGTCGTCCTTCCTTTCTACACATCAGCAGGAGGTGGCCGACCTGATAGGGAAGACCGGCGACGCCCTGGCCGCACAGGAACTGCCCGGGCTGGTGCAGTTCTTCAGTGATGCCGACCAGCTGATGGCCTTCTTCCACCTCGGTGGGGCTGAGGGCGACGTGGCTGGCAACGTCGGCCAGACACCATCCGGCACTGACAACATCCATTGATTCGCTGAAAATAACGGGACATTCGCTGAACGCGTTTGTTCCGTTATTTTATTGATACTAACTTTGCAAACGAAATGACAAACTATCACCTATGAAGAAAACTCTACTCACCGTCATCGCCCTTGTGGCAGGTCTCACATCCGTCAGCGCCGTCGACGACAACACCGTCGAGGTGACCTACAATGGCAGCTCAGCCACCATCAGTGTCGCATCAAACATTGCCAGCTACGTCACTGTCAGCAGTGGCACGTCGTCGCATGTCAAGATAGTGCAGAGTGCCGCCTTTGCCGGCGTGGATGCCACCGTCGACAACGAAGATGGCGAGATTATCTACGTGCTCAAGGGCACTTCAACCGATGGCGAGTTCTACTTGGACGGCAGCTTCAAGTGCACCGTCGAGCTGAACGGTCTGACGCTGACCAACCCCTCGGGGCCGGCCATCAACATCCAGAACGGCAAGCGCATCGCCGTGTCGGCCCAGAAGGGTACGACGAACACCCTGACCGATGGTGCCAACGAGACCTACAAGGGCTGCTACCACTGCAAGGGACATACTAAGTTCAAGGGCAAGGGCACGCTGACCGTCAAGGGCAACTCGCGCCATGCCATCTATAGCGGCGAGTACATCGAGGTGAAGAACCTGACGCTGAACGTCACCGGAGCGGTGAAGGACGGCATCCACTGCCAGGAGTACTTCCTCATGGAGAGCGGTACGGTGACCATCAACAGCACTGGTGACGATGGCTTACAGGTGGAGCTTGACGGTCTCACGTCGACAGGCACCACCACCGGCCATGAGGACGAGGACAGCGGCAACTTCTACATGACGGGTGGCACGCTGAACATCACCGGCTACACCGGCAAGGCCGTGAAGGCCGATGGACTCATCAGCACCACTGGCGGCACGCGCAACTTCAGCGCCAGCGACATGGAGGCTTACAGCGGCATCGACGGTGTGACGGTCGATGCAGCCGAGACCATCGTCAGCGACCTCAGCGGGCGCCGCATGGGGCACTCGGCACGCCCGGGCATCTACGTGGTGCGCCAGGGTGGCAAGACAGTGAAGAAGGTAGTACGTTAGTCTGCTCGGCGAAGTTGTAGGCCATGTCAATGTCGAAGTACAACCGTCAGGAACTGGCTGTCTACGGACTGCTGTGGTTCATCCTGTTCCTTGCCCCCGTCCTGGGCCAATATGCCAGTGCCTTCCGTGGCGACGAGACGGCCTTCGAGTGGGCTGCCGTGGTGCCCGTGTGGCACCAGTTAGGCCTCTTCTTCTCCGTGTTCCTCATCCATAACTTCCTGCTGGCACCCCTGCTTGTCGAGCAGCGTCGCCGATGGCTCTATTTCTCGCTCGTCGTTGTGCTGCTGGCCGTCTTTGTGCTGGTGCAGTGCTCGTCGCGTCCCGATGGACCCAAGGGTGGGCCGGACAGGTCGCTCAGCCAGAACACGCCACCACCGCCACACGGTGGCGAGCGCCCCGAGGACGCATCCTTCGGCGCACCATCACATGACGGCAGACCGGCATTTGAGGGCGAGCATCGGCACATGGGCGGGCCAGGGAAGCCTGGCCCCCGTGAGCCGCGCTTCAACGGCGAGCGGCCACCCATCCTTGGTCAGTACGATGCGGTGGCATTCATCATCATGCTGCTCATGCTTGGCGTCAACCTCGGCGTGAAGAGCTTCTTCAGGCAGAGGGCCGACCGTGAGCGACTGGCACAGCTTGAGAAGCAGAACCTGGAGCAGCAACTGGAGTATCTGCGCTATCAAATCAACCCACACTTCCTGATGAACACGCTCAACAACATCCACGCCCTCATCGACATCGACGGCGAGCGTGCCAAGGAGAGCATCCTGCAGCTGTCGAAGATCATGCGCTTCATGCTCTACGAAGGGGCTAAGCAGTTGGTGCCGCTGAGTCGTGAGCTGACATTCACCCAGGACTATATCGGGCTGATGCGCATGCGGCTCACCGACCGTGTGAAGGTCAGCGTCAGCATGCCCCAGCAGGTGCCTGACAGCCAGATACCGCCCTTGGTACTCATCACCTTTGTTGAGAACGCCTTCAAGCACGGTGTGAGCTACCGTCAGGAGTCATTCATCAGCATGGCCGTCCAGGTGGCCGACAGTCAGCTGCACTTCACCTGCCGCAACAGCAAGATTCCCAAGACCGACGAGCAGCACGGCGGCGTGGGCCTGCAGAACGTGAAGCAGCGCCTGGACCTCATCTACGGCAACGGCTATACACTCAAGATTGCTGACCTGGCTGACATCTACGACGTCAGCCTTACCCTGCCGCTGCTCCCTTCTTAGCGAAAGCCGAAGTCGGCAACGTAGGCGCAGCCAGTAGATAACCGTCGAAATGTCATAGCCTGTTTTATAAAAAATAACTGGGTACAATTTGGTTAATTTGTAGGAATTGAGTAATTTTGCAACGCGATTGACGTCAATCTGCAAGTTAGAATGAAGTACTATCTACAACCTTTTGGGTATTGCATGCTATGATTAAGGTTTTAGCCATCGACGACGAGCCACTGGCGCTGCAGCAGCTGGTGGCCTACATACGCAGAATCCCCTTCTTTGAACTCTGCGGCGAGTGCATGAGTGCCCTTGAGGCACAGGACATCTTGGAGCATGAGGTCATCGATGTCCTCTTCTGTGACATCAACATGCCCGACCTCAACGGCATGGACTTTGTGCGCCAGTTAGTGGCCCCGCCCATGGTGGTGTTTACCACTGCCTATAGCGAGTATGCCATTGAGGGCTATCGTGTCAACGCCATCGACTACCTGCTGAAGCCCTTCGGCCTGCAGGACTTCCAGCGAGCCGCGCTGAAGGTGAAGGCGCAGTATGAGCTGCGCAACCGTGACGTTGCAAGTGCCGTTGGTGCCCCTGCCGTCGCTGGCGGCGACAGCGAACCTGACAATGACACCTTCTTTGTGAAGACCGACAGCCGGACGGTGCGTGTGTCCGTCAGCGACATTCGCTATGTGGAGGCCATGAGCGAGTATCTGAAGCTGCACCTTGAGGGACAGCCGCGGCCGCTCATCACCTATCTGTCGATGAAGAAGATGGAAGAGTTCCTGCCCGACACGTTTATGCGCATCCACCGCTCCTACATCGTCAACCTGCTGAAGGTGACGGAGGTGAACAAGAACCGTGTCATCATGGGGCCCGACGAATACCTGCCCATTGGCGACAGCTATCGTGAACAGTTCGAAAACTATCTTAGTAACCGCATCCTGACAAAATGAAGAGACTTTCCATCCTGTTGGCCGTGCTCTGCTGCGGGCTGACGAGCGTGGCCGACCCGTTAGTGTGGTACGACGGCGAGCATCCCGTCACCTACAGTGTTCAAGGCACGGTAGCCCCTGTGGTGAACCAAGCCCTGCAGATGTTCTGCAGCGATATGGAGATGGTGACGGGCCGCGTGCCCGTGGCCGCCCGCGACGCTACCATCAAGATTGTGCAGGGCCGTGGCAGTGACGACGGCTTCCGGCTCAGCGTGGTAGGCAAGCAGATAGTGGTGGAGGGACATAATGCGCGCGGCACGGCCTACGGTCTGCTGGAGCTGAGCCGCATGGCAGGTGTCTCGCCCTGGGTGTGGTGGGGCGACGTCCGGCCGGACACACGGTCACGGTTGACCATCAGCACCGACTTCGTACTGGAGCACACCCCCAGTGTGCAGTATCGCGGCATCTTCATCAACGACGAGGACTGGTCGCTGCGTGTCTGGTCAGGAAAGACCTTTGAGCCAGAGCAGCCCATGGGACCCAGGACCTACAAGGCCCTGTTCCAGCTGTTGCTGCGCCTGCGTGCCAACGCCATCTGGCCAGCCATGCACGATTGCTCGCCTGGCTTCTTCACCGTGGCAGGCAACAAGGCGATGGCCGACTCCTTCGGCATCGTCATCGGCACGAGCCACTGCGAGCCGCTGCTGCGCAACAACGTGGCAGAGTGGGACGTGCGTCAGCGCGGCCCCTACAACTACATCACCAACCGCGAGGCCGTGCAAAAGTACTGGATAGAAAGGCTGAAGGAGGTGAAAGGCAGCGAGGAACTGTTCACCATTGGCATGCGCGGCATACACGACGGCTCCATGGAAGGCGTGAGGACACCCGAGGAGAAACTCAACGGTCTGCAGCAGGTCATCGACGACCAGCGCAAGCTCATTGCCAAGTATTACCGCAAGGATGTGGAGCGCGTGCCCCAGGTCTTCATCCCCTACAAGGAGGTGCTGGAGATTATGGAGAGCGGCCTGCGTGTGCCCGACGATGTGACGCTGATGTGGTGCGACGACAACTACGGCTATCTCACCCGTTTGCCTGACTCCGTGCAGCAGCAGCGGCAGGGTGGGGGAGGCGTCTATTACCACCTCAGCTACTGGGGTCGCCCCCATGACCACCTGTGGCTGACCACCACCCAGCCCGGACTCATCTACCATGAGATGCGCACGGCCTATGACCACAACTGCCGCCGACTGTGGATTGCCAATGTGCACGACCCCAAGGTGGCAGCCTACGACCTGGAGCTGTTCTTAGACATGGCATGGGACATCGACGCCATTGTACCCAACGACACCCACCTCTCACCTCTCACCTCTCACCCCTCACCTCTTACCTCTCACCTCTCACCTCTCACCCTCAGACATCATCTGGAACGGTGGCTGATGACGCAGTTCGGAGGCTTTGTGGGCCATGCCGTCGCTCCGGCCATGGAGGAGTTCTACAGGTTGAACGCCATCCGCAAGCCTGAGTTCATGGGCTGGACACAGGTGGAGTTAGACAAGAAGAAATATCCTGGCGGCAAGTCGGTGCCCACCAGCACTGAGTTCTCGCTGAAGGAGGCTTACCAGCGCATGGCCGACTTTGCCAAGATTGAGGCCATCGTCGATGTGTACGCTTCCATGGTGAGTGTCCACCAGCGTGATGCCTACTTTGCCCATGTGCTCTATCCCGTCCATGCCGCCGCCGCCATGAGCCGCAAGATGCTCAGCGATGCCGTGGAGAGCCGCCGCGCATACCAGGAGATACAGTCGCTGACGGAACGCTATAACGCCATGGGTGGCGGCCGTTGGCAGGGGCTGATGTCGGCAGCGCCGCGCGGTCTGCCGGTCTTCGGCGAATGTCGCACCGAGCTGCCCCAGCATCCTGTTCCCGGTCGTGGCATTGCTCGCAACGCCTGCGGCTATAGCCGCTTCAATGCTCCAGGACAGGAGCCTCATAGCGTGCAGATGCTTGGCCACTCAATGAACGCCGTAGCCATACCGAAGGGGTGTACGCTGGTCTATGAGTTCAATGTGGAACAGGCTGGCGACGTCATGCTCACCACTGCCATGATTCCCACGCAAGCCAGCGACCGCGGCGACTTGCGCTACAGTGTGACCCTCGATGATGGTGCCCCTGTGGTCATCTCGCTCAAGGAGCCGTTCCGCTCGGAGCGCTGGAAAGTGAATGTGCTGCGCTGTCAGGCACGTAACTATACGCCCCTCCATCTCACTGAGGGCCGTCACACGCTGTCTATCCAGGCCCTCGACGACCACATCGTTGCAGACCAGTGGATGATTGACTATAACACAAACCGCCGGCCCTACGTCATTCCCGTAGCGCCGGCGGCCCTGTGCCGATAGGGTTTCCCCCTATCGGACTATCCTTACCTTGCCGTCCACGATGTTCAGACCTTTGCGGGGCTGCTCTATGCGCACGCCGCTGAGGGTGTGCACGGTGGCGGACTGCTGCACTTGTGGCTGGCTGATGGCGGTGGTGCCATCGAACAGCTGCTGCACCTCGTCGCTGCTCAGTGCATAGTTGTAGATGCGCAGGTCCTGCATATAGCCAGTGAAGTAGGGGTCGTTGTTGAACATGCTGCGTCCGATGTAGTTGATGACAGGCTTCACGTCGGCCGGACTGATGGTGATGGCGCTGGTGGATGCCACCTGCTGGCCGTCGACATAGATGCATGTGCTGCCAGCCTTCATCGTCACGGCCACGTGCTTCCACTGTCCGGTAGGCAGCTTCGGCGCGTCTAACTGCTGCTCGCTGCCGCCGTTCTTGATGGCCAGACGCATGACGGAGCCGTTGTTCGGCGTGAGGAAGAAGTAGTGGTCGGTGTCGTAGCCGAAGTCGAACAGTCGCTGCCATGCCGTTGCTGCTGAGGGCACCTTCACCCAGAGGGCGATGGTTGTCTCGTCAGTAGCCACGCTGTTGACGGGCAGCTGCAACCACTGGCTGCTGCGCAGGAAGAGCGACTTCGCCCCCTCGTCTCGGCCGGCGGCATAGCCTGGCGTGACGGCGCTGAGGGCGTGGCGGTCGTTGCCGCTGACGTCGGCGAGGCTCTCGTCCAGGGGCCAGTGGCCCATCAGCGCCCGCTCAGTGGGCACGGTGACCGTGGCCGTGGCCGATGGCGTGCTCTGGTTCTGGGCACGGTCGATGGCCTTTACCTTATATATATAGGTATGTCCGGGCAGTCCGGTGTTGTCGGTGTAGGCAGGCTGTTGCACGCGTCGGGCAATGGTGTTCCACGCATCGCTGCCCTCCTCGGTCCTGAGCACCATGTAGCCGTCGTTGTCCTCGTCGGCCACCGGCGTCCACGACAGCTGCACGGCAGCCGTCAGCGGCTGTGCCGTCAGTGCCTGGGGCTGTGCGGGCGGCGTCGTCTCGTAGTCCACGTCGGCAGGCAGCAGGCGCCAGCGCATCAGGTTGCGCAGGGCCTCGCTCGTGCCCATCGTCTTCTGCACGATGTTGATGCCGTCGTCTTTGCTGTTCGACAGGGCCGAGAGGTAGAGGGCACTCTCACGACAGCGGATGTAGTAGTAGCCGTCGCCGTCGTACTGCAGGTACCACTGCTCGTTGCTCGTGGGCTTCTCGTTTCTCGAGTAAGCCATGATGTTGGCGTTGTTGCTCTTAGAGAAGTCCTGTAGGTTCAGGCGTGTCTTGGCATTGACGGCCGAAGTGATGTCGTAGAAGCTGTAGTCGCCGCCGATGCGCGGGTCGCTCAGTGCCAGGTTCCACCGCTGTGAGGCAGCCCCGTTGTAGCGCTGAAGCACCACATTCTCTCCGCTGACGCTGGCCACGTTGCCGGTAGCCTTGTTCACCAGCTTGTAGACCCCGTTGGTGATGGTCGTCGGCGGCACGTCGTCGCCCCAGGTGATGTCAATGACACGCTCCGCATTGGTCTGTCCGTTCTGATAGCCATTGCCGCCAGGCATCTCCATGCGGAACTGGCGCTGCGGCCCATAGCCGTCGAAGTAGACGTCGCGGTCGAGTGACACAAACTGATAGGTGGTCGTTACGGCCTGTCGCTCGCTGGAGCCGATGAAGGCTTTCACGCGTCCGTCGTCGTGCCGATAGACGCTGGCCGAAGTCCAGTTGTTGCGGTGCTCACCGTAGGCCAGGCGCTCGCCGTTGCGGCTGATGTCGCAGAACTCGCCGCGGGCACGGCTGTCGAAGCCCCACCAGATGCCCACCTTCATGCCGTATTCCAGGCCTACCATGGCGTCGCCCACGTTGTGCATCTCGTCGGCGTAGCCCACCTTGCCATTCTTCTGCAACTGCTGGAAGAAGCTGGCGTAGGTGTCGAAGCTGCCAGCCAACTGGTGGGTGTTGCCCCAGTCGTAGTACTGCTTGCCGGTGGTGTACCATGCCAGAGCCTTGTCGTTGTTCAGGGTGTTACCCCCCACCATGGCCACGTCGGCCATGCGGGGATACTGCTCCTTCAGCGTCTTTGCCACCTGCACCTGCTTGTTCACGGTGGCCCCCTCCTCGGTGGTCCAGTAGTCTGGCTCGTTGAAGGGCGACACGCCGATGACGGGGTGATTTGTATTGGCCTGCACCCAGTGCACATGGCTGTTGATCATGGCCGCCCAGTGGTCGACGTTGCAGCTCTTGTTCACCACGAAGTAGTCGCAGGTGCCAGCCTCCTGGTCGGCAGTGATGGCCAACGGCAGCGTTGAGCTGACCCTGTTGAAGAGGCTGGCGCGCTGTCGCAGGATGCTGATGACATCGGATGCCAGGGCCGAGTCGTTGACCAGCGGCTTGCTGAAACGGTAGGCAATGCGGCCTATGCCAATGTTCTCACGACCTATATGGTTGATGCCCTTCAGCAGGTTGGACTCGCTGACCCAGGCTTGGTCGAGGCCCCAGGTGGGACTGAAGCGGTGGCCATCCTGGCTGAGGTCGAAAGCCACGGTGACATCGGCTTTCTCCGTCACCTGTGCTGCTGCCAGTGTGAGCTGGCAGCAGCAGGCAATGATGATGGAAGTGCGTTTCATTCTATGACAATCTTTGTGGCCTTTCCGTTCTCAACCTTGATGTAGACACCCGGCCGCACCGACTCCTGCAGGACGGGGGTGCCGTTCATGTTGTAGAGGCGTGCCCCCTGCTGGGGGGCGATGGCGGGCTGGTCAATGGCGGTCACGGTCAGCACCTCCTTCTCAGCATCAGTGATGCCGGTGATGGGCATGGTGGCGCCGTTCCATGTGTCGTAGAGGGTGTAGGGCTTGGCCTGGTTGTCGTTGAACGGACGCATGATGGCGTGGTAGTTGCCGATGGACGTGCGTGTGTTGCTGTCCTTCCACCATCTGCCGTCGATGAGCGAGTAGTATTCCTTGGGCGACGTGGCGCTGGTGGTGTAGAATCCGCGCAGGTTGCCCGTGCCGTTGTTGTTGGCCGACGACTTCGGCTGGCCGTACTCGCGGAACTGTGCCAAGTCGTTCTCGGACATGTAGATGAACGGCTCGCCGGCCTCCACCTCGTCAATCTGCTCCAGGCAGAGCGCTGAGAAGTCGCTCAGGATGCCCACAATCTGATAGAACGTCACTCCGGGCGTCTTTGCCACATTGTAGGGCAGGCAGGCCACCTGCCACTGCTGGGCCTTGACGGTGGTCTGATAGAACGGCAGATGGCGCAGCTGGAAGTCGGTGGCACACCACCATCCCTCGCGGTGGTCGCCAGTGTTGCTGCTGGCATCCATCTTGCGGTAGGCCATGTCCGTTGAGCCAGCCTTCGAGCTCTCGAAGCCGATGGTGACGGAGCCCTGTACGTCGGCATAGACGGGCAGCGTGGTCAGCGTCTGCCAGCGGTCGGCCACGCTGATGTTCGTCAGGTCAAGGTAGTCGCTCGTCAGGGTGGGGCTGACAGCCGTCGTCGTGCCGTCGGTGATGTAGGCATGCTGGTCGCTGAGGCAGTAGTGCTGCGTCGAAGCACGACATTCGTTGAAGTAGAGTCCGTGCTGGGGCAGTGCCGTCAGCTCCTGCTTGATGGCCATCGTCTTGCCGTTGTCCTCGCTGGGGTTGAGTGCCCACCAGGCGTTCCAGCAGGTCACGCCGTCCTGCGTGGCTGTGCGCTGGTCGCCACCGGTGTGGGTGCCGGCTATGGTGATCCATCCCGTCGTGCTGGTGAAGTTTGGCGACTTCACCTTGCCCTCGACGGTGGTCAGGGGCAGGCTCTCTTCTATCTGGTCGCTGAGTGCCTCGTAGGTCTGCAGCACCCACTTCGGCGTGGTGTCGACGGCGCCCCTGTTCTCCACCTCGTCGGCAATGGCAGCCAACTGCTCGCTGCCGATGATGGGATACTGGCTGACCAGCGCCTTCATCTCTTTGGCACGTGCCTGCAGCAGGGGTAGGGTGGCGAGGGCCTGGATGGCCTCGTCGGTGATGGCCTTGACATAGTCCATGTCGGCCTGCTTGTCAGCGTCAACGTTAGCCAACTGCTCTGACAGCGTGCTGTTGAACTGCGGGTTGTAGTCCATGAGGGTTTGTGCGCGCTGGCGCGCCATGGCAGCACCGTTGTCCAGTGCCTGCTCTTGGGTGCTGAACAGCTCGTACAGGCGCAGGTTGTCGAAGCGTGACTGTGCGCCCAGTGTGGTGAACTGCAGGATGACATATTCATTACTTCCGCTGTTGAAGGTGCAGTACATGCTCTGCCATGCCGTCGAGATGTTGCTGATGGTGCCCACCTGGCCACCGTTGGTGTTGGTGCCGTTGGTGCTGAGGACGACCTTGGCTGATGAGCTGGATGTCATGTTGCAGGCATCGGCCAGGAAGTAATAGTTGGTGTTGGGCTTCAGCTTGACCGCCATCTTGATGGACGATTCGGTGCCCGTGCCACCGTTGCCGTAGCACTGCAGGTAGGGGCCGCCGTCGCTGCCGCCGATGGCCGGTGCCTGGAACCAGGGCTGTGCCAGTGCATCGCCCTTGCCGTTGGTCCAGCCATGGAGACCCATGCTGAAATCGCCGTTCACCAGCATGTTGCCGCCAATATAGAGCGTCTCGTCGCCGATGGTGACGGCATCGCCTGTTGTCACGTCGCTGTTCACCACCATGACGATGTTCGAGTTCTGCACGCTGCCGTTGGCGTTCTTCTCGCTGATGCGGAACTGCCAGCCCTGCTGGGCATCCACGTCGCTGACGGTGTACGTTGTCGTCGTCTCGTCAAAAGGTACGTCGGCGATGTCGGTCCAGGCCTGCGAGCTGCTGTGGCGGCACTGCAGGTGTATGTATTCGTTCATCTCGCCGTTGCTCTCCGTCCAGGTCAGAGTGGCCTTGCCGGTCTTGGCATCATACTCCACGCCGAGATTGGTGGGAGCCACCTGCGGCGGGCACTTCGGCACATATTCCTGCGATTTCTTGTAGCCCAGGCCGCTGTTGATGCTGGCATAGTACTTGCCGGCGGCGGTGAGTGATCCGTTCTTGTAAATCCTCGACGGGTCGCGCTCGCTGTTCCAGTAGTAGTAGCGCTCCACGCAGGCCATGTTGTTCAGCGTGTTGCAGATGCGCTGCACGGCTGAGGCGTTCTGTGCCTCGGTGACACCGCTGGCGAAAGCACCGTTGCTGTTCCATGAGGCACCCCACACCCATTCTGAAATCCACACTGGGCGGCCGGTGGTGTTCTTCCAGTTCTGCACACTGCTGAAGTTGCCCTCAGGCCAGTAGCAGTGCAGGTCTACGATGTCGCAGCGCCAGCCGCGCTTGTCTATCTCGTCAAGCAGCGTCTTGAGGAATCCCGAGCCGTTGGTATAGTCGCTGCCGTCCCACGACGAGGGCGAGCACAGACGCATGCCCGTAGCCATGAGGTCTTCCCAGTTGGCCAGAATCTCCTCCTGGGTGTTGGGGGTGGGGTCGGCTGAGTTGCGCGGCTCGTTGTTTGTCTTCAGGTGGCATGAGTAGGTCACTTGTCCACAGCTGGCGGCCGACGGCCAGTTCTCGTAGATGTGGTGCGGCACGCACTCGGCGTCGGGCAGGCGGCTCTCGCCCAGTCCGAAGCTGTAGCACGATGTGACGTTCAGTGCGCTGACGGCCTCGGCACTGGTGTTGTTGGCCAGGGCGGCCTTGCCGGTGTCGTACCACTTGAAGATGCGGTAGCTGCTGATGCTGCGGTCGAGGATGGCGGGCAGCTGTGCAAACTCCAGGTCTTCGTCGTCGGCGATGAAGCAGCGGCTGTAGCCACGGCCACGATCCTTGATGGAGAAGGTGACCATGTAGCCACGCTTGAGTTTGAACGAGCGGATGCGGTTCTTCAGCTGGGCCGCAGTCAGGGTGTTCATGAAGCCACCGTCGTTGCCCAGTCCGAAGTTGTCGGCTGACTCGCCCTCGAAGTTCTTCTCGGAGTACACCGTCAGCGGCTTTGTATTGTTGCCGTAGGGCAGGATGATGCAGCCTCGGTTGTACAGCTTCACCTGGCAGTTCGAGTTGTTGATGGCCCGACCACCGTTCACCTTGACGTGGGCTGACAGCAGCGGGATGGCTGCCGAGGGCTTCACGTTCTGAAGGATGATGACGGCCTTGTCGTTCTGGATGTCCACCACACCGTCGGTACCGAAGGGCGTAGCGTTGGTGATGATGAAGTCCACGGCGTTCAGCACCGTACGCGTGCTTGTCACCTGGTCCACGGTTGTCTTGCCGTTGGCTGCCCACAGCTGGGCGCCCATCATCAGGGCAATGGCAGCAGCCAAACAAGTCTTGAAAATACTTTTCATTGAGTTAGTTGTTATTTGTTAGTTATCAGTATTCTACTTTCAGCGTGCAAAAATACTAAAAAAAAACGTAAAGCCATCAAGTTTCCTCATTTTTTTGCTTTTATCGTTCACGATGCAAAGGTAAGGACATTTGCTCATATCGCAAGCGATTTAACTGATTATTTAGGAACGTTTAATAAAAAATCGTCCGCGATACATCGCCGTCGCATGTCAGGCGCATAGAAAAAAAAGCACAAAAAAAGCTAAGATGTTTGTGGTTTGTCTTTTTTTGCTTAATTTTGCAGCACCGAAACAACAAACGCTAAATACATTACGAACTACTGCTATGAGACATTCGCTGACACTGCTGTCGTTGTTGCTGACAACGTCGCTTGCTGCCCAGACGCAGCGCCATTTCAATGTGTCCATCACCCCCGACGGCCAATCCAACATGGAAGTATACCTGCCGCAGCAGCCTTCGGGCCGTGCCGTGGTGGTATGCCCTGGTGGCGGCTACAGTCACCTGGCCATGCAGCACGAGGGCCACGACTGGGCACCGTGGTTTAACGAGCGCGGCATCGCCTGCTGCGTGCTGAAGTACCGCATGCCTGGCGGCGACCGCACCATTCCTCTTGGCGATGCGCAGCAAGCCATCCGCACCGTGCGCGACTCGGCGCTGGTGTGGGGTGTCAACCCGCTTGAAGTGGGCATCATGGGCTCCTCGGCCGGTGGCCATCTGGCCTCGGCCGTCTCCACGCACAGCGAGTTCGACTGTCGTCCCAACTTCTCCATACTCTTCTATCCTGTCATCTCCATGAACCAGCGCGACAGCCATCGCGGGTCGTGCCTGAACTTCCTGGGCGAGGAAGGTGCCAAGGATGAGCGCTTGGTGAAGACATGGAGCAGCCAGAACGCCGTGGTGAGCCACCTCACCCCGCCGGCCATCGTCATCACCGCTGCCGACGACGGCGTGGTGCCGCCCGTGACCAACGGCGTGGCCTACTTCAGTGCCATGCGCCGTGCCGGCAATCTCTGTGCCCTCTATGCCTATCCGTCGGGCGGCCATGGCTTCGGCTTCCGCTCGTCGTGGCCCTATCACGACCAGATGCTGGCCGACCTCGATGCCTGGCTGCGCTCACTGCCGCAGTCGCGCCCAGATGCCTGTCGCGTGGCGTGCATCGGCAACAGCATCACCCACGGCTCAGGCATCGACATGCAGGAGATGAAGGGCTACCCCGCACAGCTGCAGCGCCTGCTGGGCGATGGCTTCGTGGTGAAGAACTACGGCGTGGGTGCCCGTTGCATGATGAGCACCAGCGACCATCCCTACATGAAGGAGCTGGCCTGGCGCGATGCCCAGGCGTTCCAGCCCGACATCGTCGTCATCAAGCTCGGCACCAACGACTCGAAGGACTACCAGTGGAACCAGCAGCAGTATGAGCAGGACTACCAGGCCATGATTGACACCCTGAAGGCCCTGCCGTCGAAGCCAGCCATCTATCTGTGCACCCCCATCCGTGCCTTCAAGGACAAATGGGGCATCACTGACAGCGTCATCGTCAATGGCGTCATTCCGTCCATACAGAAGGTGGCACGGCGCAACCACCTGACCGTCATTGACCTGCACGGCGTCATCACCGACAAGAAGGACATGACCGGTGACAGTATTCACCCCAATGACAAGGGGGCAGGCCTCATCGCCAAGGCCGTGGCCGATATGTTGAATCCTAAAAAATAACCACACATGAACAACAACAGACTTGCGGCCCTTTCACTGACGGCCCTTATCTCGCTGACCGCCTTGGGCCAGCGCCTGCAGCAGCCTGTGGCGCGCGGCGTCGTGGCTGTCAATCGTTCAGGCAATACCATACGCAGCGCGTCTTCCGCCGGCGGACAGGGCAACCTCATCAGCTGGCGCAAGCTGGCACAGGAGCCGGAGGGTACCACCTACAATGTGTACCGGCGCACGGCGGGTGCTGCCGACTTTACGAAGATGAACACCACGCCACTGAAGCGCACCAACTACGTGCCGTCTTCGCTGGCGAACAACACCGAGTATGCCGTGACCGCCATCACACCCGACGGTCAGGAAGGACCGATGTCTGTACCTTTCTTATATAGGACGCGAGCCTATCCCAATGTGTGGTTTGACATCAACTACGACAACAACGTCATTCCACGCAACGACTATCGCACGAAGTATGTCTGGCCCATGGACACCGACGGCGACGGTGAGTACGACGCCGTGGTGGTAGACCGCCTCTTTGCCGGAGCCGCTGACAGCGACGATGCGGAGAACCAGAGCGACAACACCGCCACCACGACGCACAAGATTCAGGCCTACCGCTTCAGCGGCGAGCTGCTGTGGACCGTCGATATGGGGCCCAACGTGAACATCTGTGGCGGACAGAACGACATGGTGGTGGCGTGGGACATCAACTGTGACGGTCGCTGCGAGGTGCTCATCAAGAGTAGCGACGGCACCCGCTTCTGGGACAAGCAGAACGAGACCTGGGGCCGCTATGCCATGGGCAGCGCCACGGCTGACACCGACGGCGACGGCGTCGTCGACTACCGTACCCATGCCACCCGTGTGCCGCCCTTCTACGTCAGCGTCATCGACGGACTGACGGGCGAGGAGCTGGACTGCAGCGAGCTGAAATACAGTGAGGTGCACGATGGCAGCGACACCTGGGGACGAAACACCCGTGCCAAGTACATGAGCTTCGGTTATGCCGTCATGGACGGACACTTCAGCATCTGCTACCTCGACGGCATCCACCCCTCGCTCGTCATGGAGTGCCTGGACCGTGAGACCAACAAGACACACCACAACTACGTCTTCACCTGGGAGTACGACTGGCCTGTGGACGGCGGCTCCCCCACCGCCACCAACTGGCATCACGACAAGACCTGGAGTCGCAACGACAAGAGCCCCTGGCCTGCCGAGTTCCACCAGCTGCGCGTGGCCGATGTTGACGGCGACGGCACCGACGAGATGATTCAGGGTGGCTACAGCGTCAACCCGAAGAACGGTTGGTTTGCATCGCCCGGCATCGGTCATGGCGACCGCCATATCCTCTCAGACATCGACCCTGACCGTCCCGGACTGGAGGTGTACGCCATTCAGCAGAGTGCCCTCCTGGGTCAGCTGCTCTACGATGCCCGTACCGCCGAGCGCATCAAGGAGTGGTACCTGCCCAGCGTCTACGATGTGGGCCGTGGCGCCTGCATGGACATTGACGCCTCGCGCAAGGGCTACGAGCTGTACAGCTTTACCGACGACTATATCTACGACTGCAAGGGCGAGAAGACCAGCTACACACGCTCCGGCTGTAACATCAAGACGATGTTCGAGGGCGTGTGGTGGAATGGCGACCTGCAGCGCGAGGAGCTGTCGTCGCCCGGCGGCAGCGGCTGGGGCACCAACATGATGATTACGCAGGTGCTGAACAAGGCCCGCCTGGCTGAGTTCTCGCAGGAGAGCACCTGGGCCACCCATGGCGGCACGGGCACGCGTCCCGCCTTCATGGGCGACATCATCGGCGACTGGCGCGAGGAGATTATCCTTGCCAAGCAGAACGCCGATGGCTGCACCGGTCTGGTGGGCTATACCACCAACATGCCCTCTGACTACAGCATCTACTGTCTGCAGCAGGACCCTCACTACCGTGGCGACTGCACCACACGCGGCTACTACCAGCACCCCAACACCGGTTTCTATCTCGGTGGAGGCATGCCCCTGCCGCCCCTGCCGCCCGTCTTCGAGGCTGACCTGCGCTGGAAGGGCGGCACCAGTGTGGAAAGTGGCTTCTCCACTTTCGACCTGGCTCAGAAGGCCGCCTATGCCGAGGGCAAGAGTCTGATGTTCGACATCGCTGGCGACAACAGCAACCCCATCATTGTCGACCAGCCCCTCAACGCGCCCGTCATCTACCTGATGAATCCCCGCGGCCATGACTACACCTTCACTGGCAAGGGTACCACCGGCGACGGACAGCTTGTCAAGTCATTGCTTGGCACTGCGACCTTCAATGCCAGCCTCGGCCACACGGGCAAGACGCTCATCAGCGAGGGCACGCTTGCGGTCAACGGCAGCATTGCCGGTCCTGTAGAGTTGCGTGCCAAGGGCACGCTGGCTGGCTGCGTCATGCTGAAGGACACCATTACCTTCGAGGGGGCGCTCAACTACGAGGGATGCCGAATGGATTTGGGTAATGGCTTCAGCAGTGAGGACACCACCCCCGGCATCAAGTCGGCCAAGAGCATGGTGTTGCCAGGCAACGTCTATCTGGAACTGACGGCCGACGTGGTTGAGCCTGGTTGTGTGGACTGTCCCACGGAGGCCGTCTGTGGCAGTCTCATTGTCGATGGCGACCTGACCTTCAGAAACACCAACTACGTCACCGTCAACCTTCGTTCAGACAAGGGTGCTGACTACGTGATAGCCCAGTGCACCGGTACGCTGACCTGCGACCCCGCCAAGCTGCAGACACGCGGCTTGGAGGGCATCAACTACGACTTCGTGGTGGATGACAACAAGCTCATCCTGAAAGTCCACGCCACGCGTGCCCCGCAGGATAACGTCGTCTGGACCGGCAGCGAAAGCGGTGTCTGGAACTACAAGTCCGAGAACTTCTTCGTAGGTGGAGGCTCAGCCTCCACAGCCACTCCCACCGCCTTCGTCAGCGGCGATGCCGTGGTGTTCAACGCCCAGGCGCAGCGCACCGCCCTCACCGTTCCTGAGATGATGGTCACCAACGGTGTCACCTTTGACAGCGGCACCTTCACCCTCAATGGCAACGGCGGCATCAGCGGTGCGGGTGGCGTCACCGTGAACAAGGCTGCCAGCGTGACACTGAACATGAAGTACAGCGACTACACCGGTCCCACCGTCGTCAATGGCGGCACCTTGACCGTGCCCAACTTCTACGACGGCGGCCAGGCGAGTGCCCTCGGCGCCGCTACCGCTGCCAGGGGCAACCTGCAACTCAATGGCGGCACGCTGGTGCTGTCGAAGGACAACATGGGCACTGACCGTCAGATAGTGCTCACCGACACTGCCACCATCCGCATCGCACAGGCCAACAGCGCCCTGTCGCTGAAGGGACAGGTCAGCGGTACGGGCTTCCTCGTCAAGGACGGTCCCGGACAGCTGAATTTCACCTATGGCGGTGCCAACACCTTCGCCGGACTCATCGTGCGTCGCGGCATTGTGGCCCAGGGTGCCTGGAACAGCACCTTCGGGCGCAGCGGCTCGCCCATGGTGCTGGCTGGCGGTGAGGTGCACCAGATTGACGTGAATAGCACCTCGACCGTGCCAAACTTCAACCATGTCGTCACCGTCGAAGAAGGCACCAACAACCGCATCCTCGGCTCGTCGCGCGGTTCCATCAACGGAAGCGTGAAGGGCAAGGGCAACCTGACCGTGGAGACACGCTATGTGCGTTGCGACGTGGGCCTGAACTTCAGCAACTACGAAGGCACGCTGACGGCCAAGGGCGGTCAGTTCCGCCTGATGTCGGGCGTCACTGACATGAGCAAGGCCGTGCTGAAGGTGGAGGCTGGCACGAATATCGCCCATTACAACGGCGGCAGTGGCAACCAGGCCACCGCCACCCTGCGCATAGGCACCCTGCAGGCCACTGCTGCCGACGCCGTCTTGGAAGGCACGGGCAGTACCTATATGATAGGCTACCGCAACGAGGACTCGCAGTACCGTGGACTGTTCAAGGCCAAGAGCATCACCAAGGAGGGTACGGGCCGGCTGACGCTGACCGCCACCGGGCATACCTCGCCCATCACCGTCAACGGCGGTACGCTGGAGCTGACCAACAGCACGTCGACGGCCATGACCACCGGACTCATCACGGTCAGGAAGGGCGGCACCATCACTGGCTCGGCGACGGTGCAGAACCTGACCTTGCAGCAGGGCGCCATTACACGCTGCCAGCTCGGGGCGTCGACGAACACCTGTCTGAACGTGAAGGGACTGTTGCAGCACAGTGGCGACACTATCCTTGTGGTCGTGCCGGCCACGAGACAGCTGAAGGTAGGCGACGAGATAACCGTCTATAACGTGACGGGAAACCACAGGGGCACCTTCTTCGTGAAGTGCGAGGCCGAGGACGGCACGGCCTATGAGCTGGATGCCTCGACGCTGCTCGCCGACGGCAAGCTGCGCGTGGCGGCCATCAACACCGGCATTGGGACCACCTTTGCTGACGACACGCCAGTGAACGTCTATTCAGCCGACGGCGTGCTGTTGCGCAAGGATGTGCCCTTCAAGCGCGCCCTTGACAGTCTGCCTCAGGGTACTTACATCGTCGGTGGCGTGAAGATGATAAAGAGATAAATGACTCAATAAGTTGAGCGAATCGAAGCAATGACAAACATGAAGATAAAGGTATGTGGAATGCGTGACGGTGAGAACATCCGTCAGGTAGCTGCGCTGGGCGTGGACTACATCGGAATGATATTCTGGGACCAGTCGCCACGGTATGTGGCGATGATTCCTACCCATGCGGGCATCATCCCCGACAGGGCCGACCCCTCACCCCTCACCCCTGATCTCTCACCTCTCACCTCTCACCCCTCACCCCAGAGAGTAGGTGTCTTCGTCGACGAGATGCCCCAGAGCATCATCACCCGTGTCGTGAACTTCCAGCTGGATGTGGTGCAGCTGCATGGCCATGAGTCGCCCACGCTGATTCGTAACCTGCGTGCCACCATCGACCCCGACCTGCGTCCTGCCATCCAGTTCTGGAAGGCCATCAGCATCAGCTCGGCCGACGACCTGAAGGCATGCAGTGACTACGAAGACTGCGTCGATGCCTTCGTCTTCGACACGCACAGCCCCACCGTGGGCGGTAGCGGGCGGCAGTTCGACTGGAGCATCCTCGATGCCTATCAGGGCAGCGTGCCCTTCCTGCTCAGCGGCGGCATCGGTCCTGATGACGTGCAGCGCGTCAGGACGTTCCGCCATCCGCAGTGCATGGGCATCGACTTGAACTCACGGTTTGAGATAGCTCCGGCCGTCAAGAACGTTGACCGTCTGCGTCAGTTTTTGGCCGCTTTGCGAACATAAAAGTGGCCACTTTTTGACAGCCAGGCATGGAGATAATTCAGCCAGGAGCCGCTTTACGAAATTATCTCCATGCCTGGCGAAATTATCTCCATGCCTGGCTGTCATAAGTCGGCACTTTTTTAGAATAAGGTGCCGATTTTTCTTACGCGCACGCGTGTGTCATGTGCGTGCGCGTGCGTATACGCAAACGTTTGAGTTGACGGGCGGCCTTTTTTGTGCCTTATAATTTTGTCGTTCAAATAGTTTTTCGTAACTTTGCAACCTATTAACTAACAACTAAAACGTATGAAAAGATTCCTGCCTCTGCTATTGCTATTGCTGGCTCCGTGGACGACCCGTGCCATTAGCTGGAATGACGAAACCTATCGTCAGATAGAACAGAGCATACAGTCGCCTCGACTGGAAGAAAAAGTGTTCCTTGTCACTCGTTACGGCGCCAAGACCGACGGCTCGGCTGCCGACAACCAGAAAGCCATTCAGAAAGCCATCGACAAATGCTCGAAGAAGGGCGGCGGTCGTGTGGTGGTGCCTGCTGGCTGCAAGTTCATCACCGCAGCCATCCATCTGAAGAGCGGCGTTAACCTCGAGATTCAGGAGGGAGCCGAGCTGCAGTTCGCCTTCGAGCCGGAGCTGTACCCCATCGTGGAGACGGTGTGGGAAGGGCTCGACTGCTACAACCTCTCACCCTGCATCTACGCCTATCAGGCACACGATGTGGCCATCACCGGGCGCGGCACCATCGACGGTGGCGGCAGCAACGGCACCTGGTGGCCCTGGTGCGGTGCACAGCACTACGGATGGAAGGAAGGCATGGTCAGCCAGAAGATAGAGGCGCGTCCGCGTCTGCTGCGTGCCGGCGAGGACGGCGTGCCCATGAAGGACGAGATGGGGAACCGCAGTGCCGAGCGCACCTTCGGACCCAAGGACGGTCTGAGGCCCCAGCTGGTGAACTTCGTCGAGTGCCAGCGCGTGCTCATCGAGGATGTCACGCTGCTCGACTCGCCCTTCTGGGTCATCCATCCTGTCAGGTCCACTGATGTCATCGTGCGTCGTGTGCATATCAACAATGCCGGTCCCAATGGCGACGGCTGCGACCCAGAGAGCTGCGACCGCGTGCTCATCGAGGACAGCTTCTTCAACACCGGCGATGACTGCATAGCCATCAAGAGCGGGCGCAACCGTGACGGCCGTGAGCATGGCATGCCCTCGCAGAACATCATCATCCGTCGCTGTGAGATGAAGAACGGTCATGGCGGCGTGGTCATCGGCTCGGAAATCAGCGGCGGCGCCAAGGACATCTTCGCACACGACTGCGTCATGGACTCGCCCAACCTCGACCGTGTGCTACGCATAAAAACCAACTCGTGCCGTGGTGGCATCATCGAGGACATCTTCGTCAAGGACATCAAGGTGGGCCAGTGCGGTGAGAGCGTGCTGAAGATTAACCTCGACTACGACCATAACGAGATTTGCTGCCGGGGCAACAACCCCATCGTGCGCAATGTGCTGATGGAGAACGTCACCTGCCAGAAGTCGAAATATGGCGTGCTGATTATTGGTCTGGAAGACGACACGCTGGTCTACGACATCGATGTGCGCAACTGCCGCTTCGACGGCGTGCAGCAGGGCAACAGCATCACCGGCAAGGTGCGCGACGTGCGCTATGACAAGCTCTATGTCAACGGCTCACTGGCGCTCACCGACAAGCCCTACAAGCACTACTCTGAGTGGATGACCTACTCGGAGATGAAGCGCGTGCCACAGTCGTATATGCTCGACTTCTCCACCCGTCCGAAGTGGAGCTACGTCATGGGCATCGAGCTGGAAGGCATGCTCGACACCTATCTGCGCTACGGCGGCGATGACATACGCAAGTACTGTCAGCTGTACACCAACACGATGATTAACGAGAAGGGCGACATACGCGGCTACAACATCCTGGACTATAACCTCGACAACATCCGCACGGGCCACTTCGTCACACGCATGTATCAGCAGTGGCCCGAGGCCAAGAACCTGATAGCCATGCAGACCATGATGAAGCAGCTGCAGGACCAGCCGCGCACCCTGGCCGACAAGGTGTACTGGCACAAGGCCATCTACGCTTACCAGGTGTGGCTCGACGGCATCTTCATGGGCTTGCCCTACCGCTGTCTCACCGCCCCCATCACCCTCTCCCAGAACTCCCAGAACTCCCAGCACTCCCAGAAGACCCAAAAAGCCATCACCGCCATCTACGACGATGCCGTCAACCAGCTGAAGGTGACCTACGAGCGCACCCTCGACCCCGTCACAGGACTGAACCGCCACGCCTACGACGAGACGCGCACCGCCTTCTGGAGCGACAGCGTCACCGGACTGTCGCAGCACTGCTGGGGTAGGGCACAGGGCTGGTACACCATGGCACTCATCGAGGTGCTCGACGCACTGCCCGAGGACTATGCCCGCCGCCATGAGGTCATCGACCTGCTGCAGAAGGACCTCGACGCCGTGCTGAAGTGGCAGGACAAGAAGAGCGGCGTGTGGTATCAGGTGATGGACTCTCCCGGACGCGAGGGCAACTACTTGGAGAGCACCTGCTCAGCCATGTTCACCTACGTCCTGCTGAAGGCATACCGCAAGGGCTATGTGGGCACGAAGTATCGCGATGCGGGCATCAGGGCCTACAAGGGCATCATACAGAACTTCATCCGCGTGAACGACGACAAGACCATCTCGCTCACCAACTGTTGCTCGGTGGCTGGTCTCGGCCCTGCCGCCACACCACAGGTAGTGGCCGCCATGAAGCAGGTCAACCCCAAGGGCACGGTGAAGGAGAACCGTCGGCGCGACGGCGGCTACGCCTACTATCTCAGCGAACCCATTCGTGACAACGACGCCAAGGGCCTTGGCCCCTTCATCTGGGCCAGTCTCGAGATGGAGATGCTGGGCTACGACACTGACAACATCGACAAGCCCATCGACCGCAAGGCCGTGGCAGGGCGCAACAATCCCATCGTCACCAAGGCAGACCCGCTGGCATCGCTCACCGTGGGCAACGGCCACTTCGCTACCACCGTCGACGTCACGGGGCTGCAGTCGTTCCCTTTTGACTATGAGGCAGGTGTGCCTCTGACAGCCATGTCCGACTGGGGCTGGCATAAGTTCGAAAACACCAAGGGCCTGACGCCGGCTGAGTCGGAGAAAAGCTTCGACTTTGGCCACGGCCATCAGGAGGTGTACGCTGTAGAGTACAAGGCCCCCTCCCGCTCCCCCCAGGGGGAAGTGACTGAGCGAAATGTTCAGGCTACACAATACTTCCGCGTCAATCCCCACCGCTTGAACCTCGGTGCCATCGGCCTGGAGCTGAGCGACGCCCAGGGCAAGAAGATTGAACTGAAGGAACTGACCGACATCCGTCAGGAGCTGAAGCTTTATGACGGTGTCATCGAGTCGCATTTCGTGGCCGATGCACAGCCCGTTGATGTCATCACCGCCTGTATGCAGAACGACGATGCGGTCATCTACCACATCAAGTCGCCGCTGCTGAAGGACCGCCGTGCCACCGTCGCCATCCGCCTGCCGTACCCAACGGGCAAGCATGCTGATGCCGCTGCCGACTGGACCAAGGACGACCAGCACGTCTCGCGCATCATCTATCCCGCCCCCACAGCGCCTGGCGTCTCTCCCGCCTCTCCCGCGCCCGGCGGTTTCCCCGCCTCCACAGTGTCCGGCGGTTTCCCCGCCGGCACCCACTGCGCCGTCATCGAGCATCAGCTCGACTCCGCCCGCTATTACCTCACCCTCACCTGGCAGGGCGAGGCTCAGCTGTACGAGCGCGACCGCCACTGCTTCGTGCTGTCCACCACTGACAACGTCCTCAGCTTCAAGGCTGCCTACAGTCCAGTATGTAACGTTGCCAACGCTACGAACAGCGCCCTTGTCTTCGACCAGGACCTGCGTTCCGTCATCCGTGCCTGGAACCGCTGGTGGAACGCCGGGGCCATCGTTGACTTCAGCCAGTGCACCGACCCGAGGGCGAAGGAGCTGGAGCGCCGTGTCGTCCTCTCGCAGTACCTGACGCAGGTGAACTGCGCCAACAACATGCCGCCGCAGGAGACAGGACTGACCTACAACTCGTGGTTCGGACGCCCGCACTTGGAGATGACCTGGTGGCACATGGTGGACTTCGCCCTCTGGAACCGTCCGCAGACCGTGGCCACCGTCATGGACTGGTACAACGACGTGGCCTCTCCGGTGGCACGCCAGATAGCCCAGCGACAGGGCTTCGAGGGCATACGCTGGATGAAGATGACCGACCCCTGGGCTGGCGAGGCACCGTCGAACACCGGCTCTTTCCTCATCTGGCAACAGCCACATTATATATATATGGCGGAGGAGATGTACCGTGCCAAGCCTACGGCCGCAACACTGAAGAAATATGCCGACCAGGTGGAACAGACCGCACAGTTCATGGCCGACTTCGTCAGTGTGTCCAGCGGTTCTCCCGCTGGCAAAAAGACTTATTTCCTGCAGGGTGCCACCGCCATGCAGGAGTCGATGTCGAAGGACTTCAGCTACAACCATCCCTTCGAGCTGGCCTACTGGCAGTACGGCCTCACGGTGGCTAACAAGTGGCGCGAGCGCCAGGGCCTGCCCCGCAACGCACAGTGGGACGACATCGCCAAGAACATGGCCCCCCTGCCCATGAACGCTGATGGCATCTACACCGCTGGTCTGCCCAAGGGCAAGACCGACGGACTGCAGCGCTTCGACCCCTTCGACGTCGTCGGGGCCTCCAAGACAAAAGGCGCCTCCTCGGCTACCGCGGGAGGAGCCTATGAGACCTTCGTCGAGAAGTGCCGCAACGACCACCCCGCCGTCCTCGGACCCTTCGGCCTCCTGCCCTCCTGTCAGCTCAGCAGCGACACTGCCACAGCCGCCAAGACCCTCAACTGGGTGATGAACAACTGGAACTGGGCCACCACCTGGGGCTGGGACTACGGCATGACGGCCATGGCCGCCGCACGCTTAGGACAGCCGCAGACCGCCCTCAACGCCCTGCTCATCGACACCCAGAAGAATACGTACCTGAAGAACGGACATAACTTCCAGACGGCTGACCGCCTGCGCATCTACCTGCCGGGCAACGGAGCCCTGCTCACTGCCGTGGCCATGATGTGCGCCGGCTGGGACGGCTGCGACAACCCCAACAACCCGGGCTTCCCGCAGGACGGCACATGGAACGTGCGCTGGGAGGGACTGCAGCGCATGCAGTGATGACTTTGGACTTTGCACATTTAGACTTAATTTATTAATATGAAACGATTATTGTTAGCTTTGACATTTGTCATCTGTCATTTATCATTTAGCAGCGTAGCTGCGCAAGCCCCTGCCTTCCCTGGCGCTGAGGGTCATGGTCGCTATGTCACAGGCGGGCGTGGCGGCACGGTGATACACGTCACCAACCTCAACGACTCCGGCACCGGCTCCTTCCGTTCCGCTGTCAGTGGCAACAGTAAGAAAGTTATTGTCTTCGACGTGGGTGGCGTCATTGCCTTGACCCGTGACCTGAAGATAGGCAACAACACCACCATCCTGGGACAGACGGCCCCGGCCCCGGGCATCACGCTGCGCTACTTCACCGTTCAGCCCGGCAGCAACAACGTCATCCGTTTCATCCGCTGTCGTCGTGGACAGGAGAAGAACGTCAATGACGGTGCCGATGCCATATGGCAGCGCAACCTTACCGGTATCATGCTGGACCACTGTTCCTTCTCATGGAGCATCGACGAGGTGGCCTCGTTCTACGACAACAATAACTTCACCATGCAGTGGTGTACCCTCGGTGAGAGCCTCTGCGATGCCGGTCACGGCAAGGGCGCTCACGGCTATGGCGGCATCTGGGGCGGCAAATTGGCCTCCTTCCACCACAACCTCATCCTGCATGTGGCCAACCGCTCGCCCCGATTCAATGGTGCCCGCTACGACTGGACAGGCTACACCAGCAACCAACTCTACAAACAGTATAACTGGGAGAACGCAGTGCAGGCTGAGAACGTTGACTTCCGCAACTGCGTCATCTACAATACCAACGGCTGCTATGGAGGTCCTGGAGGCGGCAAAGTGAACATGGTGGGCAACTACTACAAGAGTGGTCCTGGCGCCACTATCGACCGTCTGACCACCGTCACTGTGGGAGCCAAGGGCAACTCCGATGGCTATCCCAAATACTGGGACATGACCAGCCGCTATTTCGTCGAGGGCAACATGATTGACAACAAGAATGCCGGCTGGGAAACCTTCCGCTATGACGACGGCACCATTGAGCGTAACGGCAAGCGTTACTCGAAAGATCCCAATCACTACAATGGCGCCAATGAGGAGTATATCACTGTCAGCGGTACAGACTATATCTGCATGAAACTCGACGAGGCTGGTCCAACGGGCGATGTCACTACGCATACCGCCGACAAGGCTTTCCAGCAGGTGACCACCTATGCAGGTGCCTCGCTCTGCCGTGACGAAGTGGACGAGCGCTATGCCACTGAGACCCTGAACGGCACATGCACCTACAAGGGCAGCGTCTCAGGCAAGTGGGGACGCATCGACCTCGTCAGCGATGTCAATGGCTATACTGAGAAGACCTTCGGCACTGGCAGCCGGCCCGCCGACTTCGACAGCGACAAGGACGGCATGCCTGACGAGTGGGAGAAGAACAATGGGCTCGACCCCGCAAAGAACGACGCCAGTCAGTACACAGTTGACAGCGAGCACAAATACTACACTAACATCGAGGTATATGCCAACAGTCTCGTGCAGGACATCATGCTTGGCGGCAATAGCGATGCCGAGCAGGATGTGAACGACTACTATCCCGCTTTTACCGATGAGAAGGGAACCGCTCATCCTGCCGTCAACATGCCTGGGACGAACACCCATATTCAGACTGTTCCTGCACAGCCCTCGGCATGCAGCACACAGACCTATAACCTCTCAGGACAGCGCGTCAGGCCCGATTATCGCGGCATTGTCATCAGCCAGGGCAGGAAGCGCATCATCAAATGACTTTTTCTAACCTATTTTATTAACTAACGACAAAAACAGTATGAAGAACAGATTCCTACGCTTATCCCTGTTAGCCATCCTGGCGATGCTATGGGGAACGACGTCAGCTGCGGAGTGGACATGGCGTGACTTTGCCGTCACCCTGACCGATGCCTCCGTATTCCCTGGCGACAACACCAACTTTGGCGTCTTGGTAGCTGAGGACGGTACCTACACCGCCACCACTGCCGACGATGCTGCGGCCAATCTCACCGTCAAAGCCACCCGTCTGAACGACAAAGACCACGGATGGGTGAACTGCACCTTCACCATGCGCGTCAACGGCCCCGTGGAAATCACGCTCGGCGACTGCCAGTTTGGCAATCAGGATGGCACTGTTACCGACACCGAGGGCAACGTCATGGAGCTGAAGGGCGGCAAGCAGGGCTGCTGGCACAGCAACAAGAGTGCCGTCACGGCCCTCTACCGCGGTCTGCAGCCCACCACGCTCACCATTGTCTACAATGGCTACTGTCCCTACATCGCTGCCAAGGCCGTCGACCCCGCCGACCTGCCCGCCGAGGTGGCCTCCTACACGCTGACATACGCCGCTGGCGAGGGCGCTGGCCTGCTGCCCGCTGCCAAGGTCTACAGTGCCGACGAGGAGATTGTCCTTCCCGCCAACACCACCCTCTACAAGGAAGGCTATACCTTCACAGGCTGGAGCGACGGCACCACTCTCCATAAGGCTGGTGAGAAGATGAAGCTCTCGGCCGACGTGACGCTGACGGCACAGTATGCCGCCAACACTGTTACGCTCGCTGACCGCACCGAGGCCATCGTGCTGAACTGGATGTTCGGCGAGGGCGACGGCGCTGGCCCCATCAACTTCCAGGGCAAGAGCGGCTGGGTGGTCACGCAGGCCACCATTGGCGATGCCGTCATCGACGTGAAGATGGACATCGACGCCACTAACGGTAAGTTTAACAACGTGGGCCGCAAGGACCAGTGGGCACAGGTGAACAGCGGAACGAAGCTCACCGTCCCCTCGTGCAAGGGTGCCACCATCGCCATGCAGGCATACTATGACATCACCACGACGACCATCGACGGCCAGAGCGACTACACGACGGGCAAGACCATCAGCTACACCGTGGCTGGCGGTGCTGAAAACGTGGACATCGTCATCGGCGACGGAAGCTACTACAGCTACCTGCAGGTGATGCTGCCCAAGGTGGAGAAGAACATGTCTGGCCTGTCGTTCGACAACGTGGAAGGCTCCGTTACCTGGCCTGTTGGCAACGAGGAGACCGCAACCGTGTCAAATGAGATTGCTGACGCCGTGTCCATCGCCACCGTTGCTGCTGGCTCGGGCATGACTGCAGCTGAGGCAACTTATTTTGAGACTAAGATGGTGAAGTATACGCCTGCTAACAGCAATTCAGGAACCGTGGAAGGAGTGATGATTGAGTACCGTGTGAAGACCTTGCCTGGCCTCACCTTCAAACCTACCAACGTCAGTTATGCTGCTGTCAAGGTCGGTACCGACAATGCTACCTACCGATGGAGCTACACCCTTGATGGCGTGGAGAGCGCAATCACCAAGGTTGACCCCAAGCCAGACCTGCTCCGTAACGACAATAGCAACAGTTCAACTGCCAAACTGATTCACAGCCATGACCTGAGTGTTAATGGCGTCTCTGACTTCACCTTCCGCATCTACATCTCTGACTGTGCCAACAATAAGAATATCTGCATCGGCAACGTCGTCATCTCAGGTGTCGTGAACGGTACCGTAGCAGACGTTAAGATGTATTCCCTTGAAACTGTTGCCAGTCCCGAGGAGGGTGGCACTGTCAGTGTCTATCCTGCTGGCGAGCAGTTTGAGGAAGGCTCAGAGCTGACCCTCACTGCCACCGAGAACTTCGGCTACGACTTCATTAACTGGACTGACTCCAAGGGTGACGTTCTCAGCGAGGAAACTAAGTTCGTCTACACCGTCAATGCTGATGACAAGGTGACTGCCAACTTCAAGCAGGTGGAGACCTACGAACTGGCCTTCACCGTCGATGGTACCAACGACTACATGGTAGAGGTCAGTCCTGCTCCTACTATTGTCGACGGCAAGATGATGTACGAGGCTGGACAAGCCGTACAACTCACTGCCAACCAATATGCTGGTCTGGTGACCTTCAACAACTGGAGCGATGGTGATACGAACTCGTCGAAACTCATCCAGATGACAAAGGACACCAACTTGACAGCGGTCTACTCTCAGGCTGACATCGTGGCCGGTTGGGACTTCTATAAGACTGGCAGCAACGGGCGCAAGGCTGATTTCGCTTCGACCGACAATGAGTCAGCAGCCCTCTCGCTCGTTGAGACTGCCACGGGCAACACAAGCGGATGGCTTGACAAGAGCACCTTGGCCGATGGTGGCTATGAGAGTTTTGCAGGTGCTGCCGTCAACTGGCGTGACACACCGGGCACACACCACTGGCAGACGAAGGTGAATGCCGCTGACTTTACTGATATCAACGTCCAGTTCCAGATGCTCTACAACTATAACGCCTATCCAACCTACAACGTCGAGTATTCACTTGATGGCGAGGAGTGGACCAAGTTTGGTAGCATTACCATGACGGGAACCAGGGCCGTTGCGTCGTTCAAGGGGCAGCTGCCCGCCGCAGCCAATAACCAGTCTGACCTTTTCATCCGTATGATTGCAGACAAGACGTCGACAATTGATGGCGCTTCAGGAAAGGATGGTAACACACTGGCCATGTTCTTCATTACCGGCACACCGAAGCTCGTCAACGATGGCGTGGCTCCTGTGCTCGTTTCTACTGTACCCGCTGACGGTGCCACAGGCGCATCGGCAACAGGCAAGATTGTATTCACCTTCGACGAGCGCGTGAAGATGGCCGAGGGCGCCAAGGGAATGATGTCCGTCAGCAACGGCATGAGTGGCACCTGGCTGGTCGACCCCGTCGTGTCGGGCAAGACCATCACCTTCGACTACAAGGGTCTGGAGTATGGCACACCCTACGTCTTCACCCTGGCTGCCAACAGCGTGGCTGATCTCACTGACAACTACATCACTGAGGCCATCAAGCTTAGCTTCACCACCATGGAGCGTCCCAGCATCGACAAGAAACCTTACGACTTCATCGTGCCCGACAACGGTACTTTCGCTGAGGCATTGAAGGCTGCTGCAGCCCGTAGCGATAAGAATGTGCGCTATCGCATCTTTGTCAAGCAGGGCGACTATGTCATTCCTGCTGGCGAGAAGGGCTATTACGACAACAACGGCAACTTCTACGACTATCCCGATCCGCGAACCTACTTTAACTCGCCAAACGTGTCGATTATCGGTGAAAATCCTGCCAACACCAGCGTTACTAACACGATGCCTAATTCGCTCGTTGCCAACGCTGACGCAGGTGGTTCCACTGGTGCCAACCCCTGCGAGGGCATCCGCTCCAGCGGTGTGCTCTACCTGCAGAGCAACGCTACCGACAACTACTTCCAGGACCTGAAGCTCTGGAGTGCTACTGCCGATAATACGGGTCGAAATGTCGTCCTAGTGGATGGTGGCACGCGCAACGTGTTCAAGAACGTCACCCTCTGGGCTTACCAGGACACTTATGTGCCTGACAATGGCCGTGGCATGTCCTACTTCGAGAACGGCATCATTCGTGGCCGCACCGACTTCATCTGCGGCGATGGCGACGTGTTCTTCAACACCGTTGACATCATCATGTGTCAGGATGGTGGCTACGTCACTGCCGCACGTAGCAACTCACACTATGGCTTGGTGTTCAAGGACTGCACCATCAAGGGCGAAACGTCGAAGGTGGACGGCAACTACTACCTCGGTCGTCCATGGACTGAGGGTGCCGAGGTCTACTACATCGACACACGCATGGAGGTAGTCCCCCGTGCCAGTGGCTGGACTGAGATGAGTGCTGGTGGCTGCACCCGCATGGCCGAGTGGAACTCTACGACTACTAACGGTTCGCCGGTTGATCTGAGCCAGCGCGCCACGAAGCTGGGTAAGACCACGCCCAACCCCAACAATCCTATCCTCACTGCCGAGGAAGCTATGGAGATTGGCAACCTGCATAACACCTTTGGTGACTGGGATCCCACGCTGCTCACCGAGCAGGCTCCCATCCCGACGAATGTGAAGCAGGATGGCAAGAAGCTCGTATGGGACAACAGCAACTATGCACTGCTGTGGGCCGTCGTGAAGGATGGCAAGGTCATCGCCTTCACCACCGAGCCTTCCATCGAGCTGACTGCCGATGGCACCTACGCCGTGCGTGCTGCCAACGAGATGGGTGGACTGAGTGAGATGAGTGCCACCGTGGCTGTCACTGGTGTCACCACTGGCATCAGCGAGACCATCAATGCTGAGACCATCGTTCCCGACCGCATCTACAACATGGGTGGCGTGCGGGTAGACAAGGCACAGCGTGGCCTCTACATCATCAATGGCCGCAAAGTCGTGATAAAGTGAGTGAAATGAGAGCGACAGCTCTCATTTCCGAGCGTGAACGACTTCGGGCGCCAGCTCAAGGTCGTGATAAAGTGAGCGAAATGAGAGCGTTAGCTCATAACAGAAGAGCCGCAGCGGGATGTCCGCTGCGGCTCTTCTGTCATGGAGGCTCGCTTGAGCGTAGAAAGCCTATTGCCCCTCGCGGTAGAAGTCGAGGGCTTCTTCAATCTCCTCCTGGGTGGCCGTCTGGTTCAGGGCCAGGTCGCCCACGTCATGCAGCAGGGTGAAGTTGATTTTGCCGGCAGTGTTCTTCTTGTCGTGTGTCATCAGCTCAAGCAGGGTGGGGTAGTCATCGCAGGTGATGTCCATGCGGCCGTAGTGCTCCAGTATGAAGCGAACCACCTGACGCATGGTGCTGACGGGGAAGCCCGTCTTGATGGTGCTCAGGTAGAGCTCGCACACCAGTCCCCATGCCACGGCGTAGCCATGCAGCACCGGATGGCGTGTCAGTGCCAGCGATTCGAAGGCGTGCCCCACGGTGTGCCCCAGGTTCAGTGCCTTGCGCAGTCCTTGCTCCAGCGGGTCCTCGGTCACCACATGCTGCTTCACCTTGACGCTGTCGGCCACCATGCGGCCCAGTGCCAGCAGGTCAGGCTGCTCCACGTCGAAGGTCAGCAGCTCGTTCAGGAGTTTAGGGTGTGGAGTGTAGAGTGTAGAGTTT
>Ga0310691_10001215_pt1 | contig 40780 bp, 25 predicted proteins | sample 176DNAGHGlowgp2_FD_203887 | JGI IMG/M metagenome (GOLD analysis project Ga0310691, IMG submission 203887) | Sheep rumen microbial communities from Palmerston North, Manawatu-Wanganui, New Zealand - 1766 DNA GHGlow gp2 (v2) (version 2) | ecosystem: Host-associated > Mammals > Digestive system >... | reverse complement strand
ACTCATAACACGGAAACAGATAGGGTGCCGTGTCAAATTGTCATGACTCGTAGAAATTGCAAGCAACCCAAATATTAGCTTGGCGGGGCAATTTGTTTTCAAGTTTATAGAGGAAAGGTACGAAGAAATTAAGAATTAAGCGTTAAGAATGAAGAAAATTTCGTACCTTTGTGGCCGATATGGCTATCAGGTACACCAAGAAAGAGGAGCTATGGAACTCGTGGAGCCACGCCGGCGGCATCGTCATCGGGGTGGCCTTCGGCATCGTGTTCCTCTATATGGCCTTTCAGGGCGATAACCCGTGGGCACGGCTTGGCGTGTGTCTCTACCTGTTTGGCATGCTGGCCTCCTACATAGCCTCAACGGTCTACCATGCCCTGCCGCTCTACGAGCGCCGTCGGGGTACGGGCATGCTCGGCCACCGGTCGCCATGGAAGGAGCGGCTGCGCCGGTGGGACCATGCCGCCATCTACTGGCACATTGCCGGTTCCTACTCGCCGCTGACGCTCATTGCCCTGCGCACCCAGGGCTATTGGGGCTGGAGCCTGTTTGCGTTTGTGTGGCTGTGCGCCATCGCGGGCACCATTGTCAGCTTCGTACGTCTGAAGGAGCACTCCAATGTCGAGACCTTCTGTTTCATCGGCATGGGACTGAGCGTGCTGGTGGCCTTCAAGCCACTCATCGACTCGGTGTCGACGGCTGCCGTCGTATGGATTATTGCCGAGGGGGTGTGCTACATCACGGGAGCGGCCTTCTACTCGCTCAACAAGCGGCGCTACATGCACTCGGTGTTCCACTTCTTCGTGCTGGCGGGCAGCGTCTGCCATATCATCGCCGTCTGGGACGTGCTGGTGGAATACATCTGACATGACAAACATTGCGGTAGTACGCTGAGAGACTGTGACACGGCGCATCTTTCGATGAGTTACTGGCTATTGCCAATTATCTTTTGTCCATTGGCAGAGTCCCTATGCTTCCTTATTTCATTCCTCATTATACATTTAAAGATTCTTTATTCTTTCTTCATTCTTCATTTTATTTCGTACCTTTGCAGCCAAATTTACAATTCTACTTACACACTATGGCATACAAACGCATAACCGCTGCAGAGGCTGCAGCACTGATTAAGAATGGCGACAACATCGCCATGAGCGGTTTCACACCGGCAGGTGTGGCCAAGGCAACAACCAAGGAACTGGCCGTGCTGGCCGAGGCCGAGCATGCCGCCGGCCGCGAATTTAAGGTCGGCATCTTCACCGGAGCCTCGACGGGCCAGTCGACCGACGGCGTGCTGGCCAACGCCCAGGCCATCAAGTATCGTGCCCCCTACACCACCAACCCCGACTTCCGCAAGCATGTCAATGCCGGCGAGATACCCTACAACGACCTGCACCTGAGCCACATGGCACAGGAGCTGCGCTATGGCTTCTACGGCCAGGTGGACTGGGCCATCCTGGAGGTCTGCGACATTGAGGAGGTGGGCGACGACTACCGCGTCTATCTGACGGCCGCCGGCGGCATTTCGCCCACGGCAGCCCGGCTGGCCAAGAAGGTCATCCTGGAGCTGAACAGCTTCCACAGTCCTGACGCCAAGTACCTGCACGATGTCTACGAGCCGCTGGACCCGCCCTATCGCAAGCCCATCCCCATCTTCAGTGTCGGCGACCGCATCGGTGTGCCCTACGTCACCATTCCGAAGGACAAGGTGGTGGGTGTCGTTGAGTGTAACATCCCCGACGAGGCACGCGCCTTCAAGGACTCCGACCCCGTGACCGACAAGATAGGCTACCTGACGGCTGAGTTCCTGGTCGACGAGCTGCACAAAGGCCGCATACCCAAGGAGTTCCTGCCCCTGCAGAGCGGCGTGGGCTCTACGGCCAACGCCATTCTCGGCGCACTGGGCGAAGACAAGCACGTGCCCGACTTCAATATCTACACCGAGGTGTTGCAGGATGCCGTCGTGGGCATGATGCTCAACGGCCGCGTGAAGGACGCCTCGGCCTGCTCGCTGACCGTGTCAAACGACTGTCTGAAGCAGGTGTACGACAACATGGACTACTTCAAGAACCATCTGACGCTGCGCCAGAGCGAGATTTCCAACCACCCCGCCATCATCCGTCGCCTCGGTGTCATCGCCATCAACACGGCCATTGAGGTTGACATCTATGGCAATGCCAACTCGACGCACATCAGCGGCACGAAGATGATGAACGGCATCGGCGGCAGCGGCGACTTCATCCGCAACGCCTACCTCTCCATATTCACCTGCCCCAGCGTGGCCAAGGGCGGTCTCATTTCGAGCGTCGTGCCCTTCGTCACCCATCAGGACTCGTCGGAGCACGACGTCAACATCATCGTCACCGAGCAGGGTGTGGCCGACCTTCGCGGCAAGGGCCCCATGCAGCGTGCCGAGTGCATCATCGAGAACTGCGCCCACCCCGACTACAAGCAGCTCCTGTGGGACTACCTGAAGCTGGGCACCGGCGGCCACACGCGCCACTGCCTGACTGCCGCCTTCGCCATGCACGACACGCTGGCTCGCAAGGGCGACATGCGGCTTACCGACTTCTCGGAATACATAAAGCAGTAAACTAATATAATAAGGTGTATGAGAAAGCTCTTAATGATGCTGGCAGGCGCAGCCATGCTGGCAAGCTGTAACACGAGCACAGACATGGAACAGCAGATAGACGAGCTCTACGGCAAGATGTCGCAAGCGGAACGCATAGCCCAGTTGCAGAGCATCTACATGGATGTGCTCTTCGACGAACAGGGACACCTGGACACGGCCCGCTGCCGCGAGCTGATACCCAACGGCATCGGCCACTTCTCACAGTTTGCCATGCAGCAGCCCCGCGACCCCAACGTGCTGCGCGACCGCGTGGCCGCCATGCAGGACTGGCTCATACACCATACGCCCAACGGCATTCCCGCCCTCTTTCATGAGGAGGTGCTCTCAGGCATCAACACCCTGGGGGCCACCATCTATCCGCAACAGCTCGGCCAGGCAGGGTCGTTCAACCCTGAGCTGGCCGAGCTGAAGACACGCCAGACCGGCCAGCAGCTGCGCCGCATGGGTGGCGTGCTGGCCCTGTCGCCAATGGTCGACGTGTGCCGCAATCCCAGCTTCAACCGCTTAGAGGAGTCCTACGGCGAGGATACCTACCTGTCGGCCGTCATGGGCACCGCCTTCGTCCGGGGCCTGCAGCAGGGCGACCTCCGCAAGGGTGTCGGTGCCTGCACCAAGCACTATCTGGGCTATGGCGGCGGTGGTGATGCCGACGAGAAGGAGCTCATGGAGGAGATACTGCTGCCCCACGAGACGGCCATCCGCATGGCTGGCAGCAAGGTCGTCATGCCGGGCTACCACGCCGTCAGGGGCACCAAGTGCGTGGCCAGCAGCTATCTGCTCAACGACATTCTGCGCAGCTATCTCGGTTTCGACGGCATGGTGGTCAGCGACTACGGTGCCATCAACCAGATTCCCGACCTGGCCAGCGACACCCTGCGGGCCGCAGCAGCCATCAATGGCGGCAACGACGTCGACTTCCCCCACGGCAACATCTACCAGTATCTGCCCCAGGCCCTGGAGCAGGGGCTTGTCAAGCCCGAAGTGCTGGAGCGTGCCGTCAAGAACGTGCTGCGCCATAAGTTCCGCGCCGGCCTGATGGACAAGGATGCCTACCTCTACAGCAAGGAGAAGCTCACCCTCGACAACCGCGAGGAGCGCCAGACGGCCTACGACATCGCCGTGCAGTCGGTGGTGCTGTTAGAGAACAACGGCATCCTGCCGCTCAAGGGCGAAGGTGGGCCGAAGCGCATCCTGCTGACGGGTCCCAACGCCAACTCGGTGTGGGCCATGTGCGGCGACTACAGCTATCCGGCCATGTCGTACTTCTGGAAACGCGAGGAGAAAGACCCCACCCAACCGCATATTGTCAAGCTCTTAGAGGGCATGCAGGGCAGTAAGCCCATCGGCACTACCATCCAGTATGCCCGTGGCTGCGACTGGACGGAGGTGGTAGAGACGCGCTATGGCGAGCAGGGCGACCCACGTGCCTGGGAGCACAGCCTGCAGAACCGCATGGTAAACAGCGGCGAGAAGGCCGACCCGCAGGAGGCCCTGCGCCTGGCCGCCGATGCCGACGTCATCATTGCCGCCATGGGCGAGAACGTCATGCTCTGCGGCGAGAACCGCGACCGCCTGACGCTACGCCTGCCCGGCAAGCAGGAGCAGTATGTCGAGTCGCTGCTGCAGACCGGCAAGCCCGTCATCCTGGTCATGTTCGGAGGCCGCGCACAGGTCATCGGCTCGCTGGCCGAGCGCTGTGCAGCCGTCATCCAGGCGTGGTATCCCGGCGAGGAAGGCGGCCGTGCCGTGGCCGACATCCTCTATGGCTGCGTGTCGCCGTCGGCCAAGCTGTCGGTGAGCTACCCCAAGGAGGAGCTCAACGAGACCATCTGCTACAACCGCTCCACCGAGCAGGACCCGCGCATCCAGTGGCCCTTCGGCTACGGACTTAGCTACACCACCTTCGACTATCAGCAGCTGACAGGCGACACTGAGGGTGCCACCGACGGTGATGCCGACGGCATCAACCTGACATTCAAGGTGACGAACACCGGCAACATGGCTGCCGACGAGGTGGCACAAATATACCTCTCGCCGACCAGCGCCGACCAGCCCCTGCGCCCCATCCAGCTGCAAGGCTTCGCCCGTATGCACATCGAACCGGATGCCACGGCGACGGTGCATGTAAGGCTCTACGCCGACCAGTTCGGCTACTACACGAACGACGGCCAGCGCCAGTGGAACATCCGTCCCGGCAAGTACACCGTCAAGGTGGGCAGCTCCTCGCAGGACATCCGCCTGCAGCACACCATCACGCTGACCGGCCAGCCCGTCAAGAAAGCCCTGCGCGACCACTACTTCTCAGACGTGACTATTGAACATTGAACATTGAGGTAGTACGCTGAGACGCAGAGACACAGAGTCATCACTGACCATCCGCAGCGGTAGCAAATCCGTCATTCTTCCTTCTTCATTATTCACTTAATCGACATCCTGATGGAATCAAAACTTGTCATCTACAACACCCTGACGCGCCAGAAAGAGCGCTTTGAACCCCTCCACGCCCCCCATGTGGGCATGTATGTCTGCGGCCCCACGGTCTATGGCGACCCCCATCTGGGCCATGCCCGTCCGGCCATCACCTTCGACCTCCTGTTCCGCTACCTCAAGCACCTGGGCTACAAGGTGCGCTACGTCCGCAACATCACCGACGTAGGCCACCTGGAGCACGATGCCGACGAGGGCGAGGACAAGATAGCCAAGAAGGCCCGCTTGGAGCAGCTGGAGCCCATGGAGATAGCCCAGTACTACACCAACCGCTACCATGCGGCCATGGATGCCCTCGGCTGCGAGCGTCCCAGCATCGAGCCGCACGCCACGGGTCACATCATCGAGCAGCAGCAGCTGGTCAAGGAGATTCTCGACCACGGCTTTGCCTACGAGTCGAACGGCAGCATCTACTTCGACATCGAGGCATACAACAAGCAGCATAAGTACGGCATCCTCAGCGGCCGCTCCTTAGAGAACATCAAGGACGAGAGCCGCGAGCTGGCCGGTGTCGGCGAGAAGCATCACCAGGCCGACTTCGCCCTCTGGAAGCGTGCCCAGCCCGAACACATCATGCGCTGGCCAAGTCCCTGGGGCGACGGTTTTCCCGGCTGGCACTGCGAGTGTACGGCCATGGGCCGCAAGTACCTCGGCGAGCGGTTCGACATCCACGGCGGCGGCATGGACCTGGTGTTTCCCCACCACGAGTGCGAGATAGCCCAGGCCGTGGCCTCGATGGGTCACCCCGCCGTGAAATACTGGATGCACAACAACATGATTACCATCAACGGCCAGAAGATGGGCAAGTCGCTGGGCAACTTCATCACCCTTGAGCAGTTCTTCACCGGCAACCACCCGTCGCTCACCCAGGCCTATTCGCCCATGACCATCCGCTTCTTCATCCTCTCGGCCCACTACCGTGGCACCGTCGACTTCTCCGACGAGGCCCTCAAGGCCAGCGAGAAAGGTCTGGAGAAGCTGCAGAACGCCATTGCCGACCTGGAGCGCATCGCCCCGCAGCAGCAGTGCGATGCCGACACCGAGCGCGTGGTCAAGGGTCTGCGCCAGCGTTGCTACGACGCGCTGAACGACGACCTGGCCACCCCCCAGCTCATCAGTCATCTCTTTGAGGCCTGTACCGTAGTCAACAAGCTCGTCGACCACAAGGCCACCATCTGTGCTGACTGCCTGAAGGAGCTCAAGGAGGTCATGCACCTCTTTGCTGAGGACATCCTCGGTCTGTCAATGTCCAATAGTCAGGGTGCCGGAGCCAACGAGGCCCGCGAGGCAGCCTTCGCCAAGGTCATGGACATGGTGCTGGAGCTGCGTGCCAAGGCCAAGGCCGATAAGGACTGGACCACCAGCGACAAGATTCGCGACGAGCTGACCGCTGCCGGCTTCGAGGTCAAGGACACCAAGGACGGTGTCACCTGGAAGCTGAACAAGTAATAAGAAAAGGCGAAGTTTTTCTTGGCATTTTCAGTCTTTTTTCTTACCTTTGCCTTGAGATTAGCTTTGGCCTGAAGGGCCGGGGCATCAAGGCTTAGAGGGTCGTCAGCGCCCGCTGCCAATATCAGCACCGCCCGCTACTGATATTGGCAGCGGGCGCTGCGCATATCAGCAGCGTGCGCTGCTAATGAGTTTGCTCGGGGGTAACTCCCCGTTTCCCATGCTCAAAGTCCCGGTTTCCCCTACCCTATGACCTGGCGACATCGGCCCTGGCATCGGGTGCTACCGGCCCTCGTAGGCATCGCGGGTGAGGTAGACGGCCACCATGTCGCGCCAGAGGCGACCGGCGGGCATGTAGACGAGGCCGCCGTGTGGCTGGTCGGTGCCCCACGAGTTTTTGAGTATGTAGTAGGGCCGCCGCTGCTCGTCGCGCGCCATGCCGACGATGGCCATGGCGTGGCCACGGCTCTCCCAGCAGACGGGGTGGCGGTTGCGGAGGGCACGGTTGATGCGCTGTACGAGGGTGTCGCGGGGAATGTTCAGGAAACGGTTGTGCTCCCAGTTGTCGGGGATGGGCACGTCGACGGGCCGATAGTAGGGCGAGTCGGGTATGCACGTCAGCGACACATATTCGCCGGGGGCGCAGACGGAGCGGGCAAACTCGTGGGGCGTATAGCGTGCGCCGAGCAGGAAGACGAGCTGCGGCGTGGGCAGGTCGGCGGTGGCGTCGTCGGGCATGACGTCGTAGCCGCAGAGGCCGCAGCGGGGCAGCATGTTGAGCAGCGTCTGGCACATGGCACGCTGCTGCTGCGTGGGCGGCAATTGACCATTGACCATTGACGATTGATAGTTGGCGAGGTGACGCCCGATGTACTGTGCCGAAAGGTTGACGGAGTCGCCCCGCACGAGGTGCTCGGTCTCGATGGTGGCCAGCATGGCATAGGCCCAGCAGAGTTGGGTCTTGCCCTGGTCTTTGACGGGGGTCATGGGCAGCAGTAGCAGGTTGGTAAACACGTGGTTTGGCTGCCGGCGACAACTGCCGGCGAGCAGCGACAGCACGACGGCGAGGCAGAGAGCGGTATGTTTCATGGGCGCAAAGGTATAAAATAATTCTTATTTTTTATTTATTATTTCTCAATTTATTCGTACCTTTGCCCCCATGAAAGAATTTGTCATATCGGAAGCCAAGGCCGAGACGGCGGTGCTGGTGGGCCTCATCACGCCGCAGCAGGACGAGGCCAAGACCAAGGAATATCTGGACGAACTGGAGTTTCTGGCCGACACGGCTGGTGCGGTGACCGTCAGGCGGTTTACGCAGCGCGTGCAGGGTCCGAGCCAGGTGACGTATGTCGGCAAGGGCAAGCTGGACGAAATAAAGCAGTACATCAAGCAATGCCAGGATGCCTACGACGAATGGCTCGACAATGGCCAGCAGCCAATGGTCAATGACGAACCGCCGATGGTCAATGACGAACCGCCGATGGTCAATGACGAACCGCCGCAGCCCGTGGGCATGGTCATCTTCGACGACGAGCTGACGGCCAAGCAGCTGCGCAACATCGAGAAGGAGCTGCAGGTGAAGATACTCGACCGCACGAGCCTCATCCTCGACATCTTTGCCATGCGTGCCCAAACGGCCGAGGCCAAGACGCAGGTGGAGCTGGCCCAGCACCGCTATATGCTGCCGCGCCTGCAACGGCTGTGGACACACCTGGAGCGCCAGGGCGGCGGCTCAGGCAGTGGCGGCGGCAAGGGCTCGGTGGGCTTGCGCGGCCCCGGCGAGACGCAGCTGGAGATGGACCGCCGCATCATTCTGCACCGCATCACGCTGCTGAAGCAGCGCTTAGAGGAGATAGACCGCCAGAAGACGACGCAGCGCAAGAACCGTGGCCGGCTCATCCACGTGGCCCTGGTGGGCTACACCAACGTCGGCAAGTCGACGCTGATGAACCTGCTGGCCAAGAGCGACGTGTTTGCCGAGAACAAGCTCTTTGCCACCCTCGACACGACGGTGCGCAAGATGGTCATCGGCAACCTGCCGTTCCTGCTGGCCGACACCGTCGGCTTCATCCGCAAGCTGCCCACCGACCTGGTCGACTCGTTCAAGTCGACGCTCGACGAGGTGCGCGAGGCCGACCTGCTGGTACACGTGGTAGACATATCGCACCCCGACTTCGAGGAGCAGATTAGCGTGGTAGAGAAGACGCTGGCCGACCTGGGCTGCGGCGACAAGCCGTCGCTGCTGGTGTTCAACAAGATAGACGCCTACCGCTGGACCCCGCAGGACGACGACGACCTGACGGCACCCAAGCGCGAGAACATATCGCTGGACGACCTGCGGCGCACGTGGATGGCCCGGATGGGTGATGGCGGCAGCGAGCCCCCCCTGTTTATCTCGGCCCGCCAGAAGCAGAACATCGACGAGCTGCGCACTATATTATATAATAAGGTACGCGAGCTGCACGTGCAGAAGTATCCCTACAACGACTTCCTGTACGACACACCCGATGAAGATTAGTAACCAACTAACATACTTACTTATGAGAGACTACAGATTACTGACACAAGAGGAGATTAGTGTGCTTGAAAACAACAGCTGCTGGGCCGAGGACTGGAACCGCGTCCGCGTGGCCGAGGAGTTCTCGCCCTACGGATTCCACCGCGTCGTGTTCTACGGCGACATCCGCCTGGGCGTGTTCGAGAAACAGGTGGAGGTGACCAAGGGCTTCGCCAAGCATGCCGGCATCAACGATGCCACGCTGCGCAACGTCACCGTGGGCGACAACTGCCTGATAGAGAAGGTGGGCAACTTCATCAACAACTATACCATCGGCGACGACTGCTACATCAGCAACATATCGACCATGGAGACCACCGAGGGTGCCACCTACGGCGAGGGCCACGTGGTGAGCGTGCTCAACGAGATGGGCGACGGCAACCTGATACTGTTCCACGACCTGAACTCGCAGCTGGCGGCCTTCATGGTGAAGCACTTCAACGACAAGCAGCTCAAGGACAAGCTGACACGCCTCATCAACGAGGAGGTGCGATTCTCACAGCCTGAGCGCGGCACCATCGGCAACGGCGTCAAGATAATCAACACTAAGGAGATAACCAACACCGTCATCAAGGACGACTGCGAAATCAGCGGTGCCTCACGACTCAGCGACTGCACCATCCTGTCGTCGAAGGACGCCTCGGTGTACATCGGCACGGGGGTCATCTGCGAGAACAGCATTATCTCCAACGGCTGCAGCATCACCAACTCGGTGAAGATGCAGGACTGCTTCGTGGGCGAGGTATGCCAGATAACCAACGGATTCACCGCCGAGGCCAGCGTGTTCTTCGCCAACAGCTACATGGCCAACGGCGAGGCCTGCGCCGCCTTCTGCGGGCCCTTCTCGGCCAGCCACCACAAGTCGAGCCTGCTCATCGGCGGCGAGTTCTCGTTCTACAACGCCGGCTCGAACACCAATTTCTCGAACCATGCCTACAAGATGGGGCCCATGCACTACGGCACCCTCGAGCGCGGCTCCAAGACGGCCAGCGGCGCCTACGTGCTGATGCCCGCCAACATCGGTGCCTTCTCGGTGTGCTTCGGCAAGCTGATGAACCACCCCGACATGCGCTGCCTGCCCTTTGCCTACCTGATGGCCTACGGCGAGACCATGTACATCGTGCCCGGCCGCAACATCACCACCGTGGGCCTCTATCGCGACATCAAGAAGTGGCCCAAGCGCGACAAGCGCCCGGCCTCGTGCCGCAAGAGCATCATCAACTTCGACTGGCTCAGCCCCTTCACCGTCGGCGAGATTGTGGAGGGCAAGAAGATTCTGGAGGGCCTGCGCCAGGCCGGCGGCAAGAACGTCAGCAGCTACAACTTCCAGGAGTATATCATCAATGCCTCGTCGCTGAAGAAAGGCATTAAGTACTACGACATCGCCCTACGCATCTACATGGGTGCCGTGCTCAAGCGCGCCATCAAGGGCGGATTCCTCGGCCAGCCCGAGAGCACCGTCGGCCAGGGCCCGTGGCACGACCTCTCAGGACTGCTGCTGCCCGCCAGCGAGGAGCAGCGGCTCATCGACGACATCAAGAGCGGACAGGTGGAGAGCATCCGCGACGTGCTGCAGCGCTTCAACGACATCAACGACCACTACCGCCAGTATCAGTGGGCCTGGACCTACCGCCTCATCCTCGACTACTACGGCATCGACACCATCGACGAGGCCGCCCAGCAGCGCATCCGCGAGGACTATGTCCGCGCACGCCGTGCCTGGATAGCCGAAATCCGCAAGGATGCCCAGAAGGAGTTCGACATGGGTGACGTCGAGCAGGAGGTGTTCGACGACTTCCTCGACAAACTCGACCATGAGGTGGACTACGAGGCATGACGCAACACTACGTAATAACGTCATAACGACATAACGAATCAACGCCACAACAAGATGAACATCAAGACACTTCTGACTACCGGCCTGCTGGCGCTCGCACTGGGCGCACAGGCCAAGGAGTACAAGTACGAGACGGTCAGCGGCGACCTGACCAAGACACGCATCTACACCCTCGACAACGGACTGAAGGTGTACCTATCGGTCAACAGCGAGAAGCCGCGCATACAGACCTACATCGCCGTGCGCACCGGCTCGAAGAACGACCCCGCCGAGACCACCGGACTGGCCCACTACCTGGAGCACCTCATGTTCAAGGGCACCCGGCAGTTCGGCACTACCAACCCCCAGGCCGAGGCTCCCCTGCTCGACGACATTGAGCAGCGCTACGAAGCCTACCGCCGACTGACCGACCCCGCCGCACGCCGCCAGGCATACCACGAGATAGACTCCGTGAGCCAGCTGGCCGCCCAGTACTTCATACCCAACGAGTACGACAAGCTCATGGCTGCCATCGGCGCACAGGGCACCAACGCCTTCACCAGCGACGACGTGACGTGCTACACCGAGGACATTCCGTCGAACGAGGTTGACAACTGGGCCAAGATACAGGCCGACCGGTTCCAGCACATGGTCATCCGTGGCTTCCACACCGAGCTGGAGGCCGTCTACGAGGAGTATAACATCTACCTCACCGACGACGGCGACAAGGTGTTCAAGGCCATCGGCGAGAAGCTCACCCCCACCCACCCCTACGGCACACAGACCACCATCGGCACCCAGGAGCACCTGAAGAACCCCTCGATTACGAACATCAAGAACTACTTCCGCCACTGGTACGTGCCTAACAACGTGGCCATCTGCATGGCCGGCGACTTCGACCCCGATGAGGTCATCGCCATCATCGACCACCACTTCGGCCAGTGGAAACCCTCCACCACCGCTACTGCTGCGGGCCGTCCCGCCACCGTCCCGCAGCCTGTGTTCCCCGTACAGCGCCCGCTGACGGCCCCCACCGACACCACCGTCGTCGGCCAGCAGGCCGAACAGGTGTGGGTGGCCTGGCTGGCCAAGAAGGCCAGCAGTCTGCAGTGCGACACCCTCGAAATCATCGAAGACATGCTCAGCAACGGCAAGGCCGGCATCTTCGACCTCGACCTCAACCAGGCCATGACCGTGCAGTATGCCGGCGGCGGACTGCAGGCCCAGCAGGACTATTCGCGCTTCATGCTCATGGGCATGCCCAAGCCCGACCAGTCGCTGCAGGATGTCAAGGACCTCATGCTCGCAGAAGTCGACAAGCTCAAGCAGGGCGACTTCTCCGACGACCTGCTGCCCTCGGTCATCAACAACAAGAAGCTCAACTACCAGAAGGCCCTCGACGACAACCAGTGGCGTGTACGCCAGCACATGGGAGTCTTCGTCAACGACATGCCGTGGGCACAGCATGTGGACAAGCTCAACCGCCAGTCGCAAATGACTAAGCAGCAAATCGTCGACTTCGCCCGCCGCTTCTTCACCGAGGGCTATGCCGTGGTCTACAAGCGTCAGGGCATCGACTCGCTGCAGAAGAAGATTGACAAGCCCGCCATCACGCCCATACCCACCAACCGCGACCAGATGAGCCAGTTTGTCAAGGACATACAGAACGCACCCGTGAAGCCCATAGAGCCACGTTTCCTCGACTTCAGCCGCGACCTCACCGTAGCGTCCGTGCAGCCTGGTTCCGCGCAGCAGGGTTCCGTGCAGCAGGGTTCCGTGCAGCAGGGTTTACCCCTGCTGTATAAACAGAACACCAGCAACGACCTCTTCAACCTCACCTTCCGCTATGAGTTCGGCCATGAGGACGACAACCGCTACGACATGGCGGCCAGCTACCTGGACTACGTGGGCACCGACCAGCTGACCGCCGCCGACATCAAGCAGCAGTTCTACAAGCTGGCCTGCAACTACAGCGTCACCGTCAACAGCGACAACATCACCGTCAGCCTCAGCGGACTCAGCGAACAGATGCCCGCCGCCCTGACGCTGCTGGAGGAGCTGATGCAGGGTGCCAAGGCCGACCCGCAGACCTACAGCAAGTTTATCGACATCACCCTCAAGAACCGCGACGATGCCAAGAAAGACCAGCGCACCTGCTACGCCTACCTCTGCCAGTATGGCATCTATGGCCCGCACAACATCTACCGCGACGCCATGACCGCCGACGAGCTGCGACAGGCCAATCCGCAGGAGCTGCTCGACCTGCTCAAGCAATTGCGTAGCTACAAGCACAGCGTGCTCTACTACGGCCCCATGAGCCAGCAGCAGCTGGCCACAGCCCTCGCACCCCACCTCACGACCGGCGGACAGGCCGTCGGCAGCCTGCCCGTGCCTCACGGACAGCCCTACACCAAGCAGCCCACGCCCAAGGACGAGATACTCATCGCGCCCTACGATGCCAAGAACATCTACCTGCGCATGTATCACAACGAGCTGCGCCCCTGGCATCCCGAGGATGCCGCCGTGCAGATGCTGTTCAACGAATACTACGGTGGCGGCATGAACGGCATCGTCTTCCAGGAGCTCCGCGAGGCACGCGGTCTGGCCTACAATGCCTATGCCGTCTACAACCGTCCCGACAAGAAGGGCGACACCGAGGACTACTTCACGCACATCATCTCGCAGAACGACAAGATGATGGACTGCATACGCCAGTTCCACACCATCCTCGACGATATGCCCCAGTCGGAGGCTGCCTTCAACATTGCCAAGGAGGCCGTCGCCAAGCAGCTGGCATCGCTGCGCGTCACCAAGTTCAACGTCATCAGCGCCTACATCCGCGCCCAGCGTTTAGGCATCGACTACGACCTGAACCAGCGCATCTACCAGCAGCTGCCGGCCGTCACCCTCCACGACATCTCCACCTTCGAGCAGCAGCACATGGCCCGCAAGCCCTACCGCTACATGCTCCTCGGCAACGAGGCCGACCTCGACATGCCGTCGCTGGAGAAGCTCGCCCCCATCCGCCGTCTCACCCTCGAGGAGGTGTTCGGATACTAACGATTGCCAGAACGCACACTACTTAAGTAATCCATACCACCATGCAACAGACAAGTATCAAGAAACGCGTAGTCGGCGTAGACATCGGCAATGCCCGCACCACCTTTGCCATCGTCGACATTCGCGGCAACGTGATAGCCAGCGACAGCTTCCCGACCTCTGACTATCCTGACATCAACAAGTATGTCGAGAAGCTCACCGAGGCCATCATCATGCTGGCCGAGAGCCACGGAGGCTTCGACACCATACGCTCCGTGGGCATCAGCTGCCCCAGCGCCGTCTACGCCTCTGGGTGCATAGAGAACGCAGCCAACCTGCCGTGGAAAGGCATCGTGCCCCTCGGAGCCATGATGCGCGACCGCCTCGGCATTGCCGTCGCACTGGGCAACGACGCCCACAACACGGCCCTGGGCGAAAAGATGTACGGCTCGGCCCACGGCATGAAGAACTTCATCGTCATCAACCTCGGCGTGGGCCTGGGCAGCTGCTTCTTCTCCGAAGGCCACGAGCACCAGGGGGCCAACGGCTATGCCGGCGAGATAGGCCACACCTGCATCGAGGACAACGGGCGGCCCTGCCCCTGCGGACTGAAAGGCTGTCTGGAGGCATACGTGGCGGCAGCCGGCATCGTACAAACGGCCCACGAACTGATGGCGCAGTGCGACACGCCGTCGAAGATGCGCGACGCCGAACACCTCGACCCGAAGGTGATAGGCCGCCTGTGCAACGATGGCGACCAGCTGGCCATCGAGGTCTACCGTCGCACAGGCTACCTGCTGGGCCGTGGACTGGCCACCTACGCCTCCATCGTCAACCCCGAGGCCATCATCCTCACGGGTGGCGTGTCGCATGCCGACCACTGGCTGCTGGAGCCCGCCATCGAGTCGTTCGAGAGCCATGTCTTCCGCAACATGCGCGGCAAGGTGCGCATCATGCTCTCCGAGCTCAACGATGCCGAGCGCGACGTCCTCGGTGCCAGTGCCCTGGCATGGGAAGTTCCCGAATACTCGCTGTTCAAGTAACGCATAGCAACCCCCAACGAATCATAACGAAAGAACTAACAAATACAACTATGGCAAAACCAGTAGATTTCAAGTACGCCCCGATGTTTCAGCTGGGCGAAGACAAGACCGAGTACAGACTGCTTACGACCGACGGCGTGACCACCGCCGAGTTTGAGGGCAAGCAGATAGTGAAGGTGTCGAAGGAGGCACTGACGCTGCTGGCCCAGCAGGCATTCCACGACGTGGAGTTCATGCTGCGCCGCGAGCACAACCTCCAGGTGGCCGCCATCCTCGACGACCCCGATGCCTCGGAAAACGACAAGTATGTCGCCCTGCAGTTTCTGCGCAATGCCGAGGTGGCCGCCCGTGGCGTGCTGCCCTTCTGTCAGGACACGGGCACGGCCATCATCCATGGCGAGAAAGGCCAGCAGGTGTGGACGGGCTTCGAGGACGAGGAGGCCCTTAGCCGTGGCGTGTACAACACGTTCACCCAGGACAACCTGCGCTACTCGCAGAACGCCCCGCTGACGATGTACGACGAGGTGAACACACGCTGCAACCTGCCCGCACAGATAGACATCGAGGCCACCGAGGGTGCCGAGTACCGCTTCGTCATGGTGGCCAAGGGTGGCGGCTCGGCCAACAAGACCTACTTCTACCCCATGACCAAGGCCACCATCCAGAACGAGGGCACGCTCGTTCCGTTCCTCGTAGAGAAGATGAAGTCGCTGGGCACCGCCGCCTGCCCGCCCTACCACATCGCCTTCGTCATCGGCGGCACGTCGGCCGAGAAGAACCTGCTGACCGTCAAGCTGGCCAGCATCAAATACTACGACTCGCTGCCCACCACGGGCGACGAGACGGGACGTGCCTTCCGCGACATCGACCTGGAACAGAAGCTCCTGGAGGAGGCCCACAAGATTGGCCTCGGTGCCCAGTTCGGCGGCAAGTATCTGGCCCACGACATCCGTGTCGTCCGACTGCCGCGCCACGGTGCCAGCTGCCCCATCGGCATGGGTGTCAGCTGCTCGGCCGACCGCAACATCAAGGCGAAGATTAACGCACAGGGCATCTGGCTGGAGAAGATGGACAGCAACCCCTCGGAGCTCATTCCCGCAGAGTATGCCAAGGCCGGCGAGGGCAAGAACAGCATCGAGATAGACCTCAACCAGGGCATCGACAAGGTGCGCCAGGAGCTGTCGAAATATCCCGTCTCGACCCGCGTCAACCTGCGCGGCACCATCATCGTGGCCCGCGACATTGCCCACGCCAAGCTGAAGGCCCGTCTGGATGCCGGCGAGGGTATGCCCGACTACTTCAAGAAGTATCCTGTGCTCTATGCCGGACCGGCCAAGACCCCGGAGGGCTACCCCTGCGGCTCGATGGGCCCGACGACGGCCAACCGCATGGACCCGTATGTCGATGAGTTCCAGGACAACGGGGCATCGCTGGTGATGATTGCCAAGGGCAACCGCTCGGACGTGGTCACCGAAGCCTGCCGGAAGCATGGCGGATTCTACCTCGGCACCATCGGCGGCGTAGCTGCCGTGCTCAGCCAGTCGAGCATCAAGAGCATTGAGTGCGTCGAGTATCCCGAACTGGGCATGGAGGCCATCTGGAAGATAGACGTCGAGGACTTCCCTGCCTTCATCCTGGTCGACGACAAGGGCAACGACTTCTTCAAGCAGCTGAAGCCGTGGGCTCCCTGCGCCAAGTAGGCAATGGATAATTGACTATGGACAATGGAGCCGCCAGCACGGCGGCTCCTCTCCCTTAAACGCAGCGGACAACAGCGGAAAGACACGGACGAGCCGAAAGTATCCGCTGTCGTCCGATGCAAAAAGACAAAAGCGTATGAAGACGATAAGCAACAGCAGCGTAAGCAGCATGGTGGAGAGGACGTTGGTGCTTTTCCTGTTTACTTGTTTCCCTTTCCTACAGTCAGTGGCTGACGACGGCATTGCCCTGCGCAACTGTCGCATGGCTTCGCCCCACCATCAGGCCATTGCCAAGCGGGCAGCCGCCGACCGCATGCCGGGTGGCGACTTCTACCACGGCGAGCGCCGCCAGCTGGTGGTGCTGGCGGCCTTCAGCGACAAGGCGTTCCGTGGCGACGAAGCCAGCACCCTGACCCAGTGGGACAAGATATTCAATCAGGAGCACCTGACGGAGGCACCCTTCAAGGGCTCCGTCCACGACTACTTCTACGACCAGAGCTACGGCCAGCTGCAGCTGACCTTCGACCTTCAATACGTCACGCTCGGTAAGCCGGAGAAGCAGTATGCCAGCTCGGCTACCGACGACGAGAACTCGAAATACCTGGTGAGCGACATCGTTGACCAGCTGCTGACGCGCGACATCGACTGGAGCCAGTACGACTGGAACGGCGACGGCTTCGTCAACCAGCTGCTCATCATCTTTGCCGGCAAGGGCATGAACGCCGGCGGCGGCTCCTCTACCATCTGGCCCCACCAGTGGTGGCTCAGCGAGCACGACAACTTCCAGGCACGCACCTTCCAGTATGGCGGCAAGCAATACACCGTCGACAGCTACTGCTGCGTGCAGGAGCTCTACAGCGACAACGGCTACGGCACCTTCGGCACCATCTGCCACGAGTACAGCCACTGCTTCGGACTGCCCGACTTCTACAACGGTAGCACCAGCTACATCAGACACTGGGACCTGATGGACTACGGCAACAACAACGGCGGCGGATTCCTGCCCTGCGGCTATTCGGCCCACGAGCGCATGGTCATGGGATGGCTCACACCTACCGAACTGACCACAGGCACCACCGTCAGCGACATGCCGTCGCTGACTGACGAGCCACAGGCTTACCTTGTGCGCAACGACGGCTACCCCAGCGAATACTACATCATAGAGAACCGCCAGCAGACGGGCTGGGACGAGTCGCTGCCCGCCAGCGGCATCGTCGTCTTCCACATCGACTACGACCCGCAGCTCTGGTGCTCCATCACCGAGATGGTCAACACCGCCGGCAAGCGCCGCTACACCATCTTTCCGGCCAACAACCGTACCAGCTACTCCTACGAGAGCGGCTGGGCATACCCCAACGGCACCAACAACCTGCTGACCGACACGTCGTCACCAGCCGCCACCCTGCTCCACGACAACGTGGACGGCCAGAAGCTGATGTCAAAACCTATTACCGACATGACCGTCAGCGAAGGACAGGCTTCTTTCCTGTTTATGGACGGGCAGACATCCGTCAGACAGCCATCAATGGACAATGGTCAATGGTCAATGAATGGTCAATGGACAATGGACAATGGTCAATGCTACGACCTGCACGGCCGCCAGCTCGCCACGCCTTTCGACGAACTGCCCAAAGGCATCTACATCGTGCGACAGAACGGCACGACACGCACCGTTAAGCGTTAAACCTTGTTAAACATTCCGCATTTTGTCACACTCTTTCAACGTAATGTTATACCTTTGCGGCCGATTAGAATACTGATGATTATAACATTACTAACTTAAGGGTCAAGATACCATGCGGTTAAAATTTTTGGTAATGGCGGCTGCGGCTGCCATGATAGCGTTTGGCACACATCGTGCAAACGCACAGCAAGTCGCGTTAAAAAACAACCTGCTCTACGATGCCACGGCAACACCCAATCTCGGATTGGAGATAGGTGTCGGCAAGAAGCACTCCGTACAATTGTTCTATGGTCTGCACCCGTGGAAATTCGGCACGGGCGACGACCGTAAGTTCCTCAAGCACTGGGTGCTCAACCCAGAGTGGCGCTATTGGTTCTGCCACCGCTTCAACGGCTCCTTCATGGGCGTACATGCCTTTGGCGGACAGTATAACGCGTCGAAGATTAAGATGCCCTTCGGCTGGTGGAAGGAGCTGCGCGACAACCGCTTCGAGGGATGGTTCATCGGCGGCGGCGTCAGCTACGGCTACCAGTGGGTCATGTCGAAGCACTGGAACTTTGAGGCGGCCGTCGGCGTGGGCGTGGCCTACATCAAATACGACAAGTATGCCTGTGGCGAATGTGGCAAGAAGCTCGACGACGGCCACAAAATCTATGTCGGCCCCACCAAGCTGGCCCTCTCGCTGATGTACTTGTTCTGACCATTATCAATTATCCATTATCAATTATCAAAGATGAAACGTCACCTTATTATATTATTAGCGCTCTGGGCAGCAGGCAGCACGCTGACGGCCCAGGACACCATCCGTCTGACTGACACCAAGGATGGCAGCGACAACCAGATTAGCGTGCGCAACCTGAAGGTGGAGCGCACCAAGGAGCGCACCCTCGTCAACATGGACTTCATACTCGACGCACTGAAAGTGCCCTCCAACCGCTACCGGGCCTTCACACCCATCATCAAGAGCAAGGACGGCCAGAACGTGCAGCGGCTGAAGACGCTCATCGTCAGCGGTCGCCGACAGAACATCGTGTTCGAGCGCGACGGCATAGACCCCCTCTATGCTGACAACTGCATCAATGTGCGCCGGCAGAACGACAAGCCGCAGCAGTATGCCTATGCCGATGCCGTGCTCAACCAGCCGTGGCACCGCGATGCCGACCTCGTGGTGGAGTGCGACCTCTGCGGATGCGGCGACCTGATGAAAAACCAGCAGGCCTTCCTGACATCGCTGCTGCCCCCCGACCCCTACGACCTGATAGCACTGACCGACGTGGTGCCCGCCCCGCAGAAGAAGATTCGCAACCTCCACGGCTCGGCCTACGTCACCTTCGTGGTTGACAAGTGGGAGATGAAGCCCGACTATATGGACAACCGCCGCGAGCTGCGCAAGATTACCGACACGCTCGACGTCATGGCCGGCGACCCCAACGTCAGCGTGAAGGTCATCAAGATTCACGGCTACGCATCGCCGGAAAGTCCCTACGACCACAACCAGATGCTGGCCAGCAACCGCGCACGCTCGCTGACCAACTGGCTCAAGGAGCAGTATAACCTGCCCGCCAGCGTGTTTGCCGCACCCGAATCCACCGCCGAAAACTGGGAGGGACTGCACAAGGCCCTCAAGGAGATAGGCACCGACGTGCTGCCCCACCGGGACGAGATACTGGCCATCGTCGAGGACGAGACGCTGCCCCCCGACCCGAAGGAGTGGCGCATCAAGATACGCTACCCCGAGGACTACCGTTACATGCTGCACAACATCTACCCCGGACTGCGCCGCTCAGACTATGACATCTCGTTCAACTTCAGCGACTTCACCCTCGAACAAGCCAAGGAGGTGTACAAGAAGCGCCCCTACCAGCTGTCGGTACGCGAGATGTGGGACGTGGCACAGACCATGGAGCCCGGCAGCATGGAGTATAACAAGGTGCTGCAGACCGCTGTCAACATCTATCCTGACGACCCCGTGGCCAACCTCAACCTGGCTAACGTGGCCATACGCCAGAAAGACCTGCTGAAGGCGGAGACCCTGCTCGACAAGGCCGGCGACAGCGGCGAGGCCCTCCAGAGCCGTGCCGTGGTGCGCATCCTCCAGGAGAAATACGACGAGGCCACCAGCCTGCTTGACCAAGCCGAGGCCAAGGGCATCGATGTCAGCAAGAACCGCGAGGCCATCAAGGCCATGACAAAGTAAACGACATACACTATTAATATTAACTATCAATTCATCAAACAAAGCTTATGAAGAAATTAAGTTTCTTGGCAATGGCAGCCTGCGGCCTGCTATTCGCCGCCTGCTCGTCGGACAAGGACGTAGCAGACAACAGCGGAAACACGGCGGAGTATGGTGGTCAGTTCCTGGCCTTCAACATCAATCTGCCCAGTGTTCCCCAGAGTATCACCAAGGCTGACGACAACGGCACAGGTACGGACGTGTCTGACGCTACGGACGGTCTGCCTACTGAGTATGCCGTGAAGAACGCTATTCTGTTGGTGTTCGACGGTACAGCAACCTCTGACGATGCTGCGACATTTAAGTCTGCCTACGAGATTTCCACACAGCCCTGGACTAACAACACTGACCCTCATGTGACCGAGACTTCGCGCAAGGTCATCCAAGAGGTGTCAGGTGTAGTAGACAACGACCTGATGCTCGTGATTCTAAACAATAACGGACTGGTAACTGTCGACGGAGCAGGTGTAAAGGTTAACTCCACCGCCTTCTCTGGAACCTATGCCGAATTCCGCAAGAAGACTGCTACGGCAGTTGCCTTAGGTGCTGCCGAGATGACGGCCAATGGTTTCTACATGGCTAATGCCGTGTTGGCCAACGAGGCTGGCTCTGCCAAGAGTGGCACGGCTCCCACCACTGGCTTCGCTGTAAAGACTCTGGTACCCATCACAAAAGTATTCAAGACACATGCCGAAGCTGAGGCTGGCACTGCCGACGAAATCTTCGTAGAACGCGGTATGGCCAAGGTGACCATGAAGCAGGGAACTGCTAAAGCAATGTCGGGCATTGCCACTTTGAACTGGCAGGTTACCGGTTGGACGCTGGACAACACCAACACCACTTCTTACCTGGTGCGTTCTACGGATAATGTCGATACCTACAAGGGGCTCAAAAGTCAGACTAATTCTGCTTTAGAGGGTTACATGAACTATCGCTTCATGGGTAACACGGCCATCGGCGGTGCTGCCACCTATAAGTATCGTACCTACTTTGCCGAAGACCCCAACTTCAGCACCGATGCATCGCTGACTCAGGCAACTCTTAGCGACTATAAGACTGGTTTTGGCGATGCCAACCCTCAGTACTGCTTTGAGAACACGTTTGACGTGGCTCATCAGAACGAGAACCAGACCACACTGGCCCGCTTGGAGGTGACCGCCACCGTTGGCTCAAACCCTGCAGAAAACCTCTTTACCATCGGCGACGTGAAGTCTACCTATTTTACTACGACCACCTTGATAGCAAAGATTCAGGAGCGTGCCTATGACTACCTTAACGAGAACGGCCTCATCACAGGTACCTTTACAAGTGGCGACCTGACCATCACCCTGCCTGCAACTCCTGATGCCGGCGAAATGTCCATCTCCAGCATCACCACCACCAAAGGTAGTGAGCTGTCAGGTGGTGCCCTGCCTGGCAACATTATTGACAAGACAATGGAATACTTAGGCGGTAAGATTTACTGCTACAAAGGTGGCAAGAGCTACTATACCATCCGTATCAAGCATTTCGGCGATGTGCTCACTCCATGGGCCGACGGTGTGGCTGGTGTCAAGATTGGCGACATCTACCCCACTGCCAATCAAGCCGACAACTACCTGGGCCGCTACGGTGTGCTGCGCAACAACTGGTACGACATCGATGTCACCGACGTTGCCTTCTTGGGCGATGCCACTCCGAAGACCCATACTGGCGTGACAGACGACGAAATCAAGGCCTTCATCGCCTTCAAGATTAACATCCTGTCGTGGGCTAAGCGCACACAGGCATGGAACCTATAATCAGACCTGTATTTAATTAACCAAGGTATAAGGAATCAAAGAAAGCACTTACGACAATGAACGTTCGAGATATCATACAAAAGAGTATCGTGGCCATGACGGCTACTATAGCCATGAGCAGTTGTAGCATGATGACAGAAGACCGCGACGACTGTCCGGAAGGGCTGTATGTCAACTTCGTCTACGACTATAACACACAGCGTGCCGACATGTTTAAGGATCATGTAGGAGGCCTGACGCTCTACGTGTATGATGAGTCGGACCGACTTGTCGCCCAACGGACGGTGAGCGGGAGCGAACTCCGACGGTATGGATTCAACATCCACTTTACCGAACAGGAGCTGGCTCCCGGCCACCAGTACCGTCTGGTGGCTGTGGCCATGCAGAAGGACTGGGACGATGCCCTGCAGACAAAGGGGGCCAAGTACCAAAAGACAGACATGACGACTGGGGCCGACCGCAAGACATTCAGCATCATGCTGGACCGTCAGACATCAGCCCAGCCACCTTATTACTTAGTGTCGACCGCTGCTCCGCTGGACACTCTGTGGCACACGCTGGCCACACTCCAAGCACCATCGGCCACTCAGCCTACTGCCACAAAATATCACCAGCTGGCTGACGGCAACATAGAGACCAACGGACAGGAAACGGTGACGCTGGTCAGCGGCGAGCCATGCTTTGCCACCGTCAGCCTCATCCGTGACACCAAACACCTGAACATCTCGCTACGCGAGATAGACGCCCCCGAGGACATCGACGCCCAGGACTACGAGGTATTTATCGTTGATGCCAACGGTGACCTGGATTACCAAAACAATGTAGTCAGTCCATCAGACTCACTCATCTATCAGCCATACGCCCAATGGACCACCAACTATGATGGTGGCGGCACGATGGCTACCCAACGCTCGGCCCACTACGACCTGATGTTCAACCGACTGATGTACAACCCGACACCAGCAAAGAACGCCGTGCTGTGCATCCGCAAGAAGTCGACAGGTCAGGACATTGCTGTACTGAACCTTGCCGAGATACTCAGCGAGGGCCGCACCGCCTTTGAAATCTATAGCTACACGCCCCAGGAGTATCTGGACCGTGAATACGACTACCGTCTGGAACTGTTCCTCAAAGGAGAACAATGGAAGACGCTCAGCTACCTATATGTATGCATCGATGTGCTCTCATGGGCCAAGCGCATACAGTTTGAGAACTTGTAAGCATAGGACTATGCACAGAAGTGTACGACATATTTTCTGCCGACTACTGCCCCTACTAATGGGCATACCCTTACTGACAGCCTGCTCGGCCGTCGCCGACGGCGAGCATGACCACGAATCTCCCAGCACAGTCAGCACAGGAAACCAGTCATTCATCAACCTGACTATCGCCGTCAGCGGGGGAAAGGACAACACCACACGTGCCGGCGAGAAACCGACCGCTGGCGAGGACGGCGACGGTCGCGAGGCGGGATTCCCCCATGAGGATGCCGTAACGGGCATCACGCTCATCCTCTATCAGGGCAGTGGCATCAACGACGTGGCCACTACGGCTATAGACTTCGTAGCCTACTACCCCGTCAGCAAGACGACGAAAGACACGGACGACAAGATTGAAGCGACCTACGAAACGGGCAAGCAACTGCTCGACCAGTCAAAGGTTGACCTGACCAAGACCTACCATGCCATTGTAGTGGCCAATGCAGACCTGCGTGGAGCCATCAGCACCAGCAGCACATTAGGTCAGGTGCGCAACCACATTATACGGACACTTTATAGCGGCAACGAGAAAACACAACCGGCACGCGACTGCGCAAACTTTGTCATGTCGTCGGAGAATGACTACACGGTGACGTTCGACAGCTACACCACTATTCCAGAAGGCAGGCTATACTCCTTTGAAGGTCTGCGTATAGAGCGTATGACCGCCCGCATCGACTTCTGGGCCGCAGGTGCCACCTACGATGATGTCCACAAGGGATATGCCTATGATGCAGGTACCGCCGATAAGTTTGTAGTCACTGGCCTCATGCCCTTCAACCTCATGGGCGCCAACAGCACCAATGGCGGCGAATATCTCATCAAGCGCGTGGCCACCAGTCCCACGTCTACGGACTATACCTATTTAGGCAACGAAGGCTCGAACTTCGTTATTGACCCGGCCATACTGGTCAAGACGACCTCTGGCGAGCTGACCTACTATAAGAACAAGGTGCTCGACTTCGGCACACTGGCCGGACATGCCACCTATAGCGGTGCCAACGACTACTATCGCAGTACGGAGAATCTGCACGCTGCAATAGTAACCACCTCACCCGCCAGCGGTGGCTACACAGCATTGACGGATGGCGCGTTGACAGGCGAGGACGTGGTGCTGTGCTATCCCATGGAGAATACGCTGCAAACCAGTTCCTACCTCTATAGCTTTGCCACGGGCATTGTCATCGAAGGTGACTACTACCAGGGCGGTTTCTCTGGTACCAAGACCCACCGTATCTATTACGGATACCTACGCCACGAGGGAACAGCCGCCAGCTATCAGGCACGTCTGGGCGCGGCCTTCGAGTTAGACAAGGCTTCGGCTTTGCCACCAGCTTCACCCATGGAATACGGTATTGTGCGAAACAACATCTATCGCATCTATATCTCCAGTATCACGTCAGAATCCATGATTCTTTCACTCAAGGTCAAGAAGTGGGACCCCTATACGCACGACTGGATATACATGTAAGTGAAAAGTGAAAAGTGAACAATTTGCTACCGCTGCGAATGTTCAATGTTCAATGTTTAACGTTCAATGTTCAATGTGTAAACTTCTAAGGCATACATACCTCTTTATATTGGCCGCCCTGGTGGCTGGCTGCTCGTCGGACAATGGCGAGGCTACGACAGCCCATGACGGCAACGCAACAGACAACAGCATAGAACCCGTCAGCGTGGGACTGCGCATCACGGCGGCAGGCAGTGGCTCCACCAAGGCGTGGGGCGACGGAAAAGCCAATGACAACGAGATGATGAACCTGTGGACGGTGGTGGTAGCCGACGCGTCAAGCAAGGTGGTAGCCATACATGCCTGCAAGCCCACGGGTGACGTAAAACCCGAGGTGGACTCGTATGTCAGTCTGACGCCCGGCACCTATACGTTCTACTCGTTTGCAAACATGGCGCCGTCGGTGGTCATGCAGCTGTTAGGCATCAACGGAACGGGAGCCACCGGCAGCAAAGCTACACGTGGCGACAACGACACCCCCGAAGGTGGCGACAACGACAACGACCCCACCACTGGCGGCAACGACAACCCCGAAGGTGGCGACAACAACCCGTCACGCAACCCGCAGAAGAAGAATACGGACGACATAGACTCGAAGACCAGCGACACAGCCTATGAGATAAGCTTCGAGGCTGGTGCCACGGTGACCGCCGACGTAGCCAACGTGGTGGCCCGTGTCGACGGCAACGGCTTCGACCCGACAGCGACCGACAACGGTTTCGGCTCGAAGGGCATCCCCATGAGCAACGTACAGAAGAAGATGATTACCAGCAGCACCAACTTCGACCTCATCGTGGTGCGCATGATGGCCAAGGTGGAGCTGCAGATAAAGAACGAGACGGGAGCCGACATCACGGTAAACTCGGCAACGCTCTCCAACGTGTCGCAGAACGACAATGGCAACCTGAAGCTACTGCCCCAGCTGACCTATCACGACACGATGGAGCCTTCCCATAAGGACATACAGCCCAACCTCGGCGCGGCGGCCCGTCAGGGCGACTACACCGTCACCGTGGGCAAGACCATAGCCAACGGCGATAAGGAGAACGTCAGCTTCTATGTCAACGAAAGCGGCACGCCTGCGAATGCCGAGGGACTGTTCTACCTGACCTTGGAGATGGACAACAGCGGCTCCACGGAGTATCGCTATGCACTCATCAGCAACCAAGCCGGCGAGTGGAACTACATTGCCCGCAACGACTATCGCATCATACCCGTCACCTTGGACGACTACCACTTCCAGTTAGTGCCCTACGACTTCCCGCCCATCGGCGTCTATCCTGTCAGCGTGAAGGAGCTGAACGCCACGGAAAACCTCTACGAGTTCACCTTCCACGACTATGGTCACTTCCACCTGCTGCCTCAGGTGACGAAGGGCGGCTCTACGCAGGTGAAATATAATCTGGGCTCCGGCGACTATTGGACGCTTAGCACCGATTGGGCTAACTCATGGTTCACAGCCGCCACCAAGGGCGGCGCATGGCTCGATGCCGCCGACATCACGGTCAACGGCTTCTACCGCTCTGGCGCCGGCTCCACCACCGCAGACGGCGACGATGAGGGGCAGGCTCCCGTCTGGTATCTTAACGACGGCACGGCAGGTCCGCAATGGGATCCCGCAGCCTCTGCCAACTACCAGCCGTTCATCTTCGGCTATATTGCCGACCCTGGGAGCACGATGTCTAAGGACAAGAAGATTTATCATGAGATGAAGATTCGGCTCTATGTCGGCGGCAGCTATCGTCGCGACATGATATTCCGTTGCTATATGACCCTCTCGAAGGATCAGATGCTCTATGCGCCTGCCTACAAGCCGGCACCCCGCAGAAGTCACGACTATGGCCATTAGTCGCCGACTTAGTGGCCATCAAACTACCAGTTAGTGGCCATCAAACTACCAGTTAGTGGCTATCAAACTACCAGTTAGTGGCTATGTAACTTCCATCATAAGGCAAAGGAACAACGATTAATACAAGATAAAGAAACTAATGAAACAGTCTGTAGATTTGATACGCTCAATGAAACTGATGAATTCAAGACATAGTAATACTATCACCACCACGACGAGCCTCGCCCGCCGTGCCCTCCTCCTTTTCTCCCTCCTCGTGATGAGTGTGGGGAGCGCGTGGGGACAGACGTGGCAAGATGGGACAGCATATAGTGGTACGACAATCACGAAGTATGCAAAATCTTCAGATGATAGTTATACTGCAAATTTCTCATCAGAGATTCAAACAGCTTTACCAGGTTTGAATATTACAAAATTGTATGTTCGATGGGACATATACAACATTAGTACTGGTGAGTATTTAGCACTCGATCAATATGGTTCATCTTTACCATGGATAAATACTGAAAACTATAACTATTCTTTAGGTAATTCAAATAAATTCAGGTTTTATTATAAATCTGCGGACTGGCATGGCTTCGATTTAGACAAAACGCTTAATGCAGAAATGTTGCGCAGAACAATATCTCTTGAAAATTGTATCTTAGAGTGCTTTGTTACTGACGAATATATTAAAGATGATTCCCACCTTAAAGCAGGCAATGTACCTATAGTTGTTGAAGAGCCATCATTTAAGGTAAAGGTTGAAGTCATTTTCAATGCCACAGGTAAGAAACCCGACACATTCTCAGGCAAGTTGAAAGGTTCAGGTCAAGCTTTGGCAGGTGGTGCCGTGGTTGGAAAAGCTGATGTACTATCAGACGTAAGTACTACATCGGCCACACTTGATTTGTCAGCAGCATTAGCTGAAGTGTCTGGCGCAAAGTATGCACGTATTTATCTCATAAAGGATGGCGAAGCTGTTGACCCAACAGGTAAATTAGTTACAGGTGGAACGGCAGGACCTGAGTTGGAACATGGTTTCTATTTCTCTAAGCCTGCGGGACTGACAGCATCAGACCTTAGTGGCGTGACACTTAACCTTACTGCCGGTGAGTTCGAGAGCTATCAGGTAATGTGTGTATTCTCAACTGACGAGGCTACCACTCTGCCTACCAAAGAGCCAGACTGGGACTTGCAATACACCTACACCTTTGAATATCCCTTCAAGGGCGATGCTACGTCAGCCACAAAGGAGGAGAATACGTTTAAGTTGCCTGCTTCTCAGTGGAGTACATCTCCAAAGGAGTTCAGTATAGACTTTGACTTTACGAACTCAAAGATACTACTGAAGGATAAGGACAATTCTGCTACTCTTGCCAGTATTGACTTTGACAAGACGTGGTGGGATGCAAACTACTCTGGTGCTTCTGTCAGCGGGAAAAACTTCTATATCCGCTGGTTCCTGAAAAGCAAGTCAACAGGAGTAGAAACCTATATTGCCAACGCTATTCGCAATGTGAATGGTGCAAGTACGACAAAGGACTGTGCTAAGGCACAATATGGTCGTTTCTGGAGTACTAAGATAGGAGATGGGCAGACTGACTTGAATAACATCATGCGTATCAAGATTGATGGTACGCCCGATAGTCCAGGTGCAGAGTTTAGTATTACTGACTACGACCTTGTATGTACCATCGGTACAAGCGGCGACGAGACACTGAATGGTAGTAATCAGGTGACGATGGAACCTGCAACTCTTCAGATGCAGTACACGTTCCACTTCGAGGACAAACCTTTCGAGGCAGAAAACCTGTCAACAGTAAAGACCATCTATAAGGCTGCGCTGTATGATAAGAGCACAGGAAATATCACTCCATCACTCTTTGCTAATTATCAAGAAATACTGACAGAGCTATCTTCTACTCTTGACAATGTAAGGACAAATGGATATGTTCGCTGGTATGTGACTGATGCTACAGGTAACTTAGTATCTGATATGGCAGATTGGGGATTTACGGCTACTGAGACCTATACCAAGAATAATACCTATGGTCATTATATTCTGCCAAATTTGTACGATTACAACAAGACACAATTTGACCCAACAATCACTCTTCCGTCCACTTATAATAAGGATACAGACTATAAGAATTACAAAGTGGTTTGTGTCATTACTACGGACAGAACTGGCATGTCACTACCTGACAGTGAGCCAACCACCATGCAGGTGAAGTATGTCTTCAACCTGATACTGACAGAGACTGAGTTTGCTGCCCTGCCTTTCGTTCACTATAAAGGACAAAGCGGACGCGACTGGATAGTGCCATCAGGCAGCACGGGTAGCCAAGCGCAGCAATACTGGGACAACAGCACGGGAACGGCGGTAGATGTCACAGACGACATGCGCCAAGGTGTTCATACCTGGGAGTATGAGGTATATATCTTGCCAGGAGAGGCACGTACGCTGATACTGCCCTTTGAGAAATATACCTCAGGAGGCAATAACCTGGAGCCACGTGGTTATATCCGCTGGTACGACTGGAAGACGGATAGTAAGGTGGTGGATAAGACCACAGATTCGTCCAAGAAGTTTACATTCACACGGGTAGGCACAGCCTTGAATGATGCTGCTCGTGGATTGTTTGGCCTTTGCCTCACGGAAAATCCTACACACGGCACGGTAGGTGTGACCTTCACGCCCGATGCCGACTTTACGGAGTCCATCGATATTGCCTGTGACGTGAGTAAGTATTCGGACGGAATCACCACGATAAGCGGGACATCCTATCTGATTCATGAGCCTACACTGAGCAATCGCTACATCTTCCACATTCATCCCGCCAGCGAGGGTGCTACCAAGCTACAGGCATCAAAGTCTACTCTTGAGACGGCAGAGACAGCTATCAAGGCAGGAACTGATAATGCTGCCATGCATGACCTGTTTGTCGCCAACGAGTACACAATGTTCAAGTTGGCAGAGGACAAAGGTAAGGTGGTTGTTTCTTTAGGTGCCAGCAAGACGGGCTCTTTTGCCCTACGCTTCGACGAGCACAATCTGAAGAACTATATCCTGCCTGATGGTGGCAGTGGCTATGTGTCTGCTGACAAGGTTCGGTGGTATGCCTACTTTGAGAATGACGAAGGTATCTGGAGGAAGCAGATAGGTGATGAGGTAAGTGACCGTATCACAACATTCTCGTTCAGTAATTTCACGGGAGATTATGCTAACCTGAAGAACGAGTCAGGTCCTACTATTACTGATGGCAAGAAGTTCCATGTAGTTGGTTATGTAGGCAACGGAACCTTTAATCCAGTGGCTGGCACGGGAAACTATGCTCCAGTAGTACACTATGAGTTGCACTTTATAGAGGCTCCAGCTATTGCCCTGAGTTCTCTCGCCACTACTGACATAACGCGTACAGAGGAATACATGCGCTATCACTACGATTTGGCTGGTGTCGTAGACTTTGATGGTAACCCCTGGACTATGGATGATACCTTCGGGCATGAGGCAGAATACTATAGCACTCCTAATTGGGATGATGCTCCGACATCGTCTTCGAACAATATGACGTACATGCCATTCCCTTGGAATGATATTCAGTATGGCTTCTGTTATCCAGAGCTAACTCCTACTATCAAAAATGGAGCAGGTAATCTTAACGTTTCACCTGAGCATGGTGACTATATGATTCTGAAATCGATGAATGCATCTGGAATATCCAATGACGATAGTGATGCAACAGCTCCTTATAGATTTGATTGGTGGGATAATACGGAGTTATACGACTATACCCATACAGCAAAGGACAACACGAAATACGGTTCTTTCCTTTATACCGATGCCTCCAATGAGTCGCGAACGATTGCTACGATACCTTTCACCGCTGACCTTTGTCATGGTTCCTCTATTTATTTTTCGGCAGTAGTAGCTGATATGACATCCGGAAGTATCAAACCGCAGTTGTTGATACGTATCGTAGGTCTCCAAGGAGGAACCCGTAGGAATGTGGTAGCTTTCCACACCTGTGATATCATGACGACAGGAGGCACGACAGGAAAATGGTGTCAGGTGTATGGACAATCCACCATTCCTTATGACTTTGACGATAACATCACCCACTTTGTTGCTGAAGTGATTAACTATGCCAATGATACCAATGGTGCCGACTTCGCCATTGACCAGCTGATGGTTTACACCAACACCTCGAAGGTGATGCTGGCGCAGTCGGGCAACACCACTTGTGAAGACCCGACGAACGGCAAGCTGAAGGTCTACATGGATGCCGAGGGCTTGCAGAACGTGTTTGGCAAGAGCGATACTGAGCAAACCATCTACTGGCGTATCTGCCGCGAGGAGGATGGTACGGTGGTGACAGCACCTGGCATGTATCCGCAGTATGATGGCTTAGGTAACAAACTGACGGATGACGGCACGTTCACCTATGGTGTGTCGAAGGTGAAGTCGAACTTCAATCCTGCTGACTATCCAACAGGTGATGTGAAGACAGAACTTGCTCGCGAGAGTGATGCCTATGGATGGTATAAGGCTGCAGACAACACTATTTATTTCCAGATAGCATACCAGAACTTCCCTGGGCTGGAAGAGGGCGGACGCTACTATGTGTCTGTCTACGACCCGAACGAGACGTTCGACGCGGCTCAAGAGTCCCGCTGGGGCGGACTGCATTGGGGTGCTACGAGCAAGTGTTCTATCTTCAGTAGCTTCTTCATTCCTCGTCGCCAGTATGTCACTTATACCACTGATGCCGTGGGAGGCACAGAGGGAGGTGCCATCAGTGTGGCCTGTGGTGGCGCTTCTACCGTCTCTGACATACAGATGATACTGAAAGTACCCAATCTGAATGAGGCTACAGGCTTCCAAAGTTTCACCGACTTGCACTACGACTATGTGTTTGCTCCATTGACGAAGTGGAAATCCCCAACGGAAACATTCAGCCATGGTGGAACAGACTACAAGTACGAGGATCTGAAGACGGCTGTGGCTGATTATCGCGGAGCGTCTTCCGCCTATAAGACAACGATAGGTTTGGATGCTGGATACAATAGTGTCAACTCCACCAATTACAATCTGTTAAGCTATGCTATAGCAGAGGGAATCCTTAGCCTTGACTATTCAACGACGTTCAGTCATACCTTCAGTAGCTCAGACTTTACCGTGACTTGTTTGCCCGTAGAGCAGAGCGTAACAGTTAACAGCACCGCAACAACGGTATGCTCGCCGTTTGAGGTGACCTTCAACCTGGAGGGCAGTTCGCCAGAACTGGCCTTGGGCTTCAGTGATGTGGTGTATCCCGTGAGTGGCTACGAGAAGCGTGTGCTTCGCATTGGCTTGGAGCAACTGAACAACCTGCGTAACAATGGCTATAAGCTCCATATTCCTATCAACAACTTCAGGGACAAGGACAAGAAGACGGCCAATGCGGTAAATTTCGACGGTGACTACTTCACGCTCTCTGCTGCCTCTTCTGATGGGGTCAACACCACGACGGGTAAGAAGTTCGCTAAGATTGTCAATCCAGACGACAACTCGGCTACTCCGTTCGTGGATGCCGACCACATGTATCTGGAACTTGACCTGTCTGGTTCGAACTGCGAGATTGAAACCTTCTACGAGGGCTTCGAGTATGAGGTGTCTGCTACCTATTTCGACAGCCGTGATGCCGGCGATCCGTCAGGACGCTGTGAGGGCGATGTCTATATGCTCATCAAAGTGGTGCCTGAGTTCGTAACGTGGGAGCCACAGCTGATTGAGACCGTTGGTGGCGTAGACTACTATAACGTCAACTGGAACAACGATGCCAACTGGCACCGCTCCACGCGTGCCGAACTTTATAAGGACGAGAACGTGACTGGTAAGACTCAGAATACTGCTACATACGGACACCCCAACGGCTATGACAATAATGGTGAGCACTCGTTGGCAAGCATATCGTCATCGGCAAAGAACGCCTTTATACCCATGCGCTTCAGCTATGTGACTCTGCCTTCCGACCTTCGCGCACCAAGTCTTGTCAACATGGGTATCCGTGCTTACGCCCATTCGATGGAGGCTCATCTGGGTGGTACGATACAGGCTGGCGATATGGGTACAGACCGTAGTCCTGATGATGGCGGTACGAGTAATGCTACTACCAACCTGCGCTACGACATGCTGGTGCGCTATCCGCTGGTGGCTGGCGACGACCAAGACCAATGCCAGGGGCACCTGAAGGCTGACGGTACGACGGTGGTTGGTGACGGCACTGCCAAGACCTACGACTGTGAGAAGTTTATTGGCAACTCCTGCCGTGAAATCTACTTCAAGCCACGTGCGGAGATTATCAACCAGCAGCGTCTGGTGGACTATCAGAAAGCATGGGTAGAGAAGGAGGTTGACCGCAACAAGTGGTATCTGATGTCGGCTCCGCTGAAGGGAACTTACGCTGGTGATATGTTTGTACCTGCAACGGCCGTCACCGACTACAGCCTTGCTACACCGGCAACGGTAACTGGTAGGCAGGTGACGGAGGCCTTCCAGCCCATCACCTTCCCAGACGATGTGGCAACATCCATCTACAGCCGCTCCAACTATCCCGTCTATCAACGTTCGTGGGACCATAGTGAGCAGGGTGGCAAGGTGTACACCGAGACTACCGACCCGAGGGCTACCGACTATACGGCAAACCTGAAATACAATGGTGCGGTAACTTCTACTTTTGCTCAGTGGACGCATGTGTTCAATGACATGTCGGTGAAGTATAACGACCTGCAAGGCTTTGCGCTGCGTGCCCACAAGCAGGATGGCAGTTCTGGAGAGAAGGCGCTGTTCCGTTGGCCTAAGACCAACGAGAGCTATACCTATTATAACTATGCAGACTTGAAGGGCATCGTCACCGCCACGACAACCAAGGGCACCGATGTTTACGCACGCTTAGTGACGGATGGCTTGGATAACAAAGCCACCATGACAGAGGCATTAGGTACAGCACTATCGCTTGACGAAGAAAATCAGAATACCGACAACCAGTATTACTTAGTTGGTAATCCCTATATGGTTTCTATCGACATGGCCAAGTTCTTCACATTAAACTCAACTCTAAACGGGGTCTATTGGAAAATCGACGGCAACCCGTCGACAGGTTCGACAAATGGCCAGATAAAGCCGATGGAGGCTTTCTTCGTGAAGACAGCAGACGCAACTACGAAGATTCAATTTGACAACTCAATGATGATAGACGGCAATGCGCCCATCATCTCAGTCCCTGCCCCACAGTTGCAGTCCCCCACCCTGACGCTGACGGCGGAGAACGGACGCGGACGGTCGGAGGCAAGCGTGGTGGTTGGCGAGGACGGACAGCGCGTAGAGACGCTGTTCGACTCGAACCTTGAGGACGTGCCGATGGTGTACACCGTGGCCAACGGACAGGCGGTGAGCATCAACAGCATGAAGGAGCTGCAGACGGTGTGCTTCGGCGTGAGCTGCGCAACCGACGAGAAGGTCATGGTGACGCTGACGGGCACCGAGGCCGCTGGCGGCAGACTTTATGTGGTCGATGCCCTTGACGGCACGACGACAGAGGTCGGCGAGGCCAGCACCATCGAGGTACAGCCTAACGACTATGGCCGCTACTTCCTGACGCAGGCCACCTCGATTAGCCAACAGGCCGACGAGCGCAGCGGCCGTATTGTAGTGGGGGCCCACGACGGCATACTCAGCGTATCGGCATCAAAGGCGCTGGGCACGGTACGTGTGCAGAGTGTCGGCGGTGCCACCGTGAAACTGGCCACCGACTGCGGCACCACGGCCCGGTTCCACCTGCAGCAGGGTGTCTACCTGGTAGTGTGCGACGGCGAGGCCGGCCACGAGACCGTCAAGGTGCTTGTCAGATAAGCAACCACGAAAACAACGACCTATTGCATGAAGACAACCTATGCTATTATATTGGGGATGCTGCTGTGCTTGACATGCGTCGGGTGCAGCAGCATTGTTGACGACGAGGTGGTGGAGCGTGTCAGCGTGGGCGACCATGTGCCAGCGTTCACCGTCAAGACCGTCATACCCGGTGAGGACGGCAACACGAAGGGCACCTTCTCTACCAGTCAGCTGACGGGCGAGACGGTCATCGTGTTCTTCCACACCACCTGTCCCGACTGCCAGCGCGACCTGCCGCTGCTCAACCAATACTACCTGCAACACCGCGACGATGCGGGCTTCCAGATGGTGGCCATCAGCCGTGCCGAGGATGCGGCATCGGTAGCGGCCTTCTGGGCGGAGCATAAGCTGCAGATGCCCTACTCGCCACAGGCCGACCGCACGGTCTACGAGCTCTTTGCATCGAGCATCATTCCCCGCATCTACTTCGTCTCGGCGCAGGGCATCGTGACGCGCATCGATGTGGAGAAATACGATTTAAGGGAAAAGTGAAAGGGGAAAAGTGAAAAGGGAGTAGGTAAAAAAGGTAAAAAAGGTAAAAAGTAACAGGTAAAAGGGGGGAAGGTGCGTCTATTTCCATTTTTATGAGTACCTTTGCGTGCGAATTGTTATCACGCACCCATTAAAATGAAAAGATTGATTATACCCATTGTTGTGTTCTTCCTGGCCGTTGCCCCTGCCATGCAGGCACAGTCGGCGGCTGCCAAGGACACGCTGGCGACGACGGTGACCGCCGCAGACACGCTGGCCGCCGACTCCGCCATGGCCGTCATCGATGCCGAGCTGAGTGCCTCAGACTCCGAGGCTGACGCTGACGGCGGCGGGCTGCACAAGCAACTCAAGCGTAAATTCATGGAAGGCTCGGCAGGCTTCATGTCGCTGGTGGCCTTAGCGCTGGTGCTTGGTCTGGCCTTCTGCATAGAGCGCATCATCTTCCTCACCCTCTCCGAGATTAATGCCCGGCGGCTGATGCACGACCTCGACGAGCGCATAGAGGCCGGCGACATAGAGGGTGCCAAGGACATCTGTCGCAACACCCGTGGTCCGGTGGCCAGCATCTGCTATCAGGGACTGCTGCACATCAACGAGCCGCTGGAGCAGATAGACCGCCAGCTGACCAACTATGGCGCAGTGCTGGTGTCGGCCATGGAGAAGGGCTGCACCTGGATTCGCCTGTTCATTGCCGTGGCGCCCTCGTTGGGTTTCTTAGGCACGGTGATAGGCATGGTCATGGCCTTCGACCGCATCCAGACGGCCGGTGACATCAGTCCGGCCATCGTCGCCGAGGGCATGAAGGTGGCCCTCATCACTACCATCTTCGGCATCATCGTAGCCATCGTCCTGCAATTCTTCTACAACTACATCCTGACGAAGATAGAGCGGCTGACGGCACAGATGGAGGAAAGCGCCATCACGCTGACCGATGCGATAGCAAAACATAAAAGCACAAACGGAAAAACAGAAAAGTAATGGCTGAAGCAGGAAGTTTACTTTTGGCAGAGGTGATGCTGTGGCTGATGTATATCGCCGTTGGCGTGGCCGTTGTGGCTACCATCGTCTCAGCCGTTCGTTCCTTCTGGTTCGAGAACAAGAAGTGAAGAGGGTGTTGGGGGGTAGGTGTTGGGGGTTGGGAGTTAGGTGTTAGGGGTTAGGTGTTTGTGGATTGCAGCTGCCCGTTGCATATCGCCACCACTCACCACCCATCACCCACCACCCATCAAACAACTCATCAACTCGTCAACTATAAAAACAAAGCATGCACATCCGTCGTAAACACAGAGAGGTGCCCGAACTGAACACCACATCGACCGCCGACATATCGTTTATGTTGCTGGTCTTCTTCCTGGTGACCTCGTCCATGGACACCGACATGGGACTGGGACGCAAACTGGCACCCGCCGACGAGCCGCAGCAGGAGCAGACGCAGGACATCAGCCGCAGCGACGTGCTACAGATAGCACTCGACGAGCACAACCGACTGACGTGCGACGGACAGCCGGTGACCCACGCCCAGCTGCAGCAGCAGGTAGCCTCGTTTGTGGCCTCCCGTCAGACTGGCCGCCACGTCATCAGCGTACAGACATCACGCCAGACCACCTACAACGCCTATTTCGAGATGCAGAACGCCGTCGTGGCTGCCTACCAGCAGTTGCGCGAACAGATGGCCCGCCAGCGCTACGGCCACCACTTCGCCCAGTGTACTTCCGACGAGCGTGCCGCCATCATGGCCCGCTATCCGCAGCGCATCCGCGAGGAGCTGCCTGACGTGTCAGGTGATGGCCAACAACACCCAACACCCAACACCCAACACCCAGGAAAGGAGGTCGCCCATGAGTCGTTTTAGGCAACAGCAGCACGACGTGCCGGCACTGAACATGGCCGCCATGCCCGACCTCATCTTCACCGTGCTGTTCTTCTTCATGCTCGTCACCCACATGCGTGACTTCAAGCCGCAGGTGCGCTACGACGTGCCCCACGGCACGCAGCTGGAGAAGACCGCCCGCCGCTCGAACGTCGTCTACCTGTTCCTCGGCAAGCCCGTCGACGACCAGGGCCGGGTGCTGTCCGACGAGACACGCATACAGCTCAACGACCACTTTGTGACCGTCGACGACATCGGCCGCGAGGTCAGCCATGCCCGCAGCCAGATGTCCGAGTCCGACCGTCAGCGTATGGTGGTGTCCATCCGTGCCGACCGTGACGTAGAAATGGGGCTACTCAACGATGTCAAGCAGCAACTGCGGCGCGTCGGAGCCCTCCACGTCAACTATGCGGGCTATAGCGGCCTTCGGCCTAATGAAGAAGTGAAAAGTGAAAAATGAAAAATTTGCTACCGCTACGAATGGTCAATGCTCAATGGTCAATGGTCAATGTTCAATGGTCAATGTTCAATGGTCAATGTTCAATGTTTAAAGTTTAAAGTATAAAGATATGGCAGTACAAAGATTAGACAACCTGGACAAGCAGATTCTGCGCATGGTCGCAGAAGATGCGCGTGTCCCGTTCCTTGAGGTGGCCCGAGCCTGCAATGTCAGCGGTGCCGCCATCCATCAGCGTATTCAGAAACTCACCAGCATGGGTATCCTCAAAGGCTCCCAGTTCGTCATCGACCCGGAGAAGATAGGCTACGAGACCTGTGCCTACATCGGTCTCAACCTGAAGAATCCGGAGGATTTCGACCAGGTGCTGGAAGCCCTGAAGCAGATTCCCGAGGTGACGGAGTGCCACTACACCACGGGCAACTTCGACATGTTCATCAAGATTTATGCCCGCAACAACCACCACCTGCTGACCATCATCCACGACCAGCTGCAGCCGCTGGGCCTCAGCAGTTCGCAGACGCTCATCTCGTTCCACTCTGCCTTCGAGCGCCAGCTGCCCGTAGACATCGACATGCAGGCCTACACAGAATAAGCAGCGTCAGCGCACGTAGTCAACGAAAGCGTATCCAAAGGCATGACGTTCATCCTTAGGGTGCGCTTCTTTCGTGGCCACCCGCCACCGGCTGTAGTCGGGAAAGAAGGCATCGGCCTCGTCGGGCGTGTCGTCCACCTCGGTCAGGCACAGGCGGTCGGCCTTGTCCAGCAGCTCGTTGTAGAGCGTAGCGCCCCCAATGATGTATATGTCCTCACCGGGTTGGCAGGTAGCCATGAAGTCGTCCCAGCTACCGAAGCACTCACAGCCCGGCAGTTGGCTCACCGTCCGCGTCAGCACACAGTTCCGCCGGTTGGGCAGCGCCCCTTTGGGCAGCGACTCAAATGTCCGCCGCCCCATCACGATGGTGTGTCCCGTCGTCAGCTGCCGGAAACGCTTCAAGTCGTTAGGCAGCCAGTAGAGCAGTTTATTCTCGAAGCCGATGGCCCTGTTCTTAGCCACGGCGGCAATCATGCTAATCATCCGTTCTCTCCTTTTTTAGTTTGCGCCAACAAAGGTACGAATAAGCAAGTGTAATGCAAAAGAAAAAGCGATTTTCTTTTGGTTTTCCGCTCATTTTTTCGTATCTTTGCAATACGTATAACACCCTATTGCAGACGTTGAAAATGAAGAAACTGACCACAGTTACACGTATTTTGCAAGTGGCTCACTGCAAGCCACTTACGAGAACCCTGAAAACCCATGTTTCACGGCGTGCGGTGAAATGACACGCGGCGGCCGCTGCGAATACTCGCGGCGGCCGCCGTGAATATTCGCGGCGGCCGCCGCGAGAAACGAAGGTGGCACCTTGCTCCCTGCTAAACGGCACCTTCGTCCCTCCTAGACGGCACCTTCGTCCCTGCTACTGGCGGGGTTACCGGCGGCTTGCGGCGGGGTACGCTGCAACGGGCCCCGCAGATTCCATCCGAAAAATTTGGCCAAAAGTAAAAGTTTGCTTACTTTTGCAGCACGACAAATCTGACACACACCTGCGACCAACTCTCGCAGTCATCCATGCTAAAAGCCAATGAAGCACCTGCTGACCATAGTCCTCACGCTCACACTGCTCACCTGCTGCACCACGCCAGCCCGCCGCGAAGCCATGCGCCACGGCCTCGACAGCATCAACATGCGCAACCGCAACGACCAGCCATTCACCACCGCCGACGTGCAGCCCTACGTCGACTTCTTCGACCGCCACGGCACCGCCAACGACCGCCTGCTGGCCCATTACCTCATGGGCCGCGCCTACCACGAGCAGGGCGAGGCTCCCATGGCCCTCCAGTGCTATCAGCAGGCCATCGAATGTGCCGACACTACTGCCACAGATTGTGACTACGCCCAGCTGTGTAGGGTGTATGGGCAAATGGCAGAAATCTTCTGTGACCAAGGGCTTTACCGTCAGCAATTATCCTATGATAGACTCGCTGAAAAGTGTGCGTGGCAAGGTCGTGATACCCTTGCTGCATTGATGAACTATGAACAGCAAAGTGTAGCGTATAGGGAGCTGAGTTTAATAGATTCCGCTATTATAGTCATAGAAAATGTGGCAGATAAATATGTCCAATACCATTACAATGCCGACGCCGCAATAGCATTAGGTGGAATTGTACGTACACTTATTAATAGAGGAGATATTGGTAAAGCAATACAATATCTTCTTCGCTATGAATCCGAGTCAAATTTGTTTGACCAGAATGGAAATATTCAAAAAGGCAGAGAAATTTATTATCATGTGAAAGGTCTATTACAGTTGAAGGAGCAACACTTTGACTCTGCCGAATACTGGTTCCGTAAAGAGCTACGTGACGGAAGGGACTTTAACAACCAGAATGGTGGAGCCATGGGACTTGCCACGGTTTACGAGCAACGTCACATGCCCGACTCTGCGGCCAAATACTATAAGTACGCCTATGCCATGAATGACTCCATGTATGCCCAACAAGCCACAAAGACCGTCAGCCGCATGCAGGCCATGTACGACTACTCGCGCCATCAGGAAATGGCCCGCAGCGCATCAGACAAAGCGACTATGGCAAACATGAGGCTATTAGTCAGCCTGATTGTCTTGCTCGTCATATCACTGTTAGCCTCATGGCTGTACATTGCCCGAAAGCGCGTGATAGAGGAAATGCAGGCCATCAGCCAGGCCCTGGGAAAGGCCAAGAATGATTTGGCAAGACTCCGGGAGGACACACTCACAAACCAGCAGGCCATCTGCGAGAAGGAAAAGAGAATCAGGCAGCTGGAGAAAGCGATGGGCAGATATGGCAAACTGGTGTTCTTCGGCTCAGAGAGGATTGAAAACGACCTGCGCATGTCTGACAGCTATAAAAGCATCAAGGACATGGCCGTCAGGGGGCAAAAGCTGACAGCCGACGAGTGGAGGCTTGTCTACGAAGTCTT
>Ga0310691_10001212_pt1 | contig 40917 bp, 51 predicted proteins | sample 176DNAGHGlowgp2_FD_203887 | JGI IMG/M metagenome (GOLD analysis project Ga0310691, IMG submission 203887) | Sheep rumen microbial communities from Palmerston North, Manawatu-Wanganui, New Zealand - 1766 DNA GHGlow gp2 (v2) (version 2) | ecosystem: Host-associated > Mammals > Digestive system >... | reverse complement strand
CGAAGCGCGAGTACGGATTCCCGCAGTGGATGCCGATCGAACGCGCGCTCGCGAACGAAGCGCTCTGGTCGACGCCGGTCAAGTTCGAGCCGCTTCCCGTTCCCGCTCTTCCGGCGGCGCTCGCCGGCCTCGCGGATCCGTGGTACGTCATCGGCCGTTGGATCGGCGACGGGCATTCCGGCTGCGGCCGACACTTCGACACGAGCATCTGCTGCCCGCACGGACAGGCGGAGTTCCTCGCGCGAGTCCTCTCCGGCCCGCGCAAGTGGGCGTTCGTCGAAAAGCGAACCGTCTCGGTCTTCACGCTGACGGACTCGGAGACGTACGAGTGGCTGCTCGCGAACTTCGGGCGCGGCGCCGCCGGAAAGCAGATTCCGTCGTGGTGCCTTTCGATGCCGAGCGAACAGCGCGACAGGCTCTTCCGCGGCTATCTCGACGCGGACGGCTACACGAAGCAGCGGCGGCAGGAATGCTGCACCGTTTCGCGCGCGCTCGCCGTCTCGCTGCGAATGCTCGCGGAAAGCCTCGGCCACCGCGTCGGGATGAGCTACGACGACAAGCGCCTCACGTACTGCATCGAAGGCAGGACGGGCGTCGCCCTTCCGCAATACCGCCTGCACTGGAACGCGACGCTCTCCGCTTCGCGCGCGGTGGAGTCCTTCGAGGAAGAGGGCGTCGTCTGGTCGCGCGTCCGCAAGGCGCGAGAAGGGCACGAGAACACGGTGGTCTACAACCTCGAGGTCGAGGAAGACCACTCCTACGTCCTCGACGGGATCATCGTCAAGAATTGCACGCACCACTCGCGCGCATTGGGCGGCAAGCCGCGCGCGAACCAGCTGCGCGCGCAGCCGGAGCTCATCCTCACGTGGCTCGACCAGCTCTTCGTGCGCCGGCTCTGCGTGGAGAATGTGCCGGAGTTCGTCGAGTGGGGCCCGCTCTCCGCCGCGGGTCGCCCCATCGAGGCGAAGAAGGGCGCGTGCTTTCGCGCGTGGATCGCGGCGCTCGAGGCCCGCAACTACACCGTCGACTGGCGCGTGCTGAACTGTGCGGACTACGGCGACGCCACGACGCGCCGGCGCTTCTTCCTCCAGGCGGTCCGCAAGGGCTGCGGGCGCATCGTCTGGCCGGAGCCGACGCACGCGGAGAACCCGGAGCCGTCGCTCTTCGGGCCGCCGCTCAAGAAATGGCGCGGGATCCGCGAGTGCCTCGACCTATCCGACACCGGGACGAGCATCTTCAACCGGCGGACGCCGCTCGCGAAGAACACGCTGCGCCGCGTCTTCGTAGGCCTGCGCAAGTTCTGCGGGCTCGACTTCCAGATGGACTTCCTCGGCGCGGACGGCCCCGACGAGCCGCGGCTGCGCTCCGTCGACGAGCCGGTCGCGACGCAGCCGGCCGGCGGGAACCGCACGGCGCTCGTGCGCTCGTTCCTCGTCGAGCTGCGCAACCACAAGACCGCGGCGTCGGTCGACACGCCGATCTCCGCGATTGCGACCTCTGGCGCGCACCACGGGCTCTGCTCGGCGCTCGTGCTCGACCACTTCAAGAACGGCGAGGCGAAGCCGGCGGGCGAGCCCCTGGGCGCGCAGACGACGCACGACCGCTACTCCGTCGTGCGGGCGTTCGCCGTCGACCTATCGCACCCGGGCGAGAAGGCCGACGAGGGCCGCGTGACGGACGGCGCAAAGCCGCTCAAGACCGCGACCGCCCGCAACAACACGGCCGCCGCGTTCGTGATCACCGAGCAGGCGCACAACGCTCCGCGCTCGGCGGACAAGCCGATCCGCACGCAGACCGCCGTGCGCAAGGACTACGTCGTGCGGCCGTTCGTCCTCGGCCAGCAGTCTGGCGCGGAGCTTCAGCCGGCCTCGCGCCCGTGCCCGACCATCGCCACGAAGGGCGCCGTGCGCGGCGTCTACCTGATGACCGAGGACGGCACCGTGATCGACGTCCGCATGCGCATGCTCAAGCCGTCGGAGCTCGCGGCCGCGCACTCGTTCCCGAAGGGCTACAAGCTCACCGGCAACCGCACGGAGCAGGTGAAGCAGATCGGCAACTCCGTGCCGTGCCGTACGGCGGCCGCGATCTGCGAGGCAGCGCTTTCCGCATAGAGGAGGACACCGAAGATGAACATCGACCCGACAGCACTCTCCGTCGCCGCCGCCATGCTCGCGCTCTGCGCGGCGCTGCTCTTCGCCCGGCGCGCCCGCTACTTCGAGCGCGTGCTCGAGGCGACGGAGCACGCCTGTCGCAGCGGCTGGCGCCGTGTCTACGAGCTGCGGAACAAGCTTTCCGCGACCGAGTGGACGCTCGACGAGACGCGCCGCCGGCTCGAGGTCGCCGACAAGGCGCTCGAGCTGGCCGAGCGCGAGATCGAGACGCTCAACCGAGAGCGCGACGAGGCGAGAGAGCTCGTCGCGTCCATCTCCGGAATGGTCCCTGACTTGAAGCCGGGGGACGCGGAATGACCTACGAGGCCGCAGACGCGCTCGCCGCCGCAATCTGCGCGCAGGCCGCGTGGGACTACCGCGCCGCCGTCGAGAACGAGCGCCGGCACCTCGCGAAGGAGCGCTTCGGACGCGCGGAGGACTGTCACCGCGAGGCCGACGCCTGCCGGCGCTTCTTCCGCTCGAACGCCTGCGAGCTGCTCTGCAACTGCTCCGGCGCCCGCATCCTCGAAGCGCTCGACGCGGAGCTCGGCGTCACCGACGAGGACCGGCGCACGATCGCCGATCGCATCGGCGCGCCGACGGACGCGGAGCGTTCCGCGCCGGAGGATCGCGAGGAATGAACGAAGCGCTCAACCATCTACCGCCGCGGCGCGAGCCGATCCTTCGCGGCGGACAACCGATACCGCGTCCCGGCTCCCGGCGAAACGCCCCGTCCGGTCGGATGCGGCGGCCGGGACGACGGTCTGCGGCCCGGCCGGCTCATGAACCGTGCCACCCCGCACGTGCAACGGGACGAGGGGGGAGGGGCGGACGCGAGAGCGCCCGCGCGAAAGCCGCCAGCCGACGGACGCCCTCCGCGTCGGCCCTTCTCTTCATCCACCACATGAACACAACGACACGATGAGTAAGTACGCAGACAAGGTCGCCGCGCGACGCGCGGAGGCCGCGATCGACCTCGCCGTCCGAATCACGGACCGCGAGATTCTCCCGCCGGCGCCGCCGGCCGCGCCGAAGTCGAAGACGCCGCCTCCGCCGCCGCGAGGCATCCTCGTCGACCTCGGCGAGCTTCCGGCGCGCTGCGCCTCCGCGTTCGACGAGGCCGCCGACGCCCTGGACCGCGCCGCCGAGGCCGCGCGCGAGATCCTCGGACGCGCGCAGCGCTCCGTCCAGTCCGGCGAGGCGCTCGGCGCAGCCGGGCTCGCCGAGACGTTCGCCCCGCGCCTTCGCGCGGCCGCGACGCGCCTGCGCCGGATGCCGGCCGCCCCGAAGGGAGGCGCGCGATGAGCGCACGGCCGAAGAAGGGCGAGCCAGGCTACGCCGAGTATCGCGCTCGCGAGAACGAGCGCCAGGCGAAGAGGCGCGCCTCCTGGGCCTCGCACGGCAGCCGCTACCGCGCGATCTGGCGCGAGGAGAACCGCGAGCGGTGCCGCGAATCGAACCGGCGCTGGCGCGAGAACCATCCGGACGCGCACGCCGCGTCCGTCGCTCGATTCAAGGAGAGCCATCCGCACTACTGGCGCGACTACTTCCGCAGGCGCAAGGCGGAGCGCTACCTGCGCGACTTCGCGAACCTTGTCCTCGACTACCGCGCACGGTGCGCGGCCGCCGAGGCGTAGAAAAGACACCGAACAGGAGACACGGAAAGATGAACGATCAACTACCCCCCCCCCCATCGAAACGCACGCCGTCGAAGACCGAGGCGATCGTCGCGCTCTGCACGCTCGCCGGAGCGGCCGACGAGCGCCAGCTCCGCGCCATCGCGTGCGCGTGCAAGGCGCTCGCCCGCGACGCGGTCCACAAGGGCCGCTGCCACGCCTCGCAGTCGCGCCGCGGCGTCTACCGCACGCCGAAGCCCGTCGCGGACGCGATCCTCGCGAATCCGCCCTTCGACCCGACGCCCGAGCCGCAACCGCAGGAGGGCTAGCCGATGATTGACCCGAAGGAGACGCTGCGCGGCGTCGTTGTCCGCGCGACCGTCGAAGTCGAGATCGAGATCCCGCCCGCGCGGCTGCTCCTGCCGTTCGTCGACCCGGTGGGCCACAGCGTGCGCACGTTCGAGAAGTGGCGCGTGAAGTGGCGCGTCCGCAAGCCCGAGGAGCGCGAGGGCTACGTCGACGTCGACTGGGACAAGGCCACGGCCCACGGCCTGCGCGAGATCGCGCTGCGCAAGGCGATGCAGGCCGTCGATTGGCCCGCCGTCCTCGCCGAAGAGCTCGCCGGAGCGGAGAAAGGAGCCCGGCGATGAGCGCGCGGCACCCGACGCCGTGGCGCGCCGAGGGGCAAGGCATTCACGATCGCTTGCGCAGCGAGTACTGGGCCGTCCTCGACCGCAACGGAATCTTCGTCATGGACGCGCTGGACGAAACGACGGCGCGCGAAATCGTCGCCGCCGTGAATGGGCGCACCGCGCTTGCCGCCGTTCTGCTCGACATGGAGAAGGACTGCGAGGCGGCATGGGAGGGAACGCCGCTCCGTCGCGCCCTCGCAAAGTACGTCGCCCGCCTCCGCGAAATCGCCGGTGATGGTGAGCTCCCGACGGAAGGAGCCGATCATGCCTAGCCCGACACCAACACCTCTCGGAACGCCGACGCAGGTCTACGTTCGCTTCGTCGGCGAGCGCCCCGAAGGGGTCGAATGCCAGATCGGATGCGACGGCGAGGAGATCGCGCCGCCGAAAACGCGGAAGGTAATGGCGCTCGTCGCCCACGCAATCGCGGCGGCGTTTCTCGTCACCGGAGATGCTGGCGCGGCGGAGCGAGCGGAACGCCTCGCGGAGTACATCGCCGCGTGGAACCGCCGCGCGGAAAAAGAAGGAAAGGCGAAGGAATGAGCTTCGACGCATACCACGTTGACGATGCATCGGACACAGAGGTCCAGAAGGAAATCGACGCGATCTTCGAGACGTGCTTGTCGATCAATCATCTGACCTACATCGCGGCGGAGCGCGTCCGAATGTGCGGTGCGCTCGTCGGACGAATCCAGCGCGGCCAGTTCGAGAACGTCACCATCAAGGGAAGGAAGATGTGGATCGGGACGAGGCAGACCGGCCTCACGACCGTCACGCAGACGAATGCGCTGACGTGTCCGTGGAAGGTGATCGCAACGCCGGTCAGCAACAAAGGAGACAGGAGGTGGACGCGATGAGCGCCAAAGCAAGCCCGAGGCCGTGGTTCGTGAACGGTCATTCCATCGAGGCCAACGACACGGACGGTCTGTGGCTCCAGAACGAGAAGACCGGACGCGGCGTGGTTGCGAACCTGCCGTCGTGCCCGAAGTCCAGAATGTCGAAGAGGAATCGAGAGACATGGGACGCAATCGTAGAGGAGAACGCCGCGCTCATCGTCGCCGCCGTGAACGAGCGCGACCACCTCCGCGACATCGTGCGGAGGTTGGCGGACTTGTCCGAAAGTCTCCTCGCAAACTACGAATACCGCTACCGAGAGGACGCCAACAGCATGGCGTTCGTCGAGAACACGCGCGGATTTCTCCGCGAGGCCCGCGCCGCAATCGGAGGCGAAAAACAATGATTCGGACACCACAAGAATTTGTGAACGAAGTCCGTGCGCGGTTCAGCGAACGGCTGGACGACGAGATCAAGGAGCACGGCAGAACCGTCATACACTTCGCGGAGGAAAACAACCGCTTTCGCGACGAGCGCGACCGCCTCGCGATCCTCGTCGGACGACTGGCCGACAACCTCGAGCGCTTCCACATCGTCGGCGAGCGCGACCGAGCGCTGCTGCGCGAGGCCAGGGCGGCGCTCAAGAGGAAGGGAAAGCGGCCGTGAACTTTTGTTCCCTGCGGCTTGGAAAGAAAGCGGAAAAAAAGGGTAGCGCCAGAAAACGCACCCTTTTTTTCCGGGAAATTTTCCCCCTTTCTTTCCTCTGCGGTAAATCAGCGAAAAAGCCGCTCAAATACAATATAATAATAACATATTTTCCTTTTTTTCTTTGTATCTGTCTGTGTGTGTGTGTGTGTGTGAAATCGTGTGTGCGAATATGCGCGCGCGCGTGTAAGGAAAAAATCCCCGCGCCCCTGGTCGCGGTGCCTCCCGCGCCCTCCGTCGCGTTCGCCCGCACTTGCCAACTTCGCGCGAACGGCGCATCCTCGCGCTTGTCCATGCGAAACGACGAGCCAGTCGACCGCGCCCCTTCGCCGGCTTCGGTCGCCGAACGACGCCTCGACGGATTCTCCGATGAATCCGTCCGGGCGTACTCCGCCCTCGTCCGCTGCCTCGACGTCCTCCCGCCCCGGATCGGACTCGCCCTCCTGCGCTGCGTGTGGACCTCGCCCGCAACGCCAGTGCCCGCGGACCTCGCCGACCTTGCCGGCGTCTCGCGATCCGCGGTCGTGCGCGCCCTCTCGCGCGCTCGTGCGCGAAGCGGGCTCCGAGCCGCCTCGCTGCGCGTCCTGCTCGCAGCGCTCCATGCCCCCGAAACGCCTCCGGAAATGCCTGTTGATAAGTTATGAACAGGGGTAGGTTCTTCCGGAAACTTGTGGGCGAGGCAGTCCGCGCGGAAGAATCCCCCCCCTCGTGAAGTTAGCACGCCCTAGCGGAAAACGCCCCCTCCCCCCTCTCTCGCCCGCCATCCTCCGATGCCCTCCGAACCCGAACAGACGCCCCAGAAGCTCTCCGCCGAGACGCTCTCGCTGCTCACGCGCGGCGAGTTCGCGGCGACGCTCGGGCGCGAGCCGACGGAGCGCGAGCTCGACCTCTGGCGGCGCGCGAAGGCGGCGCGAAAGGTGGGGCGCTTCGCCCGCGCGCCGGTCGCGAGGCATTCGGACTACGTCGCGCGACGGAACCAGACGAACGAGATCCAGAAGCGCCAGCGCGCCGACGCGCGCGACGTCGCGCCGATGCCCGCGGTCGCGGATCCGGCGCGGCGCGAGGCGTGCCGGTTGAACCTGAGGCTCTTCTGCGAGACCTACTTCGCCGACGCCTTCGAGCTGGAGTGGTCGCAGGACCATCTGACGATCATCCAGAAGATCGAGCGCGCGGCGCTGAAGGGGCAGCTCTTCGCGGAGGCGATGCCGCGCGGCCAGGGCAAGACGACGCTGCTGCTCTCCGCGGTGGACTGGATCGCACTCTACGGGCACCAGAAGTACATCGAGATCGTGGGCGCGACGGAGGCGGCGGCGGTCGCGCTGCTGAACGCGGTGAAGACGGACCTCGAGAGCAACGTGCTCCTGGGACTCGACTTCCCGGAGGCGTGCCACCCGATCCGGCGCCTGGAGCGCTCCGGCCGGCTCTGCGCCGGGCAGACGTTCAACGGTGAGCACACGGACAGCGAGTGGGGCTCCGCGCGGATCGTGCTGCCGTACATCCCCGGTTCGCCGTCGAGCGGCGTCGTGATCGCGACGGCCGGCATCACGGGCGCGATCCGCGGCGCGCAGTACAAGCGCCGCGACGGGCGCACGGTCCGCCCTTCATTCGTGGTGATCGACGACCCGCAGACGGCGGAGAGTGCCAAGTCGATCTCGCAGACGGAGGACCGCGTGCGGATCCTCACGCACGACGTGCTGAAGCTTGCCGGACCGAACGTCGACATCGCGGGCGTGATGGCCTGCACCGTCATCCAGGCGGGCGACATGGCCGACCAGATCCTCGACCGGAAGAAGCACCCGGAGTGGCAGGGCGAGAAGATGAAGCTCTGCTACGCGTTCCCGACGGACTGGACGGACAAGGAGGGCAAGGGGCTCTGGCGGAAGTACCGCGAGCTGCGCGACGAGCAGATGGCGCTCGACGGCACGCACGTCCGCGCGACGGAGTTCTACCGGGCGCACCGTTCCGAGATGGACGCCGGATGCCGTCCGGCGTGGGAGCAGCGCCACGGCGCGAACGACATCTCCGCGGTCGAGTACATCATGAACGCGCTCTTCACGGACGAGAGCGCGTTCTTCGCGGAGTACCAGAACGAGCCGCTCGCGGAGACGCTCGGCGACGACGACCAGCTCACCGTGGACGGCGTCGCGCACCGCCTCGACAACCACGAGCGCGGGGAGGTCCCGGAGAACGCGACGCACCTTGTCGCCGCGATCGACGTGCAGAAGACTCTGCTCTACTACACGGTGTGCGCGTTCGCGGACGACTTCACCGGCTACGTCGTCGACTACGGCGCGTTCCCGGACCAGAAGCGGCGCAAGTTCTCGCTCTCGAGCGCAACGCGCACGCTCCAGCGCGAGTTCCCGGCCGCCGGCGGCCTCGAGCCGACGCTGCGCGCCGGCCTGGACGCGCTCGGCGACGAGCTGCTCGGCCGCGCGTGGCGCCGGCGCGACGGCGCGGAGCTGCGGATCGAGCGCTGCCTGATTGACGCGAACTGGGGCGAGAGCACCGAGACGGTGTACCAGTTCGCGCGCGAGTCGGTCCACGCGGCCGTCGTGCTGCCGTGCCACGGGCGCTACGTCGGCGCGGCGAGCAAGCCGTTCTCGGAGATCAAGCGGCAGCCCGGCGAGCGCGTCGGCCTCAACTGGCGCATCCCCTCCGTGCAGGGCAAGCGCGCGGCGCGGCACGTCTCCTTCGACTCGAACTGGTGGAAGACGTTTCTGCGGCTGCGCCTGCTCGCGCCTCCGGGCTCGAAGGGCGCGATGCTGCTCTACGGCCGCGATCCGGCGGCACACGAGATGTTCGGCGAGCATCTCGCGAGCGAGTACTCGGTCCGCACCGAGGGCCGGGGGCGCCAGGTCGACGAGTGGAAGCTGCGGCCCAACTGCCACGACAACCACTTCCTCGACACGAGCTCCATGTGCTGCGTGGCCGCGTCGATCGTCGGCTGCGCGCTCCCCGCCGCGAGCGGGCAGAAGTCCGTGGCGAAGCGCAAGCACTACTCCCTTTCCGAAATCCAGAAGGAGAAGCGGGGATACTAGGGGCGCGAGGGGCGCTCGCCGTGCATTTCCCCCGTTTTTCGCGAAACTCGGCCGACGAAACGCCGCTTGCCGAGAGGCGATTCGTGGAAAATGCAGGGGGCGCGCATTTTTCGCTTGATTTAGCGCCCTGCGTATGCTAGATTTAGCGGCGTTGCAAGGGAAACAACCACGAACACAAACAACCCCCTGCGAAACACGGAGAAAAACACGATGAGCAACGAAGACAAGAAGACGATCGACCTCTGCAAGCGGTACGCGGAGAACGTACGGAGGCACACCGCCGAGAACGACCACGACCGGGCCCGCGTCCTGGTCGCGGAGTGGTTCGCCTGCGAGCAGCGCAGGAACCATCCGGAGCAGTTCAACATCTTCTGCGCCCTGTCGAGCGCGTTCTCCGCGATCGCGGAGGAGCACGAGCGCGTCGGCGAGCTGTCCGCGAAGGCGTCCGAGCTTCGCTACTCGCTCACGGTCGAGCTACGCAACGCCGCGCGCTTCGCCTTCCCCGAGCAGGCCGAGATCATCCTCGCCGCCCTTTAGTCCGACCGAGAACGGAGAACCGCACGATGGACACGAAAGAGAACGCCCGCGCCATGAAGACCGACCGCAAGGCCATCGTCTCGTTCTGCACTTCGCTCGCCGCGAACCTCGACACCGGGCTCGACGTCCGCGACTACGACGAGTACGGCTGGACGGGCATCGCGTTCGAGACGGACGCGTTCGGCGGCACTTACGCGCACATCCACTTCGACCACGCGACCGGCGTGGCGACGAACTGGTACGGCCGCCCCGATGCGGTCCGCATCGAGAGCTTCGTCCATCTCGCCGCCATCGTGAAGGCGGCTCTCGCCGAAGCGCTCCGCACACGCGACTTCGGCGCTATCTCCGAGATGCTCGCCGACCAGTACTAGAACCACTTGCGCCTCCCGCGCCGTACGGGACGCGCTTGAACCGAACACACAACCACAACCATACAACCACACACACGGAGAAACACGAGATGAACTACGAAGAGTACACGACCCGGATGAAAGCGCTCAAGCGCAAGCCCGTCGAGCGCGAACACTACGAGGAGATCGTCGAGAAGGCGTACATGGCGCTCGAGGACGTCGACAAGGACGAGTTCTGCGCCCTGTCCGACAAGGTGATCGGCGCCGTCCGCCGGCTGGCGGACGCGAAGGAACACGCGAAGAATGCGGTGAAGGCCGCGGACAAGCGCGCGGAGGACATTCGCCGCATCGCGGAGAAGAGCGAACAGGATCTCGCGACCGCGAACGCGACCATCGCCAGACTGCAAGCCGCGCTGGAAACGACAATGGCCGAGCGCAACGCCCGCGACGAGCTCGTCGACCGGCTGCTTTCGGCCATGCCGATCGAGGACGTCCGCAAGTTCATCGTCGCCAACGTCTAGAGGGAGGGTCAACGCCATGCCGTCCATCGTCACCAAGTACAGCCAGAAGGAGCTCGTCGCCGCGTTCCGCGAGCTCCGCGACGCCTCGCGCGAGGTGTTGCGCGTCCGCACGGCGGAACTGTTCGTCGCCGCGACGAAGATCGAGCCGAAGCCGGACCTCCGCGACTGCCGGAGCGAGGCGGTCGCCCGCTTCGCGGCCGCCCGCGCGAACTGGGCGCGCGTCACCTGCGAGATTCTCGCGGCGGCGACGCGCTTCTCCGGCGAGGCCGACATCCCGAAGGAGGGCGCCGCGAAATGACAACCATCAAGCACGTGCGCGACAACCAGGACATGACCGACGACGGCTACCGGCTCTCGGAGGAGATCTCGCGGTTCGTCGACCAGGCCGCGGAGGCGGACTATCGGACCGAGGAGGGCGAGCCGCTCCAGGACGCGGTCGACCAGCTCAACGACATCGCGAACGGCCGGCCGCCGGATTCGATCTACTACCTTCCGGGCGAGAACTGCGCGACCGTTCGCGAGATCGCGCTCACGCTCTTCGCGCCGAAGTGCGCGCTGCCGCGCTGGCAGGTGGACGAGCTCAAGGAGGCGCTGCGCACTCTCACGAAGGAGCAGATCGTCGACGCGCTCGTGCGCTACGGCTCCGCGGCGAACGAGCTCTTCCGGCTCAAGTGGCTCGTCGCGGAGCGCGGCGGCTGGCGCAAGGAGGAGCGGCCGTGAAGCGCAGGCGCCTCCCCGTCCTCTGGTGCGCGGTCCACGCGCCGACCGGCTCCGTCCACGACTTCAAGCGCCGGCGCGACTGCTCGGCATTCCTGCGCGAGCACCCGCGCTACGTCGGCGTGCGATGCGTGAAGCTCCGCTCCGGCGACTGGGAGCCTGGCGACGACCCCGCGCTTGCCAGAACGTCCACCCCGTGCTAGACTCGCCCCCGATGCAGACGATCACCGACAGGCAGGCCGACGCGCTCCGGCGCGCCGTGGAGAAGCGGGGCGACGCGGAGGCGGCGCTCGCCGCCGTCGAGACGGTCCGCGCGGATCCTCCGTGGAACCGCCCGCGGCCGCTCACGTTCGCGGAGGCCGCGCAGCGCAGCAACGCGAACCTTACGAAGGCGCAGCGCAAGGCGCGCCGCGAGAACGCCGCGAAGGCGGCCCTCGCCGCACGGCCCTCGCGACTCAAGCACGCGCCGTCGAGGCGCCGGCCGCGCGAGCCCGGCTGGTACGTCCTCTCCGGCGGCCTCTACCTCGGGCCGTTCCTCTACCGCTCGTTCGCCGAAAAACGCCTCAAGGCGCGCCCCGGCGCGGAGCTCGTTCGCGTCGAGTAGCGGATCGGCGCGCGCGCGTTCCGGGCGGCTGGAGCCTCGCAAGGGCTTCCGCCGCCCCCTTTTTGCACGGGGCGAAAAAATTTTTTCTCCCGTGTTTATGCGGGTCGCGTAGATTTTTCGCACCCTGCCGGCGTTGCAGAAAAACCGAGAGGCGGGGGGCCTACAAGGAGACCCCGCCACAATGGACGCCGCCACGCTCGCACAGCAGGCCACGAAGCCGAAGGTCGTCGAAGTCGACGGCCAGCGGGTCGAGCAGCACTCGCTGCCCGACCAGATCGCCTTCGATCGCTACCTGAAGAGCAAGGAGGCGGCGGAGTCTCGCCGCGGCATCGGGTTCCGGCTGGCGAAAATGGAGGCGGGAGGCGCGATCCGATGAGCTCCGCGCTCGCTCCCGCCCCGAGGCGCTCGCGCGCACCCCGCCACGCCGCAGGCTCGCGTGCCGCGGCCGCTTCTTCCGCGCGCGCCTCGACGATCGCGACCGCGGCCGCCGCGTTCAACCGCGGCTTCCAGCGAGGCGTGCAGGCGCGCTACGACGCGGCCGAGACGACGCCGGACAACCGCCGGCACTGGTCCGCCGCCGGCTGGCTCTCGCCGGACGCGGAGGCGAGCCCCGACGTGCGCCGGACGCTCCGCGCCAGGGCGCGCTACGAGGTCGCGAACAACTCCTACGCCCGCGGCATCGTGCTCACTCTTGCCAACGACATGGTCGGCACCGGCCCTGCGCTCCAGGTGCGGCTGCCGGACGATCCGGAGCTATGCGCGGCGATCGAGCGCGACTTCGAGACCTGGTCGCAGGCGATCGGCCTGCCGGAGAAGCTGCGCACGGTCCGGATGGCGCGCGCGCAGGACGGCGAGGCGTTCGCGCTCTTCGTCGTCAACCCGCGCGTGCCGTTCGACGCCGTCGCGCTCGACGTGCAGCTCGTCGAGGCGGACCGCGTCTGCGGCGCCTACGACGCGGCGGACGATGATCCGCAGCACGTCGACGGCATCCGCTACGACCGCTTCGGCAACCCGCTCTTCTACCGCGTCCTGAAACACCACCCCGGTTCGCCATGGGGCCTCGGCGAGCGCGAGGACTCCGCGATCGAGTACCCCGCGAGCGCCGTCGCGCACCTCTTCCGCGAGGACCGCCCCGGCCAGCACCGCGGCGTCCCGGAGCTCACGCCCGCGCTGCCGCTCTTCGCGCAGCTGCGCCGCTACACGCTGGCCGTACTCTCCGCCGCGGAGAGCGCCGCGGACTTCGCCGCCGTGCTCTACACGGACATGCCGCCCGAGACGGCGGCGGACGTGAAGCCGCTCGAGACGATCGCGCTCGAGCGCAACCTCGTCACGACCCTCCCCGAGGGCTGGAAGATGGGGCAGCTCGATGCCAAGCAGCCGACGAGCAACTACGCGGAGTTCAAGAAGGAGATTCTGAACGAGATCGCGCGCTGCCTGAACATCCCGTTCAACGTCGCGGCCGGCAACAGCTCCGGCTACAACTACGCGAGCGGACGTCTTGACCACCAGGTCTACTTCCGCTCGCTGCGCGTGGAGCAGGACTTCACCGAGCGCCGGCTCCTCGACCCGCTCTTCCGGCGCTGGCTCCGCGAGTGGGCGCTCTACAACAACCGCCCGCTCGACGCCGCGAAGGTGCCGTTCGTCTGGTACTGGGACGGCCAGGAGCACGTCGACCCGAACAAGGAGGCGCGCGCGCAGGCCGTGCGCCTCGCGAACCTCACCACGAATCTTTCGGCGGAGTACGCCAAGCAGGGCAAGGACTGGGAGGCCGAGGTCCGGCAGATCGCGAAGGAGCGCGCGCTGCTCAAGGAGCTCGACTTGCCGCAGCCCGGTGCCGACCCCGGCGACGCCCTCGACGACGAAACCGCCAACTCGAACGAGGACTAGAGAACGATGAACGAAGACACCGCCACCGAACACAAGGACGAGAAGCCCGCCGTCGAGGCCGCCGGCGCGAAGCCGGCCGAGACCGTCAAGGCCGCCGAACCGGCGACGCCCGCGCCCGCGCAGGACGAGAAGCCCGCGAAGATCTCCGGCGTCGCCTACACGGGCGGCAAGCTGGGCGTGGGATTCGAATATCCCGTCGTCGTCGACATCGCCGGGATGACCGTCCCGGCGAAGGTGCCGCTGCTGCGCGATCACAATGCGTGGAGCACCGACAACCGGCTCGGCAACGTCGCAGCGAAGAAGACCGAGCGGAGCATCGAGATCGAAGGCGAGATCGTTTCCGGCACCGACTCCGCGCGCGAGATCGTCCGCCAGGGCAAGCTCGGCGCGGACTGGCAGCTTTCCATCGGCGCGGAAATGTCCGAGGCCGAGCGCGTGCGCGAAGGATCGCGCACCGTGAACGGGCGCACGATCAAGGCGCCGTTCATCCTTGCCACGAAAACCACACTTCGAGAGGTCAGCGTCGTCGCCGTGGGCGCGGACCGCTCCACCAACCTGCACGTCGCGGCGGCTTTCACACCAACCCCGAACCTCCACATCAAGATGGAAGAGAAAGACACGAAGCCGGTCGAGGCCGCCGCCCCGACCGCACCCGCCGCGCCCGCTCCCGCCCCCGAGGCGACGAAGCCGGCCGCGGCCGACATCGAGGCCGCCGCCGCCGCCGCCGTCAAGGCGGAGCGCGAGCGCGTCTCCGCGATCTCCGCCGCCTGCGGCGGGGAGTTCCCCGAGATCCAGGCCAAGGCCGTCGCCGAGGGCTGGACGATCGAGGCCACGAACGCCGCGCTCGTCTCCGCGCTGCGCAAGCGCGGCCCCGCGCCCGCGCCCGCCGTCGCCGTCAAGGCCGCGGCTCCGACCGAGAAGGTGCTCGCCGCCGCGCTCGCCATCACCGCCGGCATCGACGAGGCCGACCTCGCGAAGGGCGGCTCCGAGGCCGAGAAGGCCGTCGAGGCCGCCGCGAAGTACGCCGGCATCGGCCTGCGCGACGTCGTCCGCGAGTGCGTGCGCGCCGCCGGCGGGACCCCCGGCGTCACGATGGACAACGAGACGATCCGCGCCGCGTTCTCCACCGTCGCGCTGCCCGGCATCCTCTCGGACGTCGCGAACAAGAAGCTGCTCGCCGCGTACAAGGCGCAGCCGATCATCGCCGAGAAGCTCTGCGCGAAGGCGGACCTCAACGACTTCAAGGTCGCGGACCGCTACCGCCTCACGGACGTCGGCGACCTCGAGCAGGTCGCGCCGGACGGCAAGATCAAGCACGGCTCGCTCGGCGAGGAGAAGGCCACGAACAAGCTCGAGACCTACGCCAAGATGTTCTCGCTGACGCGCCAGATGATCTACAACGACGATCTCGGCGCGTTCCTCCGCGTTCCCGCCTACATGGGCGGCCGCGCCGCGCGCAAGGTCGACCAGCTGTTCTTCACCCGGCTCCAGGCGAACCCGACGCAGGCCGACGGCAAGGCGCTCTTCCACGCCGACCACGGCAACTACATCGCCGGCACGACCGGCGCGCTCGCGCTCGCCTCGCTCAAGAAGGCCGTCGAGCTGTTCCGCAAGCAGAAGGACGCGGACAAGCAGCCGATCAACGTGATGCCGAAGTTCCTCCTGGTCCCCGCGGACCTCGAGATCGACGCCGAGGAGATCGTCAACGGCCTCCAGGTCGTCGTCGCCGGCTCCACCGACGTCGCGCGCCCCGCGTTCAACGCGCTCTCGCGCTACGGCCTCCAGGTCGTCGGCTCGCCGTACCTCGCGTCGGCGACCGGCTGGTACCTGTTCGCGGAGCCGGCCACGCTGCCCGCCTTCGAGATCGGCTACCTGCGCGGCAAGCGCGCGCCGACCGTCGAGCGCGGCAACGTCGACTTCGACGAGCTCGGGATCTCCTGGCGCGTCTATTTCGACGTCGGCGTCCGGGAGCAGGACACCCGCGGCATGGTCTTCGCCAAGGGCGCCAACTAGGCGCACGCGCCTCCCCCGCGCCGCGGCGGCCTGGCCCTCCGCGGCGCGGGCGGCGCGCCCCCGTTTCACCACCACCCCAAACAAGGAACATCCGAAATGTCCGCAAAATTCGTCCAGAACGGCGACACGATCGACTACACGCCCGTCGCGGCGACGCCCGCCGGCACCCTCGTCAAGATCGGCGACAAGGTCGGCGTCACGAAGCTCGACATCCCGGCCGGCGGCCTCGGCGCCGTCGCCATGACCGGCGTCTACGACATCGACGTCTCCGCCCTCGCCGCGGCGAAGGCCGTCGGCGACGACGTGTACCTCACGAGCGATGGCGCGATCGCGTTCGCGACCGCCACCGGCTCCGTGAAGTTCGGCGTCATCGTCGCGCCCGCCGCGTCCGGCGCCACGTCCGTGCGCGTCCGCATCGGCTAGCGCCCCGGAATCGGAAGGAAGAGGACCCCGCCACGCCCGCGCCGCAGATGAACGTGCTCGAGGAAGGAACCGAATCGCTCCGCGCCGACCTGCTCGGCTCGGCGAGCGAGCTCGTCTCCTACTCGCGCGCGGCCCGCGGCGCGGACGCGGCGGTGGCGCTCGAGGGCGTCCCCGCCGTCGTCGGCCGCACCGTCTTCTCGCAGGTCGCCGCGTCCGGCGCGACGATCCGCACGGAGACGCGCGACTTCATCCTCGGCGCGGACGCCCTCGGAGCGCTCGAGCCCCGTCGCGGCGACGTCGTGACGTGGCACGGCCGCGCCTTCGAGGTGCTGTCCGTCGGCGGCGAGCCGTGCTGGCGGTGGAGCGATCCGCTGCACCGCGCGCGGCGCGTCCACACCAAGCTCCAGGCGGGGGCCTCGCTATGACCTCGATCGCCGATCTCGCCGCCGGCCTCTGCGCCTGCCTTCCGTCGCGCTACGGCGCGACGGTCGACTACGTGCCGGAGATCGAGCGCGTCGCGAGCGAGGCGGCCGAGCGCCGCGTCGTCGTCGTGCCGTCCTCCGTCGAGGCGGATCCCGTCGCGCGCGTCGCCGGCGCCGAGCGCATCGCGTTCGACGTCTGCGTCCTGAAGAAGGCGACGGACGCCGAGTTCCCCGGCCTCGTCGAGGACGTGCGGAGGATCGCGCGCATCCTCTCCGGCGCCTCCGTCGGCGGCGGCTTCGCCGTCGCCAGCGTGAAGACCGATCCGCTCTACCACCCCGAGCTCTGGCTCGAGCAGAGCCTGTTCGCCGGAGCCGCGCGCGTCGAGCTGATCGGCGTCACGCGCAACGAGGCGGACGACGCCTGGGACGAAAGCGAGGCGACGCCGTGAGCCGACGCGTCTCGAACGCCGCCTACTGGGACCGGCCGCTCGTGCGGGGCATCGGCCTCGCGCGGGCCGGCGGCGTCCTCGGCCCGCACGACGACGGCCTCCGCGGCAAGCGCTACTGGCGCAAGCTCTACGAGGAGGGCCGGATCTCGCTGCGGACCGCGAAGGCGGAGTACGCGGCCGAGTGCCGCGCCGCGCAGCGGTACCTCCTCCAGCGCCGCGCGGAGACCGCCCTCGTGAAGAGGGACGAGCGCATCCGCAACGCGAACGTGCGCGCGGAGCTGCGCGCCGGGCAGGTCGCCGACAAGATGCTGCGCGGCACCGCGCTCGGCATCCGCCTCGCCGCCGCGTACATCCGCAAGGCGGCGATGCTCTCCATCAAGGTGGACCCGAAGCCGGCCCCGGTCGGCCACCCCGTCCACTCGCGCCGCGGCCAGGCGAGGCGCGCGATCCGCTACGCCGTCGAGGCGCGCGACCTCGCCGCGATCGTCGGCCCCATCGCGAGCGAGGTCGGCTTCGCGATGAACGCGCACGAGTTCGGCGGCGAGTACTACGGCCGCCGCTACGTGCGCCGCTCCGTGATGGGCCCCGCCCTCGAGCGCTGCGCGCCGTACATCGCCGCGCACTTCAAGGCGACCGTCACCGCCGCCTCCTAGCCCCTTCCCCTCCCCTCCAACACACCACCGAAAGGACACACGAAAATGGCCTACAAACTCGGACTGGACTGCACCCTCACGGTGGATTCCGTCGAAATCGTCAACGCGAAGGACGTCACCCTCAACATCGAGGCCGGCGACGCCGACGTGACCACGCGCGCCGCCAACGGCTGGCGGATGCACATGCCGACGCTGATGGACGCGAGCATCGAGTTCGAGCTGCTCACCGGCGGCGCGGACGGCACCAAGCTCGCCTCGCTCTTCAACAGCGGCGAGACCGCCGACCTCGTGATCTCCGGCGGCAACGTCTCCTTCTCCGCGAAGGTCGTCGTCACGAACTTCGCCGGCTCGCAGCCGCTCGAGGACGCCGAGAGCGTCTCCGTGACGATCCGGCCGGCGCCCGTGACGGACTCGGCCGACGCGCCCGCGCTGGACGTCGTCTCGTCCTCCAACTCCAACTCCTAACGGCGGACCCCGCCACGAAAGGAACCACGAAATGGCCCAATACAAGCTCGGTCTGGATTGCGTGCTCACCATCGGCGGCACGCAGATCAAGGACGCGAAGGACGTCACGCTCAACATCGAGCGCGGAGACGCCGACGTCACCACCCGCAACGCGAACGGCTGGCGCGCCCACATGGGCACGCTCAAGGACGCCTCCATCGAGTTCGACATCCTCACCGGCGGCGACGACTTCCCGTCGCTGCTCTCGATGTTCACGGGGCGCACCTCCGCCGTCGTCGCCGTCTCCGGCGGCAACCTCTCGTTCTCCGCGACGATGGTCGTCACGAACTTCGGCGTCTCGCAGCCGCTCGAGGACGCGGAGGCCGTCTCCGTGACGCTTCGCCCCGCGATGGGCACCACGCCGACCTTCTCCTGCGCGACCGCGTCCGCCTGACGCGGCCTCCGGCGCGCCGCCGATCCCGCGAGGGGCGGCGCGCGCGCCGTCCCCCTCGTTCCCTCCGCACCCCGCCACGCCGCATAGGTTTCTCCCGCCATGCCACGCACCTTCACCGACAACGCCGGCCACAGCTGGCAGATCGCAGTCACCGTCTCCACCATCCGCCGCGTCCGCGCAGAGGCCGGCGTCGACCTCGCCGCCGCGGGCCGCACGGCCCCCGGCGGCGAGAGCGTCCTCGAGAGGATCGCCTCGGACCCCGTGCTCCTCGCGGACGCGCTCTACGCGATCGTGCGGCCGGAGGCCGAGGCGCGCAAGATCACGCCGGAGCAGTTCGGCGAGGCTCTCGCCGGCGACGCCGTCGAGGCGGCCGCCGACGCGCTCGTCGAGGAGATCGTGGATTTTTTCCCGACCCCGGTCCGCGCAAGGTGGCGCCGAGCGATGGACCTGGCGAAGGCGGCGCGGAGCCGGAACGAGGCGCAGGTCGACGCGGAGCTCGAGCGGATGGCCGAAGGGGCCGCGGCGGAGACGCCGAACCCTTCGACGCCGTCCGCGCCGCATGCCGCCTCGCCGGCGCCGTCGGCGTAGACCCCGATCCGCGCACCCTCCGCGAGCTCGTCTGGATGGCGGAGGGGCGCGAGGAGCGGGAGTGGTCCCGGACCGCGGTCCTGCTCTCTCTCGTCGCGAACGTGAACCGCGACACGAAGAAGAGGCCGAAGCCGTACACGCCGGACGAATTCAACCCCTACTCGAAGAAGAACCGCAGGAAAGGCAGCGACGCCGTGAAGCTCACGAAAGAACAGTCGGTCCAGGCCGTAGCGGACGTGTTCCGCGGGATGGCCGCCGGCGCAGGCCGGAGGGAGGCGCCCCGTGCCGAATAGCGCCCGCGACATCCGCGCCGGCGGCGCGTTCGTCGAGATCACCGCCCGCGACGGCGCCTTCATGAAGGGCCTCGGCGCGGCGCAGGGCAAGCTCCGCGCCTTCGCCGCGTCCTGCCAGAGCATCGGCTCGTCGCTGCTCGCCGTCTCCGCCGGGATGGTCGCGCCGTTCGGCCTTGCCGCCTCCGCGTTCGGTTCGTTCGACGACGCGATGCGCAGCGTCCAGGCCGTCACCGGCTCGACCGGCGCGGAGTTCGACGCCCTCTCCGCGAAGGCGCGCGCCCTCGGCGCCTCGACGAGCTACACCGCGAAGGAGGCCGCCGACGCGATGGGCGCCCTCGGCCGCTCCGGCTTCAAGTCCGGCCAGATCGACGACGCGATCTCGTCCGTCCTCTCGCTCGCGCGCGCCACCGGCACGGACCTCGCGCGCAGCGCCGACATCGTCAGCAACGCGCTCAACATGTTCGGCCTCTCCGCCGGGAAGGCGAGCGACGCCGCCGACGTCCTCGTCGCGACCGCGAACAACTCCGCGCAGACGCTCGACGACCTCTTCGAGGCGCTGAAGATGGTCGGCCCGCAGGCGAAGGCGGCCGGCTACGACATCCGCGAGACGAGCGCCGCGCTCGGCATCCTCGCCAACGTCGGCATCAAGGGCTCGATGGCCGGCAACGCCGTGAAGCGCGCCTTGCAGCAGTTCGCGGACCCCGCCACGCAGGGCAAGCTCGCCGCGATCGGAGTCGCCGTGAAGGACGCGGAGGGCAACCTCCGCGCGCTGCCCGACATCTTCCGCGACCTCGCCGTCAAGATGAACGCGCTCCCGACCGCGGACAAGCTCGCGCTCGCGAAGGACATCTTCGACGTGCGCGCCTCCGGCGCCGGCCTCGCGCTCGCCGCGAACGCCGAGCAGCTCGACGCGTTCCTCGCGAAGCTGCGCGACGTGACGGGCGCCGCGTCCGACACCGCCACCGCGATGGACGCCGGGCTCGGCGGCTCGCTCCGCATCCTCAAGAGCGCCGTCGAGGCCGTCCAGCTCGCGCTCGGCAAGGCGATCGAAGGCCCGCTCAAGGAGTGGGTCGACGGCGCGAAGAACGCCGCGACCGCGCTTGCCGCCTGGATCGAGCGGCACGGCACGCTCGCCGTCGCGATCGGCAAGGGCGCCGCCGCACTGGCGGCGTTCACAGCCGGAATGATTTTGACGAGCAAGGTCGCCGGCGCGCTTTCCACGACCGTGCTGATCTTCAAGAAGATTGCGACGGCGGTCGCGCTCGGCACGACGAAGATCGTCGGGATGACCGCTGCGACGAAGGCGTTTGCGCTTTCGCTGAAGGGGCTCGCGACCGCGCAGGCGTCGCTGACGGCGATCCAGTCCGCCTGCACTGCGACGAAGGTTGCGATGGTCGGCTCGTTCGCCGCGATTGCGGCGGCCGGAGTCGGGCTGCTCTACATTCTCGACAACCTGGCGACGCACACGGCAAAGGTTTCGGATGAGGCGAAGAAGGCCCGCGAAGCGGGCGACGCGCAGCGTGCCGAGGATCGCGAGCGTCTCGCCCGGCTGGACGATCTATCGAAGAAGCAGGCCCTTACCGCGGACGAGCACAAGGAGGCTATCGCGCTTGTCGGCGAGCTCAGCAAGCGCTACAAGAATCTCGGCATTTCCGTTGACTCCGCGACCGGCGCGATCTCCGGGCTCTCCGAAGCGCAGAAGAGAATCAACGCCTTGATGGAACAGGCGGAAAGGAAAGAACTTCAGAAGGAAATCGCGACGGCGAAGCGCGGAATGCGCGAAATTTCGTTGCAGCTGAAGGATGAAACTGCGGCGACGAAACTGTCCGCGTATGGAATCCTTCATACAGCGGTTGGTTTTTACAAGTCCGGCGGGGACATCGACGCAGCGGACGACAAGATCGACGATCTCGCCGACAAATACAAGGAGTTGGGGCTTGAAGCGCAAGCCGCGCAGATGCGGCTGGACGCACTCGACGCCCGCATGGGCGCGAAGAACGGGCCCGGAAGCCCGACTGCCCGCCTCGCGGAAACGGGCGCCGTCATCGACGCCACGCACAAGCTCGCGGAGATCGAGGAGGAGGCGCGCCGCGACGCGCTGACCGGGACCGAGAAGGAGATCGACGCCATCCGCCGCAAGCGCGAGGAGTACGACGCGCTCGTACGGACGATGCTCGAGTTCGAGCAGTCGCAGCCCGAGGCCGTCCGCGACGCGGAGAAGATCGCCGCGCTCACCGCGAAGCTGCGCGAGAGCGCCGCCCGCTCGCTCGCCGCCGAGTTCGGCGCGCAGGCGAAGGCGGCCGACGCCGTGCGCGGCGCGATCAGAAGCGCCGCGGACGAGTACGCCGCCGAGCGGGCGCAGCGCGAGGACGACCGAGCGCTCGACGCCCTCTCGCGCTCCGACCCCGCGGCCTACGCCGCCGAGGTCCAGCGCCGGCTCTCCGCCGCGCAGGGCGCGGCCGCGGCGGCGTTCGGCCGCTACAACGGAGCGGCCGACGCCGCGCTCGAGGACGGCCGCCTCGACGACGCGGAGAAGGCGTCGCTCGAGGCGCTGCTCGACGCCTACCGCGCCGCCGAGGAGCAGGTCGACCGCTTCGCCGAGCGCCTCGAGCGCGCCGGCGAGGGCGCCGAGCGCGCGGACTCCGCCGCGCGCACCTCCGCCGTCGGCTCGTTCTACGCCGCGCAGGCCGCGGCGATGGCGCAGGGCTTCGAGGCTCGGATCGCCGCCGCATCCGAGCTCGCCGTGAAATGGCAGAAGAAGATCTACGACTTCCTCAAGGACGGCGGCGCCGAGATTCAGTTCGAGTAGGAGGAGACGATGGCGGTCACGATCCAGGAGCTTTTCGCGGACGCGCAGCAGGAGCACAACGCCGAGGGCGGACGCGTCTCCGCCTCGCGCGTCTATCTCGCGAGCGGCGCCGCCGACGAGAACGAGGCGTGCCGCTACGCGCTCCAGCACGCGAAGGCGTCGCCGCCGGACTCCGACTGGGCGCCGACCGGCGCGGAGATCGACGAGCGCCTCGACGATACGACATGGCGCGTGCGCGTGTCGTTCGGACCCGCGGGCGGAGCCGACGACGCGACCGCCGACGACGATCCGAACAACTACACCTTCGACACCGGCAGCGGCACGCTGCATCGCGACGTCGCCCTGGAGCACGTCGCGACGTACCCCGCCACGGCGCCGTCGTTCGACGGCGCGATCGGCGTCGACGGCGAGGGCAACGTGACCGGCTGCGACGTCGTGATGCCGCAGCCCGGATTCACGGAGACCGTGACGCTCTCGAAGGGCCAGTTCAATTCCGCCTACAAGCGCCGCCTCATCTATCTCACCGGAAAGGTGAACGACGCGGAGTTCCGCGGCTTCGAGCGCGGCGAGGTCCGCTTCGACGGCGCGAGCGCGCAGAAGAACGGCGAGGACTGGTCCGTCACGTACCGCTTCTCCGTGTCCGAGAACAAGTCCGGTTTCACCGTCGGCGGCGACGGCACGGAGGCGAATCCCGGGATCACGATCGAGGAGAAGCTCGGCTGGGACTATCTCTGGTTCCGCTACGAGGAGGCCGACGTGAAGGATTCCTCGGGCAACGTCGTCGCCATCGCGCGCAAGCCGGTCGTCGCCTATGTGGAGCGCGTGTACGAGTTCGCGGACTTCCGCGACATCAAGAGCGAGGAGGAGTAGCGCGATGCCAGACGTCCGGCCCGGCCAGAAGCTCCGCATCTCCGCGTCCGAATGGAACGCGGTGCGCCGCGCCGCCGGCGCCGTCCTTCCGCGCTCCGGCGGCTTCGGCTCGGATCTCGGCGCCGGACCGGAGAAGTGCATCGTCCGCAACGACTCCGAGGAGGCGCTGCCGCAGTTCGCCGTCGTGCAGCTCGCCGACGCCGCGGCGGACGCCTCGGAGTTCCGCGGCGTTCCGCCCGTCGTATCCGCGAAGCCCTACGAGGACTCGGGCGCGCCGTTCGCGCTGCTGCTCCAGCCGCTCGCCGCCGGCGAGACCGGCCTCGCGCGGCATTCCGGCGTGTTCGCCGCGCGCGTGCAGCCCTCCGGCGCCGGCGGCGGCTATGCGATGCCGTCCCGCGGCGCGACCTACCTCGTCCAGATCGACGTCGGCCCCGTTCCGCTCATCGGCGCGCAGCCCGAGTCGCAGGCGGATGCCGACGGCCTCGTCTGGGCGATCGTCGTCCTCGGCTCCGGCGCCGGCTCCGGCGCGTCCGGAATCCTCGACGTCGTACCCTGCCGCGTGCGCGAGACGGTCTCCGCCAAGTGGGAGGACGGCGTCGAGGTCGACCTCTACGCCAACGGATTCCAGAACGAACCGACCGGAACGGACACGATCTACCTGCCGGAGGTCGGCACGGCGACGAAGCCGGTCGCCGAGATGGCCCTGCTCGCGCACCGCTACGTCTCGTTCAAGCTCGCCGGATCGGAGCAGGGCGACGAGGACGGCGAGCCGGAAAGCTCGGAGAGCTCGGATAGCTCGGAGGAGTCGTAGCGATGGCCTGGCTCTCCGTCCCGACGCTGCTGCACGATCCCGTCCACGGCTACCACCGCGGCTACTACCGCGGCGTCGGCGAGGACGAGGGGCTCTTCCTCTTCCGCGTCGACGACGCGGAGGAGGGCGAGAATCCGTGGCGCGTCGCCGAGACGCTGCATCCGTACTACACCGGCGGCGGATTCACCGCGCTGCACCCTGCGCCGTACACCTACGGCGGCGAGGGAGTCCTCGCCCCGGTCGATCCGAGCCTCGAGTGGTACGTCTTCCATTCCATCACGCTCGGCCGGCGCATCCTCTCCACCTCGCTTACGGAGCCCTACCTCGTGCCGGCCTACGACACGGCCGGCGAGTACGCCTCCGGCACGCGTTTCTGGGACTGGCCCTCCTCCGACCTCGCCCCCGGACAGGTCATGGACCTGTACCCGCGCGGCCTCGCGGAGGACGAGATCCGCATCACGTGCCACTGGACGGTCTACACGCCGGCTTCCTGCTACCAGGCGTCCGACGCGGACGAATGGCCGGCCGGATGCTACTACAGCGCGGAGAAGGGCCGCCGCGTCTTCGTCGGTTCGCCGCAGTGGATCTGCACCGCCGGCCCGTTCCGCGGCGAGCGGTTCATCCGCGAGCCTGTTCCCGAGGAGGACGGAGAGGGGAGCGAGATCTCCGACGAGTCCGCGAGCGAGTCCGCGAGCGAGTCCGGATGGAGTCCGGACGGCGTGCGGTACCGCCCGTTCGTCGGATCGGGCGGGCACCGGATCGAGTTCTGGGTCCACGGCGGCTTCGTAGGCTGGCGCATCCTCGGCGCGAACGGCCTCTTCTACCTCTCGGAGAAGCCGCCGAACGTCGTGCGCCGCTGGACGCCCGGCACGCCGAGCTCGACCGTCGTCTTCGACTGCAGGAAGTTCGACGAGGACGGGAACATCGTGGACGGCGGCGCCGCCGACGTGCGCATCACGCTCTACAACTTCGTCGCGTCCCGCGCCGCGGCGCCGATCTACGTCGGGGAGACCTCGATATGGCGATAGACCTCTCCGACATGGCCGTGCGCTGCGACCCCGAGCGCGGCGAAGGATTCGAGATCGGCGACGCGACGCCGTTCGCGATCCTCGCGCGCGCCATCGGCGAGCGCTGGTCCGTGCTGGATCCCGCGTATCTCGCGGCCGCGAACACCCCCGAGAGGATCTACCCGCTCGAGCTCGACCGCGCACCCACCGTCTGGGCGAAGTTCGACTTCGTGCGCCGCAACATCATCGAGCTCGGGAAGCACTTTCTCTGCTGCGACTACGAGATCTACGCGCGGATGTACGACTGGCGCGACCAGCCGCTCTACTGGACGCTGCCGCGCCTGCTCCGGAGCCGGATCGACCACGCCGAGGACTTCCTCGTCGCGCCCGCGCCCGGAGCCGAGCCGGCGGAGCGGGAGACCGTCGTCTACTCGAGATGGCTGACCGCGGCCGCAGAGCTGCTCAAGCTCTTCCGTCGCACCGTCGCTCCGACCTGGATCGGCGGCTACTGCTCCGCGAGCGCCTTGCGCCTTGACACCGAGCCGGCCTCGTGCCGCCCGTACAGTCTGCAGCCGCCGCCGGAGGACCTCCCGACCGTCGAGGTCAACGGCGACAGGCAGACGGAGGACCCCGGCTTCGACGGCCTCTTCACGCGCATGGTCGCCTCCGAATTCCAGGGCAACGCGGATGGCGGCATGATGCGGCTCGCCGATTCTCACGACGTTCCCGTGATGGCTCACGCGTACGTCGATCCGCGTCTGTTCATCGAGTACGATCCTACGACCGGCGCGCCGATCGAACATCCGGGCGCCTACGAGTACGCCGAGCTCTCCATCCAGAACATTCCGGACCGGCTCCGGATCTGCAATCCGGCCGGCTTCCGCGCCGCGCCGCACCTGATGTTCGCGCGGATCGCGAACTGCTCCTTCCGCACGGTCGACGGCATCCGCGTCGACCGGACCGGCCAGGGCCGCGAGACCGTCACCTCGTCGGCGATGGACGACGCGTACTCGATGGAGGGGCAGTCTACGACCATCGCGAACGGCACCGGGGCCGACAACATGGACGAATGGCCCTCCGTTGTGGAGATCCGGCAGCACACGAACGGACACGGCGGCTCGTCTTGGAACCGCAAGCGGTGGGAGATCCGCGCCTCCGGAGCGATCTACGACGAGGTCGGCCGACAGTTCGCCGGACTTCGGCTCGTCGAGGACTACGACTCGCAGCCGGGCGACGGTCACGCGCTCTCGATCCCCTACATGACGATCGTCTCGCACGAGGGCGTGCCGGACACCTTCGGACTCGCGCGCGACTTCAACGTGATCGACGGGCCGGAAGGGGGCGAATCGTCTGCCGGCGGCGAGTCCGAGACGCCGGAGGAATCCGAGTCGTCGGAGGAGCCGGAGGAGCCGGAGGAGGAATCGAAGCTGGATCCGTATTCCGACGTCGAGTTCCGCTTCCTGGACGTAGACATCGAGCAGTGGAGCGACTCCGACCTGCCAGGCTCGCACGTCTTCGAGCTGCTCGTCGACTCGGACTTCGACCCGCTCGCGATGCTGGAGCTCGCTCGTGCGATCTCGACCGGCCGCGGCGACGTCGTGCCGCCGACCGGCTCCGTCGGATCCGCGCTCGATCCGGACACCGGGCTCCGGCACGGCGACGTCTCCAAGTCCGGAGGCGCGCGCATCGTGCCGATCCTCGACTACGGAGCCGTCTACAAGGCAAGCGAGGACGAGGAGCTCGAGGACTGGGCCGGAGTCCACGACGAAAGCGAAAGCGAGGAATCCTAGCATGCAGCTCATCGACCATCCCATCATCGCCGTAGGCGCCGCCGGCAAGCTCGCCGGCGGGGCGAATCCGAACATCCCGCTCGGGATGCTCGCGACGCTCCGCGCGCGGCTCGTCGACGCGAACGGCGAGCCTGCGCCGCCCTCCGGCCTCGGCAACGTCGACTCCTGGCGCTTCGTCCTCGCCGAGGACTGGGATCCGGACACCGTCCCGTGCTTCCTCACCACCGAGCTGGCGTACGACCCCGCCACGGCGGCGTGGACGATACCGCTCGACCGCACGCGCACGGAGCAGGCGCTCCACGCCCTCGGCACGCGGGGCTCGATCGACATCGGCTGCGAGATCGCCGGCATTCCGGCCGGCGGCACGTGGGACAAGCCGGCCTATGTGTTGCAGTGGACCGCGAAGCTGCTCAATCGCCGCGACGGCGACGGCGTCAGCACGGACCCGACGACCGGCGAGCGCGTCGCGAACATCCTCGCGAACGGCAATCGCGCGAACCGGATCACGATGACGAACGACGGCATGGTTCGCTTCGACGTCGGCGCGGAGACCTTCGAGGCGACCGCCGCGGACGTCGCCGCCGTGCTCGCCTCCGGCCTTACCGCGGAGCTCGTCGAGCAGATGCTGCGCCAGGCGGCGAAGATCGTCTCGCCGAACGGCCGCAACGTCGTCGACGTGACCGACGGCGGCCTCGCCCGCCACTACGAGCCCATACTCGGCTGGGGCGCCGCGACGATGGCGTTCAGCCCCTCCTACCGCGTTGCATACGGCGACGTGGCCTTCACCGGCGAGAACCAGCTCTCCACGTCCATCACGTTCGTCGCCTCTCCGACGACCGTCCCCGGCTACGGCTCCGTCTGGCAGAACGCCGAGATCGACGTCAAGCCGGACGCCTACGACCCGACCAACGCGAACGACCGCTACAACAAGGCGATGGGCGTGCTCTGGGCCCGGCGCGCCGGCTGGCACCTCTGGGGTCCGGTCAACTCCGTCTCGCCGACGGAACTGCGCTACTTCGACGGCGCCCGGTTCGCGATCACGGACTGGAGCACCGCGGAGCCGAAGCTGACGCTCTCGCGCGGCGAGGAGGTCGGAGGGTCTCTCCAGACCCTCTCGCGCGCCGTCGTCGATTCGAGCGAATACCACGAGCTCGCGCACAAGGACGACATCCCCGCGCTCCACAGCGCGATCGGGATCGCGAAGCTGGAAATCCCCCTTGCCGACCCTGTCGTGAGGCAGACGAGCCAGAACCTGATCATGGTCGCGGACGTCTCGAGCCTCGTCTACGGAACGACCGGCGCCGCCGACGTGAAGATCGTGGACGACGTCACCCTTGCGGAGATGGTCGCCGGCGTCGCGACCCTGCGGATCCGCGCGACCATCTATCCGGACGCGCAGCACGCCATCGAGGGGGGCACCGACTATCCGGTCGTGATCGACGCGACCGCGAGCCTCCAGACCTCGTCCGGCACGATGGCGCAGTACTCCGTCGCGTCGGACAACTACCGCCTCAACGGCTCCACGATGCTCGTCGACGCCGGCGGCGTGTACAGCCTCACGTTCGTCGACCGCTACGTCGGCGGATCCGGATCCGGCGGCGGCGCCGGCGGCACGACGAGCTACACCGCCGGGAACCGGACCTCGTCGACGACGCGCGAGGCCGACAGGCCGAGCGTCTCGACGCGAAGCCTCGTCTACGCCGACGAGCTCGGCTCGGCCGCCACACGCGACGTGCCGACCTCCGGCGACGCGAGCGCGCAGCAGGCCGTACTCGGCAACGACTCGCGACTCTCGAACGCAAGGCCGCCAACCGCGCACTCCCACGAGCAGTCGGACGTGACCGGCCTCGCCGCCGCGCTTGCCGGCAAGGCGCCCGCGCAGCACTCGCACGCGCAGTCGGACGTGACCGGCCTCGCCGACGCACTCGCCGGCAAGGCGGCCGCGCAGCACTCGCACGCGCAGTCGGACGTCTCCGGTCTCGCCAACGCACTCGCCGCGAAGGCATCCGCAGCGGACGTGACCGCGATCCAGGGCGTGATCCCGGCCGACGCATCCCCCACGAACAAGCTCGTCACGCAGTCGAACGTTCCGCAGCCGCAGCTGCGCTACGCCCTTGTCGAGCCGGAGCTCGCGCCGAGCGGCACGACCGTCTCCACGACGCTCCAGGACCGCGCCGTCAACGCGGTGACGCTCGCCTCGACCGTCACGGCGGCGACGTTCACCTTCCCGGCGCCCGTGGCGGGGTTCGCGCGCGACTTCTTCCTCCGCCTCGTGATCGAGGGCTCGACCGTGCCGACGATCTCGTTCCTTGAATCCGGCGGCGGTTCGCTGGAGGACGCGTTCGACGCGGACGACGACGCCTGGTCCGAGATCGAGCCCGGCGTCAACGTCCTCATGTTCACCGAAACCTCGCAGGAGGCGTCGTCGTGATTTCGTTCGCCGTCAAGCACGTCGCAGACGCCGACACGGGCCGCATCCTCGCGTCTCGTGCGCTCGGCGCCGCCGGCGGCAAGGTCAAGCCGGTCCGCTCGCACTTCGACCTGCGCGTCTCGTACACGATCCACCCGGAGAACGGCGACCCCGCCACGACCGCGCAGGCGCTCTTCCCGTCCGGGAAGTACGACGCGCTCGCGACCGCGCCGACCTGGGCGCACCACCGCTTCGCCGGCTGGTACGAGAGCGCCGCGACGCCGACGACCGCCGCGCCGACCGGCACGTCGATCGAGCCCGGCGACGCGATCGTCCACGACCGCACGGACGTCTACGCCCGCTGGCAGCTCCCGGCGACCGTCACGTTCGACGCGACGACGAACGGCGGCACGATGCCGAGCGGATGGTCCTCGCCTGACTACTACGTCGGGCAGACGTACGACACGCTCCCCGCGCCGACGAAGACGGGCGAGGTCTTCCTCGGCTGGTTCACGAGCGGCGGCACGCGCGTCACGACGGCGAGCACGGTCGCGGCCGGGACGCTCACCGCGCGCTACGCCGCCGTCACCTACGCGACCAAGTGGGAGGTCAACTGCACCTCGACGAGCTACCTCAAGACCGGCATCTACTCCGCCACGAGCCGCAACAGCGCGAATCCGACCGTGATCGACTGGGGCGACGGATCCTACGACGTCGTCTACGGCAACATCTCGCAGCTCGTCCACACCTACGCCTCGACCGGCACGCGCACCGTCCAGGTCTCCGACAACATCTCCGCCTTCGCGCTCTCGACGAGCAACACGACCTTCTGCCAGACCACGACCTCGAACTACTACAACGTCCGCCGCATTCTCGCCGTCTCGCCGAACGTGACGAGCATCCCGTCCTACTTCTGCAACTACCTCTACTACCTCCATTCCGTCGTCTTCGGCGGCAGCGGCGAGACGATCTCGCTCGGCTCCTACGCCTTCTACTACTCCTTCCGAAGCGGCACCGCCGGCACGATCGACCTCTCCGGCCGTCGCGCGACGAGCATCCCGACCTACTTCTGCTACTACTGCTACTACCTCAAGACGTTCCTCTGGCCGAGCGGCGTCACGAGCATCGGCGGCAGCGCGTTCCGCTACTGCTGGTACTACTCGACGAGCAGCGCGACGGTCGAGATTCCGGAGGGCGTGACGAGCGTCGGCACCTACGCCTTCGCGTACTGCTACTACCTCACGGCGATCACGCTGCCGACCACGCTCGCGTCGCTCCCGAACCAGATGCTCTACTACTGCCAGCGCCTCGCGACGATCCACGCGAACCGCACGACGGCGCCGACCGTCCAGTCCGCGACCTTCGGCAACAGCGCAACCTACTACACCGGCCGCGCGTCCTACTCCGCCGGGACGAACCGGCTCTACATCCCGGCCGGCGCGACCGGCTACGACGCGAGCTACTGGGCCGACCCGCTCTGCTCGTCCACGAAGTGCGGCTTTACGCGGGAGGTGGCGGCATGATTCTCGCAGGGAAGCACACGATGCTCGGCGGCTCGGCGGCGATGCGCTGCGCCGTGTTCGCCAGCTCGTACGCAAGGACGAACATCGGTTCGTGGACGACCGCGAACCAGGGGTCGTTCACGATGGCGTGCTGGGTCTGGCTGAACGAACCTCCGTATCCTACGGGCGTCGGCACGGTGATGAGTATGCACAGCTCTACCTCCAATGTCGGCGCGCAGCTCGACGCGATCTCCGGCAACGCGCGCAAGTTTCGCAGCGTCTTCCAGAACGTCGCCGTGCTCGGCCCGACCGCGAACGAGGTCGGCGGCAACGGCGAGTGGCACCACTACGCGATTTCCTACAACTATGTGACGGCAACTTTCGCCGGTTTCGTGGACGGCGCGAAGCTCATCACCGGGACGCCGAACCGCTGGCTCAATGCAAACACTGATCTCATCATGTCGATTTGCACGAACGGAGCGGCAAGCTCTCTGATGAACTGCAAGGTCGCGAACGCGAACCTCTACCTGCGCGCACTTTCCGACGCGGAGGTCGCGACGCTCTCCGCCGGCATCGGCGTCGTCCCGTCCGACGCGGACCACCAGTGGCTCTTCGCTGCCGAGGACTTCACCGACACCGGCGTCGCCGCGACGAAGTGGGATCTGACCGCGACCGGGACGGTCGCGTTCGAAAAGTTATCAACAGGGGGGGGGGTAGATTATGGCTCCTTCTCTGCCGTTCTTCTTGCGCTCGTCGCTCTCTCGAAAGGAGGGCGGCGTGATTGCGGCGCACCACACGGCGATGCGTGGCGGCAAGGCCGCGTATCTGCAAGCGGACGGAATCGTCTGGATCGACACGGGCGTCCCCGTGTCGATGAACTACGCCGTGCGCTGCAAGGGTCAGGTCGTATCTTTCGGCGGCAACAACGACTGCGCGTTGTTTGGGTTCTGGTTTCGGACGTCGAGCGGAGACGATGGCGGCGCTGGTTCAGGGCGCGAATTCATGCAGCGCGTGTTTCCGTCCGTTCGGTCGGACGTATACGGAGTGCGTGCGCAAACGTCAAATGGTACGACCGGTTCTGCCATCCTGTTTTCGGAAGCGGATCCGTTCGCCGTTCACGAGGTCTACGCCGGCTTCGGGACGATCTCGGTGGACGGAAGGACACAGACCGGCAACTGGGCTTCCTGGACGACGAGCGGCGGTGCAAAGCAGCATTTGTTCGGCGTCCACCAGACGAACCCGGTCGATCAAGCGCAGAATCATCATGCGCAGCAGACGGCGACTTCTTGCATCCGCATTTGGTCGGCCACGTGGGAGGATGCGAACGGCAACCTCGTCCGCGACTTCGTGCCGAAGGTCGTCGGTGGACAAGCCGGAATGTTCGATCGCGTGACGCAGACGTTCTTCGGGCCTGCGTCCGCAAGCTCGGGCGTGTTCTCAATCGGAACGGGAGCCTGACATCATGGACCGACGCACGCAACTGGATCGCCGCCCCGCGGCTCTCCGAAAGGAGGGCTGCGTGATCGCCGCGCACCAGACGATGTTGGAGAAGAAGATGCTTCCGTACGATTCGGAGGTGGAATGGCTGTATCGCTCGGAATCGGATGCTTTCGTCGGGCCGTACATTATCACGGACGTTCTTCTCGAGAACAACCCGATTATCGAAATGTCAGTCATGCCTGACGCCGGATCGTCGTTCTGCTGGGTAGCGGGCGCGCGCCGGTTCAACAGTCCCAGCATCTATTGCAACATGGCCGTGGATGTCGCTGGCGGAAAGGTTCGCGCAGTCTATGGCGCGAGCACGGCGCAGGAATCGACGTTCTCGATTTCGACAAGCATGTTCAGTACGTTCAAAATGACGAAGAACGCGCTTTCGGTGAATGGGGTTGCGGTAAAGACGTACAGCGGGACTGTCGGAACTCAATTCTCGTCGTCTGGCGAACCGAAATGCGGAATCTTTACGCTCTATCAGACAGGAGGAGAATCGCCGTTTCAATCTGGTGGCGCTGTAAAGATCGCGTGGTGCAAGATATGGAACGATGACGGGGCGACGCTCGTGTTCGACGGGCAGGCCGTCCGCGCCGGCTCTGTCGGCTTTCTCTATGACGCCGTCTCCGGGAATCTTTACGGAAACGCAGCGTCAACCGGTTCCTTCGGCGTAGGTCCAGACAAATAGGAGACCAACAATGCACGTAAGACTCATCAGCGAAACCTCCATCGACCGCAACCCGCCGCGCTCCGCCGTGATCGACGGCGCGTTCGTCTGCGGCACGCTCCCGGAGCCCTACCTCAATTCGCAGGGCTGGTATCGGCTCGTCGAGACGCCGATGCCGACCGCCCGCGACGGCTATCACTACGAGTTTCGCTTCGCCTACGACGACGAGAGCGCCCCGACCGCGATCCTCAAGAACTGGATCGAGGTCGAGAACCCGCCCGACCCGCCGCGCACGTTTTCGAAGATCAAGCTCAAGGGCGCGATCGCGGAGGCCGGCCTGCTCGACGAGTTCAAGGCGATGCTGGAGAAGGTCGAGGTCAAGCCGGGCTACACCGCCGCGGAGGCGTTCGCGGACGCGGTGACGCTCGACGAGAACCACCCCGATTTCAAGGACGCCGTAGAGCTCGCGCAGCGCGAGCTCGGCATCCCGCCGGAACTGGTCGAGCGGATCCTCGCCGCGAGCGTGGCCGGATAGAAGGAGGCACGAATGCAGACAGAGACACAGAAACTGATCGTCGACGGCTACCACGGCGCATCCGCCGGCACGACCGCGACCCTCGTCGCCGGCCTCACGTCGACGCTCGTCGTGCAGGCCGTCGACGGGAACGGAGACCCCGCCCCGCCGGCGAACCTCGAGAACGTCGCGAGCTGGAAGTTCGTCCTCGCCGCGGACTGGGACCCCGCCACCGCGCCGTGCTTCGCGACGGACTCCGTGGCCTACGACGCCGCGACGGCGACGTGGACGATCTCGCTCTACGGCTCGCGCACCACCGCGATGGTCCTCGCGCTCGGAAAGAGCGCGTCGATCCGGATCGGCTGCGAGATCGTCGGCCTGACGGAGAGCGGCGACTGGGCGCACCCCGCCTACGTCCTCCAGTTCACGGCGACGATGCGCAACCGGCGCGACAGCGACGCAACGCCGCCCTCGGACGTCGACGGCGAAACGCAGGTCCACGACCTTCGCGTCACCGGCACGATCGAGAACCAGAACGGCACAAACGTGCTCGATCCGAACGCGCGCTACCTGCTCGGAGACTGGTTCGCGAGGTTCGGCACGTTCGAGGCGGAGCGCCTCAAGGCGTCCTCGTTCCTGCTCTACGACGTCGGCGCAGGCGCCTGGCGCACCGTCTCGCTCTACAACGGCCAGCTCGTCGTGGGAGATCCCGAACAATGAAACGCACAACCCTTGCCATCCTCGCGGCCGCGGCTCTCTGCGCCCGCGCGTACGACCCGATCGTCTATCCGACCAACGCGCCGGCCGGCGAGGTGATCGCGCCGTTCCTCGCGACGAACGTCGTCTCCGATCTGCTCGCGGACGCCATCTCGACGAACGCGCCGGCCGGCGAGACCGCCGCGCTGCGCGCCGTCCTCGCCGATCTCTATGCGACTGTCCACGCGATGCCGGGCACCGCCGAGTTCGACGGACTTGCGCAGGCTCTGCTCGAGGCGTCGTTCTCGAACTGCTGGACGCGCGCCGAGGCGGAGGCGTCCGCGCGCTCGAACGCGGTCGCGCACGCGAGCCTCGCCGCCGCGCTCGCCGCGATCTCGCCCTCGTCGATCGGCGCGGCGCCGGAGCCGCGAACCTCGTGGACGAACATCGTCCGAACCGCGAACCCCGTCGTCGACATCGCCTTCGAGTCGGACGAGTGGATGCGCGTGTACTCGACCACGAACGCCGCGCAGACGCTCGTCGTGGACTCGGCCTACGTTCCGCCGGGGCCGCCGCGCTTCGTGCGCCTCTCCGGCTTCGCCGGCGTCGCCTGGCCCTCCGGCTCGCGCGTCCTCGGCGGAGCGCCCGCCACGGACGCGTCCGCGTCCGTCTGGGAGGTCGGCACGGCGTTCGGCACGTTCTTCGCGCGGAGGCTGTGGGACGAGCCGTGAAGCGCGCCGCCGCCATCCTCCTTGCATCGCTCGCCGCGGTCCTCCGCGGCGCGGATGCGCCCGCGCCGCTCTCGCCGTACTGGATCACGAACACCGTCCTGCGCGCGACGACGAACCTCTCCGCGGCCGCGGCGGCGGACCTGCTCGAGACGCCGCTTCCCGCGCCGCGCGGTGCCTCGCTCCAGGCGTATCTCGGCCGCGACGTTCGCGCCGCGGCTCCGACGCCGGCTCCGACGAGCGGCGTCGACTGCTGCTTCCTTCCGCTCGGACACCACGAGCTCGGCGGCGATCCCGTGGCGGGGTCCGGCGTCCGCACCGCCTCGCGCCTGCTCGTCTGCGAGCCGGACGTCGTGCGCGCCGTCGCTTGGCGCCTGCGTCGCGACCTCGAGGCCGGCGCGCGCGTGCCCGTCCTCGTCGACCACGCCGGCGCCGAGGCTGGCCGTGTCGTCGCCGCATGGTACGATCCCGCGCGCGGCGCGATGGCGCGCCTCGCGCTCCTCCCGTCCGGCGAGGCCGCCCTTGCGTCCGGCCGGCGCGCCGTCTCGCCCTCGATGCTCGAGCTCTACGCCTCGACGCCGGCCGTGACGAACGGCGTCGCGTTTCCCTCCGACGCCTACGTCCTTCCTTGGCGCGCGCTCGAGCTCTCGCTCGTTCGCGCCGGCCGCCTCCCCGGCGCAGGAACGACCACGAGGGCGTTTCGCCTTTCCGCCGCACCGGCGATCACACCGAACAAGGAGACACACCGATGAAAACCGCCATCCGCGCCGCCGCCGCCTGTTGTGCCGCGCTCGCCGCCGCGTCGATCCTCGCGCCAGGCTGCGCGACGGACCCCGCCACGGGCGAGGTCACGATCCGCGTCCCGGCCGCCGCCGTGGACTTCGCGACGAACGCGATCCGCGAATACCTCGAATCCCGCGCCGCAACCGCCGAGGGAGCCGCCGACGCCGAATCCGGCGCCGGCGAATCTTTGGGCTCGACGGAAGCGGCGCCCTCTTCCGCGCCCGCGGCGGCCTCCGCCGCCCTCGACTTCCGCTACGGAGGCTTCAAGGGCGGCAAGGCCGCCGAGGACCCGCGCTGCCGCATCTCCGGCCTCAAGGTCGGCTCGGACTCGCTCTCGATCAAGTGGGAGACCGGCATCCCCTCCGACTGGAAGCGCGAGACGCTCGAGAAGGGGCCGATGATCGTCGCCGCCGTGTTCTACCGCGAAGGCGACAAGTGGGTCGGCGGGAAGTTCGACTGGATCGACGAGAATCGCTCGTCGCGCTCGCTCGAGAACGTCCACGGCGGCTACGGCGGCTGGGACGCCGCCGCCTGGCGCGCCGCAAGGCGTCACGCCTTCTGCGTCGTCTCCTCCGACGGCAAGTGGCGTTCCAACCTCGTCGAGGACTAGCGCCGTGAAGCCCATCGAACTGATCGTGTCCGCAATCGTCGTTCTCGCGTGCATCGCGTTCTTCGCGTTTGCGTGCTGGCTCGGACCGGCGAGCTTCGTCTGATGGACATCCTCTACATCGTCGGCCGCGATCCGGACTCGTCCGAGCTGCTCCGCCTCTCGCTGCGGAGCGTGGCCCGGTTCGCGTCCGGCGTCGGCCGCGTCGTCGTCGCGGGGCGCCCTCCCGCCTGGCTCGCGCCGGAGGTCTCGCGCGTCGAGACGCGCGAGATCGGTCGCGGCAAGTTCCGCCGCATCGCGGAGTGCTGCCTTGCCGCGATCACGGCCGGCGCCGTCCGCGGCGAGTTCCTGCTCTGCCACGACGACCACTTCCTCTGCGAGCCGGCCGACCTCGGATCGTGGCCCTTCCTCTGGCGCGGCTGCGACCTGCCGGAGCGGGGCGCGCGCCGCACCTTCCGCAACGCGAAGTACCGCGAGTCGATGGAGGACACGCGCGAGCGCCTGATCGCCGCGCGCCTCCCGTTCCGCGACTGCGGCGAGCACTGCCCGCAGCGCATGGACGCGGCCGACGCGCCGCGCGTGCGCGAGATCTTCGCCGCCTCGCCCGGCTTCGACCTCGCGAGCGCGTTCCTCAACGTCCGCGCCGGCCGCACGCCGCGCTTCCCGTGGACCCTGCGCCGCGACGCCAAGCTCTCCGACTACGAGCCGGAACGCGCGAGCCTCGGATGCTTCTCCATCGAGCCGGAGGCCGCGCGCGCCCCCGGCTTCCGCGCGTGGCGCGACGCCACGCTCTCCGCGCGCTGCCGATACGAAGGAAAGGAACAATGAAGATGGACCCCGCTACCGTGCGCCGCACCGCGAAGATCGCCGCCTCGCTCGCGAAGGCCGTCCGCGACTACATCCGCGACGACCAGAAGTCCGCGTACCCGCTCCCGCGGCCCGTCACCGCCGTGATCCGCTGCCCGCGGATGTCCGCGCGGCTCGCGGACGGCTTCGAGCATCTCGTCGACGACGGCTCGCTCTTCGTGAAGAAGATGCCGGACGGCCGCATCCTGCTGCGCGCCGGCGCGTTCCCGCGCTCCGCGAACCTCTGGAACGGCCCCGACCTGCTGAAGAACAACGAGATCGCGTCGATGACCGCGTCGCTCTTCCACGACCTCGTCTGGGTCCACCACGAGGAGCTCGCCGCCGCGTTCGGATGCTCCGAGCGCGACGTGCTGAAGTTCGGCAACGACGCCTTCCCGCTCGTCTGGCGCTACGTCGACCCGTCGCTCAAGGGGCGCGTGAAGAGCTGGATCGCGTTCCAGGCCGTGAGCGCCGCCGCGCCGTGGTACCACAAGGCGAAGAAGGCGCTCGGCGCGATCGCGCTCGGCGCCCTGCTCGCCGGCGGCTGCACCGGCTGCGCGTCGTTTCCGGATGGCGGCGTGGACGAGCTCGACGGCGTCGACGCCGTCGAGGAGGTGATGCGCGACTACGGCGACGGCCTCGGTCCGGATCCGGCGCCGGCGCGGCCGTGACGCTTTCGCCGCGGTGCGTCGAGGCGCGGTCGGGGAGAAGACGGCGCCGGAGCGAAACGCGGCACTTCTTGAAAGGAGAAAACCGAAAATGGACAACGAGGGGAAATCCGAAATTTACCAGATGAACGAGGCGGACGCGAACGACACGCTCGGCTCGCTCGAGAAGTCAGAGGTGACGGGAGCGCTCAAGGAGGATCTGCGCAAGATGCTCAAGCGCTCGCTCGCCGCGACGAACGGCTACACGCCCGAGCAGAAGGTCGCCGCGATCGCGCAGAGCCTCTTCGACCTCACGCGGCTCTTCACGTACACCATCATCCACGACTCGAAGAAGAAGGCCGAGCGGTCATGGAAGGACACCATCGTCGAGTGCAAGTGGGCGATTTGCGTCCTCGCCGCGATCGTTGCCGGACTTCTCATCCTGCGGCCCGAGATCGCGAACATCACCGCGGCCGCGATCCACGGGACGCCGGCGCCGTGAGCTCGCACGGCCCCGAGCCGCTCCGCGTCTGGCTCGACGCGAAGGTCCGCGCCGAGATCGAGCGCAGGGCCCGCGTCGAGTCGCTGCCGGCCGCGCACGAGGCCGGGAGGCTGCTCGCCTTCGCGCTCGGCCTCGCGTGGCGCCGACCGGAGAGCCTGCCGCTTCGCACGCGATACGAGCCCCTGCGCGCGGCGAAGACGAAATCTCCGAACGCCGTCTACGTGTACTGCACCGACGAGATGCGGCAGCGCCTCGCGTCCGGCGCGCGCGTGAACGGCCGCCCGCTGCGCTCGTTCGCATCCGAGCGGATCTACGCCGCGCTCGGCGTGCGCTTCGTCCCGCCGACGATGGGAAAGCCTGTCGTCCGCACGGCCGAGGACATCAGGCGTCAGCGCCGCGTCCAGGCGGCGAAGCACTACGCCGCGCATCGCGACGAGATCAACGCCGCGCGCCGCACGGAGAATCTCTCGCCGGAGGCGCGCGAGCGCAGGAACCGCCTCGCGCGAGAGCGCAGGGCGAAGCGCCGCGCGCAGGAGCTGGCCGACCTTCTTGCGTCCTATCGTTGACGCGCTTCGTCCGCTCGTGGTAGACTCCGCCTCGAACGCACGCCGCGTGGTTGTGGCGTTCGTTCGGTTCGCGGCTTCGGCTCCGCCTTGCTTCTCCGTGGGGCGGCGCCGAAGCCGCCTTTTGCAAGGAGCGCCCCGGCCGGGGCGAAACTCCCGACCGGGGCGCGAATGCCGTCGACGGAGGGGCGAGCGGCAGGCTGGCGACACGGAGCGCCACCGATGGCGAGTCAAGCACGTTCGCGCCCGATCCGTCAAGAGCGGGACTATCCGAGCGCGAGCGCGGCGCGCTCCGCCGTGCGGATCGTCTCGCGCTCCATCGCCTCCCGCGTGTAGCGGTCGGTGACGCCTCCGCGCATCGAATGCCCGAGCACCGCGCGCGCCGCCTCGAGCCCGAACCAGGCGCGGACGCGCGTGCCGCACGCGGAGCGCAGCTGATACGGGCGCCACTCCGGGACGCTTTCGTCGGCGGCGTGCGTCGCGCTCGACCACCGCTGCACCGCCTTCGCGTAGTCGCAGACGGTCCACTCCGCGCCCGGCCGGCGGCGCGAGCCCTGCTTGCGCTGACCGAGCGGCGTGCGGCGCGGCGTCGGGCTCGCCGCCCGCTGCGCCGCGAGGCGCTCCGCCTCGCATCGCGCCGGCGAGAAGAGCGGCGCGTCCGGCGGCGCGGAGAGGTACGGCGCGAGGACGCGCTGCGCGCGAGGCCCGAGGACGATCACGCGGAACTGCCCGCGCCACGCGTTCTTGTGCTTTCCCGGGCGGTAGAGCAGCAGCCGGCCGCGGCTCTCGAGGTCCGCGCCGCGCATCTGCACGAGCTCGCCCGTCCGCATCCCGGAGAGCTCCTGCACGGCGACCATCGCGCGGAGCGTCGGCGGCGCGCCGGCCATCGTGCGCTTGACGATCCAGTGCGGCACCGGCTTCGTCGGCTCCGAATCCCTCGCGCGCGTCCGGCCGCGCTTGAGCGCCTGCACGGCGACGAGCTCCTGCATCGTCGCGGCGGAGCAGAGCCGCGAGTCGTGGCACCAGCGCGCCCAGCAGCGCCAGATCGACATCGTGCGGTTGATCGTGCCGCGCGCGTAGCCTTCGGCGACCATCTCGTCGCGCGCGTCGAGGAGGTCGGGGCAGACGAGCCCGGCGAGCGGCCGCGGGCCGTAGAGGCGCGTGAGCCGGCGCAGCGCGGCCTCCGCGTCCTTCCCGCCGCGGCTCTGCGCGTAGTAGTCGCGCGCCGCGACGATGTAGCGGGCGACGGCCTGCTCGACCGTGCAGGCGCCGCTCGCGTTGCGCGGCGGCACGGCTCCGTGCTCCGCCTCGGCGGCCTGAAGCATCCGCCATGCGCAGTCCTCCGCGATCTCGATCGGCACCGAGTCGGGCAGCGCAGGCGCGTCCGGCGAGAGGCGCAGCGCGTGCGTGCGGCGCCGGTCCTCGCCGGGGAGCCGGACGGCCCAGCTCCACCGTCCGCGGTTGCTTCGGATCGTTCCTGGCAGGTTGTGTTTCATCGTGTGTGTTCTCCGTGTGTGTGTTGTGGTTGTTTCGGGGTCAAAGTGTGTTGCAAGTGTGTTGCGCTCTCTTTCCGTCGGTTCCTCGCGCGACAAAGGAAGAGCCCGGAAGGCCTGTGTTTACTAGGCTTTCCGGGCTCTATGATTTGGAGCCAGCAAGAGGACTTGAACCCCCGACCCGCGCATTACGAATGCGCTGCTCTACCAACTGAGCTATACTGGCGTTTTCGCGGTAACGGGCGGTGATGCTACCATTCCCCGCCCCGGCAAGTCAAGCGGTTTTTCACGCGCGTCGTCGACTTCCTCCTCGCCTGGATCCGCGAGAGAAACGGCGACCTGTCGGTATTTCCCGCCCAGACGGCGCTGCCGGTCTGAGGGGCGTGGCGGGGTCAGCACCCCGCCACGCGCCCCCGAAGAGACGAAAAGCCGAAGCGCCGGAGCCTCGGAAGCGCCCGAGCCGCCGCGTCGCTTCCGGCGAAGGGCCGCGAATTTTGTGCTTGCAATCGGGTGGGAGAAGATGTATAAGAGAGTCACAAAAGGTCACGAAATGTCAGAAAGGCCCGTCCAGACCCCGCCCGGCGAAAACCGCGATTCGGCCCTCATCCAGCCGCTTCTCGGTCGCGCGGACCACAAGCTGGACCCCAAGCGCCGCTTCACCATCCCGACGGACTGGTACGAGCGCATGGGGCGCCCGCCGCAGGTCTACGTGATGCCGTCGCTCTCGCATCTGCACGGGCCGCGCTGCCTCGACATCTTCTGCCCCGCCGAGTTCGACCGCCGCATGGAGGCCT
>Ga0310691_10001211_pt1 | contig 40951 bp, 35 predicted proteins | sample 176DNAGHGlowgp2_FD_203887 | JGI IMG/M metagenome (GOLD analysis project Ga0310691, IMG submission 203887) | Sheep rumen microbial communities from Palmerston North, Manawatu-Wanganui, New Zealand - 1766 DNA GHGlow gp2 (v2) (version 2) | ecosystem: Host-associated > Mammals > Digestive system >... | reverse complement strand
CACAAGGCGACTATGGTCTGTTTCAATGCGCGAAACCTTGTCACCAGAAAACATACGACAACGAGGAATTGGTGAAACGGATGATTGCCGAACAGCAGGATATGCGTATCCCGTCGGAATTGATTCCTCGTTGTCCCGTCTGCAGCGGTCCGATGAAGGTCAACCTGCGCGCCGACGAGACCTTTGTGGAGGACGAGGGCTGGCACGCCGCCTCGGAACGATACTCCGAATTTATCCGGCGGCACAAAGACGGCAGGGTGTTGTTCCTCGACCTCGGCAGCGGCGGCAACACGCCCGTCATCTTCAAAATCCCCTTCATCCGTTGGACGATGCAGAACCCGAACGCCACCTACGCCACCGTCAACCTCGGCGAGGCGTTCACCGTGGACCAAATCGCGGACCGGTCGATTGTAATCAACGCCGACATCGGAGAAATTTTGGAGAAACTATTGTGAACAAACACAAATTGCCATAAATTTCTCACAAATTATCAAAAATGATATTGATGGGAAATTCATGATGAATTTATGGTAATTCGTGAAAAAAAACAAAAAAATGAATCGTTTAGATTATTTAATTGATTATTTGATAAACGAAGACCCGCAATATTCCGAGATGCGGATTCCCGAGGATTTGCAAGGCAAGCGCGACCTGTTCCGTGCCCTGCGCAACGTGCGCGAACCGAAACCCGTCAGCGAGGAGTTCCTGCGTTTGCAGGACGAGGAATTGCAGGAACAGTTGCAGGAAAAAGGCATCGTGGAATTGGACGATTGTAGGGACGCGATTCATCGCGTCCACCAACCCGTCCATCGCGTCCGCATAGGAAATACAGAATTGTTGTTATGGCAGGGCGACATCACCCGCCTCCGCGTGGACGCCATCGTCAACGCCGCCAATGCGCAGATGTTGGGCTGTTTCCATCCGTTGCACAAATGCATCGACAACGCCATCCATTCCGCGGCGGGCGTGCAGCTGCGCGAGGAGTGTCATCGGCTGATGCTGCAACAAGGGCATCCGGAACCGACGGGGCAGGCCAAAATCACCAAGGCCTACAACCTGCCGTGCAAGAACGTCATCCACACCGTCGGCCCCATCATTCCCGACGGAATCCCGACGACATCCCAGAAGGAACAATTGGCCTCCTGTTACCGTAACATCATGGCTTGTGCCGATGAAAACGGTCTCGAAAGCGTCGCCTTCTGCTGCATCTCCACGGGAGAGTTCCGTTTTCCGAACCAGCAGGCCGCCGAAATCGCCGTGCAAACCGTCAAAGACTACTTGAACGCACATCCTGATTGCAGCGTCAAGCATGTGGTTTTCAATGTGTTCAAGGATGAGGACAGGGATATTTATCAGCGGCTTCTGATATTGTAATTACAAATAACATTTTTCGTTTCTTGGTACACATCAAATAACTAATTCATCGGAATTTGTATGTTATAAAACGAGAGATATAAGCATAACTTCTTGAACGGCAATCATATAGAGACTGTAAAAATCTTACAGCAATGAGAAAGAATCGGAAAAGAATTATCATCACAGCACTTGAGATTTTGGCTGTCTTGCTTCTTTTGGCTCCAGCTTATCGCTTGGCGTGTGGCATAGGCCTGAAAAAAAACTATTCCCCAAACGGCATTACCATATATGCAGATGGTGTTGAGCATAAAGAGGAGGCCAAGCAAATGGCAGAAACGCTTCGAGCGCAGTTGTTGGAGGTTGACAGCGAGTATTCTCCAAAAATTTCTTTCTACTTTTGCCAGACGATGACCGGCTTTCGAACAAAGGCAATAGCGATTGGCAAACCTCTTGCTTTGTCGCGAACCGGCCTGAAGGCAACTTTGATTCGTCCGTGCGACTGGACGAAAAATTCTATAGAACCACGAAAACCGGAACTTTTGCCACGCAGTCTTTCCTCGGTTTTGTTGCACGAAGCACTTCATCATTATGAAAGGGAAAAACTTGGTGCCGTTCGTTTTTTTATCAAAATGCGTACCGAGAATTGGAAAATCGAAGGGTTTTGCGAATACCATTCCGCTTCGTCTTCTTTCCCGACAGACAAAGGATTGCGCATTTTCTCTGGCGAAGACAGTTATGATTTTGTAACAACCAATGAGATAAAACCGGAATACTTCTATTTCGTGTCACGACTACGAACCGACTACCTTCTCAATTTCAAAAAAGTCAGTGAACGCGATTATTGGTCAACAAAATATGATGAAGATCAATTGGATGATGAAATCCGGCAGGCATTAAAAGAAAAGAGATACGCTTTCACGATGCAGTGATTGAACGAATCACCGAACAACGCCAACTCAACGGGCTGCAGGAAACCATTAATGGACTCACAATAGGATAAATAACGCATTTGGCAATCCTGTGTGGTGGCTTCTTAGTGGTTGTCCTATACACGACATAGCACGCCATAACACATTTTGGACGAAACAGAAAGGTCTTTTATTATCCCCCTGTCCTGAATGCCTTCGGGCTCACGCCGACCGCGCGGCGGAAGAAGGTGCCGAAATGGCTCTGGTTCTGGAAGCCGAGGCGGTCGGAAATCTCCTGGACAGAAAGCGTGGAGGTCTGCAACAGCGACTTGGCTTTTCGAATCAGGATTTCGCTGATGCAGTCGCCGGCGGTACTGCCCGTCACCTGTTTCACCACATTGGCCACATACGTGGGTGTGAGGTGCAGTTCGTCGGCATACCATTTGATGTCATGATGCTCGTGGCAACATTGATCCACCAAAGAGAGAAATCGTCCCGTCAATTCCTCTGCACGGGAAAGCGGTTTCTGCGAAGAAAGACTGTCGGTGAAAAATCCGTAAAGAAAAGACACAAGTGATCGGATAAGGTGCAGGATAGTCGTCTGCCGATTCGGGTTTTCCTTCCGCATCAGTTCCTCTACGAGGTCGAGATAGAGCATTAACGTCTGCATATTGGGTGCGTCAATCTGTGTGGCGGGGCGTATGTATGCGTAATGCAATTTGTCGTATGGCAATGAAAGCATCAGTTTCTCCGCAATGACAGGCGAGAAGGACAGTAGCCTAACCTTCAGGTCCGGGGTGCTGTTGTTATATCGCAAAACGTGGTCATTAAAAATATACACAGCAACCGGTGCTTTTAATTCAATGTCAAGCAGGTTGATCTTTGCACAGAGTGTTCCCTGTGTGATGAAAAGGATGGCATAATGGCTGGTGCGAAAGTACTCTGGCAGGTTTTCATCACCATAACCATCTATTTCCGCCACCAGAATCTCGCTGTTACGCCACGAGGTACGCTTTACGATTTTTTCCGAATCGTACAAAACCGGCAGACCGTCATGCCTCTTCTTTTCAATATTCATAACATCTATGTTTTAGAACAATTAATATTGAAATTAGAACAGTTGAATTGTTGATAAATCCACTAAAACTTGGCAAAGATACATTTTTTTCAAATTGGAATATATAAAATAGAACATATTTTGTTGTTTTGAGGACATTGTCATATCGCATAACGGTTTTATTTTTGCAAAATTGTTTTCACTAATTCCATCCGTTATGAGAATTCTCTTTGTCATAGACACTTACGACACTAACAACAACGGTACCAGCATCTCGGCGCAGCGTTTTGCCGCCGAATTGCGCCGACGCGGGCACGAAGTGAAAATCCTCACTTCCGGCGAGCCGGGCGAAGACCGTTTTGCCTTGCCCACGTACAAGATGCCCATATTCCAGCCGTTGATGGACAAACACAACTTCAACTTTGCCTATAGTGAAAAAAAAACCATTCGGGAAGCTGTTGAATGGGCTGATATCATACATTGCTTCCTCCCGTTCGCCATCGAGGTGGAAGCCAAACGCTATGCCGACAAGATAGGGAAGCCCTCGACCGCCGCTTTCCACATCCAGCCGCAAAACCTTTGGTCTTCGGTGGGATTGGGCAAGGTGGATTGGATTCAGAACGGCACTTATCGGAGTTTCCGTACATTTCTGTACAACAAGTTCCGCCACGTCCACGCCCCGTCGCAATTCATGGCCGATGAGATCAAGAAACGAGGTTACACCGCCAAAATCCACGTCATTTCCAACGGTATCCAAGATGCTTTCCTGGAAACCGGGCATCTCGTCCATCAACAGGGCAGGCCAGCCAAATCGTCTGAATTTGAGGGCAAAATACCGATCATCATGATCGGCCGTCTTTCGCAGGAGAAACGGCAGGATGTAATCATCAATTCAGTGCAATATTCGAAATATGCTGACAAAATACAGCTGATTTTTGCTGGAAAAGGTCCCGAGTACGATCGTTATGTGGAACTTGGAAAACAGTTGAAGAATCCGCCCCAATTTGTCTATCTCGAGCAACAGAAACTGATTGACTTACTGCTGCAATGCGACTTGTACGTGCATGCCAGCGATATGGAAAGCGAAGCCATCTCGTGCATCGAGGCCTTTGCCACCGGGCTGGTGCCCGTCATCGCCAATTCGGAGGTCAGCGCCACGCCGCAGTTCGCCCTCGACGGCCGAAGCCTGTTCAAGCCCGGCAGCCCCAAGGACCTCGCCCGCGCCATTGACTATTGGCTTGATCATCCGAATGAGAGGGAATATATGGGAGAACTTTACCGTGTGGCGGCAAAGAAGTACAGTCTGGCCAATTCGGTGCGTATGTTTGAGGAGATGTTGAACGAGGAGATTGAGGACAATGCAAAACAATCCGTTCAAGTTTAAAACGGCTTTGTTCATCGTAGCACTCCTGCTTTCTGTTTCGGTTCATTCACAAACGGAACAAGCTATATCCCCTGTGATCCATACAGATGGCTCTGTCACTTTTTCCTATAGAAACCCTTCCGCTAAGCGAGTCAAATTATTCTGCGACTGTGATTTGCGAAATAACAACTATAACATTGAGAGGGAAAACCTGCAGTCCGTTCGTATGAAACCAGATAGCAACGGCGTGTTCACCTTTACCACAAAACCACTCCCCCCGGAAGTCTATACCTACCAGTTCAAGTCTCATGGACGACGATTTGTGGATCCGGACAATGCGGACTCCATTCGTGTCTTGAACACCAGACGAAGTGTGTTTGTGTTATCCGGTTCTACCTTGTCTGATTTATGCATTAAGGATTCTTTGCATGGCAGAATTGAATTTTTCGAAATATGGGACACGGCCTGTGAAAAGACAAGACGCATACTGTTGTACCTTCCTCCCGATTATGACCGAAACGAGCAACTTTATCCTGTTCTTTATTTGTTGCACGGCATCAATGGGTACGAAGAGGCCTGGCAAGACAAAGGGCGCGCCGTGCAGCAGGTGGACAAGCTGATACGACAAGAAAAGATTGTGCCTATGGTTGTGGTGATGCCGGATGTGAATCCGCGAAAACTTATCGGACAGAAAGAGACGATAGGCATGATGCGGAACCTGCTTCATTATCCCTCCTGGCTGCATCGCGACTTTGAACAGGTGTTCCCACAAATGGACAGTCTGTTGTCTGTCCATTATCGTATATCCTCCGACAGGAAATCACGGGCTGTCGCCGGACTATCCGCAGGAGCTATGCAAGCCTGCAACCTTGCCAATGTTAATGGAAACCGCTTCCAATATGTGGGCTTGTTTTCTCCCGTAGTGCATCGTAAACAACTGCCGACAAATCAGAGTACCACATACTGGATTGGATCCGGGAAAGTGGACATCTTCCATTCACAAAGCTGTCGATTCGTCAAGAAGATAAAAGACAAGCAAACTTCTTTTGTCTATTATAGTACAAGTGGAGGACATACTTGGCGAAATTGGAGACTCTATCTCTCAGAATTTCTTCAATTTATTTTTAAAAGCACGAATAAATGAAAAAATATTTCTTTCTGTTTTTGACAACCATCCTGAATCTGTCCCTTTATTCCCAAGAGCGAATCGAATATCTTCCATACGGCAAGATGGACTCTTGGACGGTGCGTTACATCAAGGAATCGATTTTGTTGGGCGGCAAGACCCGTGCGCTGTATGTCATCTCCAAGACTGACACCCTACGTCAGAACAAGCCCTATCCCTACGGCAGGAATGGCTCTCCGTGGTGCACGAGCAATGCCTACGCCAAAGTGTGCGGAGTGGAGAAAGCCGCCGTGTCGGTCACTCCGGAGCGACGGGGAAAGGGCTACTGTTGTCGGTTAGAGACCACATTGCAGACTGTCAAAGCCGTTGGCATCGACCTCAAGGCATTAGCCACCGGCAGCATCTATACAGGCCGACTGCTCGACCCTGTGACCTTGGAAGGGGTCAAAGTGCCGATGAAAGCCATTGACATGGGCATTCCGTTCACGAAACGACCGACGGCTCTGATGCTTGACTACAAAGCGGTTATACTGCAGGGAAAGTCTATGGTACGGGCCACAGGATCCACCAAAGTGACCACTGTTCAAGGGCAGGATGCGGGCGAGATCATACTGTTTCTGCAGCACCGCTGGGAAGATGCCGACGGCAACATCTTCGCCTATCGCGTAGGAACGGCATCGGAACGCATCACGAAAAGTGTCCCCGACTGGAAAAACAGCCATCGCGTGCCCATACGCTATGGGGACATAACCAAAACTCCAAACTACAAGTCTTGGGAGAGATTGTCAAAAGACCGTTATATGGCCCGCAATTCAAAAGGGAAGATGGTTCCTGTGCAAGAGATTGGCTATAAAGCGGATGCAACGCCCACCCATCTGATTCTGCAGATCTCCGCCGGCTGTCAGGAAGCGTTCACCGGCTGTCCGGGCAATGTGTTGTGGATTGACAACATACGGTTGGTGTACTGACCTGAAATCAAAGCTCAATCACACAATCCCGCAAGTCTGATGCAGATTGCGGGATTTTTTTGCGATGCTGGGAAGCGTCGCCTCCTGACAGCGCTTATCTTGTCACAACAACTTTCCGCGCCGGGAGGTCGCCGACTTTAACGATATAAACGCCGGGAGCGAGTCCGCGGTCGCCTACCCGGCGGCCTTCCATGTTGAATATGCTCACTGCGCAGTCTTCACAACCTTCCACAATGATATTGCCGTTCAGACTCTTGATGGTGATATCCTCCATGTCAAGTTCGCTGATGCCAGTGTCGTCGCCGCCGTCATCACCACTAACATAACAGTTCCCCTCGAAATGCGGGGTGCCACCGCTGATGGTGTTCCCATTGGCAAGCGATGGAGTTAAGGGAGCGGAGATGAAAGTAGAAGAGTTGCCGCCACCAGGACCACCGCCAGGGCCGCCGCCGGTGTTAACCGTGGGAGTATAGAAGGCCACGGCATTGTCGCCGTAGGTCACCGTGTACCAACTGTTGCCGCTGACGGACGAGGACTGGATATAGGGTTGATTGATGGAGCTACCGTTCTCGATGCCTCTCACCGCGATGACAACACCTCCGTTGACATAGACCTTCTTTCCCCCTTCTGAATTGGCATCGATGGCCAACTCGGGCGAACGTGAACCTATGGCGTAAACAAGGCCGCCATTGAGGTAGAAGTTGCCATTGGCATCCATACCGTCGTTGTTGTTGGAGCGGGAATAGACATAACCATCCGTGATAGTCAGATTTTGGGCTGAATTGATGCCGTCGTCGTATGCATTGACATAAACTTCCCCACCTATTATCTCCAATGTGTTCTTGCTTTCGATGCCTTCTCCATTGCGACCTGTGGTGGTCACTTTTATGTTGCCGTCACTGATGACCATGCCACCGCTGTAAGTGTAGCTGTTGCCGACCTGCGTCTTCAAGCCGGCTTTGATGCCCTTGGGCGACGAGTAATAGTCGCTGTTCACATGGTCGGTGTTGCCGGTATAGTTGGTGTTTTCTGTTGTGCCGTTGTTATAGTAGAGGCCACCGCTGGTGGATATGGTGATGTCACCACCGCTGATCGTCAACACGTTGTCGCATTTCAGCCCTTTGCCACCCGAACCGGTGGAGGTCAGGTTGAACGTGCCGCCGTCGATGTTGATGTTCCCGTCGGCGCTTATTCCGCAGGCCGCTTTGGTTTCCAAATCATCCTCATCCCAAGTGCCTTTGCCGCTGGTGGTTACCGTGATGACGGGTTCGTCGGTGATGTATATGTCACCCGCGCATTTGATACCCTTGGCGGCAATCGCCGTGCAATTGATGGTGATAGTACCGCCGCTGATGTACATGTTGCCCGAGTCTTCGTCCTCGTGGTCGGTGGTGATGCCTGTGGAGGTGTCGCCGTCGAGGTCACACTGGATGCCGTCGTCAGCGGTGCCACTGATGTTGAGGGTGCCGCTCTCCATCAGGAAATACTGGTTGCACGAGATGCCGTCGCCCACGGCGGAGGTCACATTGATCGTGGCGTTCTTTATGCTGATGTACTCACCGGCCTTGATGCCGTGTTTCACGTTGCCCACCACGTTGAGCGTGCCCTGTTGTTTGAACTCGGCGTGGCCTTTCACGTAGAGGCATCCCTTCTGCGTGCCACCAGCCGCATCGACGAGCGTGTTGGTGGTGCCAGTGATAAGCTTGACGTTGATACGTTTGCCGTTCTGGACATGCACCGCCGCTCCACTATATACGGGAGTGACGTTGGTCAACGTGAGACCGTTGAGTTCGAGAGTGGCCTTATAAGAACCCGACATATAGAACTCACCGTCGGCCGATGTGCCGCTCAGTTTGTAGGTGATTTCGCTGGCAAGGGAATCACTCTGCACGATGGAGACGTGCGCCCCTTGTTGGGTGACGGTCAAGTATTGCGTCACATTGTCGGCGACGGTCACCGTTGCCGTCGTGCCGCTATAGACCATTTCGACGGTGTTGTCGCTCGGCGTCTGTGCAAAAGCGCAGGTTGTCAAAAGCAACATACCGATCAGGAAAGCTGTGTGTTTCATAAGAATGTCTTTTAGAAAATACGTACTATTAAATTTGCCTGCAAAATTAATTTCGCCACCGTCACGTAAGTTGACATATCGACGCAAAAATTTGGCAAAAAAACCGATTTTGACGTATTTTTAAAAAAATCCGTATTTTTGCATCATGAAAAAGAAATCGTCATATACCCATCCGATGAACCTTTATCCTCAGAGAATCAAGGAGGAAGGCATTGTGGTTTTCAATGATGTGAGGGGGTTGCCCTCTGGGGACGAGCCGTTTGTCTCGCCAGACTACGTCATCTGTATCGGTCACAAAGGACGCATCAAGCTCATGTACGACGACATCACTTACTTTTCGGAACAACGCACCGTTGGCGTCATCTTCCCCAATCACAGACTGTTGAAAGTGGACAAAACCGATGACTATCGTGCCACATTGATTGTGGTCAGGGCAGCGCTTCTGAATGACCCGATGCTGCAAATCATCAACCAACTGCGTTACCGCTACGAGCCGCACCCCAACGTGAAACTCGACAGGCATGAATACAAAATGATAACGAACGTGGTGGAGGGGATGTGCGAAATCACTCGTCTCAAACTTCACGACCATCAGATGCTGATGATGCGTCTGTTGGAATTCTTCCTGCGCTTGCTCAGCCACTACCGCCGGAACAAACTGAACGAGGTACCTGACGACAAGCGGGTCAGCGCACATTTCCACAATGACCTCGCACAGCATTTCCGCGAACACCGCGACGTGAGCTTCTATGCCGAGAAAGCCTGCTTGTCAACTAAGCATTTCAGTGCTGTCGTCAAACAGGAAACGGGTCACACTGCCGCTTATTGGATTCATCGCCAAGTCGTGGCGGAAGCGAAGATGCTGCTGCACGTTCGGCGCGACCTCTCGATGCAGGTCATCGCCGACATGTTAGGTTTCGAGGAACAATCCACGTTCAGCCGTTATTTCCGCCGCGAGACGGGCATGAGTCCCTCCGACTTCCGCAACAGCCAATAAGGGATTTCCTTGGATTTTGTCTGATTTCGGCAAATTATTTCTTTGGACTTTATAGAATTCCGATGTTTTTTTCCTTGGATGGGATTTCTTTGTGCTTTTTTATTGGCAGATTTTCTACTTTTGCATTCCAATACCAATAGTGCTTTCAAGTAATCACAAGTTAAAATATAATCCATTATGAAACAACCGATTAAAACAACCGAAGCCATTTTCCCGATGCCCGTTCTGCTCGTCGCCACCTACAACGAGGACGGCACCGTTGACGTGATGAACGCCGCCTGGGGCACCATGCTCGACCGCGACCGCGTGGCCCTCAACCTCACCGAAACCCACAAAACGGTGGAGAACATCAAAAAACGCAAGGGCTTTGTGGTCCACATCGCCGACGCCGCCCACGTGGTGGAGGCCGACTATTTCGGCGTGGTGTCGGGCCACAAGGAGAAAGACAAGTTCGCCAAGAGCGGCCTCACCGCTACCAAATCCTCATTGGTGGATGCTCCCGTCATCAACGAGCTGCCCATCGCGATGGAGTGCGAATTTATTGAATACCAGGGTGATGATACAGGATTAGGCGTCATCGGCAAGGTGCTGCAAACCTCCGTGGAGGCCGACAAGATGAAGGACGGCAAAGTGGATATCGACGCCCTGAAGGCCATCGCCTTCGACCCCTACACACACGGCTACTATCTTGTCTCCCAGCGCGTTGGCGAAGCCTTCAAGGACGGGATGAAGCTGAAATAGCCTGTTGCGAAAAGATATTTCCTTGGATTATATCATAATCCGACAGTTTATTTCTTTGGATTTTATCGAATTTTGGCGATTTATTTCCTTGGATAATATTAATTTTGTGTTTTTGTAGTCAATAATATAAGGTTGCGATTTTATGTATTATCCAAGATTCATAGACTGAAGAATTCACACTGGACTGCTTAAGGCAATTAGAAAAATGGAAACATTTGATCTCCCTTGTGGACGAAGCTGCTCGAATGTCTTAACCAACCCTTGAGATTTGTTCATCATAATGAACAAAAATCAAGTTTATTTCATTTTGTTCATTATAGTGAACAAAAACAATTAATCCAACCTATCATGGGAAAATCATTTTAATCCCCCAAAAATATGACAACCAACAACATCAATACCGACCGTGTTTTCAGCATCTTCCGCGAGATGAACCGGATTCCGCGCCCCTCGCACCACGAGGAGCGCATCGCCGACTACCTTTGCCAGTTCGCCGAGCGGCTGCATTTGGAGTACGAGCGCGACAAAGAGAACTGCGTGGTGATCCGCAAACCCGCCACCCCAGGACATGAGGCGGCCGAGCCCATCGTGCTGCTCAACCATATGGATATGGTCTGCGTGGGGATGGACGACCCGCTCAACGACCCCGTCGAGGCCTACGAGGAGGGCGGCTGGATGAAGGCCCGCGGCACCTCGTTGGGCGCCGACAACGGCATCGGGCTGTCGATGGCCCTCGCCGTGCTCGAAGACGACCGCATTGTGCACCCCGCCCTGGAGGTCATCACCACGACCAACGAGGAGGACGGCATGTCGGGTGCCTCGCAGCTCAGCAAGGACTTCCTCAAAGGCCGCAAGGTCATCAACCTTGACTCAGAGGACTACGATACCATCACCACCGGGGCCGCGGGGGCCTGCCTGCAGTTCCACCGCATCCCCGTGGAACGGCTGCCGGCGCCCAAGAACGGCCAGTGGTACCGCATCCGCATCGCTGGCGGATTAGGCGGTCACTCCGGCGTCGATATCAACAAGGGACGCTGCAGCGCGGTGGAGCAGACTAAAATCACTCTGAAAGTAATCCGCAAGGAAGAGGATATCGAAGTTGCAGACATTCAGATCGGTGAAGCCAACGCCTCGATCGCATCGTCGGGCGAGATGGTGATTTGGACCGAAAACAACGGGGCTTCCGACTTCGTGAAGGAGCTGTTGGACAACATCAACCAGACGTTCCACAGACAGTATGGGGGCACAGACCCGAATATCACTTGCCGCATAGAGGCGTGCGAGAAGCGGGAGACAGTCCTCCCCAAAGAGACAGTCGCGGCGCTGGTCCGCGCTTTGGAGGAGGTGCCGCAGGGCGTGGTGAAGATGAGCGCGGCGATGCCCGGCACGGTGGAGACCTCCAACAATGTGGGTCGCATCGTGGCGGAAGATGACCACCTTTTCGTCTCGACCCACACTCGCAGCTTCGTTGACGACGATATGGCGGCGTTGAGCAAGACCATTGCTGCAACCTTCGCCGAAGCCGGCGCCGTTTCCGAGGTCGTGATGTCGGCCCCGGCGTGGCAGGAGGACCAGCAGTCGCCGTTCCTGCAGCGGGTCAGCGACACGTTCCAGGACGTGCTGGGCTGGCGTCCCCGCATGGTGGCGATGCACTTCGTGTTGGAGGCGGGCTTCTTCGTGCAGCACTATCCCTGCATCCAGATTGCCAGCATCGGTCCGCGCATCGTGGAGCCGCACTCCACCAGCGAGCGCGTGGAGCTTTCGACCATCCACGACATCTGGAGGGTGCTGATCGAGTTGCTGGAGCGGCTGGCGTGAGGAGGGTGCGCCTGTGTCACCATACTGCGCTGCGCTTGTGTGGTGTTAATTGCACTGCGTGCGTTCAGCCTCTCCGAGGCTGGGAGAAAAGTATGACAAAATGATAGTATATGAGCAATAGTTTCAATATCCGTCCGGCGAAGCCCGAAGAGGCGGGTCTCGTCTTAGAGTTCATCAAAAAGTTGGCCGTCTATGAGAAATGCGCCGACGAGGTGGTGGCCGACGAAGCCACCATCTATCATTCCCTGTTCGTGGAGCGTTCCGCCGAGGTGGTTTTCGCAGAGGAGGACGGCGCGGTGGTCGGCTTTGCCCTCTTCTTCCACAACTTCTCGACCTTCGTGGGGCGCAAGGGACTCTATCTCGAAGACCTCTTCATCCTTCCCGAAAAGCGGGGTAGGGGATACGGCAAAGCCCTGCTGAAGCACCTGGCCAAGATCGCCGTGGAGCGCCACTGCGGCCGCATGGAGTGGATCTGCCTCGACTGGAACGAGCCCGCCCTGAAGGTCTATCGCAGCATCGGGGCCGTCCCGATGGACGAATGGACGGTGCAGCGGTTGGACGAGGAGGCGTTGAATCGGTTCGCGGGGGCGGTTTCACCTTGAACGACATTGTCTTGGGATTCAGCAACAACACGGGCGGAATGTAAAAGTCTCCTCTTACCAGGTTATCTTCTCGAGCCGAAACTCATTATCATGTCTCAAAATATAATAGACGGCATTGTCGTCGGTGGCCAGCACTTTGTTAAAATATTCGTAGTCGCCGGTAAGTGCCGGCTGTCTCGGCATCGGGTATGGCTTCGCGACGTACAGAACATGGTTGTTCAATGCATCGTTTTCCACTTTGGAGAGGACAACCGCCGTCTCTCCGGCGCGGTTGTTGTTCAGAACCGTCCATAACCGCTGCGGTCCGTTTGTGAAATTGTTTTTGTGCTCGTTATACAGGAAATAGAGTTCGCCGTTGTGGGTGAAAACGCCGGGGGAATTCACCACACAATACCACTTATAAATCTCTTTTGTCACCGTTGCGCGTGGATAGGTGCTGACATCCACCACATCCCCGCCGGAAGTGAGCAATATCTTGTAAAGATTACGCGACAAATAACCATAAATCCAGTAGGAAGGGCCTCCCAATGAAATCACCTGACCGATGATATCGCGGTAGTTCAATTCGCCGACCAAAAGCAGTTTTCCGTCTGGAAGTTCTTGGATTTCATGCATATATGGCAGAAAGCTGTTGATGCTGTCATGATAGACGTCGCCATTGTATATGCAATCGTCCGGACTGACGGGCAGCTCAATGGAAGATTCCACCTGTTCGACACCGCCGTCACTGGAAACAAAATAGGTGGACAGCATCTCAGAACTCCGGTGGTTGCGGCACACCACACCACTGACGACGAGTCTTCCGTCTTTCAGCAGCGACTTGGCACAACGGAAGGAGGACTGTGGTCCAAAATACTCCGTGATATTCTCTATGCCGTGCTCGTTATAGACCGAAATGTGCAGGGAGTCCTCCGCTTTGAATCCCACATTTTCGTAACATCCGTATTCAGCGATGTAGACGACACCGTCATTGGACACCATGATAGGCGCATTGTAGTTCATCCGATAATGCACATTTTGTCTGTGGTGCCAAAGCAAATCCCCGTCACTGCTGAATACAGCCACATCCTCAATGTGGCTTATATCGCTTTTCGATTTCGGGTTGAGGACCGTCAATATCGCGAACTTTGAAAGGTCGGGAGAGAAGGCGAACTGGTGGAAGTAGAGCTCATGTTTTTCGAAAGGCACGGAATAATTCGTGGTAAAGGACATCTTTTTTACAGTTCCTTGGCCTGTGGGGGTCGTTCCTTCCACATAATCCAACGATTTCGTCTTTTTGTTGGTGCTTTCGCCGATCAGATGCACCATACCATCCGTTATATACGCAAAACGACCTTCAAGGTTGTCGTCAAACTTCTGGGCATCCAGTTTCTGTGTGACTTTGTTGTAATAGTAAATCCAGAGATCGTCAAATCCGAAAGCCAAATCGCGGGAGACGGCGCAGACCACTAGTCTGTCGTCATTGTTCTCCAGCACCCATGTTTTGGCATCGCGTCCCAAAACGACAGGCGAACCGTCGAGGGTTGTGTTCTGGGCGTTCACGTTCATGGCATACAATGCAATGAACAACAAAAAGGCGAATATCCATCTTCTCATATCGTTTGATTTTAGGGGTTGTAATACTGCAAATACACTTGTTGCCGAGATTCGAAGCCGACAAAAAGCAGATGAGCATCATGGCGGCAAAAATACTATTTTTTGTGGTTCTCTCGCAACCGACCTAAAGAATGCTTACCCTCAATACCAATGGGGCAAAAGCATGTTCTCCGCCTGAAAACAAACTCCTGTCACCATCTTATCTCGGCACCTGGTGGATGATCTCTAAAATGTTGTTGACGAACATGTTGATGGCCATCGCCAAGAGGATGACGCCGAAAAACTTGCGGATGATGAAGATCACGTTGGCACCCAACAGCTTCTGGATTTTGTCGAGGTAGCGGATGACGAGGTAGTCGAGGATGATGTTCAGCGACAGTCCCAGCAGGATGTTGATGACGGCGTAATCGGCGCGGAGGGAGAGCAGGGCGGTGATGGCGCCGGGACCCGCAATGAGCGGGAAGGCCACGGGCACGATGCTCGCGCCGCCGCTGCTCGGCTCGTTCTTGATGATGTCGCGCCCCAAGACCATCTCCACCGCAAGGATGAAGAGCACCAACGAACCCGCCACCGCAAAGGAGGCCGAGTTGATGCCGAAGAGCCGGAACAAGGCATCGCCGGCGAAGAAAAAGAGCAAGAACAGACCCAAAGCCGTCAGACAGGCCTGTGCCGCCTTGATGTCCTGGTTTTTCTCGCGGATGCCCATGAAAATGGGGATGGATCCCAAAATATCGATGATGGCGAACATCACGATGAACGAGCTGAATATCTCTACGAAGTTGATGGTTCCGAACATGATCTTCCCTTTTTTTAACGGCGGCAAAAGTACAAAAATGTCAGATGCGGAACTGCTTCCCACAATGTTGTATTTCAAGAAAAGATGTATCTTTCTTCCGAAAGTGTAGAGACGTTTCATGAAACGTCTCTACAGCGTCAATTTCATCTGTCTGTGTGTATTCGTATTTTATGTACATTTGCGGCCTTAAAAAAAAGACAGAAATGAAAAACATCACCTTTATCGTTGCCGCATGTTGCCTGATGATGGCCGCGTTCGCTCAGTCGCCCAAAGGCACTGAAAACCAAAAGAACTCACAAACCAATCAGAAAGAGATGAAAAAGACTTTGATCGTTTATTTCTCAGCCACCGGCACCACCAAGGCCGCCGCGCAGAAACTCGCCAAGGAGTTTAACGCCGACCTTTATGAGATTACCCCTGAACAACCTTACACCGCCGCCGACCTCGACTGGCGCGACAAGAAGTCCCGCTCCACGCTGGAGATGCAGGACAAGAGCTCGCGTCCGGCCATCAAGGGCAAATGCGAAAACATCGCCGACTACGACACGGTGTGGATTGGCTTCCCCGTGTGGTGGTACACTGCTCCCACCATCGTCAACACTTTCATCGAGGCCCACGACCTTAGCGGCAAGGTGCTCAACGTGTTCGCCACCAGCGGCGGCAGTGGGGTAGAGGGTTCCGCCAACGACCTCAAGAAGGCGTACCCGCAGTACAAATGGGGTGAAAGCAGATTGATGAATTAGTGATCATTCAACTATCATCTTATGAAACTGAGAACCCTTATTATCACGGCTTTCGCACTGATCATTGCAGTGAGCGGCTTCTCACAGAGCAAAAAAGCCAAAAGCATCTATGACTTCACTGTCAAAGACATCAAGGGCAACGATGTATCGCTCAAGGATTACGAAGGCAAAGTGCTGCTCATCGTCAATGTGGCAAGCAAATGCGGCTTAACACCTCAGTATGAAGGACTTGAGTATCTGTATGAGAAGTATAAAGATCAGGGATTCGTCATCTTGGCTTTCCCGTGCAACCAGTTCCTCGAACAGGAACCTGGCACCAACGATGAGATTCTGGACTTCTGCTCCGTCAACTACCACGTCACCTTCCCGATGTTCGACAAGGTTGATGTCAATGGCAAAAAGGAGAGTCCATTGTTCACTTTCCTCAAGGCCAAAGCCCCGTTCGTGGGCTATCCGGAAGGGTACGAGGCTTTTGCCGCCCAGCTCGACATGATCCACCAGAAAACTGGATCCGGATTCGAGAAAGGCGACGCCATCAAATGGAATTTCGGCAAGTTCCTGGTTTCCAAAGACGGGAAAACAATCCTGCGCTTCGAGCCGATGGTGTCTCCGGAAATGATGGAAGAAGCCATTCAGGAGATGTTGAAATAGACGGAAGACGTCACGAAAATCACTAAAAAATCTATTATAATGAAAAATAAGGTCCAAGTTGCCACAGGTGAGTGTCGGCTTCTTGCAGCAGTGTGCTCTTCACCGTAGTGCTCATCGCCTCCAATATCTTTGAAACCAAGCCGATTGCTGCCGGCCCTCTTCACCTCACCGGCGGGATGCTCCCCCCCCCTTTGCTACATCATCGTCAAACTAGTGTGCGAGGTGTGGGCTATCGCAGAGCCATTATGCTGGTTTGGGTGGGCTTCGTGATGAACTTCCTTTTTCTCGCCGCAGCTGCCGTTGTAGATTTCCTGCCCGGCGCCGAATACTGGACCAACGGCGCCGGCTTCCATGCTATTTTCGGACTTTCGGCCCGCATCACGTTGGCCTCGTTCGTCGCCTTCCTTTGCGGCAGTTTCATCAACGCCTTCATCTTGAGCCGTTTCAAGGTGAAGCACGCCGGGAAAAAGCTGCCCGTCCGCTACTGTTTCGGCGCTGTGGTTGGTGAACTTGTGGATTCCATTGTCTTTTTCCCTATCGCTTTCATCGGCGTTCTCGCAGGGTCGGTGCTTCTGGACCAAGCGATTGTCCAGTTTGTCCTAAAGACTGCCTACGAAATCGTTTTCCTCCCGGTAGTCATCTACTACATCAACAGAATCAAAAAGTTCGAGGAATCCGATGTCACAGACACGGACGAGAGCTACAATATTTTCAGGTTCTAAACAGCCTGACGTTTACCCTATTTCTTGCCAGTGAGTATCGCAGACCCCCTACAGAGCATCCAGGTTGCCTCCCACGGGGTCATGAACATCCCGTTTGTGGTATCAATCATTTCCACTCTTTCATAGCCCATATCCTTCAATTTTTGCATGAAAGCATTCATATCGCCGTATAAAGCGCGGGCAAATATGTCATGTATGGCAAACGTGCCTCCCTTTTTCAGCACGCGAAGTGTTTCCAGAAGAATGGCTTGCCGATTCCTGCTGGGAATGTTGTGATAGACATAGTTGCTGCACACAGTATCAAAGGTGCCATCGTCAAAATCCAGCTTCAATGCGTTGCCTTTGATGAAAATAGTGTTGCCTACACCTTCCGCAGCTGCGTTTTTTTCGCAGAGAGCCCGACTGTAGGAGGCGTATTCACCTCCCCAACGGTCAATACCGACCATCAGGGTTTTGGGGTTGCGTTTTGCCACAGCAATCGTCAGGGCACCGCTGCCACATCCCACGTCAAGCCCCTTTCCGTGTTCAGGTATGGTGACGTATGCGGAAACGCCCTCGATGATTTGTTTCGACATCTGCCGCGTGCCGTTATAGGAGAAAGCCCTGTGCAACAACCATAACCAAAGTGTGACCAACGCCAACGCTATGGTGAGAATCAGGAAAATGATTTTCAGAACAATTTTCAAGGTGCTGGCCGTTGGCATTTCAAGTACATTGAAAATGCAAAAGATAATCAAACAGGCCACTGAACCGCTGAGGGCAAGGAGCACCATTCCTGTGGGCATCCAATTCTTGTAATTAGGCTGCATAGTCAGGCTGAGTATTCGGTTCCTGTTTCAGAACTTGTATCGAGAACACAAATAGATACACGCCTATGACGGCCATCACGGGATGAATGAGCAGTTGTACGGGACTGAACTCCGTGAACAGTTCACCGGCGTGGATGACGTTGAAAAGCATCATCACCACGGCCAAGACAAGATTGACGACACGCATGGCCTTACTTTTGTGGTACTGCATGCAAAACAGACCACACATGGGGATAAAGAAAGAGACCGCAGTCATTAATATAAGCATACCTGTCGGGGCTTCGCCGGTACTACCGGCAATGGCGATGTTGGCACCCCAGAAAGCGGGGAGGAGTTCAGCAACGGTGTGAGCCATAAAGCCCACCATGACAATCACCCACAAAAGGGCGATTTTTGAAACATTTTTTTTCATAATGTCTAATTTTTAATTGTTTGATTTCAAATAAATAAACAGGATCCTTTTTCCAACAGCAAAAATAACGCCTTCCCGCATCCCAAAATATCCTTATTTGAGGTGAATCTCAAGGTGTTTTATAACAATTAATAGTGAAATTGCCCTAAAGCCTCCATTTCTTTTTTTTGAAGAAATGGAGAGGAAACACAAATCAGCAACCCGAATAACGACACGTTGTACAGGAAAGTACGAGAACATCTATGTTCCGATATGCGCCATGGGATTCACTACGACTTCCTCTCCCGATACTCCCTCGGCGCCATCCCCTTCAAACGTGAGAAGAACTTGCTGAACGAGGGCAGATCGGCGAAATGAAGGCGGTCGGCGATTTGGGAGATGGAGAGCTGCGAGGTGCGCAACAGGAACGCCGCCTCCATCACCAGCATCTGGTTGATGTAATCGACTACAGTGCGCCCGGAAACTCGCTTGACGATCCGCGACAGATAGTCGGGCGTGATGTTCAACTCGTTGGCATAGAACCCGATGTCGTGGTGCGCTGCAAAATGCAGCGGCAAGAGACGGCTGAAGCCGATGAAGATCTCCTCCATGCGGTGCGGAATATGCTCATGTGCCTCCACTTTTTCCTTAACACTATGGAAATCAAGCAGGAAGACCGCGTAAAGCATACGCAAAATCTGCTGCTTGTAATGGTTGTCCGAATGTAGATAGGCGATGATTTCGCGCATTCGGGCCTCAAATAAAGCGGCCGTCTCCGCGGGAAGCGTCAACTTCGGTTCAGTCAGTTGCATGGCGGGCTTGTAAGCCAGGCTAATCATGTCGCGGACCACCGGCGTTTCGAGCGTTGTGTTCTCGTCCGCCAACAGACAAATGCCCCGGTAGTCGTCGGTGATGGCGTTGACGGTGACGGCCATGCCCGGCGAATAGATGTAAAGGTCGCCCGCACGAAGCCGGATCTCCCGGTCGTTGTAAGTCAACGTAAGCTCTCCCCGCGTGACGAGCGTAAAGGTGTAGCAGGCCAAGAATCCCTGCGTCTGGTTGGTGAGGCTCGTTTTCTGCGCATCGGTCTCCAAACAGAGCATCTTCCCGTCCCAGCCCTCCATCGGCTCTGCACCGCTTGTCAGCGCCCACCATTCTTTGAGTGTGTACATAGTCGTCCGTCTTTTTTTGAAATGCAAACATACAAAAAATACTGTTCGGTTTCAGACAAATTTTGTTCGGTTTCGGTTTTTGTCATGTTGGATTATAAAATGTACTTTTGCGGCTCGAAATAATTTTCAATAAAAAAAGACAATGGACAAAAACAAATCAATTGAAGCAGTACATTTTGAAAGATACGATATGAGCTATCTGCAAATGGGAAATAAAAACATACTTATAGCATTCTTTCTGATTTGCTGCGCCTCGCTTTCCGCGCAGACCACCTATTTTGTCTCCAACAGCGGCAACGACAGCAACGACGGCCTTTCGTGGGCCACGGCCAAGGCCACCATCGACGGGGCGATGGCATTGATCACCTCACCCAACGACGATTCGGTGTTCGTGTCAGTGGGCACCTATCCGGCCTGCACCATTAAGAACAGCACGCATGTGTATGGCGGCTTCGCGGGCACGGAAAGCCATCTCTATGAGCGGCAGTCCCTCTCCTACGGCATCGCCGCTGACAGTTCCTGTACTATTATTGATGCACAACACGACAACAACTATGCCGTACAAATCAACAGCTACTTTCACTACAACGGCAGTTATCATTGCCGGGAAAACACTTTCGATGGTTTCTATGTGACAGGCGGCAACCAGTACGGCATCCGCGACGTGGCCAACAATACCCACACGATTTCGAATTGTACTATGACAGGAAATGCTTGCGGTTTGTATTTGGGGATGGAATACTCCAACTCATACTACAATGCCACGTTTCAAGTTTCGGACTGCAAGATTAATGGCAACACATCAAGCGGCGGTGTCCGGATGTACAGCGGCAGCCAAAGTTATGGGGCCACCTACGAGTTCAACAACTGTGTGATTACTGGGAACACGGGCAGTCGATGCGGTGGAATATGGTTCGATGCAAACTACACGACACCATACAACACGGTCATTGTCAAAAACTGTGACATCACGAAAAACACCGCTTCGGGCTTGGATGCCAAGGCCGGCGGCATACTGACGCAAGCCAACGATTTTCTTTATCATCCGACGAGAAACGAATGGCAGATTATCAACTCGCGTATCATTGACAACACGGTTTACACCACTGCCACCACCGCCAGCACAAGCGGTAGCCGGCCATATATCGCCGGAGGTGTCAGCGTTTTCACACATCCCGCGCACATTATTGGCTGTGTGATTGCCAACAACAGTGCCATCTCCACCGAAGGCATTGATGTGACCGGCGGTGTGGTCACCTATTCGTACGTCACATCATCGGGACCTTCCAGCGGAAACCCAGTAGGAAGGATGTATATGACGAACTGCGTGGTAGCCAACAATCTGGCACAGACCATCCATGCCGACGGCACAGGTGGTATCCGCACCACTTCCGCAGCCACGGTCAAGAACACGGTGATATGGAACAATATGCGCGGCAATGCTTCTCAGGATTTACGTTGGTCCACGAGCTATACGCACCCTTATACTTACTGCGCTTGTCAGTCTGTCTCCACCAGCGACTTCGCCTCCGACAGCACCAATATCGTGTTGGACACGGCCAATCTGCCGCAGTTCGTGGCTCCTTCGACCATGGTGGGTGCCACTTCCATCGCCACGGATCTGTCAAACCTCAACGCAGACTGGCACGTGATGCCAGGTTCGCTGCTGGTTGACGCGGGCGACCCGAACACGGCATTCATCACCTACCTGCCCGCTACCGACATGGACGGCAACCCGCGCATCGGCAACAATCGTGTCGACATCGGGGCCTACGAACTTTCCAACGCCACCTTCAACCAGAGCATCACGTGGAATCAGGACCTCAACGCCGACCTCTCCGACGGCACACTGACCCTTAACGCTACGGCCACCTCCGGACTGCCCGTAACATACACCTGTAACAACGAAGACATCGCCACTGTGAACGGCAATGTGCTTACGTTTCATGGTGCCGGCTATGCCATTGTCACTGCCTCGCAGCCAGGCAATGCCACCTGGAACGCCGCCGCACCCGTCTCCAAAATCCTCACTGTGACGAGCAGCACTCCCGACCTGCAGCCGCAAAGCATCCTCTGGAATCAGGAGCTCACCTTCCCGCTGAGCGACGAGCCCGTGGTGCTGGCCGCAGCCGCCACCTCCGGACTGCCCGTGCAGTTCACAAGCAGCGATGAGAGCGTGGCCACCATCAACGGCAGTATCCTGACGATGCACAGCATGGGCTTGGCCATCATCACGGCCTCGCAGCCAGGCAACGACGAGTATGCCCCCGCACAAAATGTGATGAAGATTCTGAATGTCACCGAACCCGTCAGCATTGACAGCCATAACAAACAGAATCTGAAAGTCTGGCCGAACCCAACCAGCTCCATTGTTTATATGGAATGTGGAATGGACAATGCAGATTTTTGGATCACAGATAGTTACGGCAGAAAAGTAATGCAGGGCCGGATAGATGCAAGCAATAAGAGTTTAGATTTGTCGGATGTTCCAACGGGCATGTACCTGTTACACATTCGGTCGCAAAAAGGAGAAACTTCGACCACAAAAGTTATTAAGTTCGGAGCAACAAGATAAATTGTTACAGACAAATAATAATTATGCCGTAATTGGCAAAATGTAAATTCCCGTTTTATGGTTTTGACCTTAACCCGCCCCGATGCAAACGAGACTTTTACGAAGCAATTATAGATATCAAATGGAAATCAAAGCAGTAAAATTCAGAAAAGACGGATTCTATTCACAGCCTTTTGCCTTCGGCGGCGAGGAAGGCATGGACAAGTTTGACAAGAACGTCCGCTATCGCGGCAGTCTGCAGAACTACCTCATCGACACTGGCAGCGAGGTCATCTTGGTCGATACGGGGCTGTCCCGCCGTGGCGTACGGCTACACGCACGATTTCTATGCGGCGGACCCGCAATGCTGGAAAACAGTTAAGAGTTGAGAGTGAATAGATTATGAAAGCAATCTTCTTAGACCACCCCTGCTCCGTAGAAGAAATGCGCATCAGCGAAATCCCCGTCCCCGAAGTGCGTCCCGGATGGGTTTTGGTGAAGATCCAAGCCATAGGGCTGAATCATTCGGAAGCCTTGCTGCGGATGTTCGAAATTGAAAACGACTACATCCGGAAACCCATTGTGCCGGGCATCGAGTGCGCAGGCGTGGTGGCGGATGCCATGGAAGAGAGCCGCTTTTCCGAGGGCGACTGGGTGATCGCCATGATGGGCGGAATGGGGCGTTCGTTCAACGGCAGCTACGCCGAATACGCGCTATTGCCCGAGCAGAATGTGTTCTGGGTGAACACCACCGACCGCACCGAACCGTGGGATTGGATTTCGCTGGCCGCTGTGCCCGAGACCTATTTCACGGCCTACGGTTCGTTGACGGAGTGCCTGCTGCTCAACGACAACGACACACTGTTGGTGCGCGGCGCCACAAGCACCGTCGGACAAGCCGCCATCCAACTCGGCAAAGCCATGGATGCCAACGTGATTGCCGCCTGCCGGAAAGAGAAGGACTTCGACCGGCTGAAAGCCATCGGGGCGGATGTTTGCGTCCTCGATGATGGCCATCTGGCGGAAAGTCTGCCTTCCGAAATGCGCCCGAACAAGGTCTTGGAACTCGTCGGGCCGGCCACTTTGCAGGATTCGCTCCGGTGCGTCAAGAAGCCGGGCTATGTCTGCAACACGGGCATCCTCGGAAACGTCTTCACCGTCGAGCATTTCGACCCCATCAAATACATCCCCAACGGCGTGTTCCTCACGGGCTTCTTCTGCAATTTCCCGACACAGGAAATCATCGATTCGATGTTTGAACTGATTAACCGAAAGCATATTAAGCCATTGTATTCCAAAGTCTTCCGCTTGGACGAAATCGCCGAAGCGCATAAGTTGTTGGAGCAAGGAGGCGCCGGCGGGAAGATTGTGCTGAAATTGCCATAATCTGAACAAGGCATTTTTTTTGTAATTTTGCCGATTGGGAAAATGTTAGAAACAAGCCGGTTGCGCGGCAAAAAACGAAAACGATGGACAGACGCGAATTTTTGAAGAAGGCCGCCCTCGGGGTGGCGGCAGTGGCGGCAACCAGCCTGCTGGAGCATCCCGCCGTGGCTACAGCAAATGAATTGATTAACAATAAAACAACGAATAATATGAAGAAAATAATGATTATCGACGGTGGTCCGCGCCGTAACATGAACACCGCCGCCATGCTGGAATCCTTCGCTAACGGAGCCAAAGAGGGTGGGGCGGAAGTGAAACTTGTGCGCCTCTACGACATGGACTACAAAGGCTGCATGTCGTGCATGGTCTGCAAACTCAAAGGCAAAGCCTCGAACATCTGCAAGTTCAAGGACGCCTTGACCCCAGTTTTGGAGGAGATTGCCGAAGCCGACGGTCTGGTGCTCGGTTCCCCGATCTACTTCGGCGACGTGACCGGCCAGATGCGCACCTTCTTAGAGCGGTTGGCTTTCCCGTGGCTCTCTTACAACGACTACAGCATGACAGCTCCCAAGAAGATGCCCGTGGTGCTGTTGGAGACTATGAACGGCACTCCCACCCGCAACAACAGCAAGGGCTACGGTTCGATGGAGCACTGCATCTCCGCCGCGCTCGGCGACCCCGAACGGCTGGTCGCCTACAACACCTACCAAGTGAAAAACTACGACCGCTACGAGCTCGCCGGATTCTCCGAAGAGGCCAAACGGAAATACCGCGAGGAACATTGGGAGGAGGACCTGCAGAAGGCCTTCGAGGCGGGGAAGCGGATGGCGAAGGCGAAAGAGTGAGTTTTGCTGGCTGTTAGCTGCCAAAAGCCAACAGCTAAAAGCTAAAAGCCAAACCCAAAACCCAAAGAAAATTCGAATTAACAAAAAATATCACTTAAAACAATAAAGAAATGGCTACTATTTATGATTTCAAGGCCCTGAACAACAAGGGCGAAGAGGTGGACATGGCGCAATACCGCGGCAAGGTCCTCATGATTGTCAACACCGCTTCCAAATGCGGTTTCACCCCGCAATACGATGGTTTGGAGGCACTGTACAAAAAGTACAAAGACCAAGGTCTCGTGATTCTCGGATTCCCGTGCGACCAGTTCAAGCACCAGGAGCCCGGCTCCGATGCGGAGATCGCGGAGTTCTGCCGCCTCAACCATGGCGTCACCTTCCCGCTGATGAAAAAGATCGACGTTTTCGGCGAGAATGCCCACCCGATTTTCAAATATCTGACGCAAACCGTGCCCACTGAAGAGGTGAAAGGTCTGAAAAACAAAGCCACGATGGCCCTTGTGGACGGTCTGAGCAAATCCGAAGGTCGCGAGGAAGGCGGTGTACGCTGGAATTTCACCAAGTTCCTCATCTCCAAAGACGGCAGCGTCGTCAAGCGCTTCCCGCCTGTGGCCACACCCGAGGACATGGAGGCAGATGTTGAATCTATGTTGAAATAAAACGTCAGAATAATGGCACATGCTTGTGAAAACTGCAAGATTCGCGCACACTACGACGCGAAACCGAAGTCTCTGATGGGCCGCTTCTGGCGCTGGCACATCAACTTCTGTCCGGGTTGGAAGAACTACTTCACCTCGCTGTCACCTGAAAAGCAGGCTGAGCTGCAGGAGAAGTACCAATTCACCAAGATCTATGAACACTGACAAGATTCTATCCGGGCCTCGGTGCCGCCCTCGCAATAGCAGGACTAAGGTACTTTGTAAGCTGGATTAAGGCGGTGCGGAAGTAGAATGTGTCGGGGGAGAACTGTCATTTTTCACGCTGTTTCTGCGGAGAGTTTTTTACTCTTCGACCCATTCTATCTCTTGGCTTGAGTTGCCGAGCACTTTGCCGTTGGGATCCAAATAATACTCCACGCCGTCCTTCAAAGCCTTGAAACCATGCTTGTCCTGCTCAAAACGCTCGTATTGAGGAGCGAATACCGTTTTCCCATTTTTGTCAATACAGCCATAAAGCCTGTTTTGCTTGACTTTATAGTAGTTTTCAAATTCCAAAATGTCATCATAAAGCGGTTCAATGATCACTTTGCCGTCAACACCGCAAATTCCGGTTTTTTTATCCTTGTTGAACCAAAAGGTATTGGCGTAGGGATAGAAACAAATGTAGTCATAGTGGCGGTCGGCACCAATGAGGCTTTTTCCCTGTTTTGTGAGAATAACGCCATAGAGCTTGTTCCCGGAATGCGTTCTTCCTTCGAAGAATCCCCCATTATATTCCAATTGAGTAAATATGAATGGCGTCACGGCTTTCCCTGCCGAATCGCCAATGGCATAGAGACAGTCTTGACGAAGTTTTGACCAGGAGAATCCGTCTGCCTCTTCATGGTACTCCGTGTTCACCTCCTTTTTCCTGTTGTAGAGGCGTATTTCCTTTATGTTTTCCCCATCCTGTTTTCTGATGACATCAACGAAATAATCTCCAGCGGGCAAAGTCGCTATGATGACATTTCCTTTTCCTAATGTTGTTTCCTGCAACGTTTTGGCTCTGTCGGGTCTGCTCACTCTGACGAGATATTGGTCGAATTTGTTTTCCGGGATGTCCAACACTTTTGAATCACTCGAATGGGAATAGGATATCACCGGCACGGTGTCTGGCTCCGAGACCAGCAGATCCCCTGGGGTGGTGAACCAGTGCACGGTGGTGTCGCCGGGCAGCCCGCTGGCGTTCCGGCCGAAAGCAATGACGCAGTATTTTGTACCGTGGTTCAGCAACAGCCGCCCCCACCTGTCCGTCTCATAAATGGTGGAGTTTCTGTTGATGATACGGCAGAGCGAATCCAAGCCGAGTTTCTCAAACCACGAGGCGGAAACGATGCCGTTTTGGTAGCCGCATGTTTCCGAATTTGGCACACATATCACATAGGATCCTGTGTCGGAGAGAAAACTGCTGTATATCTGTATGGATGATTTCCCTACACCCCCTATTGTATTCGTTCTGAAGGGTTTTCCGGAACACTTGTACCGGCGGTCATTGGAGTCGGCCGCGACACTCCAAATGGTATATTCCTTGCCGGGCTCCAGATTCGTCCAAAAATGGCCCCAGACGGTATCATAGCGCTTTCCCCAATGAAAGACGACATCCTCAAGCGAGAGGCCGAAAACATTCGACAAAAGCTCTACCTCGTTGCCATAATCTTGATAATTGTAAACATGGTGGCAAGCCGCATTATGATCATAACGATATTGGGCATAATAGGGTGTGACATTCTGGATTTCAACCTCTGCGTAAGGGAGATTCTCCTGGGCAGATGAGACACACACGCCCAAAATCATCAGGAAAAGAAACGTTATAGGTAACTTTCTACTCATAGGTCTGCGATAATTCAAGGTTCAAGGTTTGGGACTGCAAAGATATATAAAATTCGGCATAGAACTTGTACGGCAAATAAATATTTGTATTTTTGCACACTAATTGATAATGTAAATACTATGATCCTCTATTTTTCAGGCACGGGCAACAGCTTGGCCATCAGCCGCCACATCGCGGAGAAACTCAACGAAACGGTGATGCCGCTCAGTCAGGCGGTGCACCAGGATTTGTCGCGGGAGCGGCGCAAAGGCACACCAGTACCACCACCCGAAGGTGACGGTGGGGGATATGAAACGGTAGTTTTTCATGCCACACGGAAGGATTGTCCGTAAACAATAATTTTTTTAGCATTTTTTCAGTTACGGACATTTATTTTTGTTACTTTTGCATTTTCATTGCAGATATCTGTGATTTTCGCAATCGTTCGAAAAGTTTGGTATGGAAAAGGACTATTCATCATTTGGCGCGGCGTATCGGGACTTCAAGGTCAGGGACGGGGTATATGTGCCCGAACCGTTGGAAGAGTTCTCGGGAGACGATCCGTTCACGAAGATGGCCCCCATCCGTGGGGAGCTCAAGGATATCAAATTTGACGAGTCTTACCCATATCTTGACAAATCCCTGAAGTTCAAGATTTGGCATTTCCTCATATATCTTACCCTCTGGATTGCGGCTTTCCCATTAAACCGGATCCGGTTTGGACTCCGGATTGAAGGACGCGAGAAAATACGCCGGAACCGGAAACTCTTCGCCAACGGCGTGATGACCGTGTGCAATCACGTTCACCGGTGGGATATGATTTGCGTCCTGCAGGCGATGCGCTACCGTAAGGCCTGGATTCCCATGTACGCCCAGCCTTTCCGTGGCAAAGACGGCTTCCTGATGAAAAACATCGGGGGCATTGCCATTCCAGAGGACCGCGGTGGACTCAGGGAGTTTGACAAAGCCTTGAATGAACTGCATGACAAAAAACAGTGGATACACATATTCCCGGAAAGCTGCAGTTGGAAATTCTATGCCCCGCTCAGACCCTTCAAGATCGGCGCTTTCAACATGGCCTACCGCTATTCGCTACCGGTGGTGCCCATGATGCTCTCTTTCCGGCCTCGCACCGGCTGGCGCAAACTCTTCGGCAAAGGCGAGCCGCTGCTTACCATTCACGTGGGTGACCCGATCATTCCCGACCTCAATACACCCCGGAAAGAGGAGGCGGCGAGGATGCGCGACCTTGCCCACAAGGCTATGCTCGACATGGCCGGTATCGTTTCTAACCCTTGGCCATCCGGCCTTGATTGAAAATCCCCATTATTATGAATACAATAATCGACCCCGTACCCGTTGAACTGCTCAAAGCGGAACTCACCAAATCCAAAAAGTTGGAGGACACCAACAAAGGACATAACGAACTATATATCGTCACCTGGCAGGATTCCCCCAATGTCGTCACAGAGATCGGCAGGCTGCGTGAGCTGGCTTTCCGTGAAGCCGGTGGCTCCACAGGCAATGCCGTGGATCTTGACGAATACGACAAGATGGAGAAACCTTACAAACAGCTGATTGTTTGGGATCCTGAAAACGAGGCGATTATCGGTGGCTATCGTTTCCTGTTCGGCTCTGATGCGACGTTTGACGAGAACGGCCAGCCGATTCTGGCAAGTTCCCATCAATTCCGCTTTTCCCAGAAATTCATCGATGATTACCTGCCGCATGTCATAGAACTGGGACGCAATTTTGTGGTTCCCGAATATCAAAGTTCCAAGGGCGGTGCCAAATCCATTTTCGCCTTTGACAACTTGTGGGACGGTCTTGTGGCCATTATCATGAAAAACCCCGAACTGCTCTATTTCTTCGGGAAAATCACCCTGTATCCCTCTTATGACCATATTGCCAAAGATCTGATATACCACTTCTTATGGAAACATTTCGGGGATAAAAAGGAGCTTGTCCGTCCGTGGGACGACCTTGCGATAATGCCGGCATCTGACCCTGATCTGATGGATCTGGTGGAAAATAAGGATGATCTTCTGGAGGATTACAAATTGCTTAAGGCGGCGGCCAAAATGAGAGGGGTGAACGTTCCGCCCAATGTCACGGCATACATCTCCATCACCTCCCAAATGCTCATGTTCGGTACGGCAGTGAACCGCTTGATGCACAACATTGAGGACACGGCCGTGCTTGTCCCGTTCGATGAAATCTATCATGACAAGAAAAGCCGACATATTGGGGCCTATATCCGTTTTTCCAACTCAAGGAGACGTAGGAATGAGAAACTGGAAGCGCTGCAGTCGGAAGCGGAAATGATTGAGGATTGGTTGGCGAAACGCAACCGCAAGGTAAGACGCATTCTCAAGAAAATCGGCCGGAAATCCTAGTGCATATTTGTAATTTGTGTACCTTTGCCAATTATTATTTCCGATATGAAAGTTGTACTATCACCGTTCTTCAACTTATTGATAATTAGCATGTTGTCTGTGTTTTCGCTTCAGGGGCAACCCTTGGTGATCATGCACACAAACGACACGCACAGTCAGATTGACCCTTATTCCTACAAGAAGGACATCAACGTGGGCGGCTTTCTTCGTCGGGAAGCTGCCATCCGTGAGGTGCGTGCCGAAAATCCTAACACGCTGCTGTTGGATGCCGGCGATTTCTCGCAAGGCACACCCTATTTCAATTTATTCAAAGGCTATATGGAGGTGCGGCTGATGAATGCCATGGGCTATGACGCGGCCACACTCGGCAACCACGAGTTCGACAACGGTTGTGCCGCTCTCGCCGCCCGCCTCAAGACCGCTGATTTCCCGGTGGTGTGCGCCAACTACCAATTTGCCAACAAGAAACTGGCGAAAGTCATCAAACCATACGTCATCGTTGAACGTGCCGGCATGAAAATCGGCATCTTCGGACTCGGGGTGGACCTTTATGGCTATACGGCTCCGCAGATTTCCCGCGAAGTCACCTACCTTGACCCCGTGGAGACATCTCGCAAGATGGTTGCCGAACTCAAAGCCCAAAACTGCGACCTGATTGTCTGCATCTCTCATGTCGGGGTGAACAAAAATGTCAAAGACAATGACTATGAAATCGCTCGCCAAGTACCTGAAATAGACGTGATTATCGGCGGGCATTCCCACGAAGAGATTAATCCGCCCGTTGTGGTCGGAAACACCCGCATCTGCCAGATGACGAACAGGGGGAAGTGTTTCGGAGTTTTGACCGTGGAACGATGATTTTACGATGATGCGATGAGACGATGAAGCGATGAAAAAAATGATAGAAAGGTGTTTGTATAAACTTGAATTCCATTCACAAATCACAAATCACTAATCACAAATCACAAATCACTAATCACCAAGCAATATGAAACAGAAAATAATGGTAACGGGTGGTTGCGGATACATCGGTTCGCACACCATTATCGCCCTGATAGAAAGCGGAAAATACGATGTGATCTCTGTCGACAGCTGTGTTCGGAGCACGCCGGAGACTATGAGCAGGGTAGAGAAGATCACCGGGGTGAAAGTCAAGAACTACCCTGTGGATATCTGCGACAAGGCGGCGTTCTTCAAGGTGTTCGAGGAGAACCCCGATGTGACGGGCATCATCCATTTTGCAGCCTACAAAGCGGTAGGGGAGTCGGTGGAGCAGCCGTTGATGTACTACCGCAACAATCTTGGCACGATGATGAACGTGCTGGAAGCCTGTGAGAAATTCGGGGTCAAGCACCTGCTCTTCTCCTCGTCAGCCTCGGTGTATGGCGACATCGAGAACCTGCCTGTCAATGAGCAGACTCCGCTCGGAGTGGCTGCCTGCCCGTATGCGCATACGAAACAGATTTGCGAGGGCATGATTCAGAGCGAACTGGAGGCGAACAAGGCCATGGATGCCTTGATACTGCGCTATTTCAACCCAGTGGGCGCGCATCCTACCGGATTGAACGGGGAGCTTTCTCCGGACAAGCCCAACAATCTGATTCCGGTCATCATGCATGTGGCCTCCGGTGTGTTGCCGCAGATGACTGTTTTCGGCACGGATTACAATACCCGCGACGGCTCCTGCATCCGCGACTACCTGCATGTGTGCGACATTGCCGATGCCCACGTGAAGGGCATGGATTATCTGGTAGAAGGCAGGTATTCAAAGCGTTGCGAGATCTTCAATCTCGGAAGCGGCAACGGACTCTCTGTGTTGGAGATGCTGGCTGCGGCTGAGAAGGTGGTTGGCAAGAAGCTGAATTACGTGCTCGGTGACCGCCGTCCCGGCGATATCCCCGCGATTTACGCCGACAGTACTCGCGCAAACGAGCTCCTCGGCTGGCACTGCCGCTACGATGTGACTGCCATGATGGAGAGCGCGTGGAAATGGGAACGTTTTATTAATTCATGATTCATAATGCATAATGCATAATTGTGGTGCTTTTCGGAGCTGTCGAATCCTAAAATTTGACGATTTTGACAGTTTCGATGCCATTGTCGGATATTATCCGAAGCATGTAAGTTCCAGCCTTGTAATCCGATAAATCCACAAAAAACTCATTCTCTTTCACGTTTTTGCGGGAAAGCATTTTTCCGAATATATCAAACACCTGTACTTCTGTTACCGGTTGCGATTCCGTACACACATGCACATTGCATTTGGTGGGATTGGGAAAAACTCTCACGTTTGTTTCATTGTGCACTCCGATGCCGGCGGGCAGTTCCGGACCGCGGATGCCTATAATGATGGCATGATTGCTGTTGAAACCGTATGTGCTACAGTTGGTTAGTGCATAGAATCCGTTTTGCTGTCCGCCCCAGCCCCAGTTGAAATGGAAATAGTCATTGTCTTGGTAGCCGTCGCAAATCCAAACATGTCCGCCGTAACTCCCGCTTCCCCCGTACATGAAGGGTGCGCCTTCGTCGAGTTCGCTTTTCAAGCAATTAAGCCAGGCAACAGCGGAAAGATTTTCGCGTTCAATGTATTGAATGGTAGTGGGATAACAGAAATATTGCGAGAGGGCGGATACAATGCGGTTGGAATTGGCGACACTCGCGGATGGACCGTAATTCATGTTGACGGCGACACCGCAATGGTACAGCAACGTGGCAACAGCTTCCACACAACTGTCTGGATGGTCCAAGAATGTGAGTTTGTCTGGCATATTCGCGTAATGGTAAGTCGTAGCACCAAAGTTGGCGGAAAGGGTGCCGTAACTGCTGCTATAGGAATGGCTCCCTGTGCCAGAAGAGGGGAATCGCCAATAGCGCATCACTTGCCCCATGACGAGCGCGCCGCATCCTACAGCCGCATGGCCCCCGTACGCTGGATCGCCGGTCGCATCAGCAGGACAGAGGTCGTTGTAGTACTTGGTCTGGTTCCATCTGTTGTTGCCCAACAACGGAGCAACGACGATATCTCCATCCCCATCTATAGAGGCAGGGATAGTTTCGGAAAGCAATGACTCCCATTGCTGACGTGTGGTTTCGTCAACAGCTTTTGGGTTATCCATTGCATATTGAATCTCTTCGGCGTAACCCTCCAGGAAAAAGCGGATGTGGGCTGGAATGTTCTCGGTGACAAAGGCCCCTTCGTCGGAGAATGCTAAAATGGGCTGAACCCTGTCATCACCGGCCACGATGACAAAGCCCTCTGATTCAAAATTCACGACATAAAAACTGGGGGCCGAACCGTTTTCGTTGCGTGCCGAAGTGGCGGTGTAAGCGACAATAGGATTCAGCGATTCGGGGGCATGGTTGTATTTCTTGGCGAAAAAGCGGGTCGCAACCGTGCAAGCAGTCTTTGCACCCACTGGTTTGGCATACATGCTGCCTGACAACAGCCATGCCAAAATGAATAAAACAGAAAATTTCAATTTCATAATCCAATTGTTTCTAACCGCAAAAATACAAAAAATGAAAAGAAACAACATAATACGAGACGATATGAGTTTTATATGCGCACGGTTGATGTTTTTTTTCAAAAAGAGGCACTTCGTGTCGGATAATTGGTTATTTTTGCAGTCTCTTCTTCATAGAAGAAAAAATGTAGATAAAACTAAGTAATGTAGCGTTTTTCATATATAGAAATAGATGTCTGAGAATTTACGGTTGGTTGCGGATTTGGCGCTGATATTGACTTCAGCTGGGGTCGTGACCGTGATTTTTAAACTGCTGAAACAGCCCCTGGTGTTGGGCTATTTGGTGGCTGGTTTCCTCGTGGGACCGCACCTGCATATTTTTCCCACTGTCACGGATGTGAGCGATGTGGAGGTCTGGTCCGAAATCGGTATCATCTTCATGATGTTCAGTGTCGGACTGGAATTCAGCTTCAAAAAGCTGATGTCGGTGGGCAGCAAGGCCTTTCTTACCGCCTTTATCGGCATCATCGGCATGATTGGTGTAGGTGCTTTGCTTGGTTTCATAATGGGGTGGGGCGTGATGGAGAGCATCTTCCTCGGCGGCATGTTGTCGATGTCCTCCACCGCCATTATCGTCAAAGCTTTCGACGACATGAACCTCAAGGGAGAGTCGTTCGCGAGCCTCACCACAGTGGTGCTGATCATCCAGGACATCGTCGCCGTGGTGATGATGGTGTTGATTTCCACCGTGGCTGCGAGTAAGAACAACGGCGCCGGCCGCGAAATGCTGATGAGCATCGTGAAACTCGTCTTCTTCCTGATTCTCTGGTTCGTTGTCGGTATTTATCTGATACCCACACTGTTGCGAAAGTTCAAAAAGTATATCAACAATGAAAACCTGTTGATAATCTCCATCGGTCTCTGCTTCGCCATGGTGATTATCGCCAACAGCGTAGGCTTCTCATCCGCTTTGGGAGCGTTCGTCATCGGCTCCATCTTGGCAGAGACGGACGAGAGCGATCGCATCGAACATCTCACCGAAAGTATCAAGAACCTCTTCTGTGCCATATTCTTCGTTTCTGTGGGTATGATGATCGACCCACAAGTCTTGCTACAATATTGGAAACTGATTCTTTCTCTTGTGATTATTACACTGGTGGTCAAGGCGTTTGTTTGTTCCGCTGCAGCCGTCGTGGCCGGTTCGAATCTGGAGGATTCTGTCAAGTCCGGCTTCACGCTTTCGCAAATCGGCGAGTTCGCCTTCATCATCGCGTCCGTGGCCGTGGCGCAGCACGTAATGCCATCCTACATTTACCCGGTTATCATCGCTTCTTCGGTAATCACCACATTCACAACGCCTTACTGGATCAAATTGGCCACGCCTGTATATAACGGACTGGAAAAACGGATGTCGCCGAAGACGAAAGCAGCGCTGGATGCATACGCATTGTTCGGATCCAGCAACGAAGGCAAGAAGAACTGGAGCAGCATCATCAAAAGCACCATCTCTAACGTACTGGTTTTCTCGGTGTTGTCGTTCGCCACACTGGCCGTCATGTTCGAATTCGTCATCCCGTTTGTCAAAAAGCTGCCATACGTTGAGATGATTCCCAAATGGGGATTCAACACCATGGAGGCTGTCGGGTGTTTATTGGCTGTTTCGCCGTTCCTGTTCGGCATTGTGCGCAACAGTCCCAAAGTCCACGAACTCTACCGCAATCTGGTGAAAGAGAACCGCGCCAATATGTTGGCGGTCATCGTTTGGACCCTGATCCGATTTGTCATTGTTTTCTATTTCGTGTTCTCCATTTTGGTCAAGTTCTTCAAGTTCACGAAATGGGTCATCGTGCTGATCGCCGTCGCCGTCATATTCCTGCTCGTCCTCTCACGCCACAACCTGAACCGCTTCACCAAATTGGAACGGAACTTCAAGACGAACCTTAATTCATAATGCATAATGATACTAATCCGCAAACTATAAACTATAAACTATAAACTGTAACCTTCAATAACCAATAACCCATAACCCATAACCATTACAAAGAAATGAACACGTTATTTCTGGATCGGGACGGCATCATCAACGTGCAGATTGTGGGCGGATACGTGCGCAAACCGGAGGAGTTTGAGCTCATCCCGGGGGTGCTGACGGCGATGCAGTGGCTGCGGCCGAAATTCCGCCACATCATCGTGGTCACTAACCAGCAGTGCGTGGCCAAACGTATCTGCAAGATGGAGAATATCGAGGAAATCCATCGGCGGATGATGGTCACCTTCGAGGAGAATCTGACTCCGCTGGATGCCATCTATTGCTGTCCGCATTTGGCGGGGTCGGGGTGTGGTTGCCGAAAACCCGAGATCGGAATGGCACTGCAGGCCAAGGCCGACTTCCCCGACATCGACTTCGCCGACTCCGTGATGGTCGGCGACAGTCTCTCGGACATACAATTCGCCGTCAACGCAGGCATCACCCCCGTGCACGTCGGCGCGAAACACCCCGGTGAATACGAAGAGATCGCGAAAATAACCTCGTCGCATTATAACAATTTGCTGGATTTTGCGAAAAACTACCCGTTTAATGTTGATAATCAATCATAACAATCAATGTGCTCTACCAAGCTCTTGCCCCTGCGGGGCCGTTCAAGGAAATAGTTATAAAAAATAACCTTTTAACCTCTTAACCCAGCTTCAATAACCCATAACCTATAACCTATAACCATTCAAGAATGACTTTTTTCTTCATCTTCTTCCTCTGTTACCCCCTCGCTGCATTGCCATTGGCCGTGCTGTATCTGCTGTTGCCGGTGGTGTATGTGGTGGTGAACCACGTGGTGCGGTATCGGCGTAAAGTGGTGGATGATAATTTATTGCACTCATTTCCTGAACTATCACTTAAAGAGCGGAGGCGTATCCGCAACCGTTACTATTGGCATCTCTCGCAGATTGCCATCGAGATGATCAAGATGTTGCTGATTCCTCGTTGTGCGTTGCGTTACCGCTATCGTTGCGTCGATGCGGAGCTGGTGAACCAGTTCTACAGGGAGGGTAGGAGCGTGATTCTGATGTCGAGCCACTACAACAACTGGGAGTGGATGATTGTGGCGTTGGACGAGATGTTTCTGCATCACGGCATCGGGGTAGGGAAGGCCAACAGCAACAAGGTGTTCGAAAAGTGGGTGAACCGTGCGCGCACCCGCCGGGGCACGGAGGTCTGCTTCGCCGACACCGCGCGCGAGGTGTTCGCGCATTACGAAGAAAACCACATCCCGGCAGCCTACATGATGCTCGCCGACCAGTCGCCCAGCCACAAGAACAAGTGCTACGTCACGCAGTTCCTCAACCAGACCACCGGCGTGATCTATGGTCCCGAATATTTCGCCCGCAAGTACGACATTCCGGTGCTATACTATCAGGTCATCAAAGAGCGGATAGGAAAGTACCGCATCGAGGTGCAGGTGATCACGGAGCATCCCAACGACGAGGAGCCGTACGCCATCACCCAGAAATACACGGAGTTATTGGAGCAAACCATCCGCCGGAAACCGGAATATTGGATATGGAGTCACAGGCGGTGGAAGCTGAAACTGGACTAATTAGCAGTTAGCAGTTAGCAGTTAGCAGTTAGCAGTTATTAGTTAGTAGTTATGTGGTGAATCGGTTTGTCTTGCGCTTGCGAGAGCCACACCGTGTCCTCTTCCATCCGCACCTCCAACCGAATTCTGTTGTCGGGTTGGTAGAGGATTTCATCCTTATATAGACATTAATTTTTTCATTTCATCTTCATCGGGGAGCAGTTCCATCAGTTTCTTCTGTCCAGCTTGGTATGTGGCGACACCCATAGGACGCTGGTAATCCTGAAGAACATACTCAACAAATGTTTTGTCGGCATCTTTGCAAAGGATAATGCCAACAGGAGGGTTTTCTCCCTTAAGCTTTTCGTCGTCATCCAAAACATGAAGGTAATGAGATAGTTGTCCTAGATAAGCAGGCTTGAAAGTCCCTTTTTTCAGTTCCACCACAACCAGTGAACGCAGAATCCTGTTGAAGAATAGCAGATCCACCCAATGGTCGTGCCCCAATTTGTCGTAATGAACTTGACATCCAATGTATGCAAAACCTTTTCCAAAAGTCATGATAAAGTTTCGCATGTTATGGACGATCTCGTTTTCAAGAACTCGCTCATCAATGTCCTCTTCTCTCTGACCCAATTGCTCTGTATTGATAAAATCCAGTAAGTAGGAATCTTTGAACATCTGAATGGCACTAATTTGGCAGACGCGTCTGCCAAATTTGTGTCAAGCATTTGCCACTGTTCGTAGAACATTCTCATATTCCGTAAGTTGCGTGCGGAGAATCCCCTTAATCCTGGCATTTCGGCCGACAATTGACGGCTAATGGTCTCAATGGCATCTTTTCCCCAAAACCCCGAACGGGAATTCTGAGAAATGTATCGACCTATTCCATAATACAGGGCCAACTGTTCTTGGTTCACGCCTGCCAAGGCCTTGTCCTGGCTCTGCAAAATGGTTGTCTTGATTTGCCTGACGGCATCACTGTACTGATTCATGTTTGTTTTTTTTTCGTTTTTAAGGTTGTTGATTTCCGTCTGCAAAGATACAACAAAAACCGTTGTTTGTCAATGGTTTAGTGTGATTTTTATTGCTACTGAGAACCAAGGAGTTGTAATTTTTATTTACAATTTGTTTTGTTGATTGTTAAAATTCAGGTTCGGGATTTCGCTGATTTTTGACCTTTGCGAGTCTGAGGTTCCGTTTGGCCGAGGCCTGATTCCATGTATTGAAGCTCCGAAGCCATCTTCCGTTAAAAACAAATGATTTTTTCAATTAAGAATTCTGGGGAAAACGGGATTGGTGTCGGTTGACTTGATAAAGTCCGGTTCCCTGTTGTACATTGTACATTGTTCATTGTACATTGATCAGTTTCCGGTACGGGAGGGTGGCCAAACGGAATGGAGCATTTGCTGTTCGTTTCCGTGTGTCTTTGCGGGTTGCCTGTTTTTCGGCAATCACTGCGCTGGCGGGAAACGGGTCGCCGTTAAGCACCGCCCTCACGAGCAACCCGTGCACCATTCCGTTTTGCCGGAAGAGGGAGGCGTTGGATTGCGAGGGCGGTCGTCATCGTCAAGGCAGGCGGTGGCTCGTAAGGACAGGATGGCAAAACGGAATCCCGTACACGCACGGGCGTGCGCTGGCGGGTGGCTCATGTTTTGATTTACTCAAAAATACACTTTTTCAATGAATTACAATTTCTAATGGCACTAATCGGTAAATTTTTGATTTTCTAAACTGCACTAAACGGTAAGATTTTGAAGGAATGGATTGCACTAACGCAGAACATATTTTTGGATTTTGGCAATTGAAATTGTAAAAAAAGCCCGCCAGCATACGCTAACAGGCTTATATAACAAAAGGTTTATCTATGTTTTTAAAGGTCGGTCTTCTTTGCAGATAACGGCCAAGGCCTCCTCTCGGTAGCGGTCATTGTTATCGGCGTTTTTGTAGTTTAGGTTGTACGGTTATGCGATGAGGCACGAGACATCTTTCTCGCCACTTATCTCGCCGCGAGGCGAGATAACATATACCATAACACTCGTTACCGCCCTTTCTCGCCATCTTTCCCGCCACTTGGCGAGAAAAACAGACTTCAAGTGCTCATCTCTATCTTTTCTCGCCATACCACGAATTTATCATTTCGCAATTCGGTATGTGGTAGACCTACCAACGCCGTCTCTTATCAGAAGTTTCAATTCAACCAAATGTTTCAATTCGCGTTCCGTTGTTCTGGAAGAAATACCGAGTTTATCAACCACCTCGCTTTTACTGTAGGATTGTCCGTCATTCAACTTGAAGAAGTCGAGCAATTTGATTTCACCCTCATCCAAATCCGCAAGAACATCGTCCACCTTCTTTACCGCTTCTGCATTTCTTGGCAGCGTAAACACCAAATAAGGCTCTTGATAGCTGACCAAAGGTAGCGGCAAACTGTATTTCTCAGGCAACTCCCTCACCGTCATAAATCCAAGGCCTCTTTGTTCTGCCAAATCCAATGCGTCAAACACAAACATGATCTTTGGATTCCTACTCAACGATGGCGCATTAAAATTCGATATCTGATCAAATTTGATGGGCGGTACTGCATATCCAGGCGACTTGATGATAATAGCATCCTCAGTTATCTCCAGATATATTGGAGCACCCTCTATGTCATAGTCCCTATGCAGGATGGCATTTTTCACCAGCTCGTTAATAACCTCTATAGGATAGTCATAGATATATTTTCTTCCGGGCTCCGATCTGTCTATCTGCCTGCCCAACCTTTCTTCATACCAATTAAATATCTGCTTGGGCTGTTCAACAAGTGGCCCGCCAACAGTTGCGATGTCTTCTTTCCTGCCAGCGGACTTATAAGTGGCCCTGATAAAGGCATTAGGATATACCAACTGGGGGCTCTTACCAAACAGAAGAAGACCAAGTCCTGTTGGAACATATACCGACTCTCCTTTTTCATTTTGTTTTATATCCAGCAAACCAAGTTGTGAGAGAATTCTGAGCCCTTCTGCCGTATGGAAATCTCCCAACGTCGCCTTTTCCATGAAACCAGCCACTAATTCTTCCGACAAGTCATCCAGTATAGTGTTTACAACCACCTTTTCCGTGTTAGAAAGAATCACCTCCATAGGTTCTTTCTCCTCCGTTAACTTCGCACGTTCTATAGCGGCCCTCAGGAAATCCTTGTTGCACTCCTCTATCTCAGCCTGCAAGTCGCGGGGGTACATTTCCACTTCCACGCCATTATCTATAAGCCATTGGATACCCTTTCTGCACACTATCGGGTCAGGATCTTCGATACCAATATATACTTTGGCTATTCTAGCATTCACGATACGCTCAGCACATCCCAATTTCGGGAAATGGCGAGCACCAGGTGCGCACGGTTCAAGAGTGGCAAAGAGAACATTCCCCTCCACTTTCTCTGAACGGCACTTCCTTTCCAGCAAAGTGAATTCCGCGTGGTCACCATCTCGTAACTCTCCACGATAGGCTGTTTCGTAGGACAAATCTTGCCTGACCATCACTGCCCCAACGAACGGACTTGGCTTTTTGTCCGGCCGTTTCTCTTGGATAGAACTTTTCATCACATTTATCGAAAGCTCCATGAATTCCCTTATCTGTTTCTGTGTCAACTCTATCATATTTGTTAGATGTTTTAATCGTTAATCTTTCGTTATCGTTTTGGGGATTCATTCCCGCTCGGGATGCTCGGTTTCCATAATGTTTTCGTTTTGTGGTTACAGATTTCCGCCTGCAAAGATACAACAAAAACCGCTGTTTGTCAAGAGTTTTGCGTGATTTTTGTTGCTGTTGAAAACCAGAGAGTTGTAATTTTTATTTACAATTTATTTTGTTGATTGTTAAGAATTGAGGTCAGAATTTCGCTGATTTTTGACCTTTGCGAGTCTGAGGTTCCGTTTGGCCCGACGAGGGCTGCGCCTTTCGCCCTATGGCAACACCTCCTCCGCCTTCATCTCCATCCTGCTGAACGCGAACAGTTTCTTTCCCAAGTCTTTAAGGGACGCGCCGAGGTGATAGACGGTGTCGTCGATGATGAGGAAGCGGTCGTGGTAGCGGTCGCACTCCCGAATCGCAATGGGCGAATACTGCCGGTTGTGGCGTTCGAGGTTGCATGATGCAGATTATTGCGATGTCACCAATTCTAGAATGGATTCTGGGGTTGCGTTCATCTCCGTGATGGCGCATAGACCGACACCCATGTCCTTCAGACTTGCACCTAACAGATAGGCCTTGCCATCGATAATCAGAAACCTGTCGTGGTTCCGGAGAGGGAGTTGGACGAACTTGATATAGGGATATTGTGCATTGTGTTTATTCAGGT
>Ga0310691_10001210_pt1 | contig 40989 bp, 30 predicted proteins | sample 176DNAGHGlowgp2_FD_203887 | JGI IMG/M metagenome (GOLD analysis project Ga0310691, IMG submission 203887) | Sheep rumen microbial communities from Palmerston North, Manawatu-Wanganui, New Zealand - 1766 DNA GHGlow gp2 (v2) (version 2) | ecosystem: Host-associated > Mammals > Digestive system >... | reverse complement strand
ATATCATTGCTGATGAGTCCACTCGCAAGCGGGAATTCGGTCCTTTGGAAAAGATCCGCGACAATCACCCGAAATTCGTAATCAGTGCGACGCCGTTGTTGACCACAAGAGACGAGAACGGAATCACTCACCTTTCCTTAAGGAAGTTTCTCAAGGAAGGGTTGCCGTCGTTGTGACATAACTCGTTGTTTTTGACCCCGCAAAAATAACGTTTTTTTCTTTTCCTCAAAATTTCAACCTTTTGACTTTTCGGTGTTATACGTATAGATAAAGTTTCTAACTTTGCAGCGTCATATTTTCAGATTCTGTTTAACGGACCTCGCAGGTTTGAAGTTATGGTGTGAAAACGGTAAAAATAGAGGTCCCCTGAAGTTTTCACCAAAAGATGTACGATATGAAAAAGTCAATGTTTATCGCGGTTTTGCTGTTATTCGCTGGTCTCAGCCTGACAGCCCAACAGAATGGCAAATCCTTCCTGACCATCGACTACAAAGCGATGGAGAAGTTCGCCAAAAACCAAACCGAAGATTTCAAGGCGTTGGTCAACCGTTTCAATTCCGGCGACACCACTTTGACGGACATGGAGGTGGCGAAAATCTATTACGGTAGCTATTTTTCTCCCGACTATTCCTATAAAGACGCCTCTAAGGAGTTGAGAGATCTGATGAAATCGGAATCCTACCGGCCTGCTTTTGAACAATGCAAGAAGGAGCTGGAGAAATCACCCTGCTCGCTGGATTTGCTGCTCAAAGCCTATACCTGCGCCAATCGCCTTGGCGAGAGCAATGCCCTGTACTCCACCCAGATAGGGCAGATCGTGAACGTTATTCTCTCCTCAGGCGACGGACGGACGGAAAAGACCGCTTTCAAAGTGCTGGAGGTGTCGGACGAGTATTGTATTCTGTATGGCATTCTCGGGCTTAACCTCAAATCGCAGGCGTTGATCGGGCATTGCGACCAGATGACGGTCTATGAAGACGAGGCTCCTGATGAGACATTTGACATCTATTTTGACGTGTCGCTCCACCTCGCCCACCTCGACGAACTGTTTGGTGTCATGGACAAAGCCGATAAAATGATGAAAAAGTCGAAGAAGTCGAAACGGAAGAACGGGAAAAAGTATGGAGAAATCCGATTGTGATAATCTTTCAGCTGTGTCTCGAGCTTGAAGTTCTTGACAATTGTTGATTTGCCTATGCGGCGGGCACCTTCTATAAGAAGAGCACTTCCTCAAAATTTTTTCCGCCAAAAACCACAAAATCCTCAAAATTTATTTTGACGGATTCCGCAAAATTCTCAAAATGTAGGAGGAAAATCTGTCAACTTTTTAGACACCCCCGTCTCATATTTGGACACCGCACTATTTTTCCTCCCGCGATAACCCGCTGGTATGGAAATATTTCCTATTTTTGGCGCGATATTTGATGTCGAACTTTCGTGCTCTACCAAGCTCTTGCCCCTGTCGGGGCTGCTTAAGGAAGAAGTTTACCCCCCTGCCCTGCGGGCATCCCCCCTAAAGGGGGAAATTGGGGCTTTTCCGTTCCAACTGCTAACTACTAACTGCTAACTGCTAACTCTGATTATAACCAATAACCTTTCAAGATGCTCAACACCATCCTCATCGTCGATGACAACCGCAACGTCCTCGTGGCGCTGAAGCTGCTGCTGGAGCGCCAATTCCGGCAGGTGTTCGCGCTGCCGTCGCCCAACACCCTGCTGCGGCAGATCGAGCAGTGCCGCCCCGACGTCGTGCTGCTCGACATGAACTTCTCCGCCGGACTCAACACCGGCAACGAGGGCCTCTTCTGGCTCCGCGAGATCAAAGCCCACCACCCGCAGCTTCCCGTGGTGCTCTTCACCGCCTACGCCGACATCGAACTGGCCGTAGCGGGCATGAAGGAGGGTGCCGCCGACTTCGTGGTGAAGCCGTGGGATAACGACCGACTCATTGCGACACTCACCCGCGCCTGCACTCCCGAAAAGGGCACCTCGAAACGGAAACCGCAGGACGGAAGCGCCCTGTTCTGGAGCGACAGCCCGGCGATGCGGGAACTTCGACTTCTGGTGGAGAAAATCGCCCCCACGGATGCCGCCATCCTCATCACGGGCGAGAACGGAACGGGCAAGACACTGTTGGCTAAAGAGATACATCGTCTGTCCGCCCGCGGTGACAAACCGTTCATGACCGTGGATTTGGGCGCGCTCACCGAAACCCTTTTCGAGAGCGAGCTGTTCGGACACGTGAAGGGAGCCTTCACGGATGCGAAAACCGACCGGGCGGGCAAAATCGAGGAGGCCGACGGCGGTACCCTTTTCCTCGACGAGATCGGCAACCTCGCCTTCCCGCAGCAGGCCAAGCTGTTGACGGTCATCCAGCAGCGCACGGTGACGCGCGTGGGCAGCAACAAAGCCATTCCCGTCAATTTCCGGCTCGTCTGCGCCACCAACCAGAAACTCGACGAGAAGGTGTTGCGTGGCGAGTTCCGCGAGGACCTCTACTACCGCGTCAACACCATCCATCTGGAAATCCCGCCCCTCCGCGACCGCCGCGAGGACATCCTGCCCTTCGCAAACCGTTTCCTGACGGTTTTCACCGAGAAGTACCGCAAGCCCGCGTTGAGGCTGAGCCCCGAAGCCGCCCGCAAGCTGATGGAACACCCGTGGTACGGTAACATCCGTGAGTTAGAGCACGCCGTGGAGCATGCGGTCATCGTCAGTGACGGCACTGAGCTGCGGGAACAGGACTTCAAGCTCACGACCCCGATACAAAAGGATAACGTGCAGGAAATCACCACCTTGGACGAGATGGAGGCCGAGATGATCCGCAAGTGCATCGCAAAATGCGCCGGCAACCTCACCGCCGTGGCCAGCACGCTGGGGATTACAAGACAGACGTTGTATAACAAGATGAAAAAATACGGAATATAGTTAGTTAGCAGTTAGTAGTTAGCAGTTAGCAGTTGGAACGGAAAAGCCCCAATTCCCCCCTTTAGAGGGGATGCCCGCAGGGCAGGGGGGTAAACTTCTTCCTTGAGCAGCCCCGGAGGGGCAAGAGCTCGGTAGGGGCACGGATGAGGGAGATGATACGATGATGCGATGATGCGATGACACGATGATGCGATGGTACGATGACACGATGATACGGATGAGAACGATGAAATGATGAAACGATGAGACGATGAAACGATGAGACGATGAAACGATGATGCGATGATGCAATGATACGATGATGCAATGACGACGATAATCATAATAGGAATAGTAATCGCCTGGGCAGTCACCACGTGGCTCCTCGTCCGGCGGAACCGGCGGATCAACAACCGCATCAAGTTCCTGTCGGAGGCGGTGGCGGGCGGCGACTTCAGCTTCACTTTCCCGGAGGGCGACCCTCGGCGCAGCGACCGTGTGCTCGCCGAGTCGCTGAACCGCATCCGCGACATGCTCAGCCGCACCCGTCAGGAGACCATCGACAAGGAACGCTACTACGCACAGATCCTCGAGAACGTGCGCACCGGCATCGTGGCCTACGATGAACAGGGCTTCGTCACGCAGACCAATAGCGCGGCCGCGGAACTCTTCGGACTCCCCGTGCTGACCCATATCCGCCAACTTGACCGTGTCAGCAACGGACTGGCGGACATGCTGTTACTGTCGGCGGCGGGCGACAACCGCACGCTCACGCTCCACGACGGCGACAGCACCCGGCAGCTTTCCCTGCAGGTTTCGCAAAGTCGTATCCGCGACCGAAACATCCGCATCTTGGTCGTCAATGACATTCACAACGAATTAGACAACAAAGAGATAGACTCGTGGATTTCGCTCACTCGTGTGCTCACCCACGAGATCATGAACTCCATGAGCCCGATTACCTCGCTGAGCGAAAGTCTGCGCGAGTTGGTGCCCGAAAAGGATTCCGAACTATACAAGGGTTTGGACGTCATCCACTCCACGGGCAAGGGTATCGAAGGGTTTGTGGAGTCGTACCGGCAGTTCACGCACATTCCGACGCCCGCGCCGACCCTATTTTACGTGCGGGAATTGGTAGAACGTGCCGTGCAATTGGTGCAGTCCGTGCCGGAAAACGCCCGCATCGACTTCCGTTGGTCGGTGGAGCCTGGTGACATACTGTTGCACGCCGACGAGAACCTTGTCGGGCGCGTGCTCAACAACCTGCTGAAGAACGCCATGGAGGCGATAGGAGAAGGGAGAGACGGCTGGATCGAAGTCCGCGCCTTCCTCAACGAAAGGGAGGACGTGGTCGTGGAGGTCAGCGACAGCGGCGGCCCGATTCCACCAGCGGTCGAGGAGCGCATTTTCATCCCGTTCTTCACCACCAAGAAGGAGGGCTCCGGCATCGGGCTGAGCATCTCCCGTCAGATCATGCGGCTTTCGGGCGGCACTCTCACGCTGCGGACACGCCCGCATACCACGTTCGTGATGACTTTCGGAGGGTGACAATACAATTCATAATTCATAATTCATAATTCATAATTCCCGCCAGCGCCCCAATGTCATCCACCAAGAAGTCGGCACCGGCGGCGAGGAGGTCTTCGCGGGAGCCGTTGCCGTAGGTCACGCCGCAGGTGCGCGCGCCGGCGCGGGAACCCATCAGGATGTCCACGGCCATGTCGCCGACTACTAATACCCGCTCTGCCTCGACCCCCATCTTCGTTAAGGTGGTGAGCACCGGCTCCGGGTCGGGCTTCGCCTTCTGCACGTCTTCCGCCCCGATGACGAAGGCGAAGTAACGCTCCAGCCCCATCTCCTGGAGGAACCAGCGAAGGGACTTGGAGGTGCGCGACGACGCGATGGTCATTTTCATCCCTTTCGCGTGCAGCTGTGCGAGCGTGTCGGACACGTGCGGGAATAGGTCGGGGATGAGGTGCTGCTTGTTCGCCTCGAACGTGCGGCGGTAGTGCTCGGCGTAGCTCTCCGCCGTTTCCGCCGTGATGTCCGGGAACAGCTGCCGGTAGGCCTCCGCGAGCGGCACCCCGATGGTGGCGGCGCATGACTTCTCGTCGGCCACAGGCAAACCGATCTCGCGCATCGTCTGCTGCAGCGTCCGCACGATCTTCTGCCGCGTGTCGCCCAACGTCCCGTCGAAATCGAAAATGATCAGGTCAAAATCCATTGTCACATTTTTCATCCAAGCATTTCAGGCAGCAAAGATACAATAATTTCGGGTATTGTAATAATGTTCCCTTTCGCCAAATATTTTCAACATTGTGCAATCTTGTGGCCGTTGTGTTGACGCCGTGTGGGTCATTGCCACCGCGCCACGAACCGATAGGGTAGCAGGGCATCCTCGCCGGCGTAGTCCACCCCGATGCGCGGGGTGATTTCAATGCGATCCTCCGGCACGACGACTCCCCGGTCCTCAATCCACAGTTTGTCGCCGCAGAGCGAGATGCCGTTGTCGGCGACGGTGAGTCCGAGCAATTTCGATACCTTCCCCGGTCCGATGCCGATGTCGGGGGTGATTTTCCGTTTGCCGGTGCGTTGCAGCATTAGCTCTTCACCGTGCGTGGGCATGATCCCGCGGATAAGTACAGCGTCGGGGATCCCGTCTATGTTCGTGACGAAATTGAGCAGGTGGTGCATCCCGTAGCAGAGATAGACGTAGGCGACCCCGCCCTCGTGGTACATCATCTCGTTGCGGCGGGTGTGTCGTCCTCCGTAGGCATGCGAGGCACGGTCCGTGGTGCCCTTGTATGCTTCCACCTCGCAGATGACACCGCCCGAGAGCTGTCCATCGACATCGGTGAACAGGTACTTGCCCAGCAGGTCGTGCGCGAACCCGACCACATCGTCCGTCAGAAAGTACTCTTTCGTCAGTTTCATTGTTGTTTTTTCCGGCGGCAAAAATACATTTTTAATGGTTATAGGTTAGTGGTTATTGGTTATTGAAGCTGGTTATTGGTTGTTGTTTATTGGTTATTGAAGGTTGATAGTTGATAGTTGATAGTTGATAGGTTATGGGTTAGTGAGGCGGGATTGGAAAGCGTTGCGGAGACCTGAAAGCATTTTGGCGATGTCTGTGATTTGAGGTCGTAAAGAGTTAAATTGTTCAGTGGTAATGTATTCTAAATCACAAGCAGCTTGTAATTCACAAAATACTTCCATTAATGATCCGTATGATATCTCCACGAAGTGAATCTTTTCTTTTAAGGAATTTCTTCCGCTACCTTCTGCAAGATTGGCGGATACAGAAACAACAGCTCTTCTAACTTGATCCCCTAAACCATAACGTTCTTCTTTGGGGAATTTTTCTTGTAATTGGTAGATGTATTTAATCAGATTGCGAATTTTGGAATAAACTTCCAAGTTTTCAAATGAAAAATTTCTGTTTTCAGATTTTTTTGTTTCTTGATTTTTCATATTTTTCAAATTTAGTTCATATTATCATTAAACAATAAACAATAAACAATAAGCTTCAATAACCAATAACCTATAACCAATAACCATTAAAACACCAGATACGGTTTCAGTTTCTCAATGAGTTCCGGATACGCGTGGGTGATTCGCTGGAGCTCGTCAAGATCGTGGATCTGTCCGTTGCGCTCACGGTGATGAATAATCAGTTTCGTCAGATAGCCATCGATATAAGGATGGGAGACCAACTCCTGATAAGTGGCGATGTTTATGTTCAACTTTCTGATTTTCTGCTTGTTGATATACAGATAATCCTTTAACTTCACGGTGTCAATGCTCTGCATCACATACACTTCCTGAAGCTGCGAAAGTGAGTGGAAGCCACCGAGTCTGTCACGGTATTCGACCAGTTTGGCGGCACGTTTGCTGCCGAACTGGGGCACGGTGACCAGTTCGTTGGTGTCGCAGCTGTTGAGGTCAATCTTTACTATCTCGTACAAGGGCTTCTTCCCCTGCGATTTGAAGGGTGGGAGAGTGTCGGAACGGCTTGCAGGACGGTAGTTGTGGGCCTGTCGACGTATGTCAGACAAAGAGTCTTCCAAACGTTGTTGCTCCAATGCAAATTGTTGGAATTGAGCTTCATAAAGATGGACATCCGAGAGTGGCTTCAGAGGGATGTCATAGAAAAAATAGAAGATGTTGCTCGCCAAGATGATGGTGAGCATCAGAAGGGCGGCCGCCCATTCCCCTCGGGTAAAGTGGAACTTTGTTTTCATAGTGCAAAGATACTATTCAGGAGTGGGGGTTGTCAAGATGGCAGGGTGGTTTTTTGTGAACAGGTGAATGTTAATGGATAATTGATAATGGATAATTGATAATGTCAGGGGACGGGGGTAAAATAAAAACAAATTGATGTTTATAAAAAAATGTAAATATTTGGGATTTAATTATATAACATTGAAAATGTCGTGTTAAAGATTCATAAAATGCGAAAAGGGGCTGTTTTTTGCACAAAAAAATGTATTTTTGCAGCGTTTTAAGAAAAACGGCATGTCGTCTTTTGAGAGTTTATATCACGAAACGGAAATGAATGTGAGAGAGGCGGTTTACCGTTTTTCAAAGCTGAAGTCCCGGAACGAAGAGCTCAGCCGCGAGAACGAGAACCTGCGTGCAAAGCTGTCGGATCTGAGAAACAAGCTCGAAGAAACAGAAGAAAAATTGAAGTTGGTTGAACTAACAAGTACCATTATAGATAGAGAAGATAAGACAGAACTAAAAAAACAGATCAACGATTGGGTGCGGGAGATAGATAACAGTATTAAGCTACTCAGCGGAAAGTAAGATGGACGAAGATAATGTAAAAGTGACGGTGACGATAGGTCAGAAACCACTGACCGTGATCATCAAAAGGGAGTGGGAACATTACTTCCGCGAAGCTGAAAAGGTAATCAATGACAGTTTTTTTGACTTTGCAAAAAAATGGCAATATAAAGACCAACAAGACCTTACGAATATGGTGCTATTGGATTTTGTGGTGAAAGGTCTTGCGGACAAGGAAAGGCTGAAGGCTTACGACGAAGAGCTGGTTCCGATGATGGAGTCGCTCAAGCAGCTGACAGAGGAGTTTCCCATTGATTAGAGGTTCTTTGAAAGACGAAATCCCGCATAAGTTCAGATACGTTTGTTAAACTCAACAGAATTACAAACGAAGGGGACGCTTGTCATGCCTAGAACAGGCCCGAATCCGTACGGATGGCGAATAGCCCGGGGAAGCGCGAAGCACGGACTGCACCTTCGACCATATCAAGTAGGAGTTTTTCGAAACCCTATGGAACTTATGCGGTTTTTTTATTTCCCGTTGCCCGTGAACGGACAACATTCAAATAAATATATACACTATGAAGTTATTATTGATTATTATAGGAGTATTGGTCGGAGTCGGAATAGGCATCTGCATCTCCTATACATTACTGAAAAACCAATTGACGAAAGCTGGGCGCGAAGCCCTCAAGAAGGCTGAAGAAGACGGTGAACTGATTAAGAAGGAGAAGATTCTGCAAGCCAAGGAGAAGTTCCTGCAGCTGAAAGCTGAACATGAGAAGTCTTGTAACGAGAAGAACCAACAGATCTCCGCTGCCGAGAACCGCATTAAACAGAAGGAGAACACCTTGAGCCAGAAAATGGAGGAACTCAACCGGAAAACCAACGAGAACGCTGCCCAAAAAGAGAACCTGAACAAACAAATGGCCGCTGTTTCCCAGAAACAGAAAGAACTGGAGGAACAAATCGCTTCCCAAAAGAACAAACTGGAATCCATCGCAGAGATGACCGCCGAGCAGGCCAAGCAACAGCTCATCACGCTGATGCAGGACGAGGCCAAAGCCGACGCTTTGGTGATGATCAAAGAGATTGTGGATGAAGCCAAGCACACCGCTAATTTGGAAGCCAAGAAAGTGGTGGTCAACGCTTTGCAACGCACAGGCGCTGAAGCCGCCGTGGAGAATACGGTATCCGTGTTCAATATTGAGAATGACGAGATCAAGGGTCGCATCATCGGTCGTGAAGGCCGTAACATCCGCACCCTCGAAAACCTCACCGGCGTTGACGTGGTGATTGACGATTCCCCTGACGCCATCCTGCTCTCCAGCTTCGACCCCGTTCGCCGCGAAATCGCCCGACTCTCCTTGCAGAAACTGGTTTCCGACGGCCGTATCCACCCCGCCCGCATCGAGGAGGTGGTCGCCAAGACGAAGAAACAGATTGAACAGGAAATCACCGAATTAGGTAAAAGAACCTGCATAGACTTGGGTATCAATAATATGCATCATGAATTGATGCGCTTGGTCGGAAAGATGCGCTATCGTTCCTCGTATGGTCAGAACCTCTTGCAACATGCCAAAGAGGTGGCCAACCTGAGTGCCACCATGGCCGCGGAACTGGGCATCAACCCGAAACTGGCACGCCGCGCCGGACTCTTGCACGATATCGGCAAAGTGCCCGACACAGAACCCGAACTGCCGCACGCTCTGTTCGGAGCACGTTTGGCAGAACAGTACAAGGAACGCCCTGAAATCGTGAACGCGATCGGTGCCCACCATGACGAGATGGAGATGAAGACCTTGATTGCCCCCATCGTGCAAGTGTGCGATGCCATCTCAGGTGCCCGTCCAGGTGCCCGCCGCGAAGTTGTAGAGGCCTATATGAAACGTCTGAATGATCTTGAGAATCTGGCACTTACCTATCCTGGCGTGGTGAAGACCTACGCTATTCAAGCAGGTCGTGAACTGCGTGTGATCGTGGGCGCTGAAAAGGTGACTGATCAGGAGGCCGACCAAATCTCCCTCGACCTGTCCAAGAAGATTCAAAACGAAATGACGTATCCGGGTCAAATCAAGATAACGGTCATCCGCGAGACCCGCGCCGTCAATTATGCCCGATAAACAATGAGTGACAAACCGAAACTCCGCAGCCGTTTCCGCTGGTTCGCCATCCTGTATGCCGTTACGCTCCTCGCGTTTCTGGCATACATCTTCTTTTTCTCCGACCATAACCTCAAGACGCATCGCGATTTGAACCGTAAAATATCCAATTTGGAGGAGAAGATTACCAACACGAAAAACCAAGTGGGCAACGTTTACACGTACGAGCAACTGTTGGGGGATTCGACGCTCTTGGAAAAATACGGCCGTGAGCAGCTGAATATGCACAAACCGAATGAGGATGTTTTTGTGATACTCTATGAAAAAGGAGAATGAACATATCCGTCTTCTGATTGTCAACGGAGTGAATCTCAGTTGCTTAGGGACACGTGAAGTGAATGTCTACGGAAGTGTTTCGTTTGAGGAGCACCTCGAAAAGATGCGCACCCGTTATCCGCAGGCCGAGATCTCCTTTTTCCAGTCGGATGACATCGGAGAATTGGCCAAGGCGATCACATCGGCACAAAATTTGCATGGAATCATCTTGAATGCAGGAGCTTACACACATACCTCTGTAGTGCTGGCAGATGCGGTTCGAACGGCCAAATGTCCTGTGGTGGAGGTTCATATCAGCAACCTGTTTGGCAGGGAACAGTACCGTCGGAAAAGTGTTCTCTCCGCTGTGTGTTCAGGGTTCATCAGCGGATTTGGATTGGATGGTTATGATTTGGCCGTACTTTCGTTCCTGCGGAAAAATGTTCAAGATGTTAAACTTTACCGTGTGTGACAAGTCTTCGCATATTGTGATTTAAGTCTAAGTTATAGTTATAGTCATAGTTATTGTAAGAAATAAAAACCAAAATAGTTGATATTATGAAAAAAGTATTCAGTTTGTTGATGGTGTTGGCACTGGTTATGGTCGGAATGGCCCAGAACAATGCGGAACAACCGAAAAAGAACAAAAAAGTGAAAACTCCGGAAATCACCTTTGAAAGTCTCGTGCATGATTACGGCCAAATCAATCAAGGTGACAATGGCGAATGCGAGTTTGTGTTCAAAAACACGGGTAAGGCAGATCTGATTCTCACCAACTGTCGTTCCAGTTGCGGTTGCACGGTTCCGTCATGGCCGAAAGACCCCATTGCCCCTGGCAAGAAGGCAGCCATCAAGGTGAAGTACAACACACAGCGTATCGGTCAAATCAACAAGACCATCACGGTGGAATCCAATGCCGTGAATGACCGTGTGGTGTTAAAGATCACGGGCAACATCAGCCCGAAACCAACAGAGGCAGCTCCTCAAAACAACAGTGGCGCCCCCAAAGTGAATAATTAATAAACGATTGGAACAATGAAAAGGATAATAGCTCTTGTTTGTTTGATGTGCTTGGGACTTACCGCCGGCCTGTATGCACAATCCAAGGACGGCAAGGCGCCGGCTGCGAAGACCACTTATACGGGCACTGGCGCAGAAATCGAGTTCGAGAAAAAGGTCGTTGATTTCGGCACCTTAAAGGTCGGTGACGTGAAAGTGGTGACCATCACCTATACGAATATCGGCAAGAAGCCGTTGATTCTCGATGATGTCATCTCTTCCTGCGACTGCACGGAAGTGGAATGGTCAAAAGCTCCTGTGATGCCAGGCAAAACCGGCACCATCAAGGCGACATACACGGCCAAGAATGTGGGGCTGATCAGCAAGCGTCTCACGGTGCTTTCAAATGCCAACACAGACAGAGTGATATTGCAACTGAAAGGGGAGGTGAAGTAACCTCTCCTTGTTTTCCCGGGGTCGTCTGGTTTTGACAGCAAGTTCGGGAGTATGTAAGCAGGTCGGAATTTGTGGGCTGATTCCGTTAAAAATTAACCCTCGATGCCAAATAAATGGCGAAACTTCTTATGCATTCGCAGCGTAACCGTTGCGGATCTCGCCGCGCGGACAAGGTCCGTAGCCGCGGGTGCTCCCCCGGAAGTTTTTCGGCTCAACGTCCGGACCGGAGTATCATAAAAGGGCTGATAGCCGAGGTCGCGCTTCGAGACTGAGGCGAAATTTTAGAAGATAAGCGGTGGCCAGGTGTGTCCCGTACCATGCCATCGCCGACAACCAAACGGTGACTAAACTTGTAGAAAGCATATTTTCGGCGTGTTTGGACGAGGGTTCGACTCCCTCCGGCTCCACTTGGAAAAAACAAAGGTGCGTCAAATGGCGCACCTTTGTTGTATCTTGAACATTGGCTTTCAGCATCATGGTTTGACGCTGGCCGCTTTTGACGGCTGCGAGCGTTTTCCCTTGCCGAGGAACATCTGGATATAATAGGAGACTTTTTGCCCCTGTTTCAGGTTGCAGTCCGTGAAGGAAGTCTCCCCTCTTCGGAAACTGCCGCAGGCGTAAGCAGGCTCATCGTTCACCGACTTGAAGACCACGCCGTAATAGTCGTGTTTGGACTTGTAATCGTAGGTAAACTCCAGATTGGCGCAAGTTTTGTTTTTGCTCAGTGACGCTTTCATTGTGAGAGGTATCTGAATAATGGACGCGCCGCGGAAACGAACGGTGGTTTGTCCGGTCTTGCCGGAAGACAAACGGCTGTTGTCGAAAACTTCGATGCAGTAGTTGTAATTCACAGCAGAAGGCTCTGGAAAGTCGGTGAACACGATGACGCTGTCTTCGGCCACCTCCAGCGGGGAGAAGATGCGGACCTGTTTCCATTGCTTTTCATTCTCCTTTTTACGGTAAACCACGTATGCCACTACATCATTGGAAGTGCTTTTCAACCAGGTAAATGTCACCGATTCATCGGTTTGGGTGTAGTCTTTGAGAAGAGCCACCCCTGGAGGCACGATGTCGGGTACGGGAATGGCAAGCGTGTCAGACGGTTTTGAGAAGTTATGGCTGTTGTCTTCCGCCACCACATAATAAAAGATGTACTTGGTGAGCGTGTTTAACGTAAGCGTGTCCCAGAAGTTGTTTTCCTCGTTGCGGCGGCCGGTTTTCTGGATGAAATCGTGGTCGAGCTGGTTGGCGAAATAGACACGGTAGCCCAAAACATCTTTTTCGGGGTTCAGGTTCCATTGCAGATAGACCACCCCTGCGGTGTCCACTACGCCAGCAAGGCCGGTGGGGGCAGATGGCGCCACATCATCTTCGATGTTGTTGATCTGCGCCAGTGAGTAGGAGACGTTGCCGTTGTTGTCCATGGCGAAGATGCGGTAATAGCCGCGACCGCGGTCGTGGGCGTCTTTGTCGGTCCACTCACGGGTTTTCGGGGGCAACAGTTCCGTTACGTTGTTCCATGGTCCTGCCGGGTCATCGGAGAAGGTTACCAAAAATCCCTTAAGGTCGTCATCCTCCTGATCCACAGTCCATTTCAGCGGGCACGTGTTGTTGTTTTCGGGGAAAATGAACTCCAGAACAGGCACGGCGGGAGGGATGAAATCCTGCATTTCGAAAGGTTCCGATTTGCGTTCAGGCGCATAATCGCCGAATGCGTCGAACGCCTTCACGCGATAAACGTACTTTTTGTTGAGTTTCAATGAGTCGAAATAGCCGACATTGTATTCCAGTATCTGACCGATTTCCTCGCCAAACACCTCGTACGTGTCCTGATCCGGATCGTAACCGTATATGGGCGCGTTGTGGATGGCGGTCCAGCTCCTGCCGTCGTCCTCGCTACGCTCCAGGTAATAGCCGGAGAGCTTGTTCTTTCCCCAATAGATGAAAACGGTGTACGGGGAGTTCTGGTAGAAATGGATTTCGGGGATCTTCTCTTCGAAGCTGCGCTCGAATGGTTTGCATTCCACATCAAGTATTCTTTTGGGCAGCGTGACGATGTCATCGGGAATGAGGCATTCGATGGTGTAGGTGTAAAATTCCCCTTTCTTGACCGACTTGTCCACGAAGCGGAGGCCAAGGGCATCGGCGGCGTCAATGTGGCCTTCAGCGGCCAGATAAGCCATGGCCTGACGTTGGGTTTGTTCCTGATCGCGGCGGAAAATGTAGTTCTCCATGCCCTCCGACTCTTTGGGGTTGAAATAGGATGCGCCGTAGAGTGCCTGTGCCGCCACACCCACATAGACGTGAGATGAGTCGTATTTGGCTTTCATCTCCTCCAATGTCAGGGCTCTGACAGGAGTGGGGGTGAGCAGGGTCTCGATGGAGGCGGAAGTGTCAGCGGCATACTCTTCGGCTGTTTTGAGACGATAGATGTTCCATCCGTAATTGCTGGCCAGCCGCCACACGCCCGCATCTTCGGGTGCCCATCGGAGCACAATGCTGTCGCCATAGCTGCGTGCCACAACGCTGAAATTGTAGAGCGAGTGCGAAGACCCCTCTTCTGCACTTGTGGTGTTGTCCACTTGGGCGAAAACGGACATCGAAAATGCCATCATCCAACCTATAATCATTGGAATGAGAATACTTTTCCTTTCTTTCATTGTCTCAGTTTTAATATTGATATTTTCCATAGTTTTTCATCAGAATTAATCATCTCCATAAGTGTCACCTTGCCTGAAGTTGTTTAGACGATTGTAGGGGTCGATAAGCCAATTGCTCAGGGTGCCGTAAAGACCGCCTCCTGAATTCAGCTTGATGGTGTACGACATATCTCTTCCGGCAGTGTTCAGGATTTTGTTGGGGTAGAACACCCGAGTGGACTGTGCAGAGCTGTTCTTGATTGCCACCGCGATCTTCATCATGTTACTGTTGAAGTTTTCGGCGCGCGTGGTCATGAAGTAGAGCTTGACATTCATCTTGTAAGTAGGTCTGGGCGGATTATAAACGTTGTAGTAACTTCCGTCGAACGGTACGTACCAGTTTCCAAGTACAGATGTCTGATGAGCCGAGCACTTGTGATGCTTGTCATACCCTTGGTCGCAAGTCACTGGGTAATAAAGGGTGGAGGAATTATAGTAGTAGAAATCCCGGTCGAAACCGTGTCCGCCAATATCGAGACATTGTCCTTTGGCACTGAACCAGTATTTCGCCCATAGGCGGTCACGAAGTTGTAGCAAATTTACATCGATGTATTCTTTTTCAAGATCCAATAATTTGTAAGAATGTCCGTCAGTGGCAGCGTAGTACGTGTCAGGGCGTAAGTCGTCCAAAGCCCACATGTAATGAACCACTCGGTATATCATCGGCATGTCATACGGGAAGTTGGTATAGGTCAAGAAGGCGTTAATGTTGGTGGCATTATAGTATAGGTTGAAAAGCTTCATTTTGCCACTCCAATCCCGTTTGTTGAGCGATTGCGCATGCAGCTGGTTATCATACATAAACCAGGCCAGTTTGTTAATGTCTTTGATGATGGAAACGGTGGCGTAATCGTCAATTCGCCAAGCCCATGAATATTTTCCGTCATCATATTTGAGGTATGGCTGCTTGTTTGAATAGGCGGTTTCGAAGTATTTGTCATCCAAAGGTTGTCTGGATTGATCATTTCTGACCCTGAAATCAAGTATACAAGGCACGTCCACCGTGTTGGGATGATAGTTTTTGGCGACACATTGAGTGAAGTCGGTGCCGCCCTTGATGCGGCGGTCGATGGTGGAAAGCTTGCGATTGTTGTTGATGTATAACCCACCACTCAGGATTCTTTGGAATTCGCTGGCCAAATAGCCGGAGGCCATCACGGTGTTGGCGTCATACCTTATACTGCTTTTCTTTTTCCGACAGTGGAACGTGGTCAACAAGGGCGTTTGTTTGAAGTCCCTTTCCAAATCAATGAAATGTTGGAAATACTGCCGGTGCAATTCCATGAGTGTGCCGGAGTTCCGGTCGAGCGCCAGATAGCAGATGGGAGGCATCTTGCAGCCCGTGTGGTAACGGGTGACATCCTCCGGATCGTATGGCAGGAACATCCAAGCGTACAAATCCAGCGAACTATTATAAGAACTGTGGAAATCGGATAGTGTGAAGTATGAGTCATTATCCGTAACAGATGCTTTGTTAATGCTGCTGGCGATATCGTTGTCATAGATGGAGGCAGCCCCTTCGCCAAAAACGCGGGATGTCAAGGTTTTCTCGATGGTTGATCCAGAAGCGAACCATGTCCACCGGTAAATCTGCTTGCCGATGGAAGAACTGATCCGATATCCCTCCTTGAGCATGGTACGGTAATAGGTCATGGAGTCTTTGCCGACGGTATGCTTGTCTTCGTAGATTTCGTCCAGCATCTCATCTTGAATGTTGATGGAGTTGTTGCTGCTGTACAAGGATTCAAGGATGCCGGCACCGGAGAATTGTGACGTATTAACGGAGGGCATTTGCCCATGTCCAGTCATGTCTTGGTAGTGCTGCATCATATTTCCGAGCAAGGAGCTGACGGATGATCCGGCAAGATAGGCCGTGCCACTGGTGTTGTGGGATGCCCCTGCCAGTCCGAGACTCGCAAAACTTACACCCGAGAAATTTGCGTTTCCTGTGCCGTGGTATGTCAAAACGCTACTTGCTCCCCCATTGCCGGTCTTCCGGTTATGGGCGGCCTCGGCTTCTGCGTAGGTCTTGTCAGAGATGCGGCTTTGGTATTCGGACTTCTTGACGGTGATGTTGGCGGCCTGCTGTGCGGCGCTTAACGCGCTTTCGTAGGCGTTTTTATCCACAATAAGGAATTGCAACAGATGTGCGCCCTTACCCGTTTGTGACACAAATTCCTTCTTGGGCAGCTGAACGTCCACATACGGCAAGCTTCCATTGGTGACGTAGCTGTAGCGGCATTCCGCAATCTCACCATCTTCCAATCCGTTCTTAAGCAGGTAGATTTTCAGCTGTTTGCCTTGTTCGCTGAGTTTGTCCTTGTCAAACAGATTGTCGTATCTGGTGAACAGGTACATGCGGCAGAAGGGGACATCGCTGTTCGGGGCGTGAACATACTCCTCAGTCCAGAAGAACGGATCACCGTTGTAAGGCCACGAAAAGACCACGCCATCGTCCAAGTTTTCTCCTAAAGATCTTGTTTTGAAATACATCACCGTGTCTTTCTTGAAAGGCCTCACGATGGTTTTCCCTGTCTTGTTATCCAGGAAAGTAGGGTCGTACCAGTCGTAACTTTCAGTGTTGTAAGTGGTTGATGCAGTTCCAGTGTTGACATCGTATTTTACATCCTTCTTCTTCTCATTTTCCACTCTGAGCAGTTGGCTTTTACCCTGCAAGGATTTCCGTCTTTCGAAACAGCGAGCTTGCAGCTTGATTCTGTTGACGGTATTGGGGATGAACCCGCCGGCCTCTGTCTCAAACAGATAAACATTGTCGTCGCTGTTGCTGGGGGTGAATTTCAGCATTTCGGAGCCCGTGGAGTTGACGAATTGAGAGCCTGATTTGGTGGCCATCTTGCAGTTGTCTTCAATGAGTACGAAACAGAATCTGCGGGGATTCTTGCCGTCTTGGTCGCACAGCAGCACATCTCTATCCCATGGCATATTGGAAACGATGGTGCCGATTTGCAGCGGAGACTGGAGGTTGCTGGTGCGGTTGGCCTCCGTTTCGCTGGTGTAGCCCGGTGTGACATTCTGGAAGAGTTTCACGTTGGCCAGCGGGTCGCCGGCACCGGGCACACAGACGTCACCTAATTGGAAATCGGCGGAGGTGCTGAACTTCAGCAGACCGCCAAGGAGACTTACTTTGAAACGTAGGAGACCATAACAGTAGGATGGGTTAGGACCGCCACCTTGCAGCAGGGCACCCACACCTGCGGAAAAGAGGGAGAACTTGCCGTCCCAGAAACCGAGGTTCAACCTCAACCCCACATCGCCTTGCAGGGCACCATAGACACGCCCGAGGGCATAAAAGTTGTGCTTGCCGATCTGATTATGGCCGGGGCAACCCATGCCGCCCACATCCAGCAAGGCCACATCGAAGCCGAGGTCCGCCGTTACATCCACATAAAGGAAGAAGTTCAGACTTACATCGGTATGGAAGGTGGATCCCAGGCAGAAACCGCCGCCTTTGTCAATCTTCAACCAGTCGCTGTTGTCTATCATGCGGCTCTTCTTCACGTCCCTGCTGCTTGCATCCAGTTTTTTGCCACTTTTGGCAATGCCAAAGAAATCCTGTAATGACTCGCTCAGCGGTGGCATCTCGTATGCGAAGGCATTGCCGGTCTGCATGTAGAAGGTGAATTCGGCATATGCTTTTGCAATCACCATGTTCAAATTGGCGGAGAGCTGTACACGATCTTCATATTTGGGCTTTCCGATGGCGAAATACCAATCTGTAGTGCCCTTTTTGTGCCCTTGATAGTTCTTTTTGTAGTGTTTAAGCTCGAAATCGATGGGGATGCTGGCTTCCGAATTGAAACTGAAATGGGAACCAGCAGCATCGGATGCGCTGGCAGCTCGGTTGCGATCCGTCTCCCCGTGGGATGACAGACCGGAGTTGTTCTCCAAATTTTCTAATTGGGAGTTGATATTGCTGTTCGTGGCTAACGATGTCCCAGAATGAATGGCGGTGCCTAACTGATTGCCTAACACAGTTGAACTTGCACCTTTCAACAGATTGTCCAAATTGATTTCGGCTTTTATGTTGATAGAAAGGCGGAAATAATCGTAGGTGTCGTATGTCTCGAAGCCCATAATGGCTCTTGCCCGTATGAGTGGCGATTTGTTGTTTTTGCTGTCGCCTGGGACGGCGTTTTCATCCATGGAGGTCAGCACGTATGCGTTTGCATCGATGAATACACCCGAGAAGTGCTTGTTGGAGATGCGCAACGACACCAGCCCGTCGGCGTTCATCGTATTCTTAGCACCGGTGAGAATCAAGCTGATACCCGCATTGGCCACCCAACAGTCACGTGCCGGCGTGAAATCCATCCCGGAGGATTTGATGGCGTTCTCGTTGGTGTTCCCCTCCGCCTTTTCCAACAAGTTCTTGGTGGTGAAACTTGCCAGATCCTTCGTGGACTTCATGTTGTAGGCGAAACCGCCGGCGAAACCGTTGATGCTGACCGCGCCCAGCGGGATGCCGCCGGGGAACTTGCAGGCCCCGTCGAAGAACCACCAGGAGTACTCGCCCCGGTTGTCTCTCTCCTTGCCGAATCCGGCGCTCATCGCGAGCGTCACCTCGCTCATGATGGTCACATTGAGCTTGCCGGCAAAACCGGTGACTTTCGTGCAGGTGGGGCATTCGTAAGTGAACCCTAAGGAGCCGCTGAGCTTAAAGACATCGAAATCGATGTTGTCCAATACGATGCTGTCCAGCTTGCCCTTCACCTCTTTCACGTGGAACTTGTTCTTGGGCTCCGTGACCCCCCAGACGGAGAATCCAGTGGTGGCCCCGAGGTCTGTTCCCTCCGTGGCGAACTTCATCTTTCCGACCATCTTCACGCCTAACTTCAGGTTGTCGCCCAAATAATCCACAATGGGGTCGATTTTTTCCAAACTGAAGGTGAAACCGAAGAACGATACACCGGTGTTCTCTCCCATCGCCGCCACATGGTCGGGACTGTAGCCGCCGATGTATTTCTGAGGTGATGCGAATGACCATTCCCCGATGTCGAACTCGAATTTCTGGATGGAAGCGGTGCCCGCCTTGGGAGTGCCTCCTAAGTTGTAGTTGCGCATACCCATGTGTTCGAATTTCACCGCCTCGAAATCGGTGGGAAGACCGATTTTGCTGGTTTTCAAGGAAATAAATCCATTCAAGGTCAAGTCAATACGGGTGCCGCTCTCTTTGTAGATTTTCTTGATTCTGAAGTAGGAGGACTCTTTGACAAAATTGACATCCGCCGCCCAGAGGTCAAGCGGCATCGTGTCTCTGCGTGATTGTAAGTTGAACGTCAGACTGTCGGCACCGATGGAGCATTCATAGTCGAAACCGCCCTTGAAGAGAGGCACGCCCATGCCGCCTTTGATGACCCCCGCCTTGTATTGGTTTTTGGTGAATCTCAACCTGACGGTATCCAGGGAGAACGCCCATCCCCAGCCCTCGGTGGTGTTGGCGTCGATGATGTCGTGCGCGTAAAGGTCGGTGGAGAAACCGAATTTATCGATGATTAACCCGTGGGCGCCGAAGTTGATACGGGAACCAGGATAGCAGTAGTGCACGGAGTCAGTTAACGTGTTGTTGAGCCCGTACTGATAGACCACCATGGAATCCTTGCGATCCACGGTGTCAGAGAAGGTGTTGCTGATTTCATCGGAGAGGAAGACCTTGAGGTCATCCCAGTAGAAGCCGGTCCATTCATTGGTGGCCTTGGTGAGTTTTTTCTTTTCCTCCTCTTTCATGTTAGGGGGTGGCGGCGTACCATAGAGGTATTCGTAAGTCAGGGAAACCTCGCTGGGGGTCTGTTTCTCGGAATGGTCGTAGAAAATGCCCTTGCCGGTAGGGTAGAAGAGGAACCGGTCGGCACCGGCCACGGCAAACGGATCCATGTTGACCTTTACCACCCAGTCGTCCCAGTCTTTGAATTCCGCAATCATGGACGCTTTCACAGGTTGCCCTTTCACAGGGTTGCCGTCTTTGTCTAAACCGCGGAAATCATTGCTGTTGAGTTCGAGCTGCATTTCGGCGTGGATGCATTTGAGCGCTCCAGTGTCAATGGTGATGAATGTGCCGTCTTTTGGATCGGCGAAGTTGGAAGAAGCTTTGAATCGCAGCACGTAGCCGTCATTCAGCTCCTTTTCGTATGTCCTCGCCATGAAAAGGTCAATGTGTTGGTCGGGCTTTCCGTAGAAATGCCGCTGGTCCATGCAGATGTTGTTGGCAAGGAAGGGAACGTAGTAATCTTCCTCTTGGGCGGCGAAAATAGCCCAGATGTTCATCAAGGCGGTGAGCGGCGAGAAGAACATGTTGTTGATGGAGTAGATGACGTTTTTGGAGTTGGTTAAGGTCTCGTCGGTGAGACACAGCGGGAAGGTGAGCACCTCCGTGGAGGGCGTGTTACCGCTGCCAAAGACCGGACCGGCAATGCCGCCGTACTTCTTGCCGTATTTCTCCGCATATTTTTGATACTCTTGGAATTTGTCGTAATAGGCCTTCACCTCGTTGATCTCCCCAAACTGCGATGCGATGCGGTTGATGTCATCAGCGGACCAATCGCTGATGTTAAGGTCGTTCATCAGGGCGGAAAGATAAGTGGAGGAATCGGTGGCGGTGCTTACGGCTGTGCCGTTGATGATTTGGAAGTCCTTGTTGATCTGGATGGTGTCGAACTTCACCTTCAGGGGAACGTCAATGCCAAACGGATGCCAAATGACGTAGCCATCGCCACTGTACCGCTTCTTCTCCTGATCAAATTGCACTTCCTGCATTACCAAGGGGAATTCTCCCATCATGAGCTGCACCTTGTTCTGCACCAGACTGTCGGCTTTCGGGGTGATGATTTCCTTGCTGAGGTTGTCCAGGGCATTCGGAGAGCATTTGATTTTGTTGTTGAGGTCCGCATTGTAGGCGCGGGGCTCCACGAGCTTGAAAGTGGTGTATATGGATTTCCCGTTGTTGACCAAGTTGTAATGGTCACTTTGGTCTTCCGTCTGCTTGATATATGCCCAAAGCACTGCCATGTACTGGCCGCCGATCTTGAGCGAATCAAACAGGACAGTGTCCATGTAAGAGGTGCAGGTGAGAGAGTCCTTGAGATAGAAAGTGTCTTTTACCTGCTGAGGGGTTTTGCCTTTGGGAAGCTCTGCGATGAGGAGTTTGTAATAGACGGAATCCCCATAGTTGACGCCGGAGGCCGGCTTCCATTTGAATTTGAATTCCTCGTATTTGGACACTTCCGGGATGTCGAACATGAGCGTGTCATCCCATTGTTTGGTGGAGAGGTCTTGCGGATAGGTGAATTGAGGAGGATAGACCTGATCCAGTGCATTGGTGTCAGTGCCCCATGAGAAGACGATGTCGGAGTATAAATCTGTGGAACCGTATCCTATGGAAGTGGCCACAGTGTCGTGATTCCTTGGAGTGCTATGAAGGTAGTTGGTGACGGTAATGCTGGTTTGTTTCTCGTATGAATAGAAAGTCTCCGCCTTGAGGTGGAGGAGATATTTGTAACCCTCTCTTAAAGAAGTTGTCCAAGAATCGGTGGGTGTGCTCATAATGGAGACGAGTTTCAGGCCGGTGTTGTCGGACTTGATGTCGGTGGTGGTGGACGACTGCAGTGGCAATCCAATCATGGAGTTGTGGATGTCGCCGCCGGCATATTCGTAGAGTTCGGTGGTGTAAATAACCTTGAGCACGGAGTCGCCGAGAACTGGCATCCACCGCACGTCAAGGGTGTCCGAAACGGGTACTTGGTAGTAAGGCATGTCGCCTGGTTCCACATCGGTGATGTACGGGTTGTTGGCGGAAAATGGGATTGGGAATGTGGTCGGTGACACGTTCGGTCTGTTATTGGTTTGGGAGGATTTGTCCACTCCCGGTGACAGGAAATAAGGTTTCTCGATGGTGGCGATCACGTCGTTGTGGTTGTCGGAAACAGAAGAACTGGGTGACCCTACTCCAGGTCCGAACAATGCGATAGGGGAGTTCTCACCCCACACGAAGGTGATAATCTGGCTCTTGCCATCGTTGCTCAACTGAATCTCGGTCATCAGGTTCTTTTTGAGTACCGCCTGCACTTGCGCGGCATATACGTGCCCGCGTTTCAGTTGGAAATGACGGTTGGCGATGGTGTCATGGATGTAAACGGTATTCGATCTGTTGTTGAAGGTGGTGAGAGTGGCGCTGTTGTTGATGGCTTCCTGCACATTTTGGTTCCCCGTGATTTCCACGATTTTGAAAATGTAATCGAAATCATTTGATGTCAGACAGTTGGATATAACGCCAGTCCAGTTGAACACCACTTGTCGGCTGAGCGGGAGATGGGTGTACTGACTGAATTCACGGATGTCGGAGGAGAAAATATGTCCGTGCTCAAAACTGGGAGTTATCACGTGATTGCTCATCAACAGGGGGTTGAGCATGTTGTTCAGGGGATTGCTGTTGTTCAGGTTGGCGGCGCTGAATCCGTTCACGGGAGTGGTGAACTCAGGTGCGGAGCCGGTGTAACAGATGGTGAACGTGTAGCACACCTGCTCTCCGACCTGCAGGGGATTCGGGTTGTTGTATCCGTCCCATAGGTATGGCGTGATGCAGAAACGGTATTGTCCTTCAGGAAGAGCCAGCAAATCCCTCATCAACTTGTTGCGGTCGTAGTTGGTCTCGTATGCGGCTGGGTTGAGATGCCCGATGATTTGGTCGAAGACCGCGCGGTTGACTAGCACGGGAACCGCCCCTACGGTCAACGGAGCCACCGGTTGGATTTCCTTTTTGGTGCGGACGTAATAGTTCTGGTTCGTCGCGGTGAAGTCTGCGGTGAGCTCAATGGTGAAGAAAATGTCCATGCTGACCCCCGTAGTGTTTATCATCTGGATATTGAAAAACCTGGCGGGATCATCCATGTAGCTCAACCCTGTCGAGGGGAAGAGACTCACCTTGGGTGAGATAGAGGTCAAAATCTGGTTTTGGGACCATACTGTATGACCTGCTATCAGCATAATCAAAACGAATAACAACTTTTTCATATATATGGTTTTGATTTTTATTACAATTTGTATTTTGATTCACACTTATATGCCGGTGTCTTGATTAACTGGCTTTTTTCTGCATTTTTTTCGCATGACGGGAGACTTTCTCCTCCGCCCGCTGCTGTTTTGTCTTTTTCTTGATGACGCGCGCCGCGAAGGAATAAGAGTAGGATAGGGTGAAGCGGGTGTCAAGGTTGGTGTGCACGCGCTGTCCGATGCGCTCCATGTCGCTGTAATTGCTCAAGGAAAGATACATCGACGCGGTGTGTTTCTTGTAGTTGAAACTGCTTCCAATGCTGTTGCTCAACGAGAAGTCATTGTCAACACCCTCGTCTTTCTGGATGTTATAGGACACATAACCGTTGTAGTTGATGTTCCAGTTGAGCTTCTCCTTCTGCATGATACGGTAATGAAGGCCCACGCTCAGCCCATGGGCATCGTAGTGCGAGAACTGCGAGGAGGACATGGAGAAGTCGTAACCTGTGTTCAGCCCGAACCGGATATCGGTGAAGTCTATGCCGTAGGTGATGCCGACAGTAAATGTTTGCACGTTCAAGGCGTTGGGATTCAGTTTGTTGAGGCTTTTGTTTTGCACGAAGTTGCCGTTCAGCCCAATGGAATGGGTGTTGCGACGCTCAATCGTGAAGACGGGCGACAGGGTGACGGTGTGCACGATGGAGTTGATGCGAGAAGTGTCGTTGACGAGGTATGTGCCGTCATACTGATCCTGTTTGATGCCGCTGTAGTGGATGCCGAGATTACAGATGTTGCCGATGCTGTTGTTCCAGTTCAGCGAGTAGGTGGCCACCTGATTGGTGTACATCTGTTTATGGTCCATGTTGTCGCGCTGCAAGTAACCCACCAGCCCAAGGTTCGAACGTCCTTTGAACATAATGAAATTCATCACGATGCCCAAACTGTGGGCATTCTGGTTGAAGTTCTGTGCGCCTAACGACACATAGTCGGGTTGGATAAACCGGTAAGTCAGGTTGCCGTTGAAGACCCTGGTGGTGAAGTTCATGGCGGCGTCGCCTGCAAACCGGATTTTGAAACCGTTGCCCGGCGTGAAGAGCCAGTTGGTATATCGCTCGAACTTCTGGTATTCCTCCAAACGCAAGGAATCGCGCAGGTCGGGGTTGAGCAGGCTCGCTCCGAGATTCGCGGTGAAGGAAAACCACCGTTTGATGGCGAAACGCCCCGACAGGCCAATGACGACGTTATCTTGCGGTGGGATGGTGTCACGCCACTCTTCCGGGAGGGTCTTGATCCTGTCTTTGGCTTTCAAAAAGCTGATGTCAATGAAATTACGCTCGTTTCCTACCCCGAGCCTCACCCCGATGGCGTCCCGGCGGTATTGGGGGAGAGTGGACTGGGGAACATTGAGTCCCAACAGGGAGTCGGCCAGCTGCTGAATCGCGCTGCGGTCATCGTAGCCTTTTATCCGGGTCGCCCGCTGCAATAAGCCGGCGAAGGTACCCATGCGGAACAGCTTGCCTTGGTATTCCACACCTGCCCCAAGGAAGGTCAGCCCCGAGTAAGTGTAGTTGGAAAAATGCATGCTGCTGCTGCCCACGTGGAACTTCCAGTTGCGCCATGTGGGCATGAAGCCAAGGTGGAAAGTTGGCATTTGGGGGTATGAGAATGATGTGGTGTTGTTGTTGAAATAGAAAGCAAAAGGCAATTGGAAACTGTAAAACGACAGATTCATGCTGGCATAAATGTTGCCAGAAAAGGGTGTGCTAGACGGAAAGTTGGAATTGTAGGAGACCCCAACCCCCGCACCCACAGTCCCACTTATGGCAAACGGATCTGCGTTTTTGATGCTGTTGATTCTGCTTCGAATGCTTCCTTGTCCGTCTGTCTCCGACAGGAAAATGAACATTAGCAGGCCTGACAGAATCAGGTGTAGGATTTTCTTGTCCATAGGCAGGCGTATTGAATGATTGGTTCTGCAAAAATACAAAATATTATAATACACAATTCCGCAATAAGAAATAATTTTTATTCATTTCGTGAGCGTGATTTAATTCCATGCCGTGTGGGTTGTTTGCATCCCCTTGCCGTCATTTTTCTCTTTTTCTTCATGGTATTCAATAAAATAGTATTTTTGCGCGCTAAAAAATCACAGATGGAAAAAGTATATTTCACGGATTATGTGCCGTCGTCACGCGGTGCGGCGCGGGAGAAGTTGACGCAGTGGCAGAAGAAATACCCGGCGTCCGCATTCCTGAACATCTTTTGCCTGAAGGAGGCCAGGATGAAACTCTCCCACCGTCAGCGTTCGAAAATGCTGCTCACCCTGCCCGACAAGCTGCGCTTCGACTCCCTTCAGCTCGAAACCGCTCCTGTGGTGGAGGTGCGCGAGAAACCGCAACTCAACATGGTGGAGAACCGGCCCCATATCTCCTCCCCGCTGCATCCCATCTTCGTCAAACACCCCACCCCGGATCACGAAAACCGTCAGGTGCTTATCGATCAGCTGATTGAAAAATTCTCGAAGGATGCTCCCAAAATCATTTATTCACCAGATGTACATGACGCCGACGCTGACTACGGAATAGAGAGCTCCATTGAAGATCAAAGCATTGTAAGTGTTTCATTGGCAAATATTTATGCCGACCAAGGATACTATGACAGGGCTATACAAATGTTTGAAATATTAAAGTTGCATTTTCCCGAAAAAAATAGTATTTTTGCCGCCCGAATTGAAGAACTGAAAAAAATGATGGCGGAGGGGTGATTTATGGCATTGTTTTTGCAGTCGGATTCGGTCTGAAGTGATAAATTAAGTAATAATTCATAAACTAAAAAAGTAAAAGAGATGTTTACATTGTGTGTAGTATTAATCATTTTGGCAAGTATCGTGCTGGCTTTCGTTGTGCTGATCCAAAACTCCAAGGGCGGTGGTCTGGCCTCCAACTTCGCCTCCTCAAACCAAGTGATGGGCGTGCGTAAAACCGCCGACGTCCTGGAAAAAACGACTTGGGGACTTGCAGCCGGCATTATGCTGCTTTGTTTTGTCTGTGCCTTCATGTCCAAGAGCGAATACAACAGCCGCTATGGCAACAGCACCCAGATTGAACAGACAACCTCTGACGATGCTGCTGAAGAATAAAAGATAGAGAACAGGAAAGATGAAACATGCAACGCCCCAGGGTGTTGTGTGTTTTTTGTTTGTAATAAAAAAACGTAGATTAAATGAACATTAAGCACGAAAACGTTCCCGGCCAGGTGCAGGAACTCGTAATTGAAATCCAGAAGGAAGATTACACTGAAAAAGTAGATACTGCGTTGAAGAAACAACGCCGCGAAATCGCTGTCCCCGGTTTCCGTAAAGGCAACGCCCCTATGGGCATCGTGAAAAAAATGTACGGCAAAAACATCCTCGTGATGGAAATCGACCGTATCGTCAACGAACAAATCGAGAAGTTCTTCAAGGACAACGAGGTGAAATACATCTTCGAGCCCATGCCCGTTGAAGGCAAGTCCCAAGTGGATTTCGACAACCCCGACAACTTCACATTCACCTACGAATATGCCCTCCGTCCTGAGGTGAAGGTTGACTACAAAGCCATGCCTGCCGTCACCGATTTCACCATCGTTCCCGGCGAGGAGGAAATCAAGAACTATATCGACCAGCTTCGCGAACGTCACGGCAAGTATGTCATGCCTGAAACTATTGAAGCAAATGACAGCGTGTCAGTGGATTACGGTGGCGATAAGGAAGCTTTCTTCTTCTTGAGAGATCTCAAAGAGGATGCCAAAAAGTCGCTCCTCGGCAAGAAGGTGGGTGACAAGGTCTCCATGGCCATGCGCCAGGCTTTCAACACCGACGCTCTCTTCGCCCGCGCATTCGACCTCAAAGTGGAGGAACTCAACGCCGACGATCCTTACACCTATGAACTGACCATCAAACGTATCGGTCGCATAGAACCCGCCGAACTGAACGAGGAATTCTTCAAGGCGGCTTACCCCAACGGCAACATCACCACCGAGGAACAACTCACCGAAGAAGCCAAGAACGTCATCGCCGGCCAATACAAACCCGATACCGAGCGTCTGTTCATGAACAAGGCTATCGAAACGTTGCTTGACAATGTCACCGTGGAGCTTCCCGATGACTTCATGAAACGCTATATCAAGGCTGTCCAGAAAGACATGGACGATGAGAAACTGGAGAAGGAATTCGACCAGTACAAACGTTCTTTCGCATGGCAGATCCTGGAGAACAACATCGTGGAAGGCGAGGACGTGAATGTCACCCGCGCCGACATCGAGAACTATTTCCGCGACTATTTCATCAAGAACTATTTCGGTAACTTCAATGCTGACAGCGTGAAGGAGCAAGTCGATAAGATTGTTGCCGACTCCATGAAGAATCAGGAGTATGTGAAGAATGCTTACGACCTGCTGTATGACCAGAAGCTGGTTGAGGTGTTGCGCAAGAAGATGAACATCGTACATAAGGAAGGCGATTTCAAGGCTTTCATCGATGAGGTTTCCCCGAAAGACGGCAAGAAAGAGGAAAAGAATGCTGAGGAGAAACCCAAGAAGGCCACCACAAAGCGCAAAACGGCTGCCAAGACCGAAGAACCCGCTGCTGAAGCTGCTCCCGCTGAGGAAAAACCGAAAAAGACGAGAGCCAAATCCACAAAAAAAACCGATAAAGAGTAATTTATGAGAGACGAATTCAGAAACTACGCGCTGAAACAGCATGGTATCAGCAGTCTGAAAATGGACCGCTACACGTCCATGACTCGCAATTACATCACTCCGTATATCATCGAGGAGCGCCCGATGAACATCACCCAGCTGGATGTGTTCTCCCGCCTGATGAAGGACAGAATCATCTTCATGGGGGTGCCGATTGATGACGATGTGGCCAACATCATCCAAGCGCAGCTCCTTTTCCTCGAATCGCAGGATTCCGAGCGTGATATCCAGATCTACATCAACAGCCCCGGAGGTATGGTCTATGCCGGACTCGGCATTTACGACACGATGCAGTATCTGAAACCCGACGTGTCCACCATTTGCACGGGTATGGCCGCCTCTATGGCCGCTGTGCTGATGTGCGCCGGTGCCAAAGGCAAGCGCTTCGCCCTCCCGCACTCCCGCGTCATGATTCACCAGCCCATGGGCGGTGCGCAGGGGCAGGCTTCCGACATTGAGATCGAGGCTCGCGAGATTCAGAAAATCAAGAAGGAACTCTATGAGATCATTGCCTACCACTCTGGCAAAGATTACGACCAGGTGTGGAAGGACAGCGACCGCGACTACTGGATGACGGCTGCCGAGGCCAAGGAGTACGGTATGATTGACCAGGTACTGGGCCGCGACCAACGGAAGTAATCACCAATGATTTGCCGGCTATTACGCACAGGCAGGTTACGATGAGACAATGAAAGACTGGTGTCTGGAGTGATTTCCGGAACTGGTCTTTCTTTTAATAATAAAGAACAAATAATGATGAAAAAGCTGATATTGATGCTGATGGTATGTGCTCCCCTGTTGACATTCGCACAACAACGGGAGCTTCGTCACGAACTTGACGTTTATGCCGGTTATGCTTGGCGAGATTCCGTTTCTGGTGTCGCCTTTCAGGTGCAGTACGCTTTTGGCCCCAGTCCTTATCTGGATTTGCTGGCGAACACCTCTTTCGGAACGGGTACCCGTCAGTCGTGGGATGTCCGTTTTCCGAAATATACGATAGGGGTCACTTCAATAGGACTTCGCATCCATTCGGACGTGGACAAGGCTGTTTCCGTGGGACTCTCGTTGCTGGCCGGTGTTGACTGGGATTTGCTTTGCGAAAAGATAAGCCCGACAATGTCGAAAAAAACGCTTTACCTCCATGGAAGTTTAGATGGTAGAGTTCAAATGAATTTTTTGCTTAACCCGCAGACATCGATAGGCGTTTTTTATGATTATTCGTTCAAGTATCCGTTTTCTCGTGCCGTTTCAGTGAGCGATTTGCCGAATATTCATACGGCGGGCATTGTGTTTGGGTATAAATTCAAAAGAAAAGCGGAATAATGGCAAAAAAACAGAATATAGACAGAACATGTAGCTTTTGTGGGCGGGAAATCCCCAACAACCAGTTTATTATCGGGGGATTTGATGCGATGATATGCAGCGACTGCTTAGAGGCGGCGATGGATATCTATCACCAGCACCAGTCGGAGCTTGATCGCAAAGAGCTTTCCCAAATCAAATTGAAACTGCTGAAACCGAAAGAGATAAAGGCCAAATTGGACGATTACGTCATTGGCCAGGAGGAGGCGAAGAAGGTCCTTTCAGTGGCGGTTTATAACCACTACAAACGACTGATGCAGGAAACAGACAAGTCGGACCCCGATGTGGACATTGAAAAGTCCAATGTGTTGCTGATAGGAGAGACGGGAACAGGTAAGACCTTGTTGGCCAAAACGATAGCCACGCTGCTGGATGTGCCGTTCTGCATTGCCGACGCCACCGTTTTCACGCAGGCCGGTTATGTGGGCGAGGATGTGGAGAGCATCCTCACGCGTTTGCTGCAAGCCGCCGACTACGATGTGAAACGTGCCGAGCGCGGCATTGTCTTTATTGACGAAATCGACAAGATAGCCCGCAAAGGTTCTGAGAATCCGTCCATTACGCGTGATGTGTCAGGCGAGGGCGTGCAGCAGTCGTTGCTGAAGCTCTTGGAGGGTTCGTTGGTGAATGTGCCGCCGCAAGGGGGACGCAAACACCCCGAGCAGGAGTTCATTCAGGTCAATACCCGTCACATCCTGTTCATCGGCAGCGGTGCGTTCAACAACCTGTCGAACATCATTTGCGACCGTATGAACACGCATGCCATCGGCTACAATACGAAGAATATCAACTTCAACCCGCAAGAGGCGCTGAAATATGTGAGTGCGCAGGATGTGAAGGAATTCGGTCTGATTCCTGAATTGTGTGGCCGTTTCCCGGTCATAACCTCGCTGAACGCTCTTGATCGTGATGCGCTGAAACGTATCCTCACCGAGCCAAAAAATGCGCTGGTGAAGCAATATGTCGCACTTTTCAAGATGGATGGTATCTCGTTGAGTTTCACTGAAGATTGCCTTGACTACATCGTGGATAAGGCGGTGGAACTGCAACTCGGTGCTCGCGGACTGCGCGCCATCGTTGAGAAAATCATGACCGACGCCATGTTCGAATTCCCGAGTCTCAACAAGAAGAAGATCGTGGTGGACAAGGCCTACGCGCAGGAGAAGTTCGAGAGTTCGATCTTCTCGTTCAAAGATAAGTGATTCGTTAGCAGTTAGTGGTTAGTAGTTATGGGGATGTCGGTGTGGCGTCCCTTTTTTGCGGTTTGCGATGAGGCGATGATGCGATGAAGCGATGATACGGTGAAGCTTTCCTTTCGCGTATGCATTATGCATTATGCATTATGAATTATGAATTATCGCAATGGATCTCCAGAATCTCGTTCCAATCGGTGGTGTAGTTCTGCGACAGATGGTTGCGGTTCATTCGCACGCCCTCGAAACCGGCGGTGGCCACCACAACGGTACGATGTCCCTGTTTCTCGTTGATCTTGTCCAAAGCAGTCATCAGTTTGTCGTGTTTTTCGCGGTCGATTTCATCGAAAAGCACCGTCTGGACGCTCTCTTTAGGGGATATTTGGGTCAGACAGACCCCGGCTTTCTTGTAGAAGGTGCCCTGTCGGAAAAGTTGCGCAGCCGTTCTCACCGCGATGTCGGCTAATTCCACAGTACTGTCGGAGGCAGCTGGCAATGTGATAAGCTGGTTGTCGTAGTGCTGCTCCTGCTCGTGCCGGAAACGGTTGGTGAGCATGAAGACATACATGGCGTGGCAGACACTTCCCTGTTTCCGCAGTTTCTCGGCTGCCATGGAGGTGAAGAGCGCCACCTGCTCCTTTATGTCCTCTACGTCATTAAGCTCTTTGCTGAAACTCCGTGAAACCATGATCTGTTGCTTGTCAGGGATATGCGCCTCAAATTCGATACAGGGCCTGCCGTGCAGCTCATACCAGGTCTTCATGCCGCCAAGGTGCATCTTGCTGCGCACAAAGTCCAGCGGTTGCTGCGAGAAATCGTAGGCGGTATTGATGTTCCGGCTCTTCAGCATCACAGAGAAACGCCTTCCGATACCCCACACATCCTCAATAGGGAATTTCTTCAGCACTTTCTCAATGTCCTGCGGACGGTGCATATAACAGCTGCCCTTGAGTTTGGGGTACTGCTTGCACAGCTTGGAGGCGATTTTGGCGAGCGTTTTGGTGTGTGAGATACCTACGCTGATAGGTATCCCTGTGTTTTTCAATACTTTATACGACACATAATGTCCGAAGGCATCTAAATCATCTTCCTTGATGCCTGTGAGGTTTAGGAAAGATTCATCGATGGAATAGACCTCGGTGGCGGGGCAAAGACTGCGCAATGTCTGTTGCACGCGCTTCGACATGTCGCTGTATAGGGCATAGTTGCTGGAATAAACGGCCACGTCATGCCGTTTGATGAGCGCCTCGAGCTGGAAATACGGATGCCCCATCTTGATGCCCAGCCGTTTGGCCTCATTGGATCGCGCAATCACGCAACCGTCATTGTTGGAGAGGATGATGACGGGCCGCCCGTTGAGCGAGGGATTGAACACCCGCTCGCACGAGACGAAGAAGTTGTTGCAATCAGCGAGACCGAACATTTTGAGGATTAATGGGTTAGAAGGTTAAGAGGTTGGCGTGCAAAGATAATCTTTTTCGAGAATAGTTCCTAAAAAAAAGCGGCGGACGTGTCAGAATCGCCCGCCGCTGTCGTCATCAAATGCGTTACTGTTTACATCTGTAAAAATCCATGCCAGCCTCTTCGTTGAGCTTGTCTTGCATGGCTTTGCACTCCTCTTTGGTTGACGTTTCGTCTTCGTAGGTGGGGGCAAGGTGCGCTACATCCGTCTTGACATAGCAATGGCAACCCGTTTTGTTGCAAGAAGTGGAGACTGCTGCCAGCATGAAAACTGCAGAAACTAAAACCAATAATTTTTTCATAATGTTTTTTTATGGACTTCTTGATGATTAATGTAAGATATTTGCGATTGTCTGAACGGAAGTCCGTTACGTCCCGATATCTGCAAAAATCTTTTTAATATATTCAGAATGAAAGTGTTATGCCTATTCCTTGTTGGGTCGTGCTAAGTGAGAGGCGCAATGAAGTTTTGGAGGTGTTAAAATCGTTTGCGATGTTGTTGAGATGCACTTTGCTCTTGACGGTAAGTATGGTGGCGGGTACAAGGCAGCCCGCAGCCACAAGCATGCCGCCACCGAAGAGGAATACTCCTCCCATGGCGCTTCTCCAAATGTTTAATCCAAGATCATCACTTTCAAGAAGTTGCTCATGATATTTTGCTGTCTGTATGAAGCTGGCGCAGAATTGTACTAAGCCAATCCCTGCTATCGCGGCAGCACCACCTCCCGCTACGAAAAGAGGAATGCTGATGTATTGGTTGCGCTTCGATTTCCGGTAGTCTTCGTATTGAGCTGGTGAAAAGAGCGTTTGCAGATCCGCCTTGTCGAGTTTATAGACCTCTTCGTTGCCGGTAAGCCAGAAATGTCCTTTGTTGTAGTATATTTGCCCGATGCCGCGATTCTGGAACGCCTCCATCAACTCTTCTTTTGTGAGCAGTTCGTCTAGTTGACTGCCTTGGAGATAAAGCGTGTCGTAAGTGATTTCCTCTTCGATGATGTAAAGGGTATCCTGCCTCGGTTTAGATTCGTCCACCTGTGAAATGGCGGCAAACCATGAAAAGCAGCAGACTGCGAGCAGCAAATTTCTGATATTCAATATTTTATTCATGTTTATCGTTTTAAAGAATCCCGAATGACAATGGTGCGGTTTGTGCGCCGGACTTTCTTTACCACTACTGGAGGATGCCCACTTTCTGGGGTTGTGAGAGTGTCGGATTTAGAAGTTGTGTTTTCTTCCCCTTGATCCTCTTTTATCGTGCTGGCAGATTTTGTCGCGACGCTACGATGGGATGGCGTCGAAGAAGCTGTAACAGCCACCGTTGAGTCTCCAATCTTGTTATCTACCAGGGTAATGCTGTCTTTTACAACTGTAATGTTTTGATTATCTTTTGGTTCTGAAGTAATGGGTTTCAATGGTTGTGCGGTGTTGGCAAAGATAATCGCGCCAGCCACTCCTGCGGTGGTGATTCCGGCGGCGATAGGTGCGCGATAAGCCCGCAAGCGTAGCCGTAACGACGGGATGGAGTTTGATGGGAAACTTGATTCTGGCAGCGGATTCTGCGGAACCATGGTGAAACCGTCCAATTTTCGACGGCAATATGCGTCGATAGCGGCTTCGGGCGCGGTAAAAAGTGGGAAAAACATCATAAGCGGTTGTTTTTTGTGTTTAGACTGTTGGAATAAAATCTGTTGTAGTTCTTTGCGGGCGCGCATCAGATGCGATTTGGAGGTGTTTACTGAAATACCTCTTGCAATGGCGATCTGCTGATGTGTATAATGCTCGAACACGTACAAATTCAGGACAATACGATGGTTGTCTGGCAGTTGAGCGATAGCATGGAGAATCTCCTCGGTCGTGAAGTCGGCTTTTCGAATAGCGGCCATCATCTCTTCAGCAGGCATTTCATCATCTGCAGAATATGGATCCACCAGATTATCCATGTCTGCGTTTTCATTGATGTATAGTCCTTTGGATGTCTTCCGAAGGTGCGTCAACGCGGTATTTACCGTGATGCGCATCAACCATTTGTCGAATCGTCCAATGCCTTTGAAGGTGTCGGCCTTTTCGATGGCTTGCAGAAACGCACTGTGCGCCAAGTCCTCTGCCGTGGCTCGGTCGGGGACATAACGATAGCAAATCCCTATCATTTTGCCTATGTGTCGCTGATACTCCCTAGTCCAGAACGATTTCATCTTTTTGTCCATCCTAATCTAAGCATTCGTTAAAAAACGCTGCAAAGATATGATAAATCCAAGTATAAAATTAATCCATAAATAGTAATACCACATAAAAAATTTGAAAAGAACCCACCCGTATGATGAGCACTTTTCTTATAGGATGCAGAAAAGTGAAAAGGTTGCAGTATGTTGAAAAATTTTTTATGTGCTTTGTTAATTATGCATTATGCATTATGAATTATGAATTAATATCAAACCCTCTTGATTACATACGTCACAATCCCCCAAACCTGGAAATGATTTTCCTCGGTGATTTCGATGGGCGGGAAGGCGGGGTTATGCGGCATCAGGAAAAGACGGCCGTTTTCGAGGTGGATGCGCTTGAGGGTGAACTCCCCGTCGATGAAGCAGACGGCAATCTGATCGTTGGCAGGTTCCAACGACTTGTCTATCACCACGATGTCGCCATCCTGAATACCGACACCTTCCATGCTGTTTCCGGTGATGCGGGCGTAGAATGTGGAGGCTTGGTTTTTGACGACGTAACGGTTGAGGTCGAGCACAGGCTCGGCATAGTCCTCGGCAGGGGAGGGGAATCCGGCGTGGATACCCTCGACCACGGGAATTTGGTCGTGATGGGAATGCGGGGTGAAGATGTCAAGGTTGGCCATGATTGATTCATTATTTAAAATGTAGGGATGTCGCATTGCGGCATCCCTAAAAAGGTTCGTTTTTTCGTAGAGACGTTTCAGGAAACGTCTCTACAACATGATTACCGATACAGGATCACATTACGGGATTTATCCACCGTGAAGTCACCCCATTCTTCTTTGATGTATTGGTCGCCGACCACGATAGCAGCGGGCAGGCCTTTCTTCACCGTGACTTTCACGTTTTCGGAGTAGTCGTCACCGATACGCAGTTCCTCAAGATAGAGGACTGCGCCCTCGATGATGCTGCCGTCTTCCTGCTTGATGGCACCGGCCTTCTCCTCAAAGTCCTCCAAGCTGATGAAGGATTCTTTCAGGAAGCGGGTGGCGTCGGCATAATTCATGAAGATCTCTTCGCTGTTGTCGCCAATCTGGAACTGCAGTGATTTGCTGTTGGCGTAGCAGGTACCCGTGACTTTTTCGCCATCGATGGTGACAGGCACGGTGCGCTCTTGGATGACGGCGATGCCGGTGGGCACCTTCGCGATGGTGTCGTTGGTGGGCACATAGTCGTCACGCAGGATGGTGAACTCGGTACGGCGGTTCAACGCGTGAGCGGCCTCCTGCTCCGGTTTCGACGGCAAAGAGTTGATGTAGTCTTCGGTCAGGTAAGTGCCTTTGGCGAAGAAGTAACGTTTGCCATTGTAAGTGGAGTACATGTCCTTGTCCAGGCGGCGCGGCACACGCTCACCGTAGCCTTTCGGAACGATACGGTCAGCAGCGATGCCTTTTTCCAACACGAGGAAATCCACACAGCTTTGGGCACGCTTTTGGGAGAGGATGTCGTTCTTCTCTTCCGTGTCACGCGCGTCCGTATGAGAACGTAATTCGACGACGATGGTCGGGTTCTGGATCATTATATTATATAAGTACATCAGAGAGTCCTTATATTGCGGTTTCAAATCCCATTTTGCCAAATCGTAGAGGATTTCGGGCAGTACGATAGGCTCCTTCGGGATGGGCTCGAGCGTGAAGTCCTGTTTGAGGTCGGTGTTCTCAGTGAGGCCAACCGTGGTCTGCTTGGCGGTGTTGCCGCGCTCCCAGTAACCCTTCTTGGCAATCTTGATGTCGTAGGTGGTGGCGCCAAGAATCTTGGTCTTGTCGAAATGGTAGTAACCCTTCACGTCCGTGGTGGTTTTGTACGAAGTGCCGTCGGAACCCACAATTTCGACTTCAACACCGTCCATGTACTGACCGTTGTTCTTGTCGCGGACATAGCCGGAGAGCGTATAGACGAGCGGGCGGAGCAGGAAGTAGTAGATGTCGTCGCCGCCACGGCCGCCTTGACGGTTGGAGGAGAAATAACCTTTGGACAAATACGGGGACTTGGACTGCGGGTCGATGGCTTCGTTCTCGTCGAATATGATGCCGATTTCGTCGCCGCAGGAGTTGATGGGAACCATCAGGTTCTCGGCATCGCCGAACTCACCGTTCTTGTAGTGTGACACGAAAAGGTCAAGACCGCCGAGGCCGGGATGACCGTCGGAGGAGAAATAGAACTCCTCTTCGTTACGCCACACAGGGAAGACTTCCTGGCCTTCTGTGTTGATCTTCGGTCCCAAGTTGGTGATGTCGGTGAATTTGCCGGTCTTCTTGGTGCGGGTGGCTGTATAGATGTCATAGCCACCGTAGCCTCCGGGGATGTTGGAGGCGAACCAGATGGTAAGTTCGTCGTCGGAAATGTATGGATGAACGTAGTTGTAGGAGCTGTCTCCGAGGTCGACGATTTCAGCTTCGCCCCAGGCCTTGCCCTTCTTCATGGACTTGTAGATGTAGCAGCCTTGCACTTTCTTCTTGTCTTGCGGGCATTTGGTGAAATATACGACAGAGCCCTTGCGGTTGGCGCATGCTTCGCCTTCGTTCACGCCGGTATTGAGGGTGCCGCCGTTATCCATAGTGGTTACGGGTGACCATTCACCCGGCCAGTCGGTGTTTTTGCTTTTGGGTTTCGTGGTGATGTAGATGTCGGAGAATGCGCCAGTGGTCCATTGGTCAGTGCCTTTACCGACAGAACCTTCACGGTTGGAAGAGAACATGATGGCGTTGCGTTTGTCATAGTTGGCCCAGCGCGGTGCCCATTCATCCTCTTTGGTGTTGAATTTTTTGAGGTTTTCGACTTCATAGCGGGTGGGATTTTCGTTCCACATCTTGGCCTTGTTGCAGCCATCGATGCGGACGTCAACACGCGGGTCGTCGGAAACACGTTTCTTATAGTTGTTGTAATATTTCAGAGCCAAGTCATAGTCTCCGCGCAGGTTGTAGATGCTGCCTAAATGGAAGAGAATCATGGGGTTATCCTTCTGATAGTTCTTCTTTTCCAAACGCAGATATTGTTGCTCGGCCTTCTTGAGATCACCCATGATACGGTAGCACTCGGCAATCTGGAAGGTGGCGCGCTGGATCTCCACGCGATTCGATTTCAGTTTCTTGATGCCTTTCTTGTATTCGTTCAGCGCATTTTCATACTGGCAGTCGCGGAACAAATTGTCAGCTCCACGCAGTATGGGTTGCTGTGCGTTGACTTTGCAAATACTTGAAATCAAAATACTTACAATAACAAAAAGAATTTTATATTGCTTCATATTACAACAATTTACCTAATTAAATTTAAGGCGGCTAAAATACAAAAAAAATATAAACAACCGTGGGATTTTTTTTTCTTTTAACATCTATCCCTTCGTGGAAATTGTCCGTTCGATAATCGGCTTCAGGATTTTTACACCCGCAAATCGGTGCCCTTGCTGCTCGAAGTAGTTGAAGTCTTGACATTTCGGGAATTTTTCTTCGAGATAGTGGTGGTCGCCGAGCAGTTCGTCATCGGTGGAGAGGGCGAAGTGGAGGAGGGTGTCGTCGCAAGGAAGTTTGTCGAAGACCTTCCGCTCGAAGTCGGCGAACTTGGCGAGGTCGGCGGCGGTGAACTGGTACTCTTCCTTGGTAACATAGTTTTTCTGCTTGCCGAGATGGTTGGCGAGGGTTTCCGAAGGCCGTGTGGTTGGGTTGATGATCATGGCGGGAAGTTTGTGCTTTTTGGCGCAGTAGATGGCGAAGAATCCGCCGAGGGAGGTCCCCATGACGGCGTTCACGCGTTGGGTGCGCACGAGGGAATCGAGTTTCTTCTGCACGCCGGCGGGGTCTTTGTAGTCGAACGTGGGCGACAGCACCTGCCAGTCGGGGAACATCTTTTGCAACTCCTGCGCCTTGTGCCCGCCACCGGCAGAGTTGAACCCGTGAATATAGAGGATTTTCTTGGACATGATCTTTGGTGTTTTAGGGTGCGAAAATATAAATTATGAATTATGAATGCTGAATGAAGAGTATAGTCATTTATCATTTATCATTCTTAATTTTTAATTCTTAATTCTACATTCTTCATTCTACATTAAATCACGTATCCAATCTCTTTGAACCCATACGCCTCCTGCCTCCCGTCCGGCAGTTCCAGCACCAGCCGGCCAAAGCGGTCAATGTTACGGATGATACCTGTAATTTGCTGTCCGCTAATGTTATACGGATGAGTCTCGTTAAGGCGGTAAAGGTGCGACAGGTACTCCTCGCGGAGCTTGGCGGACTGGTCAAGGTTCAGCAGTGGACGGCGTTCCCGCAGCACCGCAAGGTATTCGTCCATCAGTGTGCTGATGTCGTAACGATGACCGGTTTCGAGGAATAGAGAGGTGGGGTTTGGGATCCAGTCGGGGAATATTTTCTCGTTGACATTGATGCCGATGCCCGCTATCGTGAAATCGAGGTGGCCTTTGGAGACCGAATGCTCGGTGAGGTCGCCGGCAAGTTTGCGATCGTGCACGTACATGTCGTTGGGCCACTTGATGAGCACCTCGGGCACGTGCATGGCGAGGAATTTGCGGGTGGATGTGGCGAACCAAAGGTTGAAGACAAACTGGTCGGCGGCCGCCAGCTTTGTTTCGAAGTAGATGCTGGTGAGGATGTTAAGTCCGCGCGAGCTGTGCCATTTGTTGGAGCCCGCCCCGCGCCCCGCTGTTTGGAAGTTTGTGTAAACGGCGTAAAGGTCCGGCAATGCTGTCCCGGCACCCCGTTTCTCTCTGGCAAGACTCGTCAACCAGGCGTTTGTGGATTCTGTTTCGATTAAATGTTGATTCATTCGGCAAAAATACTATTTTTGCAGCTTGAAACTTAAAGTTGAAAAAAGAGATATGAAAAAGTTTAGCATCATATTGGTGATGACCGTCATGACGGCCGTGGCGTTGTTTTCCTGCAAGGACGAGAGCGGCGAATTTGTGGAACAGCTTTACACGAACGCGCAGAAGGAGACTGCCATCAAGGATTGCCTGAAATCCTCCGCCGACTCTGCAATCAACCACCTTTGCACTCCGGGAGGTTTCTCCAACTATAACAACGGGGCTTACAGAATAGATTACCGCCCTCTGCAAAACAGTATGTTCGACAGCTTGTCGCATTACGGATGGGGCGCGTTGGCCACCGACTCGCTCATACGTCTCACCAATAGGATGGCGGAAGATTGTGGCGCTCAGATTCGCCCGGCTTTCGTCTCGGCTATCGACTCGCTGGAAATCGTCGATCATAACGCCTTGATCAACGGCGATGCGGGTGCTATCACCCATTATTTCGAAATCTACAAATACAACGAGCTCAAGTCCGCCATCAGGACCCCTGTCGCCATCCGCATGGATGTCTATGGCGTGACGGATCTTTGGAACTCTATGTGGCAGTTGTATGTCTCCCATTGTCCCGTACCCGTCAATTTCGACATCCAGAACTACGTGGTGGAGAAAATGTTGGACGGACTGTTGCAGGAAATGAGAATAGAGGAAGGGTATATCCGTACTGATTCCACCCATCGCAGTGAAACGACAGATCTGTTAGGGAAGTAGAGTAGGAATACTGTCATGGCGCACCTCTACGCAAAAAATGAAATTTAACATTAAAAATCATCAATATGAGAAAAGAAAAACTCTTCAACGGCAAAACATTGGCGATCCTTTCCGGCGGCGGCGACACCCCGGCCATCAATTCCAGCATCGAGGCGGTGCGCAACCGTGCCTCCATGCTCGGCTTCCGCGTCTATGGCGTGCTGCGCGGCTGGAAGGGCCTGCTCGGCGACGGCGACATCGTCGATTTGACCAACATCCCCTATAACGGCCTCTACGGCGGCACCGCGCTGCTTTCCAGCCGTACCAACCCCTTCCCGAGCAAGAAAAGCCCCGAAGACCGCTCCCAACAAATCCTTCGCAACATTGAGCGTTACAAAATCGATGTGTTGGTGACCATCGGCGGTGACGACACCAACGGCGCGGCCAAGAAGATGTACGAAACCTACGGCATCCCGGTCATTGGCTTCCCGAAAACCATCGACAATGACCTGCGCACCCGCACCTACCACCACTACAACGGCCAACAGTTCGAGACGGTGTTGTGTCCTGGCTTCCCGTCCGGCGCTATGGCCATCAAAAAGCTGACCGCCAAGTTGCACACCACCAACGAGTCTCACCAACGTATCATGGTGCTTGAGGTGATGGGTCGCGACGCGGGTTGGCTCACCGGCACGGCCTCCTTCGGCGGCGCCCAGATGGCCCTCGTGCCTGAAGTCGAGATGACCAAAGAGCGCAAGGAGTTCTTCTTCGAATCCGTGAAGGAGATGTACATGCGTTCCCCGAAACACAGCCTCATCATCGCCGTTTCCGAAGGCGTTCGCTGGTGGGACGACGAGAAGCAGGAACTCGGCATGGTGTATGCCAGCTCCGACCTCGACGAGTACGGTCATCCGCGCTTCGGCGGCGTGAGCGGCGTCATCGCTTCCGAAATCAACAAGCGTCTCGGCATCGAAGCTCGCGGACAGATCTCCGGATACATCCCGCGCTCAGGCAAGTGCTACGAGTACGACCGCCGTCTGACCTCCACGCTGGCCGACAAGGTTGTCGACCTGTTGCTTCGCGAAGATTACGGCAAGATGCCTGTGCTCCGTGACATCGTACCTTACGATGAGTTGGAGGAATTCCACACCGACGCCATCGAGATGGGCAACATCGGCAACTTCCCGCTGCCGGCAGCCTACTATGATGCCAACAAGTTCATGTTCACCGACCAATACA
>Ga0310691_10001207_pt1 | contig 41074 bp, 20 predicted proteins | sample 176DNAGHGlowgp2_FD_203887 | JGI IMG/M metagenome (GOLD analysis project Ga0310691, IMG submission 203887) | Sheep rumen microbial communities from Palmerston North, Manawatu-Wanganui, New Zealand - 1766 DNA GHGlow gp2 (v2) (version 2) | ecosystem: Host-associated > Mammals > Digestive system >... | reverse complement strand
GTTCTTCTGATCGGCCCGGTTGATTACATTTGAAGCTCCGGCCAAAGCGATTCCTTACTCAATATATATGTCAGGCCACTATCATCCCCACAATCTCTCTCGTTGATACTTCACAAATTAATTAGGGGGGCTCTTTCGAGCCCCCCATCGAGGAATTAACCTTTATTCAATTTTCCACTAATCACCAACAGGCGAACTACTTAATAGTAATACTCATAGCCTGTTACTTCGTAATGGGGTGTCAGAGGCTTCTCTCCACCAGCAGAGTCTTCGTCCATACCGGGGCAATCTGCCATTTCCAAATGGTTACCCTGGATAGAACCGCTGTTATCCAGCTTAAAGTTGAATACAAAGTTCTTTGCCTCTAAACGTCCATAGAAACGGTTTCCACCTGTCTGATACCAGATCGTGCTGTCACCCGCAAGTGAAACATAGGCTTCCAGAACACTGCACTGTGTAGGCACATGCAGGAGGTTGCCACCAAAACCTGCAATAACACAGGCCGGTTTCTGTGAACCTGTTACCGCCTTAGAAGAATCACCACTACCCGTGCGGCTATCGCAGGAGATGATGCCTGAATTCGGTTTCCAGTCGTACGGATTGCTGCCATTACCGATATGCAGTGTTACACCTTCTGCAAGCAAAATATAGAGACGGTTATCCGATGCATTTGATACCTTGATCACGTAATCATTAAGCGTGACATCCGCAGGCATGTAGATGTACGTATCGCCATCAGCAAGGTTTATCTCGAGGGTCTTGCCACCGCCATATGCTCCAGACATCTTATAATCTTTGCCGCCCGCAAGAGTCGTTTGGGAGCCAATCATTGTTCCGTTCTTATGGTCGCCAAACGTGTCCTTCATATACTGTGTGGTAGGAACCTGCTGTTCTGCCGCTGCCTTTACATCACCGGCAAGGTACTTCGCAGCTTTCTCCTTGATGTTATCATAGGTCGTCTTATCCGTTCCTGTAAGAGACGCTGCCGCTACACCATTACGAGTGCCGTTTCCACCGGCATTATTGTAAGTACCACCGTCGTTGATGTACTTTGTCGAAGAGTTATCAGAAGAGTTGTTATTCTTAACCGTACTGCCTGATCCGACGACCCAGTATGGAGCACCCTGGGTTCCATTCTGGAGCGTATCACCGTTAACAGTCATGTTCGCCTTGTAGAAGTACGCACCGCCTGCTGCAGATACAACCTGATTTCCAGGAGCTGCTGCCGGAACGCCCGCGCCGGTTCTGAAGACTTCCTGCGTTCCTGAGTTACCCATGAAGTCTGTACCCAGGAAGTAGATACCTCCCGTAGTCTGAATACCATTACCGGTACCGGCACTGGAAAGATCAATACTTGCATTCGGGCCATAGAAGATAACATCATTGTAGAAAAGAGTACCCTGTGCCGGGCGTGTCTTTCCGGTAAAGATCATTGTATTGTGAACATGAGATTCACCGGAAGCATTGATGATATCAACATTTCCGTGGAATACGGAGTAAGATTTCGTAGCTGTAATGTGAAGTCTCGGAATAGAGATCGAAGAACCCTCTTCACCGAATGTTGCCATATTTGCACAAAGCTTCGGGTCCGGTGTAACCGGCTTCTTATGCAGATATACACGAAGATTCTCAGCCTTCTTGTCCGAACTTGTCAGATCAATGATCGTGCTGAACTCCATGATAATATCGTCAGCATTATCCGGATCCTTCTTTACCGTGAAGTATGTATCGTTCGTCCCTGTCGCTCCGGCAAGACCAGGTGCAATCGTCGTACCTTTGGTGCTCGAAGCCTGAACACCACCGAGTCTCGAAGCATTCGCTCCGGTGATCTTATACTGCGATGTACCATTCGTCGTAGCCATCAACTCGAGCTGATCATCTGTGATCTCCTGCGTCATAAGGGCATCGATCACCGTCTCGGCCGCGCACGAAAGAGTCAGACGTTCCTGGCTTCGCTCCGCATCCACATAGTAGCGGTTACGGCTAGCCAGCGTAATTGTCATAGCAGATGAAATAAGGATAAGCGACACAGCAAAGATCATCAGAACGAGAATAAGCATGCCACCTCGTCTGCTGTTTCTCTGATGCAGCTTACCATTATGTAAGAACTTCATCTTTGTTGCCTCCAAACTTTTGTCAAATGAATCATTGCGGATAAGTTACATTTTTTGGTTATACTTAATTACCATTATATTGACGGAAACGCAAAATAAAAGAGTTTTGATTGGAAACTTCACATTATTTCACAATTCAATCATTTTTCGTCTGGCAATTATGTAGGTTTCAGTCTGTGTCTTCCGTCGAAGAGGTGCCGTCCTCAATAGCACAGACCTGTTCTTCGTTTTTAGACTGCCACTTCTCTCTAACATACCACGCTGAGCTTGCATTTGCAAATCGGATCTGACCGGCACCATAAAATTTCTGATCCGGAGTTCTCTTTGCGCGTATTTTCCCTGAGAGAAAACCGTGCTTGCTACATTTCCACAGAGAAAGGTGCGTATGTCCGGACGCAAACCAGGCCACGTCCGGTTCTAATTCTTCATTACAGATCGGACAGAAGAGTTTCTCCTGTTCCGCCGCCATGTCCGCTTCATTCTCTGTCGCAAAGACTGCACTTCTCCATCGGAACTGTGTCGTCAGATTCGGATTAGATATATATGAATGTAAAGGGATCACCTTCTCACCTGCGCCTGCCTCTTTCGATTCCAGTGCAAAATAGTCGATCAGCGCTTCTTTCAGGACCTGCGCCTCGTACCATGCATCTTTATCTGCGCTGTGAAAATCATCCGTCTGCGGGATCCTGTAAAAATCGACTGCATAATTCACACTTCTCTGCATCGTTGTGTTCTCGCCTACCTTGCCGAAGAAAGGCTGAATGTCCATGAAGCGCTCGTTCAGTTCTGCAGAGTGCCCGTGTATCTTGAGATTCGCCCGAAGAATGGAGATATCCGAATCTCCCCAGGCACATAGCACATAATCCTCTCCGCAATACTCCACGAACTGCCGATAGGCCTCCGGAAAAGGGAGTCCGCACTTGAGGTCGCTCGTACTCTTATTGATCACCCTGGAAACCTGTTTATTCATCACGCGGTAATAGACAGGCCGGACCGTCAGTCTGAGCGGCCGGGAAAACTCGTAATCCTTCTCAGAATTCATCCGGAGTTTCACCGCTCCGATTTCGATGATTTCACCTGGAAGGGTCTTCGGATCGACCGGAGATGGAATATACGGAATCGGCTGATTCCATTCCATGTCGAACACGACAAAGGTGGTGGGAAAGGTATCCTTATACTCACTCATCTCACCTGTTCCTCCTCTTCAGTCATAAGTTTCTCTTCTCGGTTCTCTGTTTTGCTGCGTTTTTTCTTATCCGGCAGAAGTCTGCTTACCGACAGAAGGACGAGAAGTACAGCCGCAAACACGCTTGCTACCGCCGCTTCATCTAATCCTTCCGGCGTGTACGAAAGGACGATTTCGTGATGTCCCTCCGGCACATGTACTGCCAGAAATGTCCGATACGCCGGGAAAACCACTGTCTCGTGCCCATCGATCGTGGCTTTCCATCCGTCATCAGCCGGAACGCTGAACATCAATGTTCCCGCTTCCGGAGCATCCACACTTCCCGTAACTTTACCTGCCTCATAGGAACCCTGGCTCCAAACACCGGACCGCATCTTCTCTTCGAACATGTCCATCTTTTCCTGATCCTGTACTGCAGCATAGAACTTTAATGACGAATCATCCGGCGAATAAACTTGCAGGTCCACAGAAAGAATCCAGCCTTCCGGATGGGCCAGGTCGACCCGGATACATCCATCTGAGATCCTTCCGGAAAGATCGATCGGGATCTCGTTCTCGTCATTACGGAGATAGACATCCACCGTCACTTTCTGTTCGCAACTGAAGTATATGTAAAGAGTATTATAGTCCGAACCGAGAGCTTCACGTGATTCGAAGCAGATGTTCGCTGCAGACGACCCGTCGACAGCCACATATGCCCCATCCTTCTCTCTCATATTCTCAAGATCCGTTGCTTCCAGATCCAGAACCTGAAAAGGTCTGATCCCCGTCAGACGGTACGCCAGTTCGTTCTGATTGACAAAGGGCGACGGATCGGTAAGAAGATCACCGTATACATCATCAGCTACGAAGAAGAATCCGTTCCTGCCTGAATCAGAAAGAGGGCGGACACTGCCTATCTCGTTTATTTCTTCGATCAGCCGTCCCTGACGAAGGATCGCATCCGTTACGGGTGTACCCGGACACGGGAGGATCTTCGTCCCATCTGTACTCCGGTTGATCCCCAGGGCATGGAGCACTCTGGCGAATTTAAGTGAAGTCATATATCCATCCGAAGAAAGAGTCGCGAATCGGTATGCAAACCCATAATTGTAGTTTTCGTCGGAAGGAGACGGAATAAGTACGCGTTCCCCTGCGGATAGACTGTTTCTCACAGAAAGGTATTTCTCCGGAAGCTCTATATCCTCCTTCTTAACCAGAACGGAATTATCAAGTGCATAGGTTTTCTTTCTCTTCATCTTTGTTTCTCTCGTGTCGGAAGCCGGATCGATGCGAAGACCATCCAGTGCAGTTTTATCCACAACGGGACGTTCCAGCACTTCGTGATAATATTTCTCTTTGATCGGCCGATAGAAAGAAAGTCCGCTCTCCAGGATCATGGCTGACGCAAGGAGTACCATAACGGCTCGTTTTTTCTTTTCTTGTAAAGACGCGGAAGAAAGAATGACCGTTATATAGATAGTCAGGAAAAGAAGCGCCATATAGACGGAATAATCCGAGTAGGAAAGATTCTTCGTAATCGCAGACCGGATCAGCATAAAGGTCAGGATCATGCCCAGAGCAACGTGAACATGGCTTCGGTCATCGAACCATACGCCCTTCGAAAGAATACGGCCGGACATATACATAATAAGGAAAGAAATTAATAAAGCCTGCGGATATATGCCGGTAATCGGGAAGTGCAATCCCAGAACCAGATACTGAAGGATCTTACTGGACATGGAGATATAGAGAACGACCATCGTACAGAAGAGATAAACCTTCTCCACAAAACCGATCCTTGGGGAAAAGCCATATAGTATCACCAGAATCACCGGGAAGATTCCGCAGTAGACACTGGGAAGCTGGGTCTCGAAGAACGGGAACATCAGAGGAGAATCGAAGCCTGCCTGCTCCAGAATATCCCAGACCTTCAGATTCATCTGAAGATCTTCCGGAATGTGAAGGGTCTCCATCCCCGCTTTCGAGTTCCATAGAGCCTGACATGCCGGGTACCAGACGAAGGCCGAGAGCCCGATACCGAGGAACAAGTATATGAAGAAGTCCTTGAAGATCGTCCGGAGCTTCCGATGATCCCGATTCTCTCTACGATCCTCAATGATAAGCAGCGGGAACATCGCAAAAACGAAAAGGAGCATGTATACGCCGGCCTTGGCACATGTAATGCCCATGAGCGCACATACAAGGGAGAACAGAAGAGGTTTCTTCCCTCGGATCAGAAAATGGAGTGTCAGGATCAGAAGCGGCAGCAGAATCACAGAATCAAGGAGCCATGGTTCCTGAGAATAGGTAAGAACATATCCGCAAAGGCCATAGGCAACGGAAAGGGCAACACTGATCGGAGATACTACATTCTCCTTTTTCCACATGAGAAGGAAGAGTGATAATGCGGCGAAGGACGCCTTCAGCGCGAATATGATCTGTGTTACCGAAGCAATGGAGTCTTCCGGAAAGAGAAGATACAGAAGGACGAACGGACTGGATGCATATGCAGAGATCCACGCCCAGAAGTTCACACCGCCGCCGGCATTCCATGAATAGAAAAGTGATTCTCCGGAGAGGATCTTTCTTCTTAATTCGGCAATTACCGGGAAATAGGTACGACGAAGTGATTCTGTTGCGAAACAGTCCGATGTAAACGGGTAAAGCTTGAACTTAAAAGCAATAACCAGGAGAACCAGTATCGGCGCAAGAAAAGAAGCCAGAAGATACAGCTTCGTTCTCGGCTCAGCCAGAGTGATGCGGCTGTCTTTACGAAGATATCTCATTCATCCTCCCCGGAGGGCAGCTCCTCTGACTCCGATATCTGTGCAGCAGGGACCTCGGCGGATGTCTCCGCCGGAATGTCTTTTTCCTCCAACTCATCCGGATCCATACCTTCGGCTTCCGGTTCTACATCTGTCACTCCCTCTATGGTCTGAAATTTTCTTCTGCGTTCTGCCGCTTCGCGGATCCTGCGGATCACGGTAAGAAGGATAAGAGCGAGAAGAGAAACGATCGAAATCTTCACGCAGAGATCGAATTTAGCCGGATAATACGTGAGGGAGATCGTATGTGTCCCTGCCTTCAGTTCTATTGCCATGAATGCATCGTCGATCGGAAGAATCGGTGTCTCCACGCCGTCCACCACGGCAGTCCAGTTCTCATCGTACGGGATCGTCAGGAACAGCGCTCCGTCCTGATTCGCCGTGACCACTCCTTCAACATGCGTAGAATCGTAAGACACGACCTTCATCTGTTCATCAGAAAGAAGATCGATCATCTCCCGGTACGCATCTTCATCGAGCCTTGCTACCTGGATCCACAGATTGCCCGACAGGTTTTCACTCTCGTTAAACTTGATCGTGACTTTCTTCTCGGAATTCTCATCGACATAGCCAAGATCGAAAATCTGGTATTTCCTGCCCGTGACAGACGAGGATTTCGTCTCGTCCGTTTCTGTATTGGTGTCAAGGATCGTGATCGAAGGAGCCTTATTAGCCACTACATACAGATACAGATGATCCCCGGAAGAGACATTCTTCGGCTCGATAATGACCTGTGCCGTCTTGACTGCGGAGAATGTACACTTATATCCGGTACGGGAGTTTCCTCCCCCTTCCGTCATTCCGGAAGGTTCAGACAGTTCAAGGTCAACTTCTCTGAAGACATCGCTCGTCACACCCATACTCTTTACAAAAGCACTGGTAGAGATAAACGGTACAGAAGTCTGGTTCATATGGTAGGTCAACACATCCGATGCGGTCATATAGCCGAGTGCGAGAGCATCCGGATTTACACATTTACGGATGGAGTTGCCGGTTTCCACCTCTTTGAAGCAGACGGGAATCGGCGAGTTCTTATTCAGATCATACATGTTATGCACGCCGAAGAGTGTGCCCGTCACCTCGGTAAGCCCGTAGTTACGCATACTGTTGATTCCATTGTTATGGAAGCCGAGGTTCTTGATGAAGGTAACGAAGCTCTCTCTCGCCGTAGACGTAAAGATCGAGATACCCTTGAAATTATAGAGAGCCGGCTGGTTGCAGATATACGCCGGATAGATCTCAGAACGCTCGAATCCATAGGGACTCTGCTTCTCGTCTTCCACTACGAGTTCCTGGATCTCATTATACTTGGAAGCATAGAAGTCCCATCCCGTAAAACTCTCGTGCGCGGCTACCAGGCTAACGGTGGCCATCGTCGACGTCGCCAGCTCTGCCACAAGGACCGAGAACAGAAGGATCTGCTGGAACATGCGGCTCTTTCTGCCTTCTCCGATCACGCGGACGGCGGCAGTGTATACGATCATGAAAAGGAAGGAAAGACCAAGTGCCAGGTAGCCTTCTTCCCCTTCCCCGATCTTCTCGTAAAGGATCAGGAATCCAATCATGCACAGACACGGAACCATCAGCTCGCTTTTACTGAAACTCTTAAGGTTGCGGAGCGTCTTATACCCCATGACCACCACCAGGAAGGAGATCAGGAAGGCCTGCCGGTAAGGGATCTGGTTCGGGAAATGGAAACCGTGCCAGATAAAAGTCATCATGCGTGAGGAAAGGCTCACGTACATGATCGCAAGCGCCACGCCATATGCGATCTTCTCACGGAGACGGATCTTCTTGCACAGGAAGAACAGCGGGATCAGCATAGCAACGAAGATTCCGCAGTAGACATTCGCCATACCGTCGCGGATGTTCGGGTTCGGCGCCACAAGGAAGCGGCTGATGAAGTCAAACATGTCGTTCATCACTTCGAATTTCTTCGGGAAGGTGTCGCCCGTGGCCGATGATTTCTGAAGGGTAATATACGTGGATAGCGTCAGGAAAGCAGAAAGCCCGCCGCCAATCAAAGAATAAACCGCAAATCTCCAGACAGCTGACCAGAAATTAGACAGCGTCACACGCTCGGTTATCGATACGTACAGAACGGGAGCGTAGAATATAAGGAACAGGCATACGAAATAGCCCGCATAGAAATTGGAGATCAGGCAGATCGCCAGAGAAAGGCAGTAAAGAAGGGGCTTCTTGTCACGCATCAGTTTGATGAGTCCGAGAACGATCAGTGGGAGCAGGACCACGGCATCATGCCACATGATGTTCCAGAAATAGGAGATGGACCATCCGCAGAGGGCATATGCAGAGGCGAAAGCCGTCAGGAAAAGATCTTTCCGCCCTTTATCCAGCTCTTTAAGGAGATAGGACATAAAGAGGCCGGTGAGGCCACAGCGCAGGATCGCCAGGAATGCGATACAGTCGCCGATGTACTTCGGCGGGAAGAAGATCGCCAGGATATTGAGCGGGCTGGCACTGTAGTTCGCAAACACCGCCCAGAAATTCGTACCCATACCGACGTTCCAGGAGAAGAACAGACTCTCCCCGGCAAGGATCTTATTCCTGGTCTCAACAAGGAACGGCGCATACTGATGGTAGCAGTCGACCGTCAGGATCATATTCTCGCCGGTTGCGAACGGATGCACCTGAAGTATGGCAAACACGACCATCATAAAGAAGGCCGGAATGAAGAATGCATATATATGAAACTGGCGTTCTGCCAAATGGCGCAGCATCCGCTTGTTCGATGGTCGCATGATTCGTTTTCTTTCTCCTCGATAAATCTTGCGAGCATAATTGTATCACATAGGATGGGAATACGCACGACAGTTTAGCTATCATTGTGATAGAAGGGTATTCGTGCTATTATGTTTGTGTTTTTCGGTCTTTCTTGAAAGGGCGGAAACGTAAAGTGCGAGGGATTGGATTCGGTCATGTCATTTAGTCAATTGCTGTATCAATTGCTTATATTCCCGCTGGAAGTCGTAATCGAGGTAGTCTACGGCTTCTCCTTTATCATCCTGAAAAACTACGGCATGGCCATTTTCCCGTTAAGCCTGGCCGTCAATCTTCTATTATTACCTTTCTATAAGAGGGCGGATTCGATCCAGCGCGAAGAAGCAGACCGTCAGGCACAGATGGCTCCCTTCCTGTCCCATATTAAGAAGTCATTCCGTGGCGACGAGCGGTATATGATAATCCAGGCCTACTACCGCGAGAATCATTACCGTCCCATATATGCACTTCGAAGTTCGCTCCCGCTCCTTCTGCAGGTCCCCTTCTTCATCGCCGCCTACCATTTCCTGTCTAATCTCACCCCTCTTTCCGGATTCCGCTTCCTTTTCTTCTCTGATCTGGGTGCTCCGGACGGGCTGCTCCGTATCGGAGGCGTCTCGGTCAATCTTCTTCCGATCCTGATGACGCTGATCAATGTCATCTCCAGTGAGATCTATTCGAAGGGCAAATCCTTGAAAGACCGGCTCCAGCTTCACGGCATGGCGCTCATCTTCCTTATCCTGCTCTATCGTTCACCGAGCGGTCTGGTTATTTACTGGACTTTGAACAATCTCTTCTCTCTGGTCAAGAATATCATCTCCTCTCTTTCTGACCCGAAGAAGGCAGCATGTGTCGCCTATTCATCGATTGCCGTGGTGATCTCGATCTACGCCCTTGCTTTCTACAGAGGGGAATCTTCCTTCCGGGCGATCATGTTTGCTATGGCTTTCTTCTTTATTATTCCGTCGATCCGGCTTCTCCCGTCCCAGGAACTCCATTCCTCTGAGAAGAAGCCTGCCTACGTGCGGCCAAAGAAGGCTTCCTCCAGGGAGGAGCTCATCTCCCATCACAAGTGTTTCCTTCTCGGAGCCGTTTTCCTCTCTGTGCTTACCGGTCTTCTCATTCCTTCCGAAGTGATCCGTTCTTCTCCGGGAGAATTTGTTCTGGCTTCCGCTTATTTCTCCCCGCTATGGCATCTTGCCGCATCTCTGCTTCTTGCTGTCGGGATGTTCGTAATCTGGCTCGGACTTCTGTATTATCTCGGAAGTGAAAAGATCCGCAGTCTTCTTTCCTGTTCGGTATGGCTCTTCTCCATCATCGGCATGATCGACTATTTCCTGTTCGGAAGCGGATATGGAATGCTTACCTCCGAACTGCACTATTCTGTACTTTCTCTGCGCATCTCCCCGACGAAGTTCTTCATCAATCTCGGAGTGGTCGCGCTTACCGCCATTCTTCTGTATCTCATCTATAAACATGCACGCCGTATCGTCGTCTTCGTATACCCGATACTTGTTCTGGCCGTTCTCGGAATGGGAATAAGAAATACAGTGAGCATCAGCCGGGCGGTTCCGCAGATCAAGTCGGTGCTGTCACACCAGATCACCGAGGACCACCCGCTCACCCTTAGCCGTAACGGACAGAATGTTGTCGTCATCATGGTCGACCGGGCCTTAAGTCCCTATCTTCCCTACATGTTCCAGGAAAAGCCGGAGCTGGAAGCCCAGTTCGCCGGATTTACCTGGTATCCGAACACATTGTCCATGGGATCGATCACCATTGCCGGCGCCCCGGAGTTATTCGGAGGATACGACTACACACCTATGGAGATGAATGCCCGCGCGGACGAGAAAATGGTAGATAAACATAACGAGGCGCTCAAGGTCATGCCTGTCGTTTTCTCTGAGAGCGGCTTCGACGTTACGGTCTGTGATCCGCCATATGCGGGATACAGCAATGTCCCGGATCTATCCATCTACGATGAATATCCGTCCATTAAAGCCTATAACACGGAGCACGGTGAGCGTCGTGATCTCGATACGGAAAACGCGGAAAAGAAAGAGATATGGAGACGCAATTTCTTCTGCTACAGCTTCATGAAGCTTCTCCCGCTCTTTATGCAGGAGACCGCCTATCAGGAAGGAACCTATTTCTCTAACGACAGTCTTACCTCCGTACAGCGGGCAACCGACATGAGCCATGCTACCGGTTATGATTCAGAATTCATGGATTCTTACTACTCACTGTCTCAATACCCGGAGATGACCTCCATTTCTGATGATGCTTCCAATCATTTCCTTATGCTCACCAACAGCATGCCTCATAACATCGCACTTCTTTCCGAACCGGATTATGAACCGGCTCTCACGATCGATAACGAGGAGTACGATTCCACCCATCAGGACCGCCTTACCTACAATGGAGTGAGTATTAATGTGGGTTCACCTTACCTGATGGCGCATTACCATTCGAATATGTGTGCCATGCTCCAGCTCGGGAAATGGCTGGACTATCTGCGTGAAGAAGGACTCTATGACAATACGAGGATCATCATCGTTTCCGATCACGGATACAGCCTCGGCCAGTTCGAAAGCATGCGTTTCGGCGGGTATTGGGAAGACGAGACCAACTTCAACCCGACGGATGCCATGGTATATAACGCCATGCTTCTCGTGAAGGATTTCAACAGCAACAGTGCTTTTGCCACGGACTACACATTCATGACGAATGCAGATACGCCCTCTCTGGCGTTAGCCGGACTGATCGATGATCCTGTAAACCCGTTTACCGGAACACATCTGGACGATACTTCACCGAAAGATGCAGATGAACTCTATGTATTCTACACCGATCAATGGGAAGCTTCCCAGAATGATGGAAACACTTTCGCAACCGCGCTTTGGTGCGGCGTGTCCGGACAGGATATCTTCAATAAAGATAACTGGAGAGTCGTCGGAATCGGGTGAGGAAATTCCCTTTCTCAAGGTTCTGTAACCGTACCGAAATATTTTTCACCTTGCTTTTGTGTTAGAGTAGAAATTGAGTAATTCTAATGCTTACACAGGAGCAAATGAATCTATGAGTAAAAAACGTGAAAACGACAAAGATATAAATCCAGAGGCAGGAAACGGCTTGACGGAGGAATCTTCCGAACAGGAGGCCGTCGGATACTCCGATCCGGATACCGGCGACTATTCCGAGCCGGAGTCTGAGGAATACTCCGATCCCGATATGGAGCTTGCTTCCGTGTCTTCTGCGTCTTCTGATATTACGGTGGCCGACGAGATACCGGAGTACTGGGAAGAAGAGGAACCGGTTGCGATGGAACTCGGCGCACACGAGATTAACACCGTCCTGGATGAAAACGATCCGGATGCCCCTCTCTTCACCGAGACTTCCACCAGACCGGCGGATGCGGTCGTTACGGAGAAAGGCAAGAAGATCAACTGGAAACCGAGGCTTTTTCTGATCGCAATGGGCATCATTGCCCTGATCATCCTGATCTGGTCGGTCATCTCCCTCGGGAATTTAAATGAGCGTATGACCAGTCCGCTGACTGTCGGAGACCGTGATGTTTCCAATGCAGAATTCAGTTTCATGTATCACTACGTTCTTCTGGAGAACGGTGTCGACATCTTCAAAGAAAACACGGAGAAGATGCTGATGGCTCCCGGTGAGAACGGATTTGCCACCTATCGTGACTATTTTCTGGATGTCACGGCCAAGGAAATCCAGACGACCTATATGCTCTACGATGACGCGACTGCTCATGGATATTCGATCACGGATAGCCATAAGGCCCGTGCACAGGCATATGTAGACTGGCTGAAGACGAAGGCGGACGCGATCCACGTGGATCTGGACACGTATATCAAGGGTACTTTCGGTCCCTATGTCAACAAGAGCCTGATCCTGCAGATCCTTCCGAAAGTATATTTCACGGAAGACTATGCAGGACACCAGAAGCTTGAAGAACTGAAGGCCACTCCGGAGCAGGCAGAGAAGGCCTATCAGGACGGGCGCAATGCCTACGATCTGGTTTCTTATCGGGTACTTCGTATTACTTTCGAAGCCCGTGAAGAAAACTACGTCACCACGGCGAATATCCATGCACAGAAAATCATCGACGAGATCGATCACGATCAGACAAAGTTCGAATCTGTCGCAGCGAAGTACTTCTCCGGCGAGGCCCAGCAGAGGCTTCTCGTCCCAGATTCTACGCTTCATAAGCGTGTGCGCTATTCCGAGATCACCGAGACTTCGTGGAGGAACTGGATTTTCGACACCTCCCGCCAGCCCGGCGACTGCGAGATCTTCCATGACGAATACGGATTCCCGATCATCTTCTGTTTCGTGGAACGTGTCCGTCAGGAGGAACCCCTTCGGAATGTGCGCTTCTTCTATATCTATATGGGCGATGAAGAGACCGGAAGACCCGGCATCCCGGCAAGTGAGATCCTGCCGCTTTCCCAGACGATCCTCGACAGCATCACAGATGAAGCAAGCATGACAACTCTCGAGACGACTTATGCCGATGAGATTCTCGATGGCGCGATGCGTCCTGTACAGATGGATTCGATCTATCCCGGTAATAATCCGCAGAACATCGACGACTGGATCTTCGATCCGCAAAGGAAAACCGGCGATAAGATCATGTTCGAAGAAGACAGGCAGATCCTCATTCTGTTCTATGTGGAGTCTTCACCGAATCCGGAATGGTATGACCGTGTAAACAGTTTTATCCGAATGGATAACTACCAGGCATTTGTAAGTGCGAATCTGAAAAATTACGCCTACACCTTCCATGAAGACGGACTCGAATATATCAAAGATATTCCGTCCTGACAGAAATAAAAGAAAAGGCGAAACAACAATCAGCCCATGCGGATCGCAATCACTATGAGTGCGAGGATGGATGAGAGCATCATAATAGACAGAATGATCGCGAGTGCTCTCGCACCTGCACTGTATCGGGACCGGCTCTGCTTACCTCTCATCTGATGTTCCTCCTGCTCTTTAGGTATCTTGTTTTGCTAGAGATAGTGTATCACGAAGGTCTGTTTTGTCAAACCGTATTCTGGCGTAGAAGGATCGTACCTCTCTCCTCTTTCTCGTACACATCGTACCGGAAGTGGTCGATATACCACTGCTCCACATCATCATATCCCGTATCGATGTAGATCACTTCCGGAACACGGTCCGGATTCAGCTGATAAAACTTGTCGAGTCTCTCGATAACGACGGTATTCGGATTCTCTTTCGTATAAGGGTGAAGTCCGGTAAGAAGATTAGAAGGTGTACAGGAAGACACATCCCAGTCCTCCAGTACGATCCAGTAGTGATATGTGATATACGCCGCCTTCTGTGACGAAGGATACTCTCTTACGAAAGACGTGTATTCCAGCCTGGAGGCGTAGCCCCGTTTCTCTCCGGGCGTCACACGAATTCCTTCTTCCGTACCGCTGTCGATCGTTTCGGTAAGAGCGCTTGTCGGGCTTCCGGGATACACGGAAACCGCACGCAGGAAGATCTCGCTTCCGATCAGGCATGTAAAAAGAAGAGACAGCACGACGATGGCCATCTTACGGATCTTTTCGGTCTTGATCAGATACTTCTCATAGGTAATCGCAAGGATCAGGACCGAAGCAGTCGTTGCGACAGAGGAAGCCGAGCAGATCGAATAGATGCCCAGATTCGAAATAAAGGAGATGCAGACTCCGTACAGAATGCCCGGCACCCAAATCCCGGTAAAGATCTTCCGCATCTTCTTATCGTCATAAAGAAGTGCGCAGAACGGCGCCAGAATATTGACCGGGAAGAGAACACGGTTCAGGGGATAGCTGTTTATCTCCGAATTTCTTCCTATGACCGCCATCTCGACGATCAGACCGGTCACCAGCACAGATGCGCCGATAAGGAGATGTTCTTTCTTCTTAAGCAGTTCAGGACTCAAATATGTTATGAGAGTAAGAAGGATCACACCGACATAGACCACACCTGCGAACGGAGCCATCTCGAGAATATGGAAGACATAGGAGATCAGTATAAGTCCCGGGTTAAATGCCGGATGCTCCGGATCATCCAGTACATGTGTCGCATTCGAGAGGATCTCAGAGAAAGATGCACGGGACAGAAGGAACAGGAAGAATGCAGCAGCCATAACCGCACATCCTACAGTGAACCAGAACCATTCCTTCGCATTTTTCTTAAAGATCACGATCACACTATAAAGCAGATAGAGAGCAAGAAGTGCCGGACAGCACAGTACGGCTCCTGCAAAAAAGAAGCCTGCGATCCCCAGCTGCAGGGAACGCTTCTTTTCCGCCGTTAGAATCAGGATCAGTGCGACGTGAAGGCATATGAGTGCAATCGAATTATAGTTAAAATTCTGCTGAAGAAGCGGGCAGAACAGGAAATAGACAATAGCCGCTACCCCTGCGCCGGACTTCGTATATTTCCGTGTGCGCAGATAGATGAAAATGCTGACGATGGCCTGAACGATTATATAGGCATGCCTGAAAAAGAGAATCATGCCTTCGTTACTTCTGCGGAACAGATGAAACAGCACAAACAACGGCTGGATCAGAAAGAAAGTGAACTGCGAGGCATGCCACTCATGTACCAGCATCGCATTTCCCCGATAGATCTTGTCGCCCAGAGACAGGAAAAAGGCTTCATCTACCACACCCATGCCATATCGGGACCGTATCCACGCAAGGATCACGCAGACGAACAGTCCGAGAAGGAAAATGTAATCCGCTCTTTCGAATCTTCCGCGCTTCTCTTCCATGGATACTCCTGCCGATCAGAGATATCGGATCAATTCTTCCCGAACCGCATCCATCCGCACATCCGAGATACCGAAATCCATTCGCTTGTAGTTCCAGGCAGAACGGCCGATGCCGTACTTTCTGAACACCTGATTGATCATGGAGAACCACTTCACCACATCCACAGGATCTACCCGGTCGATGACTCCGTACTCGCCACAGTAGAGGGCAACATCCCGCTCCTGCGCTACAGAAACCGCCTCAGCGAAGATATTCTCGAAGTATTCTGCCGACAGTGTATCCTCCGGAGCAAAGCCCTTAAATCCGGTAGTGACCTGCTGAAGATTCTTCACACCGGCCTCTTCCATTTCACCATACGGCGCATCGATGCGGATGCGGAAAGATGTATCCATCGTAGGGATCCACGGTGCTCCCTGATGAGTAAAGATCAGCGGCTCGTAGCAGTGGAAATTGTAGATAATATTCTCATCATAGGGCATCGCCAGATCTTTAACCGAGTCAACGCTGTTATTCCAGTAACCGCCGACCAGGATCCGGATCGTAGGAGAGATCTTCCGGATACGGCGGATGCACTCATAAGAGATCTCATTCCACAGATCACAATAGGACTTATCCGTCACTTCATTAAGAAGCTCGAAAGCCACCCGTTCTTCATATTTACCGAAGCGCTCCGCGACTCTCTCCCACAGTGCGTAGAAACGCTGCTGAAGCTTCTCACTCTCGAAGAAGCCGGCTTCTCCATGGGCATCATCGAAGGAATACCCCATCGTCTTATGCAGGTCCAGAATAAGGTTCAGCCCGTACTTCCCGCACCAGTCGATGGCATCCTGAATGTGGCCGTAACCACTCTCTACGGGATTTCCTTCCTTATCCTCGATCAGTTCGTAATCGAAAGGAAGCCGGACATGGTCCATGCCCCACCCGGCAATGGTCTCGATATCTTTCTCAACGATAAAAGAACTATATGTTTCTTCGGTGTCATCACACTGCGACAGCCAGCCGCCCAGATTCACACCTTTCTGGTAACCTTCCCACTTTTTCACGGCTCATACTCTCCTGTCAAGAACTAATAATCATTATAGCAGAGTTTCCTGTTCTTCTGATATAATTTCTTACGTAAAGGGGTAGTGTTCGTGATCGAGAAATCAGTTCTGGAGAATAAGAAAAACAGAAACAGGCAAGGGCCGGATGTAAGGCCTGTCTTTTCATTCATCGCCGTGATAGCTGCACTTGTCGTGATCTTTGCCATGACCGGCGTATCTCCCTTCGGCCCGCGCTCCGTTCTCGTTTCGGATCTGTCCGCACAGTACGCCCCTTATCTGGCAACACTGCGAAGCAAGCTTCTGTCCGGCCGGTCTCTTACCTACTCTTTCGAGATCGGCATGGGGAAGAACTTCATGGGGATCCTCGCCTACTATCTATCGAGTCCGCTGAATCTTCTTGCGCTTCTTTTTCCGGTCAGCCACATCTCGGAGACAGTTCTTCTCCTCATCACACTCAAGCTCTCATTCGCCGGTGCCTTCATGACGTCCTATCTCGATCACAGATTTCAGAGCAGGTCGAAAATGAGCATTCTCTTCGGCATGATCTATGCGTTGTGTTCTTTTGCCATGTCATTTATATTCAACTTCATATGGCTCGATGGCTTCGCCCTGCTGCCACTTCTCATCCTGGTGACGGACGATTTCCGAAAGAGCATAAAGAACGCCTGGAAGCTTCTTACAGTACTGATCGTGCTGTTTCTATCCGGATATTACATGGCATACATGACCGGTCTTTTCTCCTTCTTCTATCTTCTGGCTGTTCTGGAATACGAACAGCATAAAGCCAAAGATACGGAAGGCGCAGAACGGAAAAATTTCCCTTCATCCGGAAAAACAGTCGGATCATTCATTCTCATTGCAATCATCGCGGCCTCGATCTGTGCGGTCCTTCTAGTCCCCGCCGGTCTGGATACACTTCGCAACGGAGATCAGTCGTCTTCTTTCTCGGTATCGATGGATCCGAAGTTCCCGCTCATCAAATTACTTCCTCAGATTTTTCTCGGGAAGCTTACGGATATCTCCACCAACATGCCTTTCATTTACTCGAGCCTTCTTATCTTCCTGCTGGTCGTCCTCTTCTTCAGCAACACCGGGATCCGTACATCGCTCAAGCTTCGCGCCGGCCTTGCCATCGGCCTCGGGATCCTTTCCTTTCTTCTTCCCCCGCTGGACACGGCCTGGCACCTTTTCGACTCGCCGAACTGGTTTCTCTACCGGTATTCATATCTCTTCATCTTCGGCACGATCCTTCTTGCCTACTATTCTTACCTGCATCTGAAGAGTCTTCTGAATCGTGATTTCATCCGATCCTTCGGTGTTTTCTTTCTGCTTCTCATCCTTGCCGAATGCTTCGGTTCAGAAAAGCCCGGTGCTTCTATGTTCTTCCAGAACCTTCTGATCGGGCTTCTTCTCACCGTGTGTCTGTGGGGACTGACGAAAGAGACCTGGACACCTTCGCTTGCCAACCTGCGGAAGTGGGGCAGCGGAATCCTCGTTCCGATCGTTCTCGTCGAGATCGTTTTCCTGGCGCCGAAAGTCACCGTAGGAGCCATCTGGAACGACTCCCAGGATTCGTCTTCTTTCCGTTCGGAAGTCGAGGATCTTCGGGATGTGACCGCAGCTTGCAGAGAGAACACCTCGGCACGCACAGAAGCCGCCTCGTCACTCGGCATGAATCTCGATTCCCTTACGATCTCCTCTTACACGGAAACCCGAGGCATCGGATCCTTCTGTTCCATGTCGAATAAGAAACTGCACCATTTTCTCAAGCAGCTTGGCTATTGCACGAATTACAACTACTTCTCTGTCGAACACCGGAACATGATCCTTCCCGCCGACGCCGTGCTGGGTGTGCGCTACTTCGTATCTCCTGCCGGCAGGAATACATATCTTCCGGTTCTTTCTTCTAATGACCGCTATATCCTTCATGAGAATCCGTACGCACTGCACATCGCCTTCTGCGCGGATCGGAAGGCATGGGATCTCGACGGGTTCACCTTGGAAAAAGCACTGAAGAATAAAGATTACTTCGCTTTCCAGGAGGAATGGTTCTCTTCGATTTCCGGTGAAGATGCCAGAGAACTCTACGACACCTGCATCCCCGAGTGGACCGTGATAAACGGCCAGAAGATGCTCTCCGGACAGGACGAGATGACTCTGGAGTATGATTCCGTGAAGGACGGACTAAACCTGGAGAATATACAGGAAGGTAATGCGAATCTCACCTATTATATCCGAAGCACCTCCAGCATGCCTCTGGTCCTCCGGACCACGCTGACTGCTGAACAGGACGGACCGCTGTATCTGTCGCTTCCGTTCCTGATGAGAGGGGCACCGGTCTCCGTATACTGTAATAGCGAACTGATCTACAAGGAAGACTCCACATCCTACTATTCGGTGATCCTCGATACCGGTCTACATGCGCAGGGTGAAGAACTGACACTCGAGATCCGCTGCAACGACAATATCTTCGCCTCGTTTGATCCCATCCTCGCCTATTGTGATCTTGACGTCCTGGCCGGTATGACCACGGAGCTTCAGCAGAGTGTAAGCGATGTTTCGATAGAGGACGGGCACGTTACTTTCACCTGCGATGCGAAGGGTTCCCGCGCATTGATCACCACGATCCCGTACGAAGACGGCTGGACAGTAAAGGTAGATGGCAAAGCCGTCGAGGCGGTGCCGTACCAGGATGCTTTCGTAAGCTTCCCGGTCGATGCCGGACACCACCTCGTCGAGATGCACTTCACACCGCCGGGACTTTATCCCGGCGTGGCTCTGAGTATCGTTGGAATAATCGCAGGTGCCGCCGTTCTTCTCCTTATTCAGAGATCAGCTCGTAAGCAGACACACGCTTGATCGATCCGGACATGACGTAGGTCATGAGGAATACCAGGACCCCGATCACGGCAATGGTCAGAAGGATCAGGACCGGGAGAATCAGGAAATTCACCTTCTCCATGCCGAACCCGGAGAGGATCGCCTCCAGGAGCGGATTGACCAGCACGAATCCCAGGATAGATCCGATCACGGATGCGAGAAGTGTGACCGGAAGAAGGGAAAGGGAAAGCTGCAGTTTCAGCTGCTTACTGGTAAAGCCCACAGCCTTCTTGATGCCGAATTCTTTTTCCTTCTTGATGAAGATCGTCTTCAGAAGGATCTTGATGACCAGCAGGATGATCGCGATATTCAGCGCCACCATGATCATGACGATCAGCGCAACAGCCGTGATCTCCGTTCCTCTGCCGCTATGGACCTCATCGTACCAGTTGCCGGTGGCCGCACATTTGTCGCCGAGAAGTGCTTCTATAGCGGAAAGAGTACGATCCACATTTTCCACACTCGGATCAGACACTCGGAAGCGGATGATCTGATAGTTCGGATCCACTTCGAGCCTCTTTACTCCTTCCTCGCTCATGAAGAGTCTTTCTCCCATGTTATAGACGGCCTGCTGGTAACCGGTAATCATGTAACGTGCAGAGTTGTTTCCGTTCTTAACCTCGATCTCATCACCGATGGTAACACCCAGCCGCTTCGCCATCACTTTTCCGATGACGCATTCATTGGCTTCCATGAAGCTTTCACCTTCGTAAACGCCACAGTCCAGATATTCCGGCTTGTCCGTATAGAATGCAAAAGTCTCATTCCCATCGACGCTGATGTTCGTGAAGTTATAGCCGTACACCTGGCTGATCCCATCGATATTCCTGACCTGTTCCATAATACGGTGCGTCTCCTCCGTATCTGTATTCACGTTTATGTACCCGTCCGGATTATCTCCATTGATCAGATGCATAAATTCGGAAGGATCGATTTTACTATTATATAGGAGGATCCCCGAGAACATGATCATAAAGGCCACCACGCTCATGACGCCCAGAAGGATGATGTTCTGTCCCTGGCTCTGGAGCATGCTCTTCAGGGCCAGAAGGATGTTGAGATTACCGTTGCTCTTCGAAAGCGGAAGATAATTCTTCTTGAAGCTGTGTTCTTTCAGGCCGAACCTAAGCGCCGTGGCCGGGTGGAGATTCCGAAGTTTGATCGTGGACAGGAAGACGACGATGGTCATGGCGGATGCGATACCCAGAAGGATCAGTGCCGTCGTTCCCGGACAGAAGCGGAGTACCCACTGCACACCGGTGATCGTCTGGAAGACTTTATCGTCCAGGATCGGCATGGCGAAATAGGAGATCGCGCATCCGATGACGGCACCGATCATGCCGATGATCACATACTCGATGACCAGAGCCGCACGTATCTGGCCGCGGGTATGGCCGACAGCTCGAAGCGCCCCGATATTCTTGATGTCTCTGTCGATATTGTTGTTGATCGTAAAGACGATCATGATCAGGCAGACTGCAAGAACGACAACGGAGAATGCAGTCACCAGGCCGGAAAGAATATCCGACACAGCCACATATCCGGCCTTAGCCAGGTCACGTTCGTAGATGTAGTAGTCGATTCCGGAAGCGGCAAAAGCATCCGTCGCGGCTTTCATCGTATCGTTTTGGGTATACCCGGAAGCAACATATATCTTCACCATCTTCTTATTCGCGTTCATGTTGGTGATCCTGAAGGCTTCCTCGGCACGGGCCTGCAGTCCGGAGAATGTAGCCTCATCCACCATGATCTCCATAAAGCCGTAGGCATTTCCGCCGATCAGGGCTTCGAAGATACCGGCAACCCTAAGATCCAGATCACCGGTCACCTTAAAATGTATGTGGAATGCATCGCCTACGTGGATATGATTCGCCTTCGCGTAATAAGAGTTCAGATATACCACCGCACCCGTTATCGACGCATCGCTCTCGATCATCCGGTAAGGCTCTGCCGCACCGTACTCCCCGTATCGGGTGATCGTGGCGCCATCGAGTTCGATAATCTCCGTGGAGTCATTGATCGTGACCTCGGGTGATCCGGGGGAGATCATATTCTGGATGGAAAAGTCAGAGATCTCTTCTACGCCACGTAGCGCACTCGTGATTTCTTCATCCGAACCGGTCACATAGGATAGAACGTCAGCCTCATGAGTCTTCTCGACTTTCTCGTCATAGATCGAGCTATACTGTCCGACGAAAAGACCGGTGTGAAGAAGAAGCGAAGAAAGGATCAGGATCAGAAGGAAAGCCAGAAGCACATTTCTGTCTTTCCGGATATTTGCCTTAATTAACTTTACCATCCCATCTCCTCCAGAAAGCCTCGGATCATCTCGTGTCTTTTCTTATCTCCGCTTACATATTTACCGGGATTACATTCACCCTTGATGCCGCCATCCTCCAGATACAGGATACGGTTGGCACGGCGTGCAGACTTGATGTCGTGGGTAACCATCACCACTGACTGGCCTTCGTTATTGATATCGGTGAGGACATTCAGCACAGCCTCCACACCGGCGGAGTTCAGGGCGCCGGTCGGCTCGTCGGCGAAGACCACATCCGGATCGTTGATGACAGCTCTGACCATGGCGGCCCGCTGGGCTTCCCCGCCACTGACCTGCGCCGGGAATTTCTCTGTCATCTCTTCACAGATCCCGACCCTTTCGAAAAGTTCTTCCGCCTTCTTCTTCAGATCTTTCTGCTTCTGTCCGGTGAGCATGCCGGTACTGATGGCGTTATCCATGATGCTCATGCTGTCCACAAGATGGACCTGCTGGAATACAAATCCACAGTGCTTCCTCCGGAATACCGCGAGCTGGTCATCGTTCATGGCAGTAATATCTTTTCCCGCATACTCGATATGTCCCAAAGAAGGCTTATCCATGCCGGAAAGAGCATAGAGAAGCGTGGATTTCCCCGCTCCGGAAGATCCCATGATGACGGTAAAATCGCCGTCGTATATCTCGAGATCAAGATTCTTGATGATATGGTACTGTTTCCCGGAAACCGAGAAACTCTTACTTAGTTTATCTGTCTTGATGATGACTCTCTTGTCCACTTTATGTCGACTCCTTCCTTCTGTCCCTGGCGGTCACCTTGCAGCTTCTGATAGAAAAGACCGCACATCTTCTGTACGGTCTTAAGTATATGGCAGTCTTCCCATTAAAATCTTTGCCTGAATTTTAAATCTTCTTTAATCCGGATCAGAGAAGCGCCAGCCGGATCGCAATACAGAGCCCGCCGTCACGATTCACGGCAGTGATACCACCGCCCATCTTCTCCATAAGATACCGGGAGATATATAGGCCTAATCCGGCACCGTCTCTCTCGGCGGCATTGCTCCCTCTCCGGAATTTACCGAAGATCGTCTCGATTTCATCTTCGGGGACACCACCGCCATGATCTCCGATCTCGACGACAAGGAAACGCTTCCCTCCGACCCCCTTCTCGACACGGCTTGATACGGTCATATCGGTATCCGCATATTTATAGGAGTTGGAAAACACATTACCGATCACCTGATTAAGACGCATCGGATCGGCGGAAACGACGCATTCTTCGATGGTGAATGCCGCACACCTTTTCTTAAAGTCCGCATCGGAAATGAAGCGTTGTATATCTTTCGAGGTCACTTCTCCCGGCGCCACTTCCAGATGCTCCAGCTCCTCCAGCGTCGCATGGAAAAGATTCGAGACCAGACTATCGATCTGATCGGCTTTCGCATTAATGCTTCGGATCGTTGTCCGTGTTTCCTCATCCTTCGCCGACAGCTCCATCACGTCCGTCATGGCCTTGATGGATGTAACCGGGGTTCTAATATCATGGGAAAGTTGGGCGACGAGTTCTTTCCGTGCATTGACGGCCTCGGCCTCCCGCAGTTTACTACTCGCCAGTTCATCGCGCATGATGTCGAATGCCTCGGTAAAAGCGCCGAACACGTTTCCCCGATCCATCCTTAAGGGTGCGTTGAGATTTCCTGCCGCCACCTCGGAAGCAAACACCTTCATTCTATTGAACGGATCAACGATCCGCTTCTTCAGATAGAAGAAATAAGAAGTCATGGTCAGGAACATCAGAAGAAGGAGTGCGCCGACCACTGCCGCGATCCTGTGATTCCGCTTGACCTGCTGTTCCCGATAACTGTTATGGACCAGAAGTTTTCCGACTACGGCACCACCTTCGGTTTCGATATCCCGAATGACATCATAGTTTCTCGATGCAGCCGACACGGAAGTGGAAATATGCTTACCGGTGTAGAGAAGAAGATGTCCATCGTCATCGATCACCGCGTAATCGAAGGGCTGGTCACTCTCGATCAGGCGTTCCTCATTCTGACAGTTCTCATCCCAGTTTCTCCCCAGCGCAATAGCCAGCCGGTTGATTTCCGTCGGATACGGAGTCACTTCTCGCACGCCCATCGTAGCGATGAAGTAGCACACGACGGCAATCAGGATCAGGAAGAATATGGACAGGATCAGGAAGTGCCGTGTCTTCATGGATCCGCCTCCAGGATAAAGCCGGATCCCCACACAGTCTTGATCACGGCAGGATTACTCGGATCTTCTTCGATCTTCTCCCGCAGATGGCGGATATGCACGTTCAGAGTCACATCCCCGACGAACTCCGTCCCCCATATCTTCTCGAAGAATTCCTCCTTCTTAATGATGCGGTTCCGGTGATTCAGCATATAGACCAGAAGCCGGAATTCCATCGCTTTAAGAGGGGTCTTCTGCCCGTCCTTGATGACGACCGCTTTAGAAAGATCAATGGTGACCGACCCTAGCCGCACCAGGTGATCGTCCGTATCTTCTCCACTTCTCTCTCCCGTTTCCTTCGTCTCCGAATCTTCATACCGCTTCAGCGCCACCTTCACCTTCGCCAGAAGCACGCCCAGCGAATAAGGCTTACAGATATAGTCATCCCCACCGATAGACAGGGCCAGGAGCATATCGTCTTCCGCCGATCTGGCACTAATGAAGAAGATCGGAACATTCATCGTTCTTCGGATCTCCTGACACAGCTCGAAGCCGGAATCCTCGCCGAGGTTGATGTCCAGAAGGATCAGCGAACAAGTATTGTCCCGGAAGAAATCCAGTGCGGACGGCTTGTCTGTCACGTAGGCAGTCGGCACACCCGACATATTAAAGTATTTCGCCGTGTATTCCGAAAGCTCGATTTCATCATCCACAACTAAAACACTATAGTGCATCTCCCTCTCCTTCCTTGGGCCGTACCATCTTGTAGTGCGGGATCCCGTCCAGGATGAATTCGTCCGAAACGATCCGGAATCCCTGCTTCTCATAGTATCCCGACGCGTATACCTGTGCCTCAAGGTAGATCGGCACATCTCCGTATATCTCCTTCGTCACGCGGATCCCCTCTGCGAGAAGCTTCCCACCAAGTCCCGTGCCACGGCTCTTCTTCGATGTCAGGACTCTTCCGATCGCCGGGTATGTCTTATGCTCCACGCCCGGAGCCAGTACCCGAAGATACGCCTGCGCCCCGTCTTCATCCGAGAACCAGACATGAACGGCGTCCTGATCACGGTCATCAAGTTCCGGCGCCAGACACTTCTGTTCACAGACGAACACATCCACGCGAAGCTTCATGACTCCGTAGAGCTCATCCGGTGTAAAGTCCTGAAATCTCTTAACGTGCAGTTCCATTATCCGTTCTTCAGCGATTCATCGATTTCTTCAGCATAGCGTACGGTTTCCATCGCATCCCGGCAGTACCGGTCCGCACCGATTGCATCAGCATATTCCTGCGTAAGCACCGCGCCGCCGACACAGACCTTCGCCCACGGCGCCTGCTCCCGGAGAAGTTTGATCGTTTCTTCCATCGCAGGAACCGTCGTCGTCATAAGTGCAGAGAGTCCGACGATGGGCGCATGGAGCCGCACGACCTCATCCACCACCGTCTGTTCCGGCACATCTTTCCCGAGGTCACTGACTGCGAACCCGTAGTTCTCAAGGATAAGCTTGACGATATTCTTGCCGATATCGTGGATATCCCCATGTACGGTCGCGATGACGAAAGCACAGCGCGTAGATCCTTCATTTCCGCCTTCGCTTGATGCCATCGCCACCTTTACCTCTTCAAAAGCACTTTTCGCCGCTTCTGCCGCCATGAGAAGCTGCGGCAGATACACTTTCTTCTTCTCGAAATCCGCGCCGACGATATTCAGCGCCGGAATAACCTCCGACTGGATGATCTCCAGAGGCTTCTTCTCGGCGAGCATCGCCTTCGTAAGGGAACCGGTCTTCTCCTTAAGCCCTCTTACGATCGCCTTCTGAAGCTCCGAGGAAGGTCCTTCAGAAGACTCTCCCGAAGATGTGGCCGGACCGGAAGGAGCCGTCCCCGCTGCCGGGGCCGCTGTCGGAGCCGGCAGGTTCTGCGCATAGGTGATGTAATCCATGCAGTTCTCGTCCATGTTATGAAGGGCACGGAAGGCATGGTAGACATTCATCATCTCCTGCGAATACGGGTTCATGATCGCCGCCGACAGGCCATCCTGCAGACAGAGCGCGAAGAAGGTCGACGTGATGATGTTCCGGCACGGAAGTCCGAAGGACACATTCGAGATACCCAGCGAGGTATTTACCTTCAGATCGTGACGGATCCGGTGGACCGCCTGCATAGTGGCCAGTGCCGCTGTCGTATCGGCCGAGATCGTCATCGCCAGAGGATCGAAGATAAGATCTTTCCTATCGATACCGTATTCTTCTGCTTTCTTAATGATCTTCTCCGCAATCGCCACTCGTTCTTCGGCAGAATCCGGAATACCGCCCTCATCGAGCGTTAATGCCACGACAAAACCACCGTACTTCGCAACCAGCGGGAAGATCATATTCATCACTTCTTCTTTTCCGTTGACGGAATTGACCATGGCTTTTCCGTTATAGGCACGAAGTCCTGCTTCCATCGCCACAGGATCTGTCGTATCGAGCTGAAGCGGAAGATCCGTCACCGCCTGCAGTTCTCTGACCGCACGAAGAAGGAACGCCGGTTCATCGATCTCCGGAAGCCCGACATTCACATCAAGAAGCTGCACTCCGGCGTCCTGCTGTTTCAGGGCTTCCCCTAGAATATAGTCGATATCGTTCTCTCGAAGAGCCTGCTGGAAACGCTTCTTTCCGGTCGGGTTGATCCGCTCTCCGATCAGGATCGGGCTTCCTCCGAAGGACACGGCATGAGTATAGGAAGAAACCAGGGACAGATTCTTCTTCGTAACCGGAACCGGCGTGATGGCCTTCGATTTCTCCACCACCGCACGGATATAGTCCGGTGTCGTGCCACAGCAGCCACCTGCAATACGTACCCCCTTCTCCAGAAGCTTACCGACAGATTCGGAGAACTCCGGCGGGAATACATCGTACACGGTCTTCCCGTTCTCTGATCTCGGGAGACCGGCATTGGGCTTAAGAAGCACCGGCACGGAAGCGTACTCGAGATATTCCTCGACGACACCCACAAGCTGGTCCGGTCCGAGCGAGCAGTTCGCACCGATCGCATCGGCATGCATTCCTTCGAGCATGGCAACCATCGCCGCAGGCGAAGCACCGGTCATCAATTTCCCGTCGCTGCCATACGCATTGGAAACGAACACCGGAAGATCCGTATTTTCCTTCACGGCAAGAAGAGCCGCTTTCGTATCGTAACTGTCATTCATAGTCTCGATAAATACGAGATCCACACCTGCCGCCGCACCGTATCTCACGGTTTTGCTGTACATTGCTACGGCATCTTCGAATTCATAATCGCCGTACGGTTTCAGAAGTTTCCCGAGAGGTCCGATATCCAGAGCCACAAACTTCTCCTGCGTGCCTGTGCTTCTTTGGGCCGCTTCGCGGGCATTCTTAACCGCTGCCGTGACAAGCGTTTCCAGTTCTTCGTCATCGAACTTCAGCCCGTTAGCCCCGAAGGTATTACTCAGAACCACGTTCGATCCTGCATCGTAGTAGGATTTCTGGATCCGGATGATCTCCTCCGGATGCGTTACATTCCAGCGCTCCGGAAGTTCTCCGGGCTGAAGGCCGGCTTCCTGAAGAAGTGTGCCCATCCCTCCGTCGAGGCACAGGAAATGATCTTTCATATAGTCGAGAATATTCATGCTGAAATCTCCTGGTACGACAATATCTTGCGGAAATTGTACCACAAATTGCAGTCATCGGATAGAAATTCGTGGAGAAGGACACGTTGACTTTATCGGGTGGTTCTTCCACGAAGAAGCGTCTATAATAGTTTCAGTAAGGAAAACAGACAGCGGCGGGAGATCCTTCTCCAGAGAAGGTCCTCCGTCCATCGTGAACGAGGTATATTTATGAAGAAGCTGATCGCCACATTACTGACATTCTCATTTGCTTTGTCCTGTCTCTCGGCATGTTCGAAGAGCGAAGAGACTACAAAGAAGAGAAAAAAGATCGCCAAGAAAACGACCACGGAGAAAACGGAAACAGAGACACAGACCGAGACGGAAACAGAGCCCGGGGATTCCTCCGACATCCCGGATACGTCGGAGACGCCGACTGATCCGGCTCCGACAGCCACTTCCGGAGGATCTTCCTCTCCCTATACCACACTTACGCTTTATACCACGGATTTCGGTTTCGACTTACCGGGAGACAGTAACGATATCCGGACACAGATTGCAGAGATAACCGGAATCGAGGTAATCGAACAAGATCTGTATTCTGTGTTAGGGACAACCTACTACAACGACAACCGTACCGAAAAAGAGCTGGTATCCGCCGTGGCCGCCAGTGGCAAATTGCCGGACTACATCTATACCGGCGAATCCAATCATTATCTCTACGAGCTGCAGATGCTGGTCCCTTGGGACGACTATCTTGCCGACCCGAACTACAGCAATCTGCGGGAACTCCATACAGATGCTCAGTGGGAACTCTTCCGTCAGGACGATGGTCATATCTACTGGACCGACGTATCTTCATCCCTCTACGGTGAAGACAGATCTTTCTTCTATAACGACTTCGCATTCTGGATCCAGGTCCGCGTACTGGAATGGGCAGGATATCCGCTTATTACCACACTGGATCAGTATTTCGATCTTCTGGAGGATTTCTATGAAGCCAATCCACAGAACACAGACGGAACCGACGTGATCCCCTTCACTTCCATAATGGAAGGCTGGCGCTACTTCGCAGTGGATAAGCCCGCTTGCTTACTGGACGGACAATCTGACGACTGGCCGGTCGTAGTCGATACGCAGAATTATAACCAGCCCACAGTCGTAGACGGAGTATTAAACGGGATAGCAGAAGAATACTACAGGAAAATGAACGGCTACTATAAGAGAGGCCTTATCGACCCGGACATCGCTTCTATGTCTTATGATGACTATATGATTAAGATTGCTTCAGGTGCCGTTCTGGGATTAAGTGATGAGTTCTGGGATTTCAGATATGAAACCGATTATTTCGTGGATAACGGTAAGGCCGATCTGGGATACAACTACGTACCTCTCGGCCTTACACTGAAAGAAGGCGTGGAGAACCACTACTACGACAGCAACAAGATCGTGAATCCGGGAAGCGGTGTGGCGGTCACCACCTTCTGCGAGGATCCGGATCTGGCGTTCCAGTTCATGAACCGTATCCTGGAACAGGATATCCATGACCTTCGCTTCTGGGGTGAAGAGTCGGTAGATTATCTCGTAGATGCTGACGGAGTATACTATCAGACACCGAACATGTCGAGTATGCGTCAGGACGTCTCATATCGCAGTACTCATTTCTGCAGTTACGATTTCCTGCCTCACTATTGCGGCACCTCTCGAGACGGCATAAACGCAATGAATCCGAACGACTGGTCCGGCGATCTCCTTTCCTCCCTTCCCGAACCTGTGAGTCGGTGTTTTATGGCCTATGGATACGATTCCTATTGCGACTTTCTGAGGTCATCGCCATCAGAATGGACTCCCTGGCATCCGATGACCGCTCTGGCTAACACGCTCGATTCCCGCACTGCGGGTGGAGCTGCTTACATGATGATTCAGGAGCTGAAGCACCAATATCTTCCTCAGCTGATCCTGGCGAATGATTTTGACGCGACGTGGCAAAAGTACGAGACAGAATACAAGGGCACTTATGCAGATGATTTCATAGAGGAATTACAGGAAGAAGTAGACCGGCTTTACGTTATCGTCGGCTAGTTCCCCTCTTCCGCCACTCCGATGATTGCCGTGACACTCTTACTCGGAGCCATCAGGCAGGAATCGGAGAGCGTGATGCCGAGCCTTCTTTCTGCATCCAGAAGTGGCAGGAACTGTCTCTGGACCTCGATAGGAAGATCACCGTATCCCGGCGAATAGCGGAACCGGGTCTCCTTTCCGTGTTCCTTACAGACCGCCTTTACCTCCTCGTCGAAGGCATCGCACAGCGATTCGACCCGTTCGGCACCGAGTCCCTGCAGGAGAAGCCCCATCTGCGGATCGGCTTTCTCGAACCTTCGGATCAGACGGTCGATCCCCGAGCCGATGGTCGCCGCGAAGAGGACGGCCCGATCACAGCCCAGAAGATTCTTCCGGAGCTTCTCGGATCGTTGTTCGAAGGGAAAGACGGGAAAACCTTCCTCGTTCCACACAAGCGGCAGCACCATGAACCCCACACGGAAAGACACCGCACCGGAGATCAGGGATAGTGCTTTTTCCATCGAAGATGCAAGCTTCGGATCTTTCGCGGCACGTTCCTGTTCGTAAACAGGAATGCAGGCATACCGCAGCCACTCTGTCACATGAATGGACGGCGATTCGTACTCGAGATACTGCGGGATGGTCCGTTCTCCGAGAAGGAGTGCCTCTTCGATCCGGCTTCTTCTGTCCATCTTACTTCACACCGTAATCTTTCCAGAGGATGCTGGAGAGATTGTGCATGATGGCCTCGGCCACATCCGGCTTATTCATGGAATAGACGTGGACATTCGTCACGCCATTGGCATACAGATCGATGATCTGGTCCGTGGCATAGGCGATACCGGCCTGCTTCATGGAGTCCGGATCCTGTCCGAAATAGTCGACGATCGCCTTGAACCGCTGCGGCATAAAGGATCCGCTGAGCTTAATCGCCTTCTCCACCTGGATCGCGTTCGTGATGGGCATGATGCCCGGGATGACCGGAACGGTGATCCCCGCTTCACGGATCTTGTAGAGGAAGTTATAGAAAAGATTATTGTCGAAGACCATCTGGCTGACGAGGAAATCCGCCCCGGCGTCGACCTTCTCCTTCAGATGCTTAATGTCTTCCCTCTGGTTTTCGCTCTCGGGATGGACCTCCGGATAACAGGCCCCACCGATACAGAAATCGTATCCGCTCTCCTTGATCTCACGGATCAGTTCCACCGCATGCCGGTAGTCCCATTTACTTCTGTCGGTGTTCTCCAGTTCCGGCGTCAGATCCCCGCGGAGGGCCATGATGTTCTCTATCCCGAGACTGTGGATCTCTTCGATCTTCTCATGGATCATGGCCTTGGAGCTGCTGACACAGGTCAGATGCGCCATGGTCGGAACCCCATGCTTCTCTTCGATCGTCCTGGCTATATCCAGCGTGAAACGGCTTGTTCCGCCGCCGGCTCCATAGGTCACACTCATGAAAGCAGGCTTACTCTCTGCGATCTTCTCCGTCGTCTCTTTCACGCTCTCGAAGGACGTCTCCTTCTTCGGCGGAAACACTTCGAAAGAAAGAGACATGCTCTTCTTATTCAGGATATCGATGATCTTCACAGCGTAAAACTCCTCACATATCGAAAGAATAGAATCATTATAGCACAAAGGTCACCTGAAATTTAAAGCGGAAAGTGGCGGGAGACTTTCGAGCCACGAGTTATTTGCCATAGGCAAATACTGTTTGAAGTGGTGAGGAATCTTCCTGACCCTTTCCGTTTAGAGTTCTATAACCTTCGTCGCCATCTTCTCCGTAAACCGCACATCGTGCTCGACGATGAGCATCGTCGGCGCATAGGTCCCGATCAGTTTCTCGAGCTGAAGTCTCGAGAACACATCGACATAGTTGAGTGGCTCATCCCAGATATAAAGATGCGCAGGCGTCAGAAGACTCGTGGCGATCAGGACTTTCTTCTTCTGTCCTTCCGAGAACTCTTCGATCCTCTTATCGAACTGCACCTGTTCCAGCGCCATCTGCCTGAGTACCGCGAGAAAAAGACTATAGTCCACGCCGTGTTCAAAAGCGTGCATTCTCAGGTCGCCATGAAGATGCGAGGTATCCTGGTTGATATACGAGATCTGAAGATTACTGGCTACCTCCAGCGTTCCCTCCGTGACGAAAGCTCCGGCTTCAGCATTTCCCGCCGCCTGAAGGATCGCCTTGATCAGGCTGGTCTTGCCGCAGCCGTTTCTTCCCTGCAGGAAGACACGTTCACCGTTCCGGATCTCGAAGGTCAGATCACGAAACACCTTCTCTTCGGAGTCCTGATACCGCAGGCTGAGATTTCTCGCCTCCACAAGCCGGTCCTTAAAGTGGGTAAGTGGAGACAATCTCAGATCCCGGACCTGTTCGATATCATTAAGAAGTCCCTCTTTCTCCTCGATGCTTCTCTCCATCCTCTGCTCGAAGACCTTGACCCGTGCCTCCATCTTCTTCGTTTTCGCCCCGATATATGACCTGGTCGACAGACTCCGGTCATGCTCTTTAATCGGATCGAATCCGATCTTCGTATTCTCTCCCTTCGTCGCCCATCGCTGGCTCTGGTCCATCGCGCCCTTCAGTCTCCGGATCTCCTTGAGATGCTTCTCGTTCTCCGCACGGGCGAAGGCATCCGCGCGCTCCTTATTTTCCCACCAGGTGCTGAAATTCCCACTCTGCACTTCGATGCTTGAACGCTGAAGGACCAGCACATGGTCCACGCACGCATCCAGTAGATCCCGATCGTGTGATACCAGGATGAACCCCTTCTTCCCGGCCAGGTACGTCTTCACGATTTCCCTCGCTTCTTTATCCAGATGATTCGTCGGTTCATCGATCAGAAGGAAGTCATTCTCCCCTGAGAAAAGCACGGCCAGCATGACTTTCGTTCTTTCTCCGAAGCTGAGTGTCCGGATCGGACGATAGAGCAGTTCCGCATCCACCGAAAGGTCAGAAAGCTCACACATCACCCGCCAGCTCTCCACACCGGGCTTCCACTCTTCCATCAGTTCATCTGCCGTTTTCCCTTCATCCGAAGGCAGTATCTTATACGGGAAATAATCACAGGGCACATCCATGGAGATGCTGCCGCTATAGTCGTATTTTCCCAGAAGCAGGTTAAGGAAAGTCGTCTTCCCCTTCCCGTTTCTGCCGATGAATCCGAGTTTCCAGCTTGTGTCCAGTGTGAACGAAACATGCTCGAAGATCGCGTCGTAACTGCTTTCATATGAGAAAGAAAGGTCGTTTACTCGTATCTGTGCCATAATTGTCCTCTTTCTGCCCGAAAGAAAAGAGTCTGTTCCTGCGCACGCAGAAACAGACTCACACGATTTACTTCACGTTTCCGATATCCGAAAGCAGAAATGTTGCCGCGATGATTCCATGAAAGCGCACACAAGATGACCCTTCCCGGGTCTTTCTTAAAAATGTGTATCCTTCAAGCATCATCACTTTCTCATTGGTCTACCCAAGCCGCGTAAAATACGCGTTCCTTCCTTCAGATTCGTTTCCGGAACATGGTTCTTCTTTCATGTCCGATCCTAATTCCGATGATACCATGCACGAAGACCCGGTGCAACCACTTTATACCAGAGGTTTAGAGGCTCCGCGCCAAGCAGGGATCATCAGGCTGCCGGCGTCTGATCTTTATTCTTGCCCTTCTTGACCAGAACGATAATGATCACGACTACCGCTGCGACGACAAGAACCGAACCGCCGATGATCAGGCCGAGCACCCATGCCGGAAGTCCGGAACTGTCGGAACTCTTCTTCGACTTCTTGTTCTTGGACTTCTTATCTTTAGAATTCTTCCCGGACTCTTCATCGTCGTCATCGTCATCGTCGTCATCATCGTCGTCTTTATCTTTCTTTCCGCCCTTTTTGCTGTCAGACGAATCGAGTTTAAACTCTACATGTGCCGGTTCCGTTATCGAGAGCAGATCCCATTCCAGTGATGTACCATCCGAGGAGGCTTTCGTCGCGTTATGGCTGACCGCCCCGTCCGGAAGATCCAGTGTGAACTTCATATAGCCGCCATACTGTGCGATCGAAGAAGCATCCACGCCTTGGGATTCCATATCACTGTTGTTCGAAGACATATCCCAGTTCAGGATATATTTGTCACCGTCCTTCGTCAGAGAGAATCCTCCGAAGCCCATATCCAGTTCATTCATTTTCTTCAGTTCCGCATCGAGCTCGTCCAGCTTGATCCCGTTCTTCGAACAGGTAAAACCGATATAGTCTACATCGTTGACCTTCTTCTGATACTTATCGGCTTTCCATCCATACTCTTCGAGTTTCTCGATCGTGGCATCAATCGCCGCACCCGAATCCAGATTCATATCAGAAGAATCCGTGTCATCCGACATCGCAGACAGATCGATCGTCGCATACAGAATATGGAAGTCGATCGTGCCATCCGAGTGAATGGTCGCATTCGCCTCATACTGGATGCATCCCGTCAGTGCCAGAATAAAGGACACCACCAGAACCAGGACGGCCAGTTTCTTCCATCCGTGTGTTCGCTTGTTACTCATTTTCAAGTTCCTCCTCTTTCTTTCTTCTCTTGCCCATATAGATATATGCACCGGTACCGATCAAAGAGATCAGTGCTGCGCCCAGGATTGCCCGAACAGAGAAGTCTACTCCGGTCGGGATAATGCCCTTCCTTGTGTTGACGAAATAAACATGTGTGCCCACTCCGACTCGGCCCTGAAGGCTATTTCCGGAAACGAAGGTGCCGGCGTCGTAATTCGCCTGTCCCTCACAGTGCTTCACACTGTATCCCTGTGCCGTTGTTTCCGTAATCACATATCGGGTACCCTGCTTCAGTCCACGGATCTCGATGCTCTCCCCGTGAGCCAGCGAGATGGTCGCCACACCATTCGAGTTAAATGTGATCTGACGTTCTCTGTTCTCATAACTGTATTTCACATATTTCTTTCCCTTGATCGGCTGGTTGTATTCGTCATACAGTGCCACAGTAAAGGTGAACTTCTGTGCCTTATTACCGAAGTTTCCCTCCACCTTCTTCGTGATCGTAAGGGTCTCCATGGCGCGGTTGACAACGGTCAGACTTTCGCGGACACGTCCGTTTTCATCAGAAGTGCTGAGCGTTACTTCATCCGCTGCGTAGACACCGTCGATCCGGATGCCTCCGGTCTTAAGTACCGTGAAACGGATCGAATACGGAAGGCTCTGGTAGCCGTCTTTCGCCTGTTCCTCAACAAGTGCGTACGAGCCGGCCGGCAGAGTATACCACGTCGCAAGCGTATTTCCGTCAGGCATTCTGACGATACCGTTCTCATCCGATACGAGGGACTCATACCCTTCGATCGGGGCGGTCTCCGGATATCCGACTCCACCAACGACTTTCCACCTATGAAGCGAGAAATAGGTCTCATCGAGCGGGTTACCCTGATCGTCCGTCTTCACCACCTGCATCTGATACGTCTTGTTCTTTACGTTGATCTGCGGCTCTTTCGTATCCGTTCCGTCTGTATACGTGAACCATCCGTCCGGACTGGTTACGGTCAACGTTTTTCCGTCATTTCCGAGTGTCACCGTGATGGGTGTCGAGGTTCCGATATATCCTTCCGGAGTCTTCGTCTCAACAAGGTCATACGGAACACCGCGTCTTAAGAACGCCGTCGTAACATGACCGGTCTCATCCGACGTAAACGGTCCGATCACATTACTGCTGTCAGTGGTATCACGCAGTTCGAATTCAACACCTTCCAGCGGATCCTGACCGTTCCACATATACTTATAGATCTCGATACCATATCGGTCGTTCGTGATCGTGTCCGTACGGATACGGTCATCCGAAGTCGGTATTCCCTCATCGTAGCAAACCGTATAGTCACCGGTCTCCGAAGAGGTATCGCCCAGGAGTTTACCTTCGATGTGGAGCACTTCGTGATCCTCGATGATCGTCACCGTCATTCCCTCATGGTACGTCACCACGCCGGTGTCCTCATCCACTTCCGGATCCGTTTCCGACAGCGTGACTTCGTACACATGGCAAGTAGAAAGATCCGTCTGATCATTCGGAAGAGTCTCGAAGAACCAGTAGGTCGTCTCTTCTCCGAACTTCAGTTGATGGATCGTATCCTTCGCCAGAACATATGCCGACGGATCGTCTCCCTCGCCGGTATAGACCGCGAAATATGTCGGAGCACGCTCCGCCATATAGTCATCGTCCGCCCAGATCTTATTCGCACGGATCCCGTAACCCTTGACATTCTTGATATCGACATGCGGATCCTTGCCGGATTCGGTCTGGCCCATCACGGCTTTCGCAGATGTCTTTCCCGTCCAGTCTTTCACTGTATCTTCACCATCGGGAAGCAGCGGATACGAAGGTGTATGATCCTCATCGAAGAGATATGCCACACGTCCATATCCATCCGGCATATCCGTGTCTCTCTCTTCGATCATATACTTCGTACCGGGCATCAGTCCGTGCACTTCGATCGTATAGAATGCAGGGACCTTCGAAATACCACCGTTGGCAGAAGTCTGGAACGTACACTGCGTCTTCTCCTCAGCAGTAAGAGTGCCGTAATCCGTCTTTTGTGAATCGATAGGCACGAACTTCTGTGCGGCCGTATCCCAGCGGCAATAAACTCCGTTTCTGTCCCGGATGCTGTATTTCTGCATATAAGCAAGATGACGCTTCATCGACTCGTAAGTCAGTTCTGTTTCCTCATCTTTGAGATCCAGATACAGACGGAAATTGAATGTGGTCTCATCGTCCACCAGCAGTCTCACCTGATGCTCATCATAGAGCCACTTCGTGAACGAGAGGGTCTGTGTCGCGTCTTTATTCACCACGTTCGTGAATGTCACTCTTGTTCTCCGCTTCACAGGCATCTTCGGGATCGTATAATCCTTCAGTCCTGTAACCGGATTGACCGTAACGACAACATCCGGTTCCGCATCCTTACCATTCACCTTCACCTTGCTGTAGATCTGCGGATCCACGGCACACTCCTTCACGTAATACATGATGGTACCGTCCGGCATGGACAACTCACAGAGATCCCCGGCCCGGAGGAGGAAAACATTGTCGTAGTACTCATCCGGATACTCATCCTGATTCGGGTAGTATCTTGACGAGAACGGAACCCTGTCACCCGTACCTCTGTAAGTTACGTTAATATTCAGTTCATCCGGATCCAGAAGTTCGTATTCTTCGATCGGAGTATTCTCATCTGTAGCATAGTAGATCTGGAACGGGAACTGTGCATTCGCAGAAGACACAGTCTGTGTTCCCTCGATCTCCTTACCGAAGAGCACCGTCTCCGGCTTGACCGACGACTGGTTGAACTTCATGCGGAGGTTGGAAGCACCACCGCCGCGCTCCATGTAGAACACCTTCATGGTATGGAAGGTATAATCCTTAAATGTGTACGTACCGGTATCGGGATTATAATCGAACTTATCCTCGAGCATCGCTTCGATCTCGGATTCGGAGTATCCCCTTGTTTCGTAATTGCTTCTGAACACTTCACGAAGTGACGTCGGCGGCTGATTCGCTACGACGACCTCACCTGTGGCGAAGTTTACGCTTCCGGAAATGGCACTGTGGATACCGCCAAGATCGAGCACCAGTTCACCATCTACATAGAGCCAGAAATCATCGTCACCCGTAAACTGGTAGATGATGTCGTGACCCCAGTCGTCGTGTCCACTCGGAGTCTGGACGAAAGATGTCTCCAGCTCCATGCCGAAGTACAGATTCACCGCACCATCGATGGCATGGAGACGTTCATATTTTCTCGGATCCGCCTCAGGTAGCACCTGTCCTGTTATCGAATACAGATTCTGTGAATTCGTCGTGCAGAATTCATCTTTTTTCAGATCGTTATACGGCAGGAACTGTCCATGTTTCAGTGTATTCTTGTTTCCGCCGGAGTCATAAGAACCCAGTTCCTGATAAATGATGAAATCATTATTATCCTGCAGATACGCGTAGTTCTGGAAGCTTTCATACACGAAGTATCCGGAGGAATTATATGTCGACTCCAGGAACAGATGGTTCACTTCACGTCTCGGTGCATTGGCATTCGTTCCGTTAAAGAGAGCGGCCAGAGACTTCGTCGGGTCATCTGCAATACGCGGATACCCGTCTTCCTGAAGGTTCGTCTCGAGAATGCCCTGCGTCGGCTCGTAGGCATGCGCGGCATCCCACTTGGTATGTCCGAGTATATCGTTCTGGATCTTCGTGGAAGTGGTTCCGTTTACATTGACCGTCGTTCCTTTAAAATCCACCATGGCCATCTTGATACCATATACATCGTTGTCGATGGTCGGAACCGATTTCAAAACCTCATCATCGAAGACATCATCGATGACCGCGAAGAAGAACTCCTCTTTCTCATCGAGATTGATCCTGTCTTCATCGGAAGTCAGTCTGCTGATCACGCTCGTCCCCTCACTGTTGGCTGCCAGCTGGGCGAACGCGAAGCCCGACTCATCCCACGCCTTGATCGTGGTACCATAGTCGCTCGTCTCTCTTCCGGCCAGATGGATACCGATCGCCTCGTCCGACAGGATCTGTCCATCCAGCTGTGGAGCGATGTACTTACCGGATGCTTCATTATAGAGTTCATAGAAGTGATTGGGGATCGCCTGTCCTTCACTATAGTCCGTGAATTCCCAAAGCAGGGTATTCTCCGTTTTTCCGATCCATCCGATCACATCACCGTCTTCTATGCAGGAAACGAGTGTGCCATCCTTATCGATTGCGAAGAATTCATAATCCTTCTTGTCATCATTCCACACACGTGTGTACACGATGACCTTCTGTCCGCTCGTCACCTCAGAGACACTCTTCTTCTTCGCGGTGTACACCTGCTCATATCCCTGATCCAGTTCGGTCTTGTTCACAAGATGAAGCATGCTGCCCGTTCCATCGTGAACGAATCCTTCGCTGGTGCTTCCGCTGTAGCCGACCGTGTGACCATCTGTCGACAATATCCGGATCTTCCCGGCGTCATTTCCTGAGCCCGGAACGACCTGGAGTGCCTGTCTGTCCGAAGGATCGACCATTGTTACACCGCTTGCCGTCACATTAAGATATTTCTCGGCTCCGTCAACCTGTGCGGAGATATAGTACAGATCGTCCGACACCCACGTGAACGTCCATATCGGCAGATCCTCATTCTGCGGAACGAAGAGTCTGTCGGAGCTGCCGCTCGATTTCTGCATCACGGTCATGACCTGTGCCTCGAGGCTGTTTCCGTTCGACGAGGTCGCCATCATCGCCTTACCCTTCAGGCCCGTAACATAGTACAGCAGCCCATAGGACTGACCATCCAGCGCATACGGATCCGATGATGTATCTTCGTGATACTGGAAATAGAGTCTGTTATTCGTATCACCGGCTTTATTATATGAGCAGAAGTAATCACCGCCGTTGCCGCTCTTCATGTTCCAGTACCAGTCGCCGTTTCTCATGCTGAATACGCCGTTGGCATCGCAAGATGCGGTAAAAGCAGTCTTCTGCGACGCATCCGTCGTAAAGGAAAGACTGTTATTCCCGCCGTTATAGACGTATTGTTTCGTCGTGCCATTGTCGGCATAGCAATATACGTAGAACTGGTCTTCCGTTCCCGGAACAAGTTCGAAATAGAAGGCGGCATCCGTCGTCTCGTTCGGTGCAGATCTTGCCGGTTTCGTCTTCTTGATGCCCGTTCTGCCGGTTTCCGCATTTCCTGAAGAATTCTTAAAGTAGTACCCGTTGGGATGGCAGATATACAGTCCCTCTGCCGGGTTCTTCTGTGCCCAGGCCTTCAGGTCTGCCACGCTCCTTATCCGGAACCAGCCGACCGCCTCGGGCTGCGGGCCGGTGACGATCGCGTAGGCTGAGAATCCTTCCGCTTCGAAGGAAACTTCCGTACCTTCATCTGTACTTATCGTGTCATTCTCAACCACAGCCACTTCATCTTCATCCGGAAGGTGGACAACGGAGACCTCTTCCTGGAGCTGCTCTTGAATCGTGATCGTAACAGAAACCGAAGTGCCGGAAGCAGGCTCGCATTCCACGTTGTCTTTCACAAGGGAGATATCGAAGAAACGGGCATATCCGACATCCGATTCATCCATAAGATCTGTGAGTTGCTGATAGTACTCATCATACTCGGCTTCGCTCATGACTTCCCTGACAACGAGTTCCGCATCTTCGGGGATACCCGTTTCCGCGCCATAACTGACGGTTACCGAATAGTCCGCTGCGTCGAATACCTTCACTGTCGGAACCGGAGCGGAAGGATCCGTCTCTTCGGACGATGACTCTTCCGAGGTGTTTTCCGTGGAAGTATCTATTGTACTTTCCGTAGTAGTATCTGTCGTACTTTCTGTAGAAGCGTCAGTCGGGCCTTCCGTTGTTCCCTCGGTTGTGCCCTCCGTCAGATCTTCGGACTCCGTTGTTTCCTCTGTCGTTTCCTCTGTCGTTTCCTCTGTCGTTTCCTCTGAGGGTTCTTCCGTTTCCGTTATAGTCGTATCTTCCGTCTCGGTCTCGTCGGAAGATTCTTTCGCAAGCACCATACCAGTGGAGCTCACCAGGTTGGCAAGCACAAGAATGACACCGATCATCCGGCGGAAGTTCTTCGCATGTCTGCCTGTAAGGACGCGGTAAGAACGCGATCCGGTCTGTCCGCGATAGTTCCCGGAATGTCCCGAATCGGACCTTCTGCCGGTCAGGCACAGATTATTGAGCGCGAGGAGGAGTAAAAATGCGCCCATGATGAGGAAAGCCCATCCGGCTCCCTGCCATGTCTGACTCAGATCTCCGGTCTTCACGACCGGTGGCGTGTCCGGTTTATCCGGCTTATCCGGCTTTCTTGCCGCCTGATTGACAAACTTCACTTCCGTCGGTTTAACCATGTCGTCCTTGCTGAGGATCACCTGATATTCCAGGTCACCCTTATCGTTATTCGTTACGAACAATGTGACGATGTACACGGTCTCATCGTATACGATGTCACTGTTCTTCCCGGTCTTCTCGAATACCTTATACCGGTATGTTCCGGGTTCATCGATTTTCACGGAGAAGCTGCCGTTTCCCGAACCCGTGATGGAGATCTCATTTTTTTCCGGAACGGGTGACGACTCATCCAGTTTCTCGATGACGAATTCGTATGTATCGTCCTCTCCCACTTCTGCCCGCACGCATGTAAAAGGCACATCCGCCACGATCGGCTTATAGGAGAAGGAAGCCGATACCGGAGAAAAAGCGCAGAAGAACACCAGACACAGTGCCACCAGAGGCATCAGTGCTTTTGCCAAGAAATGATTTAACTTAGCCATGTT
>Ga0310691_10001206_pt1 | contig 41089 bp, 43 predicted proteins | sample 176DNAGHGlowgp2_FD_203887 | JGI IMG/M metagenome (GOLD analysis project Ga0310691, IMG submission 203887) | Sheep rumen microbial communities from Palmerston North, Manawatu-Wanganui, New Zealand - 1766 DNA GHGlow gp2 (v2) (version 2) | ecosystem: Host-associated > Mammals > Digestive system >... | reverse complement strand
TCTTGAATTGCATCAATCACATCATTATATGCCGACGTGATCTGTTCGATTGTTGCTCCTGCGGCATAATCGTTCGTCCCCCAATCCATTGTAATGATATCAATTTCAGACATATCAACTGCTTTCAGCGTTGCAAGTCTGCTTGTAATCCACGGATATGATGATTCTAACGATTCAGCGGCGGCATTTTGATTTGTCCACGTTTGCGAACACAATGCCGAAACAAGTTGCACACCGTCAAAATAACGAAAATCTCCGCTTCCACGATCGCTGACCCGTGTCCCACCAAACGCACTGTTAATACTGTTTGCTCCTGTAAGTGTATGGATATCTTCTACAATCTCCCCATCATTCCCAAAAATGCTATCACCAAGGCAAAGGATTTTTTTCCCATACAAAATACTCGTCTGCACATTGTCCTTGATATATTTAATTACGTTATCCGGGATATTCTGTGTAAATTCCAGCGTACTCTCTGTTTTGGATGCGTAAAACGTTGTTCTGATAAATCCATCTGTTGGCGCAGTAAATGTACCGGAAATATATCCGTTAACGCCAGCAATTGTTTTTGTCGTATCAACAGATACCGCATTTTTCGATGTGTAAAAACATAAAACGGGTAGCGCCGCCGCATGACCCAGATTATATCTAATTGTCTGACCAGCACGTACAGGGAGATAGTCTGTTGTCCGATATAATTCATTTTCCTGTACATCCCCGTTCGCCTTGAGGAAACCGCTTACGGTTTCAGCGCCGACCAAGCTAAAAATTTTCTCATCAAGCAAGACCGTTTTGTTATCGACATCATCTATTTCGGTTTTTAATTCTCCGTTTATCGAGTACGTTGCGTATTTATCCGCAACATCGCCTCTTGTTGATAAAACGACATATCCATCAGCAGGGACAACATAAATGCCCTCATATGGGCCGCCTGTGCCCGCAACAGATTTTGTAGCATCATAAACCATCTGGTCGGAATAAAAAGCAATCATACACCCACGGGACGGCACCCTCAATTTATAGCTAATAACTGCCCCTTGGCTTACACTGAAGCTGTCCCCATAAACATATCCGTCTCTAATAGCAGTCGATCCAGTTTCTGGCGTACCATCAGCATAAAGGATATATCCGGGATTTGTCATGTTGGAAACATCGCGTGAATTCCCCGTGTATGATTCCAAAGATTCAAAAGCGCTCTTTAACTGAGCAATCCTATCCCCAGTAGCCTTCGCATCCGCGGCCATTCCGGAAACGGTCAACGTTGTGTCTGTCCCAAGTTCGGCCATCGACGCAATAGCACTCGCTATCGTCGCCTCCTGGCTTTCCAGATCAGCTATATCGCTTTGGGCGTTCAATACGGCAGTGTTCACTCTGTCTACAGCTGCTTGTCCGGCAGCGTATATATCGGCAACAGCGTCACCAGTTGCTCTATCCGTAACAATATTCTGCGGAAGGTAACCAGTGCCATCTGGGTTTTTCACAAACATCTTATTCGGTTTAAGTGTATAAGGCATATGAAAGACTCCTTTCGAATTAGCAGACTAAGCCTTCTCCCGACAGTCTGCTAGAACTTCACACCACAATAATCATGTGAAGCGTCCCCTAAAATATCATTTGCCGTTTCTCCCATTTACGGTGTCTTGGATCACGTTTCACCGCACCCGTCTACTCCGACAAGTACTCAATTGTTGTCATAAGGTCCATACCAATTGCGAGGCGGATAGTAACCGCTATTATGGCGCATACCCATATCATAGCCTTCAGAATATCCGTCTGCGTAGCTACGATTAATTCCACCTTCACGATTCATATAGCTTCTAGAAGAACGTTCTCTTGAGTCTATCATGGCCTTATAAGTGGCAAGACTTTTCATAGCGTGTGTGAGCATGTCAACGCGCTTAAGATCTGTCTCACTCATTTCGGTACCAGCTTTCAGCTTTTGCTCGATTGACTCGAGTTCCTTACACATTTCTTTCTCAAGCGATTCAAATTTATCCATAATAGTGTCCTCCTTAAGCAATCCGTTTCACTTTGACGTTAAGGTTACGAGAAGTTACGGTCTGAGGAGCTGTTCCAGCTGTCGAACTGACAGAGGCATTCACGACTGCAATATCAATGCAGCATCCTGCCGGAACGTCTACCGTGGTGTCTCCACTCACATGCCAAAACTGTGAAACTGCGGAAGGAGTGGCTGCTGCAATAGTCAATGGCCTAATATATCCGTTGACGCTCAGTGCCAACTGAATTTCACCGGCTGTTCCAGCAGCGGCGACCGCAATGTTACCGCTAAACGAAACATCATACTGGGCCCTGGCATTGCAACATGGATTACGGACAATTCCACGAAGAGTGACATTTGGAGACAGGTCTTCATGGATTACATTCTGAGGACATTTGTTACAAGGCTTTATTGTTTGAAGAATAGCTCCCTGACCCGGAAGAATATCCTGATCAGCGACATACCCGAATTCAGCAGCCATCATGCATCTCTCCAATCAAATATAGTCGTTGACTAAATAAGGGGTAGCCACCCGACCACCCCTAAATGACTTAATCGTTTAAGTTAGGCAGCATTGTATCCGCCGCATCCACCATAGCCATATCCGCAGCAATTGGGATTCTGCACAATATAAGCGGGACGAGCAGTGGGAGCGAGATACTGTTCAAGAGCTGTCGTCTGAGCAGCATTATCCGCCAGAATCCGAGAGCCAAGAGCATTACGATTAATATCACCACGAAGAGCCGCAATCTCAGCCTGAGCGTTGGAGAGCTGTGTCTGCATCGTACGAAGCTGACCTTCATAATTCTGCTTGACACCGTCGAGCTCAAGCTGGCAAAGCTTATCAAGGATCTTCTGATTGTTTGCATCACAATTGGCGCGAGTATTCGCCGCTTCATTTGCCACAGCATACTTAACATCCGCTACGGCGGCACGGTTTTCACAGCAACAATTCTGCTGAGTCATTGCCATACTGTTGAGCTGAGTGTTAAGAGCCGTCTGGAGCCCGAACATCTGGTTCATATCGGCCATCTGACGACCATTATTGGCAATCTCGGCCTGAGCAAAGCCGTTGCCAATCGCCTGCTGGACACCGGCAAATCCAGTGGCCATATTCTGATTCACACCAGCGAAGCCGTTGCACATACCGGTCTGGATGTTGCCAATACCAGTAGTAACAGCAGACTGATCGAAGCCGCGCTGAATATCCGCACCAGTGTTAGCTCCATTTCCACCAAAGCCGAAGCCGTTTCCGCCCCAGCCAAACATAGCAAGAAGAACCAGCAGGAACCAAGCACTATTTCCACCAAGAAAACCATCGTTACCATAACCGCCATTATAGGCAGGGGCAACAGGCATATACATGTTAGATGCGTCCGTCATTTCTACAAACTCCTTCTATGTTTATTTCGAATTAAGGACCAAAATCAATCAGCCCAAGGGAATCATCCTCTTTCGAAATCGGTCGAGAGTAATAAGTGCATAAATAAAAGCCCTATGCGGCCCCTGATCTTTCCCCTAAAAGATTCCCGCAGGGAGGACTCTTATTGCAAAAATATCACTTCTTGGCTGTGCAGAAGTATACTCCGAAGAAGTCGTCTTCAAACAGCTCCTTGGCAATGTCCTGGGCAAGACCATTCCACTTACCATCAATATCAGAAATATTGTCGTCGTGGAACTGAATTACTTCGGGTTCGAAGCAAACATACCCAATCTGATTCCCAGTGAAATCCGTAACCCTTTCAACAGAACGGACATGAGGATTGCCGTTGAATATCTTTGTGTAAAGTTCAATACGGTCATCTATATCCTCATTTGTATTTTCGAGATCATACAGACAAATGCGAACTGTTGCATTGCCGAATACCTTTTTCTTCTGCATTACCCGGTCAAGAGCCAGATACTTCTCATGATTCTTGACAGTAATATCAAGAACATAGGTGAAGAACTCATCTTCCACTTCACAAAGATCGCCAACATTAATATCTGGATCAGAATCGAACAGAGCCTTAACCTGCTTTGCGAAAGTATACCAAGGAGCTTCGATACCAAGCTTAGTCATAAAATATCTTTCCTTTCGAATTAGTACGTAAATGTCCGGTCGTAACCGGCACCGATTCTGGTGCAATGGATAGTCCCGTGGTTTGTGCTTTTCAGCATGGGTTCGATTGTGACAATATCAAACGACTGCTCATTAACTGTTGCTGCTTTGGAATAGGTGCAGGATTTAGACGCAGTCGTAATGTTTATCGGATCGCCGAGCTTAAGACCTTTAATGTAGGTCTTATCGGTGAAATCGTCCGGAGAAAAGAGGTTATTGTGATTATCGAAACTTTCAAGAAAATGCTTTGCATCAGCAACATTCACTTTAAGTTTGTAATAATCTTTTCCATAAACTTCCATTTTGATTTCACCGCCTTACAGCATATAGTTGTTGTCTTGGCCATAAATGCCGAACTTAAACACTCTGTCAGATCCGCGTCCAAATCGTGTTTCATAAAGCGTCTTGGCGTCAGTATCCACTGTGAAAATAGAGCAACAGAATTCGTTCGGTGTTCCTATAACTCCGTCTTTCTCCATGACGAAAGACCGGTCGACGCCGATGTTGCAATACCCGCCAGAATTGATGAAATAGTCGGTATGGCTGTGTCCATGAATGAGGATCAGAGGAATTGCACCCTGAACGTAGAATGGCGAAGTATACCCCGAGCTGGATGCAACGTTAATCCCCTGTGTGAAACTCGACAATATGTTCTGAAGAGTGATACTTACAGGAAGATTTGTAGACACAGTGGTCGAGTGCTTAAACAAAAGAACCGTCCATTCAGACGGGTTATCCTTGCTCAAGAAATTAAGAGCTTCTTCAACCAGCCAACGTCCTTGTTCGGTTCCGATGACTTGCAGCGAGTCTTTATTGCTTCCACACCAGTCATTGAGTACGACAATTCGGATCTTGAAGTCGTCATAATCGGTATAGAAGTAGTTGTTAGAGCTCCCAGAATACGGACGCTTTATCAAAGCAGGACTCTGAAACAGACTGTTGAAAGTCGTGTCAGATATCATTTGATCAGGCTCACCACTGGCACCTTCGGACCATGTGCCGCCGGACACATAACGAGCGTTCACGTCATGATTCCCATGTACAACAAACATCGGAACCTTGACTTTAGACAAATATCTGTACGCAGTATTCACATTGCCATAAGTCACAGACTTCTTAAGATCTGTTCCTTGTGTAACGTCGCCGCCATGGACCGCACAGTCTGCAAAATTACTAATCTCATCGAAGAGCTTTAGATTCTCGAGGCAATGATAGTTCTCTGCTTCTACAACATGAGTATCAGTGATATAAGCAATCTTCAAATATCTGCCAGTGCTCTGCATGTTAAGAATAGCAGGAAGTTTTGTCGCAATTAAATAGTTCCTTGTTTCTTCAGTCTTGTCTTTAGTGCTATCGAGAGTTGTCTCAACAGTGGTAAGACGCTGAGTTACTTCTTGCAAACGTTCAGCAATCGGCTGTGATGTGATACATGAAATTGCCGCTTCGAAATTATCAATGACTCGGTTCATGATGTACAGCTTCTCAGCGGATGCCGGAAGCGTGAACTCATAGTCATAGTTTCCAGAGACGCCATTCGAATCGGCTGTCGTAAACACAATGTTTCCAGAAGCATCTACACCGTAAATATAATGAGCGTAAGTATAATTGTTAAACTGACGAATACGAGCCTTCCACTGCTTTATTGAACTAGAATCGAAAATGTAATAATAATAGTTATTCGTTACAGCGGTCGTCAGTTTATCGCCTTTTTCGCCAACAAGAGCCCCATAGTTCTTGCTCGGAAGAGTTACAGTGCGGTAAGTCTTTGGCGAATCATCCTGTCCGATAAGGTTATCTATGATATAGCGATTAGAAGAAACAACTTGCTGGAATTCTTCCCAAGTTGGAACCTTGTATTCGGTTTCGGTTTCAGGTTTAATCCAGATTTTAATGTTTTCTCCGACAGGCTCGTCGTCGCTTACTTTTACAACATCATTCGCATCGTAATAACACTGCTTAAGGCCATCGACTATGGCATTTCGAACATCCTTGCCATAAATGGCATTCATTATGGCTTGCAGCTGATTAGTTATGCCAGATGGAAGATTGTTTTCAGTATCTGCCATTAGCCATGCCTCCGTAATTATTCATTAACTGATTTAATTGTTCGTTGGTTATGCCACGAGTCTGCTGCAAGTATCCTAGAATCTGATTTGGGTCATTGGCAATGTTATCTGGAATATCAGGAAACTGCTGCTTAACAAAAGCTGCGGGATTTCGCATTGCTTGCATAAACATATTCATTCTTTGCATCTGAGCATAAATCGGGTTCACTGATTTCCACCCCTATTCGACTGCGAAGACATGTTCCCATTTCCATTTTGATTTCGTCCACTCTGATTCGGTTTGAGCATTTCTCGAATCTCATTCTTAAATGAGTTCAGGTCGTCTTTCGTGACAAAGTTTTCATTCGTTGCGTTGTAATTGCCAGTAGAAGACAAACCTGAAGGCAGATAGTTTGCCTGCGGCTGATCTTCAAATGTGTACCGAAGTTTCTGAAGAGGATTCGGCATTCCCGCAGGGTTTATGCTCTTAAGATAGATGATTTTATCGTTTGTATCCCAAAGATCGATAGGCACACCGGCTGGAAAACCTGCCGGAAGCTGAAATGCCTTAGCTCCGACTTCTCCGTCGACCCAATTGATCCCAAAACTTGGCATCTGCGGCTGTGCTGCTGGAGCCAAATAGCTCTGATAGTTAGGCTGGGGAGCCTGATAATAGGAAGAATATCCAGGCTGGTTCATGAAGTTCTGCTGATTTCCATAGTACGGCATAATTGTTGCTCCTCTCATTTATCAGGAATTTTCCAGAAGAAAGATGGGATTTCATCACCTGAATCCCAGCTGTCATAGTAATCTCCATTTATTACGGCAACGGCATGATTGCCAGTGCCAATAATGTATATTCCTTTTGGATAGCGTTTTGCGAATTCACTGATTGTGACACATGAAGGACATGACTCGGGAAGAAGAAATGGAGTACAACCTTTCAGGTGCAAATAATGCCCCCAGACGCTGTCGTCCGAGGGCATGTTGCAATCCTGTCTTCCTATTAAATATAGGTCATCATATACGTCATACCAAGCCATATTAAAAGCAAAGCATATTGCCCGTATGACGCAATCCGAGACATATTTGTGCTTGGGATTCGGGTTTACACGCATCCACATGTCAATCTCGCCTCTAACAAGTTAATCGTAACCGTCGCCAACGCCAGTATATTTCAGTATTATCCCGGAATCGCCAAGCTCCAGAGTCGTCGAGTTCGACAAATACCCAAGGTAATAATAATATTTCCCCACAACCCTACCGGCCAGTTTAACAATCGTCGCGTCGCTTCTTAGCTTCCCCGAAGTCAAACTAAATTGCGCGAACAATTGATCCATGGCCGCAAAGCTGCTCGGAACAGTAAGACCTTTTATTACATCGGACAACGGCACTTCGGTGTTATAAATGACCTCGTCACTGTCAAACGTGGCGTTTTTGGCCTTTGCTACCGTGATATACACAATTTTAGTATGCGTCAAAACATCGTGGCCGGTGCTTCGTAGCATATAGATTTTGCCGTCTTCTTTTTGATATCCCAACTGAGCAGAGGATACTTCTCCACCAGCGATTAGAACCCCGTCCGAATGAGACAGCCTTGAATAATCACGAACTACGTCTGGCAACCCCGCAAGCTTTGTTTTTTCCTCGGACGTGTAGTTTTCGTCGGTGTACTGATTGACTACGCAAATCTTGGTTCCGTCATGTCGAAGGATTTTATGAGTCGGATACAAAGACGTTCTGTACCAGTCATACTGGCGACCGATATGGATGTACCAATATCCGTCATCAGTCGTAGGTAATGTCTGAGTAAGAGGCCAATCAGATGCCAGCTTAACTTTGCCATTTGCCTGAGGAATAACCTTCATGTAAGTGTCTTTATTGTCGACCAATCCGGATGCGGTTGCATCGGCTATATTGAAAGAATATCTTAGGTCAAAAAGACTGTAGGAATACAGCATGGCACCACCCGATAAGACAGCGCCAGCCGCTCCAGTAGTGGTCGTGGCGTAGTAGAATATATGCCCGAACGGGTCAAATTCGATATCGGTAAGTATGTCTTTATTGGTGCTATCGTATCCATTGTTAGTTGTGTTAAACGGGCTGACATGGTCCGCATCCGTCATTACAAGAAGCTGATTCCTGTAGACAACTCTATCCGCGATCCGGCCGCCATAGCCATGGGTTAGGTTTGCAATAGTTGTCGTGTTCGAATCATAATCGCCATCTGCGTACCATTTTTCGTCATAATACGTCAACGGTATGACGTAGTTTGCGCCGTAGCGGGTAGCCATACGGGTGGTTCCGTAGTAATATACAGGAACTGCTGCTGTCTCTGTTCCGTCAGCAAGTGTTAGTTTAAGTGTGACATTATTCCCAAGTGAATATTTACTGAAGAATATGATATGCTTGCCGTCATATAGCGATTCAGAAGCACTAACGCCAGTTAATGCTGCTCCAGCGGCGGTTCGAGTATCTTCAATGAACTCGGTCATTCCTGCTCTAGCTACCGAATCCTTGACGTTGTACTGTGCTGAATCTCCGGGTAGCTTAATCTTTGAAATATCCGCCATAATGTATCTCCTTTCTTATGATGAATATCAGAAAGATTAAGAGACGGTGACAGTCTTGCTGACGCCGGTGAAATCAGGTTCACTGACTGTACCAGCGGGTGTATACGATCCGGTGGATGCGACATTGTCTGTCGATATGTTGAATTCGATGGCATTTGTCGCGGAGAAAGTCTGATCCGAAATTGTCCCACTAGGTTTAAATGTACCTGTCGCTGTCGAGCTGGAACCTGTAAAGCTCATATGCACGTACTGACCAGTAAACGTCGGATTTGCAGCTAAAGCCGCCGAAACACTCGGAACGATATTCTGCTCAGCAAAGGTTGGAAGTGTAACATCTGTAGGAGTATTAGCCGTCCAGCCAATTGTCAAAACCTCATTTGAAACAGAAGCAGTCCACGAGGCAGCAGTTCCGTCGGTGACCGACCCGCCACCAGTCTGACTAGCGGCAACGTACTTCTTCACAGGGGTAGCTGTCACAGTAATGTTCGGCTTATTAATGCTTCCTTTGCACTGGAATGTCGCACCAGACGAGGTCGTATTAACTGTAGCGGACACTGATCCATTAGGTGTTCCGGTAACGCTAACATTACCGCTGGTTCCTGTAAAAGTTGCTTTACTAACAGTGCCTGCAGGTACTACATATTTAGGCCATCCGTCAGTTCCAGGCTCTGGCGCGGCACCACCTGAAATATCCACCTCAGTAAAAGATGCATTATTAACAAATTTGCTGCTTGACGTTACAGAAATCGTCGCAGCGGTTCCGGTAAAAGTGGGCTGAGAAACGGCACCCTCTGGTCTATAGCTTCCGTGAGCACTACTCTTATAAGCCAGAGCACCGAGTCCCGACATGTCACCAAACTCGTGCCATTTGGTGCCGTCGAACACATATTCTTTTTTATTGTAAAACACGGCGTCACCACTGTGAGCCGTGAAATCTGCGCTGTCAATTTTAATCGGATTGGTCGTAGCCTCATCTGTCAGTGCTGTAGTGGTAGCTCCTCTCAGAACAATTGCACCACTCATCATCTGTCGGGCAGTAGCATCCTTTATGTCATATGTTGTGCCACTTGGCAGTTTAATTTTCGAAATTTCAGCCATGGAATTACCTCCTAATTACGATTGATGACAAGCTCATCTCCAGAGATCGAGCAATTCAGTTTGTTATTCCAGAATGTGCGCTCAGCCTGCGTGATGTGACGTACGTTATCATTAATGTGATCATCAAGACGAGAGTTTACAAGATAGAAAAGTCCAGAACCAACAAAAGGCAAATCAGCGATATATGCACTTCCATCTCCTATTTTGATTTCTGGAAAACTACGGTTTCCATCGCCATCTGTGTAGATCACGATTTCACCCTTTTTGGGCACGTATGTTGGCTTCGAGTTCCATCCGGCAGCCGTGTCCTCGCTCATATATTTAAAATCCATAAGCGATAGATTGCCAATAAGCTCGACTCCGTCAATTTTAGGTTTGTTTTTTAGAGCTTCATAGTCGCCAATAGAAAAGTCAATAGGGACGCCATCTTCTGTAGCCTTGATGACTTTCTCGATAGCGTCCGCTATTGCCTCTCTAACTTCTCGCCCATATACGGCTTGGCGAATAGCTCTTAAATCTTGGTCAAGAGTTGGCACGGTATTCGCCTCCGTATTATTCAATTGGTATCAAATCTTGATCCTTTGTGAACGTGGATCTGCAATTTGAACAGAAATAGCGAATCTTCTGAAATGTCGTGCCTGTGTCAATTAAAAAACCAGATCTGTGACATAGAGGACAAATCTTGTCATTTACACGTTTAAACTCTGTCGAGTTAAAAGAATCGTCTACGAGGGTTAGAACCAACTTGAGAATGTCATTGTGTATTGGCATGTTCTTTTGTTTCCTTCGTGGATCCAAACTGTTGATGACCGCTTCGTCATATGCTAATCGTGCTTCACATATACAAAAAGACTCTTTATCCGAGAATCCTTCTTTGCAGTCTTTGCAAGGGTTTTCCGTCAACTTGGTTCACCTCGTATGTTACACCATGAAAAATATCCTCCAAATCCATGGATGCTTTCTGATTTTTCTTTCGACAAGCGGCATCAGCTCTTCATTGCACGTCTGAAAATTCCCGATGTCGATTAGTATTTCACCTTTTGGTATAAAAATATCATGAACCCAAGAACTAAACTTTTGGTACTCATCATGCGAGTTATTAGAAACTGAATGATATGCCGTTTCAAAAGCGGCCATATCCGAGTCTCGTTCTTTGTCACTCGTCAGATTCTTCATCTTCAACTGGGTCCTTCCAAGGCTCTTCATAACTGAGAGCACGCTGACTGTCACCAAGTCCGTTAGTCGTCGGATCCTGAATCACACCAATCAGAGTGAGAAAAGTCAGCACCTGTTTTGCCGCCTGAACAAGTGTATTCTTGCTAATGGTCGGGACAATGTCAAACATTTCAAGAATGGTGTAAACAAAACTAAGAATCACACCGATAAACGAAGCAAGCCAAACCGCATTCTTAAAACGGACTTTCCAATTGATCTTCATGTAAAAACACTTCCATTTTGATTTATAGTCTGTCTGCGAGATAGCGAGTCAATTCATCGCTAGCTTCTTTAACTTTGTCACTTTCACCTAGATTTCCGTAATTAGCAATCACCAGCAATGTCTTACAAATGGCCACTAGTCCTTCTTTTGTATCACGTTGCGAGTTAAGAATTTTACTTATGACCTGTTCATGCTCGTTTATTCGGTTTGTGTCTTTTGTGAGATTACGCTCAATTTCCTGGAATCGAGGTTCTAGAGTCTCGATAACTTTCCGACTTACCTTATCGGCAAGATCCGGAGCCTGGGCTTCTCTGATTTTATGGCGGCGTTCGATCTCATTTCTGATAGCATCGAACACCTTGTATACAAGCATAAACAAAACACATAGAGCTATAAAACCGTACAAAGTTGTCCACGCTACCTGCGGAGTAAAACCTTCTACAGTCGGCATACTAACGCCACCTTCCTTTTTTACTTTATTTAAGAAGTTCTGCCCAAGTCAGAGGTCCGCATTTACCATCAACTTTCAAACCATGGTCATTCTGGAAGCGCTTGAGAGCGTCAAGAGTTTCCTTACCAAAGTCTCCATCTGCTCCGAACTTGGGAAGCTGATAGCCTGCCTTGAGCAGAAGATTCTGCATTTCAAGCACTGCGTCCTTCTTCTTAGAATGAAGTGTGATCAGAGGATGATCTGTTACGACGACTGTTGTTTGGGTTCCATTTTGATTTGCTTCGACAATTTCCTCGCCGGGAATGAAATCGTATTCAACGCCCTTATACAGTCCCCAATAAGTCCATTTCCTGTTGGATAGGGGAGTGTGAATGACGCCCTTGATCGTGCTGGCCGCTTCGTTAACGCAAGTCGGAGTGACGAGGGTTCCAATGTGAGGGTGAGAATCAAAAGAGGAGCCGGTGAATATTGCGGCTCCTACTGGAAGTTTCATACCCTTTTCAATTTTGCCCTTGACCGACAGGCTGTTTCTCCAAATGGAGTTGCTACCATGCGGAATCTTGATGCCATGTTTCTTCAGGACGTCGTAAGGAAGACCTGAGCAATCCCATACCATGTGGCCATACCACTTTGAGCCATACAGTCTACTCTGCTCACGATTGGCATCAGTGGTTTTGTTGTATTCGCGCTGCTTGGCTTCTGTCCAGAGAACACCAGCCTTGCCCCAAATATAACCGCCTTTCATCTTATAGGCTTCTTCGACACCTTCGACGAGGACAGACGCTTTAATCATTGGAGGTCACCTTCTTTTTAAGAATCATTCGAACGTTGCCATTTGCAATACCGATGTCAACAAGCCGTGTGTAGTCGGCATATGTGTCGGTAGTGTCTGCACCACTGATGATGACGTTATGAACTGTAGATGTTATCACCGAAGTTTTGTTGGGATCGTTAAAAACCGTGAAGCATTCGGCAAACAATCCAGGATCATCGACTGTGACAATAAGAGAGTCCTGATCGGGGGTCAATGCGGCCACACCTTCATACTCGGTACCATCATTCAGGATCAGTTGCCGGATTAGCAACTTCTTCAGGTTCACTGCTGGTTCCATTTTGATTTTCCTCCGAAACTGCAGAATCGGTCGCTTTGATCGTCATATTGAGCAATTGGTAGACGAGGGACATTGTGGAAACACTGTCCTCGCCAAAAACTGGGATTTTAGCAAGCAAGTTTTTTACTGCTTTAAGTGCTTCAGAAACAGACATTAATAATTCTCCTTTACTCCCGTTCCTTAGGCAACGTCTTATAATACGAAGCATTGGCGATATAGTTATCAGATGTATAAATTACGCGGTTAGTGATAAGCACTGCGCCACTTTTATTGTACACGGTTACCCGATTCGTATCGTAAGCGGTAAGTCCGGCACGAGCGTTTACCTTATGCTTTTCCACTTCAGCACGACAGTCATTCCAGCCTTTTTTGTATCCGGATTCATAGCCCGAATCCCAACCTTTATTAAACGGTGTCTGAGCGCCAAGTGTTATTTTCTTGCTAGGATCATCGCTTCCATTGATTTGAGGAATTACATCGATTGTCCAATTAGCACTGTCATCTCCGGGATCATGCCAATCGCCAGCACCAATAGCAACTGTAAACGAGCTTTTACCTTTTTCGTATCCGAGTTGCCAAGGACCCTGAGCATTAATTTCTCCTTTTTCGACTTCTGTCCCATCTTTCAATGCAGAAAAATATCTAACATAATCGCCGGTGTTGGCATTGTTCACTGTCCAGTTTTTATCGATGCTGAGAGTTACCTTGACTGCCGCTGCACCCTCAGCTTTCGCAGCGGCTCGGTCAAAATTTACATCGGCGGTACCAATAAATGAGGCTGCGGGTTTACCATCGACGGATATAAGATGCGGAACATACTGGACTTTACCAACATTAAGCCCTGGCGCGGTGATATTGTTAGTTACTGCCAGATTTTTACCAGAGGCAGCACTAAAATTCAAGACCGTCGTATCGCCATACAGATTGTTAATATAAGTAGCATCGATTTGACTGGCAGTAACATAATTCGCGTTAATGGTATCAACCTCGGCTTTTAATGCCTTAAGTGTGTCGATTTGGGCATAGTCCGCAAGAAGCGTTCCGACAACAGCCATTGTGGTCTTAACGCTAGGAACCCCTTGTTCACCAGACATTGTAAAATCGTTTGCTTCCACAAAGCCACGATCAGTGACGGTATTTCCGCCGCTATTTGTGTATGTCTTAGGGACATTCATGATTGTACGGAATTTATTCTTGGCCGCATCCCAACCAGCCCTGATCGAGCCTTCGCCATTGGTAGGAGTATCATTTCCGTCAATCTCAATATTTGTGTTCTTACCATTGTTGCTGGTAGCAATGGAAACAGTTTTACCATCCATTTTGACGCTGGGAAGGCCAATGCCCTGTACTGCGTCTGAGACGTATGTACCAACGTCACGAGCAACATTTAGCATTGTGCCAGTTATGCCGCCTGTCCCACCGTCAAGCATTGTTGACATCTGATAATTCTGTTCTAGCTCGTCGGTAGGAGTAAGCGTGTTTTTGCAAACCCATGTTTGAATGGCTGCTATTTCTTTTTGCTGCGCGGTTGCGTTCGAAGGCAAACCACCAAAACGAAGAATAGGATGCCGCTGGATCTCCTTATACATTTCAGCAAGCTTCTTCTGTTTTTCTTTATCGTCGGTTACTCCAAGAATAACTTTGTCCAGAGTTTCGTACACGTCCATGACACCACGAGAAGTATCAATGGCCAAAGAGGTCATAGCTGCTTGCCCATCTCTTGTGTACTCAGGAGCCCATACAGAGTAATCAAGCGCTTCGTCAGGTATAGCATAAGCTTTGAGCGTTCCATTGGCAGCATTCAATTCCATTGTTCTAAGAACACGAACTTGATCAGTATCTTTATCGACAATGGCTTTCTCAAGTACCAGATCTGTAGCTCTTATTAGTGACTCTCCAGCTTTATCGCCATATTTTTCCCGATAAGCATTGTACTCCTCATTATCCATAGAAGCGGTTATGAGATGGTTCTTGATAAGTGAGCGCATTTCTTTCTCGCTAGGATCCTCATCAGGCGGATCAGAAACGCCACCGCCACCGCCTCCGCCGCCTCCACCGCCGCCTTTGGAGTTCTTCTCACTAGCCTTACCATAAGTCTTCGAACCTATGTTAGTGGGAAATCCAAAGGTGTAAGAGGAGCTATCGGGGTTATTAATATCTTGATCGACGGAAAGCAATACGTATTCTTTTGTTACTCTTGCGCCATTACCCGTGGGATACGTGACTTTGACCATATCACCGGCCATAAGCGGAACCTGGCTGTTGTCCAGTATTCTCATGTCAATAGCGTTAACGGAGAAGCTTGTTACACCAGCATGGTAATTGTTTTTAATGTAGTCCCAAGCCCAAGCTTCAAGTTCGTCTTCTGTGTGAGCGTTATCGAACTTGACCATCTTGTAAATATATCCGTACATGTTGACGGCGTTAGCATAGTCATCCTTTGAATGCATTCCAACATTAAGTTCGTAATCTTCATACTTGTTGACAATATCAGGCACATACAGATACCGAGAAGAAAGGCGCAGATCATCAGAAGCCGCGTTACTTTTTTTAACGTCGGATCCTGTAAGTTTTCCAACTGGCTCAAGAACAGTAAATATGTTTTCCACTTCTGTAGAAGAGCTCATACTTATGACATTATTGAATACTTCAATTCTTCGTCCTTCAGAAGACCTGTTGAAATACTCGCAAAGCCAATCAAGATAGACATAGCCGTCAATGTATCTTGTTTTAAAATATCCACCATACTCAGAAGTAAGCGCATTAAGAGCGTCTGAGGTATTCTGTGTAGAAGACGATCCATAACGTTTACTATCGTCAGTTTTCGGCTTCTGTATAGGATCCACAATAATTGACGATTCCTGACCATAATATCCAGGGACAAGTCCAAGATAGAAAGTCTTATCAGGAAGCGCATTGCTGACCTTCTCATTATGGTTGCGCATAAGCTTCTCAAGATAGGCTTGGCAATTTGTTTCTGGACGTTTGTCATCCGGCTCACCGTCAACAAGAGAGTCAATCAGGCAAGCCAAATATCCTTCACAATGAATGCTCTTCTTTCCAGATAAGTAATCATTGTCGATAGTAAGAACTCTTCCATAAAAAATAGTATAGCCGTAATACAAAACTCGAACAAATGTCATCATTTGCTTCCAGCTATTGTAAAACGGACTATCAGGATAGACTGTGAACTCGAAAGTTCCAGCCTTGTCCATTGCAGTTTTAACTTTGGGATCAGCTATAGAGTTAGCGTTGCCATCAGTTATAGGAACGGTGTAAATAAGTACTTCGGAAGAGACAAATTTGCTATTCTCGTGATGCATATCGACAAAAATATCATTCTCATCATCGAAGTTTCTCATAAGAACTTGAAATACATAGTCCATTTACAGAATGTCAACCCTTTCTCTACCGTCAGTGTAATCCGTTTCGAAATTAAACGGATCCCAAAGCCAGTCATCATTCATTCCAAGGACCGCATGAGAATACGGATCCAAAGAATAAGTTATGGTCACCATGGTGTTAGATTCCCCGGACTTGAGAGTGTCGACGGAAAAGCGCCCCTCGTAATATCTGCCAGGGACGTCATCAAGTATAACTTTCAGCCGTAATCCATGGAGGAAACTGACAATATCTTGTCTGATTGTTTCCCAATGACTGAAACCGTTAGCAATGGCGAATTCCCAACTTCCATTTCTAGGTCCATACACGACATGACCTGTCAAATATGTTGTTAAATCCAAAGGGGCACCACGCCCCGGGATCTCCACGAATTTTGTAGAAACCCCGGGGTGGGCTACCATAGGACGCGAAGTAGGAATTAAATGCCAATCGGTCCAAGTATTCTTTTCCTCGCCAGTACTAGATATAAAGGTGAGGAAGTGTACCGAGTTGTACCAAAAGTCTCTGGCCACAGTTAATTCCTCCTACTTGCGTATAACATGTTTCGACCGATGCCTTTATCAACACCGTCCGTGACTCCACCAGCAATAACTCCAGTATTAAGAACAATACGAATATTAGCAATCTGAGAACGAATTCCAGCAAGCTCGGACGACATGGCAGATATCATTCTGTTCTGTGAACTGATAACAGCATTCTGCATATTAGCAACAGATGCTTGCATCGTGTCTCGAATGCTAGAATTAATTCCATTTTGATATGCTTCACGAGCCTTGTCACCAGAGGACTGAACAGAAGCGTTAATCGACGTGACCGAGTTTCTTGAGAATAGACTATCGAGTTCACCAGATTTAGCTTCAATGTCACTAAGGTCGAGAATCGGTGTGATTGTGGGCTGAGTATCGAAGTCTGAATTGAAAAGTTCGTTAATCTTGGAAAGCAGGTCAGCTGCCGGATCGAGACCGCTCAATGCCATGTCCTCAGTGGCGTCTTCAACCATGCCTGTGTTATCGCTGATACCAACGGCCATGCCTTCACTGATTCCGCTACCGAGTTCCATGAATACCTTAGAAGGGGAGTTGATCTTAAGCTCATTTTTACCAGCTTCATAAGCAGCAAGCGCGACTTTAACCAACGTATCCACAACTCCAGATTCACCGTTTGCGATACCAGTAGCAATACCAGCCGATATGTTCTCGCCAATCGGAACAAAATCGAAATTCTTGGACGTATTGATCATATCAAAGATGCCATCTGCAAGATTAGCAAAGGCGGTGAACAATGTAGAATCGTTTATCCCACCGGCAGCATCAGCCGCATCCTGGAATTTCTTCATGAAGCCAACAATGCTATCGATGAAGCTATCAGCACCACTATTAAATAGCTCGCATTCAAGAAGCGAGTCAAACATAGTTGTGAGAACGCTTGCGTAGTGATAGCCATTCATTGGAGTATCAGGGTTATCAGATTCTTGCAATATTTTAGCCATCTCGACAACGATCTTTACAGCCTCAAGTGCACCTTTAACGAGATCTATGTTGTAAGACTGGCCGCTCTTTTGGCCGACAGCGCTAAGTTCGTCACTTATCTGACCGAGAGCAGTGCCAAGAGTCTTAATGTCATCAGCAAGAGCTCCAAGTTTCAATTGCTCGCCGTCTATAATGGTATGAAGTCCACCATATGTCGGAAGCTGCACCGCCAACTTCTGAATAACGTCAAGCGCATCAAGAGCCTTTTGGAAGTCAAGAGCTTTAACGTCTCCCTCTTTCGTGAAATTAACATTACTCGCAAAGCCAGCGAGAGCTTCGCCAAGAGCAGCAATATCAATGCCAAACTGACCAAGTGTTTCCTTGTTTACATTATCTCCAGAGAAGAAGTCGAATATCACAGACTCGACAGTATGCCCCTTCAACTTCTCCTGAAGTTCATAGAAGAAATCAAGAGCATCAAGTGCGGCCTGATTCTTCTTAAAGTCTTGCGTGCTTTCACTATAAGTTTTAAGCGATCCACCAAGAGCAGAAATATCAGTGCCGAACTGGGTAAGCGTCGTATCAGTAAGACCCTGGTCCTGAAATATCTTAGTAAACACTACTGATTCTATGCTTAGTTTTGTTTTCAAACTTGAGAGGAACGACAGAGCATCAAGGGCTCCTTGATTCTTCTGGAAGTCTTTAGTATTATCGCTATAAGACTTGAGTGATCCGCCAAGAGCTGAAATATCCGTACCAAACTGTGTAAGAGTTGAACTTCCTTCAAGACCGGCATCCTTGAAAGTGTTAACAATCCTTATGTTTTCGGTTGTCAAATCAGTCTTTAGATCCCTCATAAAACCAAGAAGTTCGATAGCTTTATCAGTTCCAGCACCAAGACCCTGAGAAGCGTTGGCAAACTTAATTAAGCCACCAGCAAGAGCTGCGAGTTGAGTACCGAAACTGGTAAGCGTGCTCTCGTCAGGCATTTCCGGGATCGTGATTTTACCCATATCATCGGTGATACCGGTAGTTAAAGACTGAAGAATCGCAATAGCGCCAGAAACATCAGGCATTTCACCAATTTCAATTCCGGATGCTTCTTTAACGCCAAGAGCATAAATGCCAAGAGCGCCACCAAGTGCAGACATCTGATCGGCAAAGCCGGATAAACTAAGTGTAGTCAGTGTCTGCAAATTATCCGCATTATTGGCAATATTTGTGAGTAATGAAAGCCCTTTAGGATTATCATCCGTAATGCTGCTAGTGTTACTGACAAATGAACTAAGACCACCCGCAAGATAGCCAATCCTATTAGCAGCAGAGTAAGCATCTTTCAAGGCTGTTGAAAGATCCGTATACTGCATAAGCTTATCGAGAAGGCTAAATGGCGTTGCATTAAACGAGGTCATCTCTTTAGTAAGAGTATCAAAGACCAGCAATCCAGCTCCGAGATAAACAGCTTGTGTGACGAAATTCTGAGCTCCAGAGAATGCAGCAAACTGGTCTTTGTAGCTAAGAAGCTTTTCAATGATCTGTACAGCTGCGGATTCTTCAATACTCTTAAGACCCGATGTTGAGAACTGGAATTGCTTAAGACCGCTTCCAAGAATAAGGAGACATTCAGAGAACTTTCTAGTAGGCTCTATGTACGATCCAGCATCTTTAACAGTCTTTACAACTTCCATCAATTTCTCGAATTTCTTCTTGGTAGACTCAATTTCTTCTTCCGAGAAGGAATTCATTTTATTCACAAAATCGCCGATCATCCCAGCTATCAAAGCGAGCTGAGCACTGAGAGTTTGTATACTGGATCCGATACTACCAATCAGCATTGGAGCCAAAAGTGAAACAACCAACATGATCGCGGCTAATGTTCCAGCTATAGCGACTATGACAGCAATTGCGCTACCGATAGTGAGACCTTTAGCGACTTTGGTAACCAAAGCAATAACACCAATAATAGCGGCGAGTCCGACTGCAAAAGCTGCGATAACTTTCCAGTCCAGATCTTTGGGCAACTTCTCAATAGCTATGGCGAATAAATACATCATTCCAGCAACGCCGATCATCAACAGGAAAGCACTAAGAGCATTCTTACCCTTAAGACTTTTCGATTCTTTGAGTACCATTGCAAAACTGGCGCAAATAACAAGCATGCTGCCAAGCATCTTAATTATCTGATCGGGTTCCATCAGAGCCAAAGGCATAAGTGCAATTAGCACTAAGACAATTGCTCCAGCCAAAGCGATCAGCTGTATCATACTGCTGTCCTTAAGACCGCCTTTTGCGAATTTGTTCACGGCAACAACAAACGCACCAAGTATACCCGTCAAGACTAGAATACCCAAAAGAGATTGCGTTAATTGTCCAGGCTTAAGTAAAGCTAACGGTAACATTGCTAGAACAAGCATCATAATCGCGCCAGCAACAGCAATAAGCTGAGTCATGCCACTGCCAGCCATGTTTTTATTCTTGCCGTTCATTAAACTGACAACCGCCGTAAATATCCCGACCAATATGAAAATACTAGTTAAAGCACCAATGCATTGATCAATTTGTTGTTTGCTCAACAAAGCAAGCGGAAGTATTGCAACCATCAATATAGCTATTGCTCCAGAAACAGCCAGTAATTGAGTCATTCCTCCGCCTTTAAGTCCTTCGCCTTTAATATGGCCCATGATAGCAACAAATATTCCAATTATTGTCAATATTCCAGCTAAAGCAAGGGCCATAGTTCCTAATTGACCGAGTTCCATGTCTGCAAGCGGTCGTAATGCAAATATCAGTATAGCAATAGCAGCTGCTAAATATGCCATTTCTTTCATACCACTATTAGCCATGCTACCGCCAAACTTATTTATGCCTATAGCAAAACCGCCAAGAGAACCAAGAATGACAATTAGGCTACCTATCATTTTAATAAGTTGCAGAGGCTTAAGATCTTTAATCATGAGCAAGCTGGAAATGAGTAAATATACACCACCACAAAATGCAAGAATACCAGAAAGTGATGCAAATTTAAGAGCTCCGTTTTTAGCCAAAAGCGCAACAACAGCCAGTGATCCAACAATCCAAATAAGCATCTGGATCATGGGAGTCATATCCTTAACGTCCTTAAGCGGCAACAATGCAGTAACAACTCTTCCTATTGATGCGGCTATGCCGTACAATCCGAGGAACATTGCCCCTGCATCAGAAAGTTCAACATCTTTGTAAATCAGAGTAATAAGAAGAGCCATCAAAGCAAGAACTGCAGCAAGAGCGCCGACTATCTCGAGAGCGTTCCATGCGGCATTTGCATCAAGATTGGCGATGACGGTTAAAGCAGCGGTCATGATTGCCAACGCTCCGGCAAGCTTCAGCATCTTATCGCCTATCGACTCTTTCTCTTCTTCCTCTTCGCCAAATACAAGTGCTTTAATACCCTTCTTCGAAAGTGTTGAAATTGCTTCGAGACCTTTTAGAATTGTTTTGAACGTATCTTTGACTAACTTAATAAGCTTAATGATTCCAACAAAACCAAGAATGCCAATCAAACCAATCATGATCTTGGAAGCATTGTCTTTAAGGAATTGAATGAAAGCATTAATCTTCTCCATGAAGGAGACACCAAAGCTTCCACTTGTGCCTTTAAAGTTACCAAGAAAATGTTGAAACGAGGTAACTAGTGAATTCCAAGAGTTTTTGATCCATTCGATAATATTGGTAAACAGATTACCTTTTTTCGCATCCGCTTCAGAAACTTTACTAAAGAAAGAAGAAATCTGCGTCCATATAGACGTGAAGAATCCTTCAAAACTACTAAAATCAGGAACAAAATTAAAAATGCTTTTGATCATTGTCTTAAGAGCGGCCTTAATGTCTTTGGCAGCTTTCTTAAGACTTTCGGCAGAGATTCCATTTTGAAATGCTCCGCCAATTGCGGTCACAACATCTGTAAAGAAAGTGATGATCGGGGTTCCGACTTTGGCAATAATGCTTGCGACCTTTGTTATTAGACCGACTATTGATTGCCAGAAAGAAAGAATTGTTCCATTCTCTCGGCCTTGCTGAATAAAGGAAACAGCTATATCAGAGAATGCTTTGACGAGCAGTGATATGGCATGAGCCAACGGTTGAATTATCACAAGTAAGTCATCAAAGAGTAGTTTCAGACCGTTTCCTTCACTTGCATCTTCAGATACTGAGGACACAGTAAGCCCAAGTTCGCTAAACAACTTTATAATCGAGTCTATAGCTGGGCCGAAGAAGTCATCTCCAAATAGAGCCGCGACAAAATTGCCGATATCTCTAAACACAGAGTAGGCCAGAACAAATGTTGCAAATATCGCATTAACAACATCTTGGACCTGCTCCCACCGAGTCTTATCGCTTCCCTCGGCAGTGGCATTAAAGAAATCGTGCATGGCGGACAAGAAATCTCGAATAGACTCGACCACCTTCTGCAACGACGCACCTAAATAGGCTTGCATCCACTCGGGATCATCAAGCAAACCCTCGTGGTCTCCACGAGCAAATATCTTGACCATACTGATGAAACCGTTCTTGATCATCTCACCAATATCGTTCAAGACATCGAGGAAACCATATGCACCTTCATACGCGACGACTTCGCCTTCGTCCAGGACTTCACCAACGATTAGTCCCCACAGGCTATCGCGACCTCCAAGATTAACCCAGTTATCAAGAACCTTGTTACGAAAATCAATAAGATTACCGAGAGCTTCGCCGACTTTGTTACAGACATTACTGAACAGCTCCATGGCTTCAGAAAGATCGCCAAACACCCGTCGATAGGAGTTCATCCATCCGGTACTCAGCTGGTCCTTCCAAGCGTCAATAACATCTTTGAAAGTCATACATTTCTGAGCAGACTCATATGCAGCCTTCGCCAGGTCATCAAAAGCCCAAACGTTTTTAGCTACGGTTTTATCAAGCCACGGAACCTTCAAACTTTCTTCAAACTTAGAAAGTGTGACTTCAACCTGTTTGCCATATCGAGTAGCCGTCTTGTAAACAGTTTTGCCACTCTTGTCAGTTTCTTCTACAAGGTTACCCTGAGCCACAGCCGCGTCAATAGCCGCTTGCTTGATTTCGTCAGTTGCCAGTTTTTGAGCAGAGAGGCTAGACCAGTCGTCTTTATCGATCTGAACGTCACTTTCAAAAGCTTTCTTAAGCGCGTCTTGCTGCTCCTGGGTTACTTTTATGCGAGTCTCCAGTTCCTCGTCGTAATACAAATTATCATAGTAGTACGACATGAATGCTCGCTGAAGAACCGTTGTGTCAGCCCATTTCTTCGACAATGTATCCGCAAGATTCTGGAAATTGACTTCGGTCTCTTTACCAAATTTCTTAGCGGTTACATAATATGTCTCCATGCCGCCATTTGCTGACTTACGAGTTTTCTTTTCAAGATTGCCAACTTCAAGACCGGCCTGAATCAGCAATTCCTTAAACTCTTTGGTGGCCATGCTGGCGTTTTCAATCGATTTCCAGTCAATCTTAGTCAAGGCACCAACGCCCATTGCCTGGCTCAAATTATACATGGCTCGGCTGGCTTCACTAATGCCGCCACCGGAACGAGCAGCCCAGTTGGCGATACCTTCCATCTGTTTCTCAGCTTGTTCTAGAGGAATACCAACGGAAGTAAATTTGCCAATATTTGCAGCCATATCAGTAAAGTTATAGCTGGTCTGGTCAGTATACTCATTCAAGCGTTCAAGAACACGATAAACATCTTCTTCGCTTTTGCCAGTAGCAGCCATAATCGTCTGGACATTTTTTGTCAACTGACCAAATTTTTCCATACCGACATGGATCTGATCAGTCGTCATACTGTCAATAAAACGAGTTACGCTGGCCGCTACATGGTCAAGCTTTTGTCGGATTTGAGAGAGCACTCGCTCGCTCATGGTTCCCAAACCTGTAAATTTATCAGTCAGTTTCTGAAGGTTATCCGCAAAATTATCAAATGACAGTGCTTTAGCTTTTTTACTAAATTTGTCAAGACTCTCTTCGTGATCAGAAAAATTCAGCATTCTCTTGAATTTATCAAGAGACTTTTCGCTTTGAGAAATACCGCGTTCAAATTGCTTGTTGTCAAATTGCATTTGAACTATTCTGGTATCTACTTCATTTGGCATTAGCGAGTAACCTCCTTCCAACATTTATCAGCTAGTTCTTCAAATATCGGCTGCAAAGCAGGAGTCACAAAATCGTTTCCGACAATATAGCCCCCATTTTGAGTTCCGTGACCATGAACCAAAAGATAGACGATGCTTATCCCTCGGTTCTCATTACTGTTGGTCCAGTACAACGTGATTGTGCTATTTGTTTTCTCTATACCGTAATCCCAGCTATTAGCCGTCGTTCCGGTGTCTTTAGGAGTAGCTTCTTGAAGAGCACTCACGCCCAATTGTCCGTATTTTTCAAGAACATTCAAATAATCTCTTCTTAACGCGCGATTGAAGAACCGCTCGGTTTTGCTAAAATCACCTTTATGACTAAATTTAATAATCGCCATTGCGGTTCTCCTTATCATCGGTTATCCCTTAGACCCGCTTTTAGCTCGACGAGCCTGGTTGAGAGCTTTGTATTGGCTGATAACGTCTTTTCGACTCATCTTCTTTCCGCCTTGGCTCTTCTCGCTGCAAACACGTATAAGAGTCATAAGACGATTAAAATGCCATTTCTCAAATTCTTTAGGAATCCCAAGATCTATCATCCAATAATAGACAATCTCACTAGTTATCACCTGACGATTGACTCTTCCGCCAGATGTGTTTCTAAATGTTGTAGCAGTCATAGGATCGGCGATATAGTCTTTGATCTCTTTAATGTTGGCATCTGATACAGCATAGTACAAAATCGGGTCAACGTTTTGTGTTATGGTCATGCAGCGAATATAGTCGATCGTCTGCTCTCTTGTCATTGGCTTATCCGATATAAATGGGCGTTTCCATTTACTCTCCCATTTGGAGATGGAGACTAAAGAATGCTCCACCTGAATTTCTTTTCCGGGAATTGTTATGAATCGACTAGTACGCTCATCATACATTTCACTTGTCGGAATTATCAGCTTATGCATTCTTTAGTCTCCTTTACAACGCTCAGGCTTCCGGCAAGCGTGTCAGTTCTCCATTTTCGGCAGCTTTCTTAGCAGCCTCAGATGCATCCTTCGGAACAACACCAAGAAGGAATTCCTCAAGCTCATTCGGGTTATTAATGAGATTAAGGAATAGCACGTCCCACGCTTCAGTGACCTTGAAATAGTCAGAAACGCGATGGCCATAAGGATCGAACTTTACAAACCTGCCATCTTCGGACTTTTCGCCGTAGCTCTCAAGAATCAGCATGTCAAGAAAATCAACAAATCCTTCAGCGTTCTTATCTCGCCGAATTTCGTTAAGCATGTTCTCAAGACCACCGGGAATCTTCTTGTCAATGTTGCGGAATTCCATCTTTGTAAGATTAAAGAAGAAATCCTTAGTAATAGAATTGCCATCGAAATCGTTATAAGTAACTGTCTTCTTAACCATGAGTCATTTTCCCCTTTCAAACAATTGCTTCCATTTTGATTAAAAAATTGAAAAGCCCCGGCAGCCATCCACCGGGGCAATAAAGTATACTTACGGAGCGGTAGCCTTAGAGATGATATCAAAGATGTCATCAGGGTCGGGCATGTACGCATCAGCTTCAGCGGTGCCATAAAGCACATCTTCCAGAGCCGTAAGGGCATTTTTAGAAAGCTTCGTGGTGTCAATCGTGACGATGCTAGTAGCCTTATGACCAGTAACGTTAATGGGGTTGGTGTCGAACTCCCAGCTGAACGTAATAGCGTCAGGGCTATCATTGATGGTTTCGAACGTGCGCTCAGAAGGAGAGCAAGTCGCATTATAGACGAGATGAATCTTATAGCCGATGTTATCGGATTCATCACTACCCTGATTGCTGCGGTAAGAGAACCGGAACATTTCACGATCCTGCTGACCGATGGTAACGCCTTCTACCAGGGATACTTCGCCATTACACTTGGCGAACTCATTCGGATAGGTGTAAGCTTCAATGGTGCCGCCAAAGCTCTCGTAGGCACGCATAGAGCCATACTTAATGTTATCGGCCCAAAGGTCGGTCTTATCGCCGCCTTCAGGACTCTCGGCTACGCTGGTAAGACCATCCCAAGCCACACCTACCCACTTGGTAGTATCGCCAACCGTCTTCTTAGTATACAGAACACCATGGTCTACGCCGTTTTCGTACTTGCGATTACCAGCCTTATCCCATTCGATTTTGCTCATGGTTTATTCCTCCTGTGAAATATCAGTCATAAATTCTAAAAACATAGTGATGCAGATTGTCGGATTCAAAGGAACGTGTAAATGAACACATAGGTATTCTTACGACGGCTTCTCTCAGTTTACTAAGAGGATCTCTATCAATAACTGTCAGCTCATACTGATGGTTAATGATGTAATGATTATTGTTTGCGGCATTCGTAGGAATATCAATTAATTTGTACAGAATACACGGATACTGAAGAGTATCATCGGATGTTGGCTGAAAGAAAAGTCTTCCTTTCGAACTCAATCCGGTTGTCTCCTCAATTATCCGTTTCAAAGTACGATGCAAATTAAGCCTTCGGTCCATTGTAAACATCCCCAATCGTCAACAATAGACGGGGAATCTGGACTTCAACATTTGTAACCTTCCAGTATGCGCCCATCCATTTGCAGTATTTCATGGCCGAATAATGGTCATAAGCATAATCATCTGCTACTATGCTTATCTGATTGTTTATGCGAAGGTTGTCATGAATATCAGTACCGCCTTCCCAGCGACGAGTATTACGAAGAACATCTCCATAATAATTTCGCTCTATGACAGTATTTTCCATGATCCCTTCTCGCTCACCTTCGCCTTCAACAGCTTTAGCGAATCCAATTGGGCCATAAAATCTTGGCATTTTGTTTTACCTTTCCTTTTACTTCTTTTTATCAGAATTTCGTTTGAAATATCTGAACTCATTAAGATTAGCATCCGCCGGAAGAGTACCCTTTTTCCTATTGCGTTCCATACGCTTTGGAGCAAGAGCATCGTCACTATAAACTTTAAGCTGAGTAGTGGCTATAGCTGTGGCAGTGCTCATTAAGACGCCAGAAGCAGCCTTCAAAAGGCTCCCGAGAATTTTGTGCTCTTTTTTCGGCTTGCTCTTCATCTCTTTGACGAGCTGCTTGTACTGCTTTTCCATGCTCATTCGATTCAATTTGTCACGAAGCTCTTGATCAGACATTCTCGACGGATTGCGTTCGTCAAGTTTGTCATCAACGCGTTGCTTAATATTATTCACGGCTTTCGACAAAACCGTTCTAGTTGCGTTACCAAAACGTTTAAGAGCTTCGTTACCCAAACCCAATCGTTGCCGTCCTTCTGCTGTTAATGATCCGTCTTCATTCTGGTACCGGCGAACGCCCCACTTTTGACCTCTAATCCCATGGTGCATCAAATAATTTGACTCATACTTCAAGACGAAACACCCCTGTTGAAAAGAATCATACAAACCACTCCTTTCTAAATTTGAATTAGGCGCGTAAAAAACATCATTTTAGATGAAGAAATAATTTTCTTCAGCGATGCAATTAAAAATGATTGGAGGTTGTTGGTATGTTTACTGTAATTGTGATGGTGCTGCTTATCGTATGGGCTCTAAAACAGATTTGCGGCGAAATCGGATTATCAGATGCACTAAGAAAAAAGATCGATAAAACCATCAATGACGGAAATTAATTCTTGAAAAAAGGAGATCCAGTAACATGGATCTCTTTTTTTTTATTGCATCGCTTTTGTTTTTCGTGTAGTATATCAATATTGTAAGGGGTGATCATATGCATACAACGAATTGCAAAAACTGTGGACGACCGATTGAAATTGATGAAGACATGACCGAGTACAAATGCCCAGCTTGTGGAACCGTTGAAAGAATCGCTAATGACAAAGTAATCATCGAAAAGTCAAGGTTAAAACACGAAGAAATAATGCACGATAAGAAAGCAGCTGATGACAACAAGACATTTGTTTTGGCAGTAGCTGCACTCATACTAACTTACTTTATCGTTAAATTTCTATAAAACAGAAGTTAGAAGGCGGCAGTTAAGTCGCCTTCTAAACTTCCATTTTGATTTTTTCGATTAATCTCAAGGATTGGTGTCGTCGGTAGTGGGAGCTGCGACTTCCTCTTCGATAACGATAGCGCTATGCGGACGAGTAAGAGCGCCAGAGCAACGAGTTTCGATCAGATACTCGTTCTGGTTATACTTGATGTCGAAGTCTTCGAACATGTTGACGGAACCGCCCTTGTCAGCACCAACATTGTAGTCACCGAGGTTAACGATGATGGCGAGAGGACGATAATACTTGGTCGGAGCGGTATCGGAAGTAACGATACGGATTGTGGACTTGTCCTTCATGACCGGGACAGACACGACTTCCTTAACACCGAGAACGGACGCAACAGTGTCGTTCGTCGGATAGAGGAAGTGGCCGATGCCGTCCTCGAGGAGCTTCAGCTTGTTGAGCATGCTCTCAGGCATGTAAGCAGTGCAGTTACCGCGACCTTCATAGAATTCCCAAGCGGTACGAAGGGTCTTGATGAAAGTCTTAGCCTGATCTTCGTCAGCAACAACCGGAACAGTATAATGAAGAGAGAACAGCTCAGAATCCCTGAGGACACTGCGGATGTGATTCTCGTTGATGTGGTCGTCAGAATCAGCGTCACGACCGTCGCCGATCAGGATAGCACGAGCGATTTCCTCGTTGAGCATCATACGCATTTCGGTCTTCATCCAAGCGACGACGTCGAAGTCGGTGATGTCGAGAATATCATCGCGGTCAAGCTTCTGATACTTGTAGATGGTCTGAGGATCAGTGGTCCTCTTAAGCAGCGTGAAGACTTCAGTCTTCTTCAGCTTCTTGGTAATGTAACCCCTGGCTCGAGCCTGATCCTCGGTAATATCAGCGAACATCGTCTTAATGCGGCTGAAGGGGGTCTTGCTAACAGCGCCCATAACCTTGTCAACCCAGCCCATATCACGGGAGATAAAGCCGGGAGTGTTAGTAAGGTTACGATAATCCGGGAACAGGTAATCGATCTGGTCTATACCATATTCAGCAGCATGCTCAAGCACGGAGCCACGGAGGCTACCAATCCGCTTGGCGTCATTGAGGATCATGTCCATCTGGGCGTGGGTGAGAACGTCTTCGTTCTGTTCAGTCATAGCATCATTGTCGAATACATTTCTCTTCATGGTATAATCTCCTTCGTAATCATCTTCGTAGTCGTAAGAATGAGCGGCAGTTTCACCGTCGTCATCGTCTTCGGAATTGTCATTGGATTTGGCATTAGATTTAGCAAGCTCTTCTGCGTTTTCGAGAAGATACTCGAACACTTTGTTTTGTTTTTCGTTCAGTGTCTTAAGAACGTCGGCAACAGTCTTTCCACCATTTGTCGGAGCTTTGTTGGGCGACGGCGACGAGAAATCATCACCGGAAATAACACGGTTCAACGAATACTCAACAGCGTTCCTCTGTTCGGGATTCATAGAATCGAGAATATCCTGAACGGTTTCGTCATCGTTTTCTTCGTCTTCAGCGTCATCCTCAGGTTCGGCATGACTGAGTTCGCCATTCTTAGCTTGGTGCTTTCTAAACTCATCACGCTTTTTCTTGATGAATTCGGGCACCTTGTTGTCAGGAGTCGGCTTGTGATCTCCATTAGAAGATTCATCATCTCCATCTTCTTCAGTCTCTTCGTCAGCCTCTTCTTCGTCTTCTTCGGACTCTTCCTCGTCTTCTTCGGACTCTTCCTCGTCTTCTTCGGACTCTTCCTCGTCTTCTTCATCCTTGTCTTTTGCGTAATGAAGAAGCTTCATGCCACCGCCGAAACTAATATCAGTGTCACCACTCCAAATATATGCTTCGGTTTCACTTTCTTCACCGTGTTCAAGAAGAGGAAACTCGATCACAGCGCCGGGGTTAGCTCCAGCAAGCACAACACTCAGTTCGCGGATCACACCATGGAGAACATCTCCACCATTCTGTTTAAGCTTATTTGCGTAAATGCTAAGGCCGTTAATATCACCATGCCGCACGCATTCTTTAACATGCTGTGCTGTGTCCGTAGCATTAAGGCTGCAATACGCGTACACACCCTCATCCCGATTCTCGAGAAGAGCGTGTCCGATTACACGGGTGGGGTCTTCGTGATTATGCTGGTAAACAAGAGGAACAGTTCGACCGTCATCGTCTCTGAACGCATTACGGCGAATAGTCCGTCCATCGGCACACAGCAGATCATTTTTAGTTGCCCATCCGCCGAAGTCGTATTCGGATTTCTTCATTCTTCGTTACCCTTTCTTTGAATTTTAAGGTATTTCGGACACCTTAATGTCTGCGAGTGTCCTTTCACCAGCATCGGGCCCGTATGGTGCTGCTTGAATATCAGTTGGTGTTTCTCCGCCAGGCTGACCTTCCTTCGGATTATCGTTAGGATTCGCAAGCTGATCTGCAGCAGACTGACCTTCCTTCGGATTAATGTTAGGATTCATAAGCTTATCTGCAGCAGGATCGTCAACAGGTTTGTAGCCCATTCTCTGACGAAGCTCGTTCCGTGTAATTACTTCGCTTGTAACAAGCTGGCTTCCGTTTGTAGCAATGCTGTCCATGGTCGCCAGTTTGAAAATATCATTAAAGTAAATGATGCGTTGCATCTGGCTTCGAGCTGTTTTAGTCAAGAATTTTCTATTAAACTCGTCGGTGATCGCCGAGATGATCGGCTCAATTGTCCTATTCGTGTAGTTCATCATAACTCGCTCGTCAGCGGTTCCCTCAAAGACTTCTTTCGTCATACCTAACTGGCTATATAGCATACTCGTAAGGTAATCGATTTGTTCCATGAGTTTATTTTCGACTGGGCGACTGAGCTGTGTGATCTTTTCAACACCATCCGTGTAAGCAATACCATACTTATTGCTAGTTAATTGGGACTCGATGTCGCGTCTTCTTTTCTCGGCTTCTTGTCGCCGCATCTCGGTTTTTATTGGAAATGGTAGCTGGATTATCATGTCCAATTTCCCGCTGGATGTGGTTTCATCAACCGCGTCAAGAAGATTGAATTTATAAATAAGCCTTTTCAATGTTGAAATAGGCTCATTCATCACTGCATATAGAGGATTCTCAATTATTGCCACTTGTGACTTTGGCAGAACGATCTCCTCTTTTTTGCCGGTCCGATCATTGTAAAGTAAAAGACCGACCTCTTGTGGCCACCAAGCTGTGACTTTTGCGGTCCGCATTGTCTGAATATCATAGCTGCCGCTGACTCTAGGATTAATAGTAGTATCAACGGGAACAGCGGCAACAACACCCTCATCGAGCATACTCATCACAAGATCTTGCATGAATGCTCGAGCTGTTTGGTCAATGTTCGACTCTACTTCCAGGCAATAATTAAGACCCGAATCGATTTCGCTAATGTAGCGTTCATCGGAATCGAGTCTTACATGGCGGACCTTGACACCTGACACATCTATAGCAATGCGGGTATAGATACTTGCCAGTATACTTCGCTCATTGCCAAGACGGTAACGCACACGGTCGGGGCGAACATAGCTTACCTCACCAATCTGCCTAGGCTGATAGGTTATAGCGTCGGCCCCGGTGAATGCATTCCAAGCATGCTTCAGGCGCTGCCCCAAACTCATAGCGTCGCCTTTCATTTCGCTCAACCCGCATCACCTCCCATTTTGATTTATTGCTGCTTTAGTATGTCAGCGTATGGAGTTCCTTCGAATGTCTTCATCATTTTGTTATAGTGCTCCTGGTATTCCTTTACGGCTTTTTTATGACCAATATCAGATACCCTTTTAGAAGCAGCTCTAGACATTAGCTTGCTATAAGCGGCGGTAGCATAAGCTCCGACAGCGACGCCTGCTGATGCAAGGCCAACGTATTTACCGATATCACTTGCTGTTTTTCGGACGTTAGCGCCTTGATTGAATTTATTTTTTGTGTCTTTTATTTGACTCATAAACTTATCATCTTGGCTTTTATAGGTGCTCATGATATCGTCAATTCGGCTCCAGGCTTCATCGCTATAGCCTTTTCCAGGCTTGTAACCGTCCTTTTTCCAGGTATCGCTAACTAGCATTTGAGCAGTCCGCCTAGCCCTGTCAGATTTACCATAAAGATCATCAATTTTACTCTTGGCTTGTGTCTTCAGATGATCATTCAAGTTTTTAGCTCCGTAAGATACTCCCAAAGCAGCAGCAGCCGTACCAGCTGCCACATTACCGACTTTCATGGCTTTCTTAAATCGCTTGTCATACTTCTCCGCGTTTCTCTTTTGAAGATCGATGTCGGTATAATCCTTCAAACGTTTAAGCTTTTTTGACTCGCGATTATAAAGCCTCTGTAATTTTTTATTTCCGCCAGTAGATACTGAATAGTGATCTTTGCCAGCTTCGGTCAAGGTACCGTCTTCGTTTTGCCAACGACGTAACCCCCATTTCTGACCTTTAATGCCATAATGTTCCAAAGCCAGGCTATTAGTAACACCGTAGTATTCGGCATACTTAGAGTGCTCGTAGTACATAATTTTGCCACTCCTATTTAGTCCAATAAAAAAAGTCAGCCGAGCATCAGAAACCGGCTTATTAGTTCCATATGATTACACTTGTGATGTAATCAATAGTTTTTTCATTCACAGGCATGCCCATGTCTTTTAGAACTTCTTCGCAATATTTGTTGAATGCGGAGTCGTATTTTCCATCCTTGAAGAAATTGAACTGTAAATCGTCAATTTCCGAAATTCTTTTCATATCTTTTGAAGTTTTGAACATCTTTGAGCTGAGTTGTCTTTTTTCGTTAGAAAGGGCAAGATACTCTGCATCAAGTTTCCTAACGGCCTCTCCAGCTTGCCTAGAGCCTTCCGTTTTATACTGCCCAGAAAGGTAGTCTCCAGAGGTCTTTTGCATTTTATCAATCAGATATGGCAGGTACTCAGAATCTTGGCCATAACCGGCTGAATCTGCTAAAAGCTGTTCCCATTTTTTGTCTTTTTCTGGGCCATCTTTCATATTGTCGATATCGCGGCATCTGGATTCTCCAGCTTTATACCTTAGTTCGTGAAATTTCTTATTCAGTGTTTCAAAACGTTCAGAAGTTCCGTTTTCTCTTAATTCTTTATTCTGTTCTTTATCAAGTTCGTCTACCATTTTGAATTTGTCATCGGTTGACAAAGAATCGAAGTTCTTGAATTTGGAATTAAGGTCGTTAGACTTCATCTTATCCTGGAGCTGGTAATAGTTATCCATCAAGCCGTCATAGATTTTTCGGCTGTCATGGTCACCAATCTTGTCGTATTCATCGGCCGTGTCCTTAATCTCTTTTAGAAGCTTGTTCTGATCGTCGGTGTTCATCTTATCAAATGAATTCACACGCTTACCAAGGTCTCTAAGAGTTTTCTCTTTTTCTGATTCAGCATCGAACTTCTTCTTTTCATCGTCATCGAACTTTTTAATCCGTGCTTTATACGCTTCTTTCGTTTCTCCTTCTTTACGTTTATAAGGATTTTTAGCGTTTTCTTCACGTCTTACACTTTGCCCATATTTAAATACTGCTTTTGGACCAAGTTCAAGCAAGGCATTGAGCTTCAATCGATTATCATTTGTAAACCCTTCACCTTTTGTATACCGACGTTTTCCCTCATCAGTAAGGGATCCGTCTTCATTCTGGTATCTGCGAATTCCCCATTTCTGGCCTTTAATACCAAAGTGTTCTAGCTCGTTTTGATTTTGCTCCACGCCAAAGTATTCAGCGTATCCAGAAGATTCATAGCGCATAAAATATCACCACCTTACTGAACGCATTCACGTTTAATGGCCTCTATATTTGGTTCTACATTATCCAAACGAGCAAATAGATTAACGCTAGTTTGAGATAGAAGCTTCTCGGGATTCTTATACACGGTGCCAGTCTGACTGTCTTTTATGATCAGTTTCCCATTCTTTTTCTCCCAAAAAACAGAATGACCACCGCCATTTTCAAGCCACTGGACCATAAGATTCCCGCGAGCTCCGTCCTCGTATTTTGAAAATGAGGCTAATGTTTTCTCAACATATTGTTTTTGAGAAAGCGGTTTTCCAGATGCATCGCGACGACTAGTACTTTCAACTTTTGCACCGGGGAACCAACGCTGGACATCTCTAAAGTTGTATCCGCGAGAGTCCAACTGTGCAGTAACGTCATAGCCTCTCTGCCTAAGCTCATATGTGGTTGTGCACAACACGCAGTTATTCTTAGTGTTAGAAGCCATGTTCATGAAGCCCGGATTAACAGCAGCCAAATCCTCTTTTTCGCTATACTCACCTTCGGTCTTTTTATAGAGACCTGTCTCAGGGTCCAGCTCGCTATTATTCTTTCGTTTGTTTTCAAAATTCTTCGTTTTGGTTCTGGCGATTGCGCTCATTGTGCCTTTTATCCCGATGTTTATGGCATTAAGTGGATTAAACACGGTATAAACCGCATCTTTTGCGAGATCTGCGGCTATGGCTCGTTTATCTACTTTTTTTGATTCGTTTCGATCTATAGTTTTCGTAAGGTCATCTTGACTTATCGATCTAATAAATTCGTCTCCTTTTTTAGCAGCAGGCTCATAAAGCTTATCGCGTATGTTTTTTTTGCTTGCTCCGGAATCAGACGATCCAACTTCGAAATGACCACTTTTACCCGCTTTCTTTTCAGCTGCCGAGTGATCCTCAGGATTCAGTGGATATGGTGGACCATTGCGGTGCCCCCACTTTTGACCTTTAATGCCATGATGAGAAAGAGAATCACCGTAAATATCAGACGCGTCAAATGTATGCCTAACTTTCCATCCGTTTCCGGATTCATTTCCGAGAATTGAGTGTTCTATGCTCTGATCTTCAGGCGAAATCTTATGTATGTTTTTCAATAACTTTTCATACTTATCATCGCCATATATCAGCATCGGAGGGATAGGACCAACATCTTCGCCAGTTGTAAGATCGATAAGAAAAATATTAGCGAGAGAATCCTCTTTGGGAGTCCCTCGCTGCAACATATCAACTAATATTTTTTGACCCGTCTGTGCATACCATACTGGATACAAGTCTTTATGCTTTTTCTTAAGCTCTTTTATTCCTTCTTGTACAGTCATTGTCATGCTATCACCATATCCATTCATCAAAATTAGTCGTAATAGCAGAGCCCCTTGATCAGCTCAATATTTTCAGGAGTAACCTCGTAGCCAATATCAAGCAAAACGTTTTTGCAAATTTGCTCTCTAAATGCATTGTCAATTTTATCTTCTTGTAAATCGATATTTTTTGTTTTTTGATCGTATTCTTTTTTAGCATCCCAATAGGCTTTATAAAGCTTGTCTTTTTTGGTCTGATCAAATATGTTTTTTACAGGTTGATTTAAATATGCTTTATACGCGGATTCATAACCACATTCTTCTTTAATCTTCTGGCGTTGTTTTTGAAGATCTATCCATTCCTTTGATTTCTCATACTTTGGTATGTAGTTATCGTATCTGTCAAATTCATTAAAACGATCCCAATCACTTCTAGCGCCATAATCAAACATCGCTTTTTGCCGTTCAGATTTTGGAATTCCTTCATACCCGTCCATCGATAAATCTACGACTTTTGAATGAATATGACCGATCTCTCGATTCAGTCGTGTTATGTCACCAACGCTATCGTCGCTATACCAAATATTGTTTAAATATTCTGCTTCAGCCTTCGCTTTTTCCTGCTTCGAATTGAAAATTCTATAAGCAGGGTCTACGTATTTCGAATTATCAGGTGATTTGAGATCGTCTTTAATCGACTCGGCATACTTATTTTCTCTGTCAAGAGCTTTAGCGTATTCTAGTGTATTCATTATTTTTCTGTTCTCGGCCATTTGTCTAGCTATGTTTTCTTTTACTATCTTAGCATTTTCTGGAAGCTCATTATTATGACTCCATGCATCATGCTTTTTTAAAAGATTTTCGTAGTTATGGCTCAGTATTCCATTGACATCATAATGACTTTCCTCTGACTTTTTTAATTTAGCTTTTTCCGCATCAGAAAGTCGTTCGCCATTTTTGACTTTATCAATGAGCTGACGATCCGCCTTAGATAAAGCTTTTGAAGAACTGTCTAAACTGCTACGAAATTGAGATGTAGCTTTTTCAATTGACTCGCTATATTCCATAACGAAAAGCTCTCTGATCTCGGGATCATCGTCGTACTCACCAGTCTTTACGTGATTGTCATATATTTCGAACAAATATGACAAATCGCGTTTGCTTTGTTTTCTACCTTCACGAGAATATCTTTCTTTGCCAGCTGCTGTGTACGAACCGTCTTCGTTCTGAAAACGCCGAACATACCACTTTTGGCCTTTGATACCATAATGCTCCAACTGGTTTTGGTCATTAATGACGCCTAAATATTCAGCATAATAAGAAGGTTCGTAACGCATAATTTACCACCCTGTCCTACTCACAATTAATCTTGAGATCTCTTCAATGTTTTCTCGACTAGTATCGAATCCCATGTCTTTAAGAATAGCAATGGCAAACTGACGGTCAAAATCATCTGCCATTTTCATTTTCTTGCTTTCGATAGCCCTATATCTAAAATTAGAGTAAAGATCCCTGCCGGCCTTATCCCAAGCTTTATACAATTTGTCGGCTTTGCTCGGATCTTTGTTTGTATAAAACGCTTGTGCTTTTTCGTCTACTCGTGATTTTTTTCTCATGTCATCCTGCTGTTTAGACAGAGCCATGTATTTACTTGATTTTAAGTATTTCGGAACGAAATTATCATTATCGCCTTGATAATATGACGGATCTTCCTCGAATAGACTTTTTACGTTCTCGCTTTTTGGTGTGCCGGTATGAGGGTCAAAAATGTTTTCCCAAATTTTCTTAACCGTCTCGTCGTCAGATGAAGGTCTAGCATTTTTCAGCAGTTCAGTATTCGATTTCTGAGTGAGCTTATCAGCCGCTTTAGTATTACCGGTATTTTCTTTAGAGGATCGTTTAATTCCCCAAGACTTGTTAGACGCTTTCTTTTCAGCTGCAGAGTGATCCTCCGGATCTAACGGATATGGCGGACCGTTACGTTTACCCCATTTCTGGCCTTTGATACCAAAATGTTCTAGCTTGTTTTGATTTTGTTCTATGCCAAAGTATTCAGCATAATCAGAAGATTCATAATGCATAATTCAACCCCTCAATCAAAAGCATCAGTGTAAAGTTTGTAAGAAACATATGCATCGAGCATGGCCGCGACAGGGTCAATCTTTTGATCAGAGCGTTTCTTCGAAAGCTTGCGATTATCATTCGTGTCCTTGACGGCAACTGCATTACCCATTGCAAATGACATGATCTCTTGATCAAAAATAAGAGCTCTCTCTCCGCTGAGCTTCTTAAGCTCGCCAAGAGGGACGCTCTCTGTTCTGGCACCCTGAATTACTTTGGTTACTCCGTACTCGCCATTTTCCCTAACCCAGCGATCAACGAACATCTGACTGTTGTAAGGGTCAAATCCAAATGTACGAACATCGTATCCGCAGCCAACAATGTATCGATCTAGTTCGTCGTAAACGTCCATGATGTCAAGAACAGTGCCTTCCATTATCACAAGACTTCCTTCATTAATAAAGCTGTCATACTTCATTCGCATAGCAGCAGGAAGCTTACTCAGAGTAAGTGACGTAATGTAGCATCTAGTCTTGACACCGAACTCGCCACGAGGTAGCGGGAACATAAATGTGAATGCGCAAAAGTCGTCGCCCTGAGACAAGTCGGCACCCATCGAGCACGGCATCTGCCAAAAATCTCTTTTCTTGTGAGGAAGGGTTTCCTCGTATGTAAAGAAGTAAGAAGTTCCTTCGACAGGAATGTTGAAACGCTTGGCCAAAATATCGTTCCTATTTGCTGGTGCTTTTTCAGCTCTCTCAACGTCAAGCAAATATGTTTCGAAAGAAACAGTCTTTCCAAGATTTGGATTAGCTTTTAGCCAAATAGCAGGATCCTTTTTGCCAAGCTCCACTTCTTTAATATCGTCGAGCTGGTAATACCAGATTGACACATGCGGGTTGTAATATTCCCCGCGAAGTATGTCCATGAGTTCCATTTTGATTGTGTCGCCAGGACCGTTTCTGACAGTTCCCTCAGAGCTCATGGCTATGATCAAATAGTCTTCATTCTTGCTCGCACCTTGTTCGATCGAGCCAATAACGTCTTCTCGAATGACGCCAGAAAGCCATTCGTCAACGGTGGCGATCTTACACCTAAGACCTTCAAGCTTATCGATGGACATCGGTCGAATCTCTAGCAAAGAATTAGTTAAAAAGTTCTCAATGCCTTTCTTTGTCGGAGACAAACGCTGTCTATTTGCTTTGCTGCCTGTGGTGTTTTGGAGCGATCCCTCAGTCATAAACTGAAGTAGGGGACCTCTTGCTCTGGCAATTGCAGTTCTGATCGGGCTCATAAGTTCGTCAGCTTGCTTCATTGTCGGAGCTGTTGTAATCTGATGTGTAGTCGATGTGTCAACCATCAGAAAGTACGATTGGATCAAAGAGCCGTATACAGACTTTGCAGCAGCTCTCGGTATGACCAAGTATTGCTTATTGCATAGACGGCGCTTGAGCCTTCTTGTCTCATAGTGTATTCCAACACCGTCCTGATTCTGTACAACAACGCTTCGATTGACGTAGTAGTACCATCCAAATACAGATTCAGCCCAAAGTTTAAAAGTATCGAGCAAATGCAGATCAGACCCATCAGTAAGGGTCATCTCATTCTCACAAAAAGCAATGAAACCATCGATTGCTTGTTCGTCGTAATAAAAATTCGGATTGCGAATCATCTCGTCAATCCGATGCATCTCCATCTCAATAGTTTTACAAACTGGGATTATTCCACGAAGAACTTTTTGCCTGAATTCTCCATAATACTTAGGCGTTGCGGTGTTTGATACCATAGTCGATCAGCTTCTCGTTTGTTAGTCATCATCGGCTTCAGCTATGCCAATATTAATTGGAGATCCACCTCGAATTAGGCTATCCTCATCCATAAAGTCGAACTTATCGGCCGACTCGGCTTGAATTATCAACCTGGACAGCAGCTCTTCAGAAGTCGACTTAATTGCGTCCATTGCGATCGAGCTGGACGGAGGATCGAATATCATCTTAACTCGAAGATAGATGTACTCTTTGGCCGCTTCCAGCATCGCATGGTTCGTAAGAAAATCATTCCATGTTTCATCGGTTCCGGTTATACGGAATCCTTTAGAGGGACCGACATCTGCCTGGGTTAAAACCATTAGAGTAGCATTGATAAGCACAATAATATCGGCATCAAATGGAGTGTAGTCCGGTTCAAGCCCGAGCATCTTCTTGATTGTCAGGAGTATGCTATCTTCCATACAGTCAGCCCCTTCCATTTTGATTTATTACTTCCATAAACAGGTGTCTCCAGGTTTACGTTCAACTATTAGATTAGGAACGCTAAACAAGTTTCCATAATGGATAGCTTTATGCGTGTCTTCCGATGTACAGATTAGGAATTCGGGATCGATTAAATCGGCGGAGTATGATTCAGCAACGTCTTCTTTTCGGACAGGATTAATATGGTGAACTACTATTGTGCCAATAATGTCGTAGCCTTCAAGACCAAGATCGCAGCCAAGGTCACGGACAATTACGTCTCTTCTAGCTCTACGCCATTCTTTTGTTCTGTAAAACGTCTGGTTTAAGTAGCGCTCAAATCCAAAAGTTTCGCTGCCTACTTTTCCGCCTATTCTTAAGTATTCAAATCGTTCTTCGAAGGTTTTTAATTGGATCAGCTCGTGGTATGTTCTCTTGATAGCCATTATTCATCACCACGATTCAAAGAACCAGAATAGATCTTCATTGCATTTATGACGTTCTGGTAAAGTTCTTCATTCTTGGCAGCGGCAGCAATCGCATTCGCTTTAGACTCAAGAAGAATGTTCTCTTTACGAATCTTTTCTTTCTCAAGCTGAAGTTTTGTTGTACCGAGCTTCAAGTAATGCAAAACGATTTGGTTTGAAGGATTCGGCTTTAGAAGTTCTCTTTCAGCCGCATCAATAGCCAAACCAATCAACTGGTTCTCTCTAGATTCAACATCTGTAGCTGGAGGGAATCGACGCTGAATGGCGCTATCAGAAACTTTTCTACTATTAGCCACCCACTTCTCACCTCTATCTACATTAGTTATGAAATGGTCATTGTGGTGTATTGCATATGAATGCCAATAGATTCTATGCACTTTGTGTGTACTTTTAAGAGAGCATTAGACTCCAAATAAGGCATATTCTAATGCTCTATTAAAAGCACGTAAAAAATCATAGAACTGTCAGCCATGCGATTGTATTTGCATGTAATTCGGTGGATAAGGAACAAAATCAGCAAGATCGATCATTTCACGTTCAAGGTATGCTTTTCGTTCATCACTGGTATCCAATTGACGTCGTTCATTGTATAGTGGAAGCTTCAGTTCTTTAGCCGCTTGACTGGATTTCGTCTGAAATTGGATTTCAAATACGTTTTCATTCGGATCGAAGAATATACATTGAACGGCTTTGTGTCGAGCTTGACCTTCGTGAAACAATTGAAAGTAATTTTTGCATCTAGTTTCGGAATATCCCTTGGCCTCAAGCTCTTTCTTCATTTGCTGATAGTTTGATACGAAGTTCTTATCGCTTGACACGGAAGTGTAACGAATAGTATCCTTAATCTCGCGAGCTGATTCTTCTAGAGAAATATCCTTCTCTTTAGCGTCCGCACCAATCTTGCTCGCAAGTGAGGTTGGCTGCTTAAGTCTATACTCGAGACCGTACATTTTAGAGCCAGATCTCATTGCAGAGGATATAACGTCGGAAGTAATCTGTGGCTCGATCTCTGCAGCGTGGTCAAAAAGATTGTCAGCGAGTTCAGCGCACTTGACAGCCTCGTTTTTTGTTAAATGACCGCGTTCTTGAATATGGTTCAGAACTGACGGACGCTTACTTATTGGCTGAGGTGTGTTTGAAAGTTTCCTCGTAATATCTTTCTCGGCTTTCTTGAATGGACCGATCAGGTCCTTCCGACGATTTCGAGCTCCATAGCGTTCCTTACCAGCTTTTGTATAGCTCCCATCCAAGTTTTGGAAACGACGCATATACCACTTTTGGCCTTTGATGCCATAGTGCTGTAGAAAATTTGAATCACTTTGGTACTTCATAGAACGCCCACCACGAGTTTTCTAGGTCGGGTCCAAAACCGGCAATCCTAAAATTCCCCCGCCGGAAAAATATCTGAG